>Ga0181519_10000646_pt1 | contig 31524 bp, 30 predicted proteins | sample PEATcosm2014_Bin_26_FD_121102 | JGI IMG/M metagenome (GOLD analysis project Ga0181519, IMG submission 121102) | Peatland microbial communities from MTU Mesocosm Facility, Houghton, MI, USA - PEATcosm2014_Bin02_10_metaG | ecosystem: Environmental > Terrestrial > Soil > Wetlands > Peat | place...
CGTTCCCGCTCCCCTCCGTCGCGCCGGAGCCCGGCGATGACCACCGTCGACCCGGAGCGTCCGGTCGTCCGACGGGCCGGCACCACCACCTCCGCCTTCGGCGTGGGCCGGCGCGAGAGCCACGACGCCACCGACTTCTACGCCCGGTTCACCGCCCCCCGGGTGTCCGACGACGAGACGGTGCTCCCGCCCCGGCGCACCGACGCCGTCTGGGTGGGCGACGCCCGGGAGATGGACGTCCACGGCGACATCGCCGACGGGTCGGTGGCCCTGGTGGTCACCTCACCCCCCTACTTCGCCGGCAAGGAGTACGAGGCGGCGCTCGGGGTCGGCCACATCCCGGCCGACTACGACGAGTACCTCCACATGCTCCACGCCGTGTTCGCCCGGTGCTCCGACAAGCTCGAGCCGGGAGGGCGCCTGGCGGTGAACGTGGCCAATCTGGGACGCAAGCCGTACCGGTCCCTCTCCCGCGACGTGATCGACATCCTCGAATCGCTCGGGCTCCTGCTGCGCGGGGAGATCATCTGGCAGAAGAGCCACGCCGCCGGGGGCTCCTGCGCCTGGGGCACCTACCAGCGGCCCGGCAACCCGGTCCTGCGTGACATCACCGAGCGGATCGTGGTGGCCTCGAAGGGCCGCTTCGACCGGGCCGTCGCCCCCCGCGACCGGGCGGACCGCGGCCTCCCCCACGAGGGCTCGATGACCATGGACGAGTTCGTCGACGCCACCACCGATCTGTGGGACCTCCCCACCGAGTCGGCCACCCGGATCGGCCACCCCGCCCCCTTTCCGGTGGAGCTCCCCCGGCGCCTCATCGAGCTCTACACCTACCGGGGCGACCTGGTCCTCGATCCCTTCATGGGTTCCGGGTCGACGGCGGTCGCCGCCGTCCGCACGGGGCGGCACTTCGTGGGGTTCGACACCGACGCCTCCTACGTCGCCCTGGCCGAGCGTCGCGTGGCCGAGGCCCGCCACCAGCTGACCGGGTCCGCGACCTCGCCGGGGAGCCCTCCCGTGGTGGTGCCCCCGGCCCCGAGCCGGTCGACCGTCGACGACGACGAGACGGCGATGGTGGCCGCCGGGCGGAGGGCGCGGGACGTGGCCCTGCGGGTGATCGAGTCCGCCGGCTTCACGGACATCGAGCAGCAGGTGGTCCTCCGCGACCTCGGGGTCGAGGTCACCTTCCGGGCGCGCGACGCCGGAGGCGGCGTGTGGCTCTTCGATCTCTGGGGCGCCTACTCGAGCACCCGCCCGGGCCTGGCCCGGGGCGACTCGGTGTGGCGGGCGATCGGCAAGGCCGCGGTCCTCCACGAGGCCGGCCGGACCGGATCCGGCCGCCGCGACCTCGGACCGCTGGTCCTCCTCACCACCGACACCCCGGATGCGCGGTCCGGGGCCGGGCGCGCCCTGGCCGCCGTCATGTCCGGCGACGGCTCCGGACCGGTACGCGACGTGGTCGAGCTCCTCGACCCGGAGGGATCGGCCCGGCTCGCCGCCCTCGGGCACGGGGTCCCTCCCGCTCCGTGACACGCCGGGGGTCGACCGGTGGCCGATGACCGCACCCGGGTCACCGAGCTGGCGACCGCCCTCGGCACCCTCGGCGACCGCGAGGTCGGCGCCGCCCTCGACCGGAGGCCCTCCGAGCTCCGGGTGGACGCCCGGGTCTGGGACCAGCTGGTCGCCCTCCACGCCGGCGGGGGGTTGGCGGTGGAGTTCGCCACCGCCTTCGCCAACGGCCGGGCCCTGCTCGAGGCGCGTGACGGGCTCCGAGGGCGCCCGCCGCTCCTGGTGGAGTGGACCGGTGGCCGTCGGCCCCCCGGCGACGAGGTTGCCCCCATCGACCTGCGCATCGACCACGTCTACCTGGTGAGCTGCAAGTACGAGTCCGACATCCTGGCCAACACCTCACCCGCCCGGCTGTTCGACGGCCTGCTCGCCACCTCGGGCGCCTGGGACCGCGGCGACTGGTACGGGCGGGTCGCCCCCGCGGCGTTCCAGGCGCTCTACGAGGGCTGCCGGGCGGCGGTGGGGCTCACCGACCTCCCCGATACCCCGGGTGCCTGTACCCGCGAGCAGCAGGTCCGCCTGGGGAAAGCCCTCGCCGGACGAAGCTTCCCTGACGGGGGCACCCGTGCCGCCTACGCCGAGCTCTGCCGACAGGTGAGCGAAGTCTCGGCCGGGCGGTGGGAGGCCCGCCTGGAGGCGGGCGGCGCCGCCCGGGACGTGATGCTCTGGCGCCTCCTGCGGATCGGGAGTGCGCCCTACTTCGTCCTGGGCATCGACCGCCGCACGGGGGAGCCGGCCCGGTACCGGATCGCCAGCCCGTGGGATTGGCGCGACGAGTTCGAACTCACCGGCTTCGAGGTGACGCCGGGGCGGGCGGGCCAACCCCGCGTCGACTGGCGGTGCGACGTGTGGAGGCGGAGGGACCGCGACGACCGATGGACGGTGACCGGTCACATCGAGATCCGGTGGAGCCACGGGCGCTTCGCGCAGCCGCCCGAGGCCAAGGTCTACCTCGACACCCCGATGGACCGGCTCCCCGGCTACCACCGCCTCGACGAGACCACCCGGCCGCAGCTCCGCCTGTGGCAGACGGTGACCGACACCGGCCCCTGACGGACCGCCCCCTCACAGCGGATCGTCGGCGGAGGGTTCCCCGATCGACCGGTGCTCCTCGGGAATGAGATGCGCGCGCCGGAGCCGGCGGAGCCCGACCATCGGGAAGATGACCACCGACAGGATCCCGGCGGCCACCAGGGCGGCGGCATTGGACGGGCGCATGCGGCCCACCGACACGCCGATGCCGGTGATCACCACGATCAGCGGCAGGCCCGTCGCCGAAAAGAGCGCCAGCGAACGCCGGAGGTCGGCCGTCAGGTCCTTGCGGTAGAGGAGGAGGGCCGGCGCCCCGCGGACGATCAGGAACATGAGGAGGAAGAACGGGACCCGCAGCAGGGCGGTCGGCTGGTGGAGGAGCGCGCCAAGGTCGAAGTGCATGCCGCTCACGATGAAGAAGATGGGCACGAGGAAGCCGAAGCCGATCGCCTCGAGCTTCGCCCGGATCACCTCGCTGTCCTCCCCTTCGGTGAAGAAGCGCACCACGATGCCGGCGGCGAACGCCCCGAGCAGCACGTCGAGACCCAGCTCGAAGGCCAGGTAGATCAGCAGCAGGATGAGCAGTACGGAGATCCGCACCGGCAGTTGGGCGCTGGAGTTCAGGTTGCGACGCAGCATCTCCACGACCTTCGGGGGCTGTCGTCGGATGGCCAGCACGCTGGCCGCCACCGCGGTGAGCACGAAGAGGACCAGGAGGAGCACGGTGATGACCGGGTCCTTCTGGGTGAGCAGCAGTGCCACCGCCACGATGGGACCGAACTCCCCGACGGTTCCCACCCCCATCACGTACCGGCCGAACGGCGTCTTGATCACCCCGGCGTCGCGCAGGACCGGCAGCAGGGTGCCGAGGGCGGTGGTGGTGAACGTCAGTCCGAGGACCACGCTGTCGAGGGCGAGGCCGACCGAGACGAAGGCGAAGCCGGCGGCCAGGCCGAGCAGGAGTGAGATCCCCCACCCCAGGCCGGCCCGGTTCAGGGGACGGCCCCGGATCCGCTCCAGGTTGAGCTCGAAGCCCGCGAGGAACATGAGGAAGGCCAGGCCCATGTCGGAGAACCCGTTCACCACCGAGTCGGGGTGGGCCAGGCCGAGCACCGACGGGCCGACCACGATGCCCAGGCAGAGCTCGATGACCACCGAGGGGATGCCGATCTTCCGGGCGAGCTCGGCGATGACCGGTGCGCAGGCGGCGATCGCAGCCACCAGCACCAGGGTGGGGATCCACGAGGCGTCGGCGTTCAACGCGTACCGATCGGCGGGACCGTGGGGAAGCTGGGCGGGCCGGGCCGACGGGCCGGCAGGTCGTGCCGCGGGGCGGGCGGGGCGGGCCGGTGGGCTGACGGATCGGTCGGCAACATCGCGTCGCATCCCACGACCCGGGAGTGTACCGGCGGCCCGGACACCGGCCCGGGGACCGGGGACCCGACGCGGGCGCCGCCGAGCGGTGTCGCCGGGGGGCCGTCACCGTGCCGTCAGGTCTTCCGGGCAGACTGGTCGGAGCGCCGGGAGGTTCCCGGTGGGACGCCACGCACCCCTGGACGGTTCCGCAACCGAATGTCCCCCCCCACCGACACCCGGCCGACCGAGGACGCCGACGACCTGTCCGACCCCGGTCGGGTCGACGCCGGGCCGGCGACGGTGGGCACCCCGCGGACGGCCGTCCGGGCGGGGAGCCGGCGGGTGGCCGACCGGAGGCCGCATGCGGTCTACCGGCGGCGGCGGGTGCTCGCCACCCTCGCCGTCCTGGTGGCGGTGTTCGTCCTGTGGGTGGTCATCTCGCTCGGCATGGCCGTCTCCAACCCGTCCTACGGGACCTCCATCGCCGGACGGGCGGCGGAGTGGGCCCGTCGGAACGGTGGGGCCACCCTGGTGGTCAAGGTCGAGAACTTCTGGTACTCGCACCACGCGCCGAAGGTGGGCGGGACCGTCCCGAAGGGAGCCATCAAGTCCCCGACGGCCACCACCACGCCCGCCCCGGTGGCGGTGGCCGTTCCGCACCTCCCGGCCCCGGCCAACGTGGTCCCGCCCGCCAGCCCCGCCCTCCCCGGCGAGGGGGTGTGGTCGCCGACCGCCCGGTCGGTGGCCGGTCAGCCCGCCCTCTACACGACCCGGGTCCGGCCCGACGCCGTCCACACCAGCTACGTGGTCGGGATGGCCTGGATGGACCCGAACCTGCTCCACGCCACGCTCTACTCAGGGAGCCAGATCCCGGGCGGCGGCCCCTTCGTCCACTCGGCACCCATCCCCCCGACCGCGGCCGACACGCTGGTCGCGGCCTTCAACGCCGGGTTCCTGATGGACGCCGCCCAAGGCGGCTACTTCACCGACGGCAGGACGGTCGTGCCGCTGCGCACCGGGGCGGCCTCGGCGGTGATCCTGACGGACGGGACCCTCACCGTCGGGCAGTGGGGGCGCGACGTGAGCATGTCCCCGGCGGTGGTCTCCGTCCGCCAGAACCTCGACCTCATCGTCGACGGCGGGCAGCCCGTACCCGGACTGAACGCCGCCGACACCACCCGATGGGGGTTCACGCTGGGCAACAAGGTCTACGTGTACCGCTCGGGTCTCGGGGTCACCGCCGACGGTGCCGTGGTCTACGTCGGCGGCCCGGGCCTCAACATCACCGATCTGGCCGACCTGTTGGTGCGGGCGGGGGCGGTGCGGGCCATGGAGCTCGACATCAACACCGACTGGGTCAACTTCGCGTACTTCACGCCGTCCAACCCCTACGAGCCGGCCTCCGCGGCCAGCGGGTCGCTCCTCCTGCCGGCCATGTCGGGCGGTCCCGACCGATACTTCTCGTCCTACTGGTCCCGCGACTTCTTCACCATGTCGTCGGCCTACCCCGACGGACCACCCACCACCACCACCACCTCCTCCTCCTCCTCCACCACCAGCTCCACCTCCTCCTCCAAACCCGGAGCCCGGTCGACGCCGGCCCCGTGAGTACCGAAGGCGGAACGGGGTACAGACGGATCATGGACGACCCGCAGGCGGCCCGAACCGACCCTCTCGTCCTGGCCGACCTGGTGCTCCGACCGGACGTCACCGAAGTGTCCCGCTCCCGCCACGTGATCGGCGCGGTGCTCCGGCGCGCCGGATGCGGTGTCGACCGGTGTGACGTCACCGAGCTGATCGTCTGCGAGCTGGTGGCCAATGCGGTGGCCGCCGCCGCCAGCGAGGTCCGGGTGGTGGTCTCCCTCCGTGACGGGACACTCCGGGTGGAGATCCACGACGATGGCGACGGCGAACCGGTCGTGGTCGATCCGGAGCCCCTCGCCGACGGCGGCCGCGGGCTCCGGATCGTCACGGCCCTCGCCGCCGAGTGGGGTGTCCTCGCCGCCGATGGTGGCGGCAAGACCGTCTGGGTCGAGCAACCCTCCTGAGCAGGGTCGGCCCCCGCGTGGAGGGCCACCCCGGACCATGGCCCTGGGTAGCATGTCGCCCGACGCTCGGCGCCCCGCCGCGGCGGACCGAGCCCGGGAGCCGCGGTGCCAGCCACCTCCAGCCGGACGAAGGCGGCAGCCGGGACGGTGCTCGTCACGCTGGCCACCGCCCAGTTCCTGATGACGCTGGACAGCTCGGTGATGAACGTGTCCATCGCCACGGTGGCCAAGGACGTCGGCACCACCGTCACCGGCATCCAGACGGCCATCACCTTCTACACGCTGGTCATGGCCGCCTTCATGATCACCGGCGGCAAGCTCGGGGAGATCCTCGGGCGGAAGCGGGCCTTCTCGCTCGGCCTGGTCGTCTACGGCTGCGGCTCCCTCACCACGGCCCTCGCCCCCAACCTCCTGGTCCTGATGATCGGCTGGTCGGTGCTGGAGGGTCTGGGGGCCGCCCTGATCATGCCGGCGGTGGTGGCCCTGGTGGCCTCCAACTTCGGGCGGGCCGACCGGCCCCGCGCCTACGGGCTGGTGGCCTCGGCGGGGGCGATCGCGGTGGCGGCCGGACCGCTCATCGGTGGCCTCTTCACCACCTACGCCTCATGGCGCCTGGTCTTCGTCGGTGAGGTGGTGGCGGTCGGGGTCATCCTGTTGCTGGTCCGCCGCATCGCCGACACCCCGCCCACCGCCGGCACCCGGCTCGACCTGGTGGGTACCGCGCTGTCGGCCACCGGCCTGGGCCTGGCCGTCTTCGGCGTGCTGCGGGCGGGCTCGTGGGGGTTCGTGGCCCCCAAGCCCGGTGGGCCGGCGTGGCTGGGCCTCTCCCCCACCATCTGGCTGGTGCTCGGCGGTGGCCTGGTGCTGCTGGGCTTCGTCGAGTGGGAGCGCCACCGCATCGACCGCGGGAAGGGGGCGCTGGTGGACCCCGCCATCCTCCGGGTCCGCCAGCTCGACGCCGGACTGGTCGCCTTCTTCTTCCAGTACCTGGCCCAGGCCGGGCTGTTCTTCGCGGTGCCGCTCTTCCTCTCGGTGGTGCTGGGCCTCTCGGCCATCGCCACCGGGGTCCGCCTGCTGCCCCTGTCGGTGACGCTCCTGCTGGCGGCGGTGGGGGTGCCGAGGCTCTGGCCGAACGGCTCGCCGCGGCGCCTCGTCAGGATCGGCTTCCTGTTCCTGTTCGCCGGGATGGTGGTGATGGTCGCCGGGCTGGAGGCCGGTGCCGGACCGGGGATCGTCACCTGGCCGATGCTGCTCGCCGGGCTCGGCATCGGCACGCTCGCCTCCCAATTGGGGAGCGTGACCGTCTCGGCGGTCCCCGACTCCGAGAGCGGTGCGGTCGGCGGCGTGCAGAACACGGTGACCAATCTCGGGGCGTCGATCGGCACCGCCGTGGCCGGTGCCGTCCTCATCTCGGTGCTGACCGCCACCTTCCTCACCGGGATCGGGAACAATCCCGAGGTCCCGCAGCAGTTGGCGGCCAAGGCCCAGGTGGAGCTGGTGAGCGGTGTGCCGTTCGTCTCCGACGCCGACCTCCGTACCGGCCTGGAGCAGGCCGGCGTCACCGGGTCCACCGCCGACGCCGTGGTCGCCGAGAACGAGAAGGCCCGCCTCACCGCGCTGCGCACCGCCATCGCCGTGCTCGCCCTCATCACCCTGCTGGCACTCTTCTTCAGCCGGCGGCTCCCCACCAGCCAGCCCGGCGCGTCGACCGGGGACGGCGGCGGGGAGCCCGGCGGTCCCTGACGGGAACGGCGGGCCGACCGGCCGGCGGTGGGTGCCACCCGGCCCCGGATGGGGCCGACCGGCCGGCGGAGGGTGCCACCCGGCGCCCCGACCGCGTACGGTACGGCATGGCCACCGGCACGGCGCCACCGACCGCGCACCGACCACCCCCCGACGTCAGCCTCCGCCGGCGGGTGCTGGCCGTGGTCTCCCTGCTGTCGGCGGTGCTCCTGGTGGTGGCGACCGTCCTGCTGGTCGCCGACCACCTCCGCGACCTGGTGATCGGACTGGTCGGCCTGGCCGTGACGGTGGCCGGCGGGTGGTGGCTCATCACCGGGCGGCTGCCGAAGCGGGTCGCCGGCGGCGTCGGGGTGGTCGCCGGACTGGGTCTGGTCGTCTGGGCCGTCGTCGCGGCCGCCTCCGACCAGCGCTATCCGGGGCTCCGGGCGGCGGTGGTCGCCGCCCTCCTGGTCCTGACGGTCGCCAGCGCCCGGGGCGCCCTGGCCCACGACGTCCGGGAGATCCGGGAGCGCCAGGTGGTCCGCCGCACCCCGCCGGAGCATCCGGTGCTGCTCTGCAACCCGTGGTCCGGCGGGGGGAAGGTCGAGCGGTTCGGCCTCCTCGAGCTGGCCGCCGACATGGGCGTCGAGACCGTGCTGCTCGACCACGGCCTCGACCTGGAACAGCTCGCCCGCGACGCGGTGGCCCGCGGGGCGGACTGCCTCGCCATGGCGGGCGGCGACGGCTCCCAGGCGCTGGTGGCGTCGATCGCCGTCGAGCACGACCTGCCCTTCGTCTGCATCACCGCCGGCACCCGCAACCACTTCGCCCTCGACCTGGGCCTCGACCGGGAGGACCCGCGGCGGTCGATGGCCGCCTTCCGGGACGCCGTCGAGCGGCGGATCGACTACGCCACCGTCAACGGCCGCTTCTTCGTCAACAACGCCTCGCTCGGGGTCTACGCCACCATCGTGCAGCAGGAGGGGTACCGCGAGCAGAAGGTGGAGACCTCCACCGCCCTCCTGCCCGACCTCCTCGGCCGGCAGGACCGGCCGTTCGACCTCCAATTCCTCGACCCCGACGGCACCGACGTGGACGGCGCCTTCCTCATCCAGGTGTCGAACAACCCCTACGCCCTCGGGCCGACCTCCGACGTCGCCCAGCGCCGTCGCCTCGACTCGGGGGAGCTCGGCGTCTTCGCGGTGACCGGGGCCACGGGTCGCGACGCCGCCACGCTGGTCGCCCTGACGGCCCTCGGCCAGCAACGTCTATCGAAGAACTGGCACGAGTTCACCGCGACGTCGTTCGAGGTCCGGTCGAGGTCCGGGCGGGCGTACGTGGGCGTCGACGGTGAGGCCCTGGAGCTGGAGACCCCCTTGACCTTCGCCATCCACCCCCGCGGGCTCCGGATCCTGGTGCCCGAGGAGAGCCTGGTGGAGGCCGACCGGAGGCGGGCCCGCACGGTGACGGCCGCCGACCTCGTCCGGCTGGCCCGGGGTATCGACCCGCTGGCCGGGCGGGACGGTGGCCGCCATGGCGCGGCGGGCGGGACGACCGACTGATCCGGCGGGCCGACGGTCGGGGCAGCGGCCCGGGGCAGCGGCCCGGAGGTGGAGCCCGGAGGTGGAGCCGGGAGGTGGGGGCACGTCAGTGAGGCGGGAGTGCCGCGGGCCTGCAATGCTGCACGGACCGACCGGTCGATCACACATCGCACCGGTCGGGGGGCACACCGCCCCCGATGAGAGGAGCCGGCATGAGCGCAGACGGGATCGACGACCTGGGGCCGGTCGACTACCTGGTGGTGGAGTTCCCCGAGGGAAGGGTCGGCTTCTCCGAGGCGCTGGCCGTGGAGCTCACCGCCCTGGTGGAGGCCGGCCTGATCCGGCTGCTCGACCTCCTCGTCCTCGTGAAGGACGCCGACGGCAACATCGAGACGATCGAGCTGGACGAACTGGAGGGGGTCGACGCCTTCCGGGTGTTCGAGACCGAGCTGGCCGAGAGCCTGGCCGAGGACGACCTCGTCGACCTGGCCGAGGCCATGACCCCCGGCAGCACGGCCGGCGTCTTCATCTGGGAGAACACCTGGGCCGCTCCGTTCGCCACCGCCATCCGACAGGCCGGGGGCATCGTCGTCGCCGACGGTCGTATCGAGTCGCAGGACCTGGCGGAAGCCCTGGTCGAGGAGCTGGTGGAGGAGCTGGTCGAGGAGCTGGTGGTGGAGGAGATCGCCGAGGAGCTGGTGGCCGAGGAGCTCGCCGAGGAGGCCGCCGAGACCGCGGGGGATTGACCCCGACGCGGCCGGTATCGGGGTCGGGCGGTCACCGCCCGGGCCCGTGGGAGCCGACGAGGCGCCGGAGGGGGCGGTCGAGGGCCAGCGGGAGGGTGCTCCCGATCACCGAACCGAGCACGGCGCCGGCCAGGACGTCGCCGGGGTAGTGGACGCCGGTGTGGACGCGTGAGTAGCCCACCGCGGCCGCCAGGGGCACCAGGGGCAGCGCCAGCCCCGGGACGACCTCCGAGACCCCGAAGGCGAAGGCGAAGGCGGACGCGGTGTGGCCTGAGGGGAACGAGGTCGACGTCGGCATCCGGACCGTGGTGCGCTCCGGGTTGTCGACCCGGTCCGGGCGGCGGCGACGGAAGGTGCCCTTGACCGCCAGGTTGGCCACGGCCGACGTGGCGACCACGGCGACCAGGCCGTGCACGGCGGCCAGGCGGCCGCGGCGGCCGCCGACGAGGGCGAGCAGGGCGGCGATCCCGAGCCAGAGGCGCGAGTAGTTGGCCAGACCGGTGAGGCGCGAGACCGGGGCATCGAGGATCGGTGTCGGCGTGCCGGCGACCGCCCGGTAGACGGCGCGGTCGAGGTCGTCGGCCTCGTCGACCACCCGGTCCCACACCGTCCGGGCGGCGGCCCTCGTGGCGAACGTCATCCGGGTACCCCTCCCCGTCCCGGGGGGATCGCCGGATGCGACCGCGCCCGGGGCAGGGCCGGAGCGTACCCTCCGCCCCCCGCCCGCACCCCGGCGGTGCCGGCCGCGGTCGCCCGGATGGTCCCTGCCCGGTTCCGGTAGGGTGCACCCCGCCGGGATCGCGCGGTCCACCGGCACCGACCGGCACGGGGGCCCCGTCGGCCACCGCGATGCACCCCACGACCAACGGAGGAATCACCATGACCGTCTCGACCAACGTCAGCGATGTCCTGATCGGCATCGCCAGCCACGACCCCGACGCCATCGAAGGGGCCTTCAAGGCCCGGGCGCAGAGTGTCGAGGCCTCGGGCCTCGACCCGCGGGCGTACGCACTGGCCAACATCGCCGCCCTCATCGCCCTGGACGCCCCGCCGGCCTCCTACCTGTTCCAGGTGGGCTTCGCCCTCGATGCCGGGGTGACCCCCGAGGAGATCCTCGGCCTGCTGGTGGCGCTCAACCCGACCGTGGGCAACGTCCGGGTGGTGGCCGCTGCCGCCGAGCTCGCCCTGGCCCTCGACATCGACCTGGACATCCAGGCCGACGAGAGCTGAGGGGAGCGCCGTGCCGTTCGTCCGTCGACGCCCGCTCCTGCGGATGGCCGCCATCGGTGGCGTCGCCTACATGGGCTCCAAGGCCGGAGCCAACAAGGCCAACCAGCAGGCCGCTCAAGCCCAGGCCGCCCAGCAGCCCGCCGCCGCACCGGCACCCGCCGCCCCGGCGGCGCCGGAGCCGGTGGCCGAGGGTGCCAACGACCGGATCGGTCAGCTGAAGGAGCTGGCCTCCCTGCACGACTCGGGAGCTCTCACCGACGCGGAGTTCGCCACCGAGAAGGCCAAGATCCTGGCCTGACGGCCTCCCCGGGAGGCGGACCCACCGTCCGCCTCCCGGAGGGCGCCACCGGCCGGGCAACCCGCCGACGGGAGTCCTCGGACCCGCGTCGACGCGATCGCCACATCGATGAGCGAACCGTCCACCCCCTCCCCGCCCGACCCCCAGTCCCGTCCCACCGCGGTCCGACGGGGTATCGAGGCCGTGCGGTTCCCGCCCCCGGTCGATGCCGAGCTCTTCACCACCCGCGGGCACGGCGCCGCCTACCTGGGGGCGTGGACGCTGACCGCCACCCACCTGGTGCTGTGGCTGCTGGTGGCGATCGGTGTCCTCACCGGTCTGGCCATCACCATCGGACTGTCGGTGCTGTCGTTCCTCGCCACCTGCCTGCTGGTCGGGATGGTGATCGTCGTCCAGCGCCGACTGGAGCTGCACCGGGGCGCCAGCACCCGGCGGCAGGTGCTGTCGGCCTGGTGGCGCGGCCCCTGGGACCCGGTGGGCCGGCAGATCTGGCTCCCCGTCCGGTTCGGGGCGGCCTGGCGGGCGGTCCGCCGGCCCCCGTCCCCGGGGGCAGCCGCCACCTCAGCCGGCGGCGGGAGCCCGGTCGCCGGCGGCGAGTGAGCGCAGTCCATCGATCTGGGCGGCGTTGCCGATGACCACCAGGACGTCCCCCGCCCCCAGGGCGGCGTCGGGGGGCGGGTTGGTGAGGAACTCCTCGCCCGGGTGGCGCAGGGCCAGTACCAGCGCCCCGGACACCGACCGCAGCCGGGCGGTCCGGAGGGTCTGCCCGACCAGCGGGGAGCCCGTCGGCACGTCGACCTGCTCGAGGCGGAACTCGAGGCTCCCGTCGTGCATCACCACGTCGAGGAACTCGGCCACCTGGGGCTGGGCGGCCAACGAGGCCATCCTCGCGCCGCCGAGATCCTGGGGATTGACCACCCGGTCGGCGCCGGCCTGGAGCAGCTTGGCGATCGCCGACTCCGAGGCCGTCCTCGCCACGATGAACAGGTCGGGACGCATGGACCGGGCGGTCAGCGTCACGTAGGTGTTGTCGGCATCGCTCTGCAGCGCGGTGATGAGCACCCGGGCCTGGCCGATCCCGGCGGCCCGGAGGGTGTCCTCGTCGGTGGCGTCGCCGCGCACGGACAGGCCGTCGACCCTGGCGATGCGCTCGGCGGAGGTGTCGACCACCACCACGTCGTCGTGGGAGGCGACCAGGTAGTGGGCGATCGACCGCCCCACCCGCCCCCACCCGCACAGGATCACGTGGCCCCGCAGGTTCCCGATCTGTCGTTCCATCCTCCGCCTCCCGAATTCGTCGCCCAGATAGCCCTCGACCAGTGTCTCGATCAACAGGCTGAACGTGTAGGCCACCGTCCCCACCCCGACCAGGATGAGCACGACGGTGAAGAGCTTCTGCCCGGTGTCGAACCGGTGCGCCTCCCCGAAACCCACCGTCGACACGGTGATGACCGTCTGGAACACCGCATCGACCAACGAGTACCCGAAGGCCAGATAGCCGACCGTGCCGCCGACGAACACCACCGCCAACGCCGCCACGCCCCACCCCAGGCGCCGGGTCGTGCGGGGTCGGCGCCGCGCGGCGGACCGACCGGTGCGGACGGCGGGGGGCATACCCCATTGTGGCCCGCCGGGGCCCGGGTGCGGTACCGAACCCGCTCCGGCGGCCCGACGTCCGGGCGCGGCGGCTCAGTGGCGTCGGGATGCCGGCTCAGCGGCGCCGGAGGGAGGCGTCGGCGAGCGGTGCGGGTACCCAGCCGACATCGGCGGCGTTGAGGTTGGTGCCGGGAGCCACGATCTCGTCGATCCGGTCGAGCACCTCGGTGGAGAGTCGCAGGTCCAGGGCGGGGAGCTGCGACTCGAGGTGCTCCAGGGTGCGGGGCCCGATGATCGCCGCGGTGACCGCCGGGTGCTCGACCACGAACCCCAGGGCGAGCTCGATGAGCGTGAGCCCCGCCTCGTCAGCCAGCGCCCCGAGGGCGGTGACCGCCGCGATCTTCTCGCGGTTGCCGGGGAGCTCGAGGTCGTAGTGATGGGGGACCATCGCCGAGCGGCGGCTGGTGTTGGCCTTGCCCTCGCCGAACGCCCCGGACAGCCACCCGCCGGCCAGGGGGCTCCACGACAGGACCCCCATCCCGAACTGTCGGCAGCGCGGGAGCACCTGCGCCTCGATGCCCCGGACCAGCACCGAGTAGGGCGGCTGCTCGGTGACGAACCGTTCACGCCCCCGGCGCTCGGCCACCCACTGGGCCTCGACGATGTCGTCGGCCGGGAACGTGGACGAGCCCAGGTACCGCACCTTGCCCGCCCGGACCAGGTCGGTCAGGGCCCCGAGGGTCTCGTCGATGTCGGTGTCGGGCGACGGACGGTGGATCTGGTAGAGGTCGAGGTAGTCGGTGCCCAACCGCCGGAGGCTGTTGTCGCACGCCGCCATGATCCACCGCCGGCTGTTCCCCTGGTGGTTCGGGTCGGTGCCCATCGTCCCGTGGACCTTGGTGGCCAGCACCACCCGCTCGCGTCCGATGCGGGCCAGCGCCTCGCCCACGATCTCCTCCGACTCGCCGCCGGAGTAGACGTCGGCGGTGTCGATGCAGTTGATGCCGGCATCGACGGCCCGCTCGATGATCCGGACGCACTCCCCGTGGTCGGTGGTGCCCCAGGCCCCGAACATCATCGCCCCGAGGCAGAGGGGGCTGACCTTGACGCCGGTGCGTCCGAGGGTGCGGTACTCCATCCGGCCGATGGTAGCGGCCGGTCCCGCCGGTCCCGCCGGACCCGCGGCCGGCCGGCCGATGGCGGGCTCAGACCGGTCGCAGCCGCGCCAGCAGCTCGGCGAAGCGGAGGAGGTGCTTGTCGCCGAGGTACTCCTCCCGGACCAGGCGGTGGGCGTTGGCTCCCAGACGGGCGATCTCCTCCGGGTCCCTGAGCAGGTCCGCCACCGCCTTCCCGAAGGCGTCGAGATCGCCCGGGTCGTCGAGGAGCACGCCGGTGCCGGGACGGACCTGGTCCACGATCCCCCCCACCCCTGATGCGACCACCGGCCTCCCCTTCCACATCCCCTCGGCCACGGTGAGCCCGAACCCCTCGACCAGGCTCTTCTGGACCACCACGGTGGCGGCCCGCTGGATGGCGTTGACCATGGCGGCGTTCTCCTCCACGTCGTCCATGGGCAGCGACACCAGCCGGATGCGCCGGCGGGCCCCGACGGGGAGCCGACGCCAGGCCTCGACGCACGCCGCGTAGACACCGGCTCCCTCCGGGTCGTCGGCCACCCCCTCGGTGGAAGGTCCCACCAGGGCGAGGTGGGCGTCGATCCCGCCGACCACGTGGTCGGCGAACCCGGTCATCACCCCGGCCATGTCCTTCAGGCGGTCCCACCGGGAGACCTGGACCACCAGGTTGTCGAGGGACGCCGGCGGGTCGCCTTCGGCCACGACGGCGGCGCGGCGGACCACCTCGCCGAACGATCCGTCCTGGCGCCGGAACGTGGTCGCCCGGTCGCCGGGTCCCGAGGTCAGCCCGATCCGGTCGAGGAAGGACGGGAGCGACGCCGGGTCGAGGGACTGGTTCTTCGCCGACAGCGGGTCGATGGAGGGCGGGATGATCGACACCCGCTCCGGCGGCACCCACGGGGGCACGTACGACGAACGGGTGAAGACGAAGGCGTCGCAGGACCCGAGGGCCGGCCGGAGGAGGTGCAGGGCCTGCTCCGTCCACCGGTTGGGGTGGTCGACACCGATGTGGCTCCTCCACACCACGTGGACGCCGCTACCGGCCAGCCACGGCGCCAGGCCGGCGGTCTGCGGATCGTGGAGCACGACCACGTCGCCGGGACGTACCCGCTCCAGCAGGGACGGGGCGTTGGCGGCGGACACCGCGGCGACGTGGTCGGCTTCGGGCCGCCCCAGGTCACCGCCGTCACCGACCATCCCGTGGAGCCGGTTGTGGATGCGCTTGGTCACGGCGAAGAACTCGGCGTCCCCCTCCAGCACCAGCCACCGGCAGTCGATCCCCATGCCCCGGGCGTAGCCGACGAGGACCTCGAGCATCTCGGCGACCCCGCCGCCGGTGGCCGTGGAGTTGACGTTCCACACCGTCGAGCCGTCGAGCCGTCGGCGGGTGTCCCCGGCGACCCGCTCGAGCCGGTCGGTGCGGGTGTCGCCGATCAGTGGGCGGAGTCGTTCGACCGACAGCGGCGGGACGTCGACCTCGTGGAGTTGCGGCACGGCCCAAACCCCTCTGACGCGTGGACACCTCGGCAGGCACCGGCCGTCCCGATGCGCCCGGATCCTACCGTCACGTCCAGCCGCTCCCGTCGATCGGGGCACCGCCTGGGTGGGCGGCTCCCGGCACCCGCGGCGCCCGGCGCCATGGCGGTAGGGTGGGACACCACCGCTCGTCGACCGGCCTGTGGAATCGCCGGTCAGCCAGAGCCCCATGCGCACAGGCGCTTCCGGAGGATCCGTGGATTCCCTTTCCGTAGCGCCCGGCCCCATGGCCGCGGTCGACCCCTCGCCGGGTTCCGACCAGCCCCCGCCCACCGTGCACGCCGCCCAGAAGCTGGTCACCGTGGCCATCGTCTGCGGCCCGCTGGTCGCCCTCGGGGTGATGCTCCCGTGGCTGTGGGGACACAGCATCAGCCTCACCGACGTGGTGATCGGTGCCGTCTTCTACCTGGTCACCGGGTTCGGGATCACCGTCGGGTTCCACCGTCTGTTCACCCACAGCGGGTTCACCCCGGCGCGGCCCCTGAAGATCACCCTGGCCGTCCTCGGCGCCATGGCGGTGGAGGGCTCGACGACCAGCTGGGTGGCCACCCACCGCCGTCACCACATGTTCAGCGACCACCCGGGCGACCCGCACTCCCCCCACCGCTACGGCGACCACGGCGTCGCCCTCCTGCGCGGCCTGGCGTTCTCCCATGTCGGCTGGTTGTTCGTCTCCGACGCCTCGCGGGCGGGCCGCTATGCGCCGGACCTGCTGAAGGACCGCGACCTCCAGCGGGTCGATCGGCTCTTCCCCGTGCTGGCCGTGGCATCGCTGGCCCTGCCCATGGGGATCGGGTACGTCCTCACCGGCACCCTGTGGGGAGCGCTGACCGCCCTGCTGTGGGCCGGCCTGGTGCGGATGGCCCTCCTCCACCACGTGACGTGGGGGGTGAACTCCCTCTGCCACACCTTCGGCCGCCGGACCGACGCCACCACCGACCGAAGCACCAACCTGTGGCCGCTGGCCATCGTCTCGCTCGGCGACAGCTGGCACAACGTCCACCACGCCCACCCCAGCTGGGCCCGCCACGGCCAACGCCGCGGGATGATCGATCCCTCGGCCTGGCTCATCCGGGGCTTCGAGCAGCTCGGCTGGGCCACCCGCGTGCGGTGGCCGTCGCCCGCCACCGCCTGAGCACGCCCTGGTAGGTTGCGGCCGCCACGCGGCCGGAGACGCCGGCGGTGTGCCGGCAGGGGGGTTCCATGCGAGGTGTCCGTAACACGGCCGACGGGATCCGGGTGGTCCCCACCGAGGTCGACCCCACCGGCAAGGTGCGGGTCACCGTGGCCACCTCGGGGATCTGCGGCTCCGACGTCCATCTGATCTCCTACGGCCCCACCGCGGTGACGCTCGGACACGAGTGCGCCGGTCGGCTCGACGACGGCACGCCGGTGGCGGTGCTGCCCCCGGTGGCGTGCGGCACCTGCGCCCGCTGCCTGGCCGGCCAGGAACAGCAGTGCCCGGAGGCCTTCGGCGCCCTCTACGGGATCACCCTCGACGGGGGGATGGCCGACGAGATCTGGGTCGATCCCCGGAACGCCACGCCGCTCGACGCCGGGCTGCCCCTCGAGCACGCCAACCTGGTGGAGCCGCTGGCGGTGGCCCTCCACGGCGCCAACCGCTCCGGGGTGGTCGACGGCTCCCGGGTCCTGGTCATCGGGGCCGGACCCATCGGTCTGTGCTCCATCGCCGCCGCCCGGACGCTGGGGGCGACCGTCGACGTCCAGGCGCGGCGTCCCCGCCGGATCGAGGCCGGCGAGCGCCTCGGGGCGGGGACGGCCGTCGGGCGCGACTACGACGTGGTGCTCGAGGCCGGCGGCACCCAGGCCTCGCTCGACGACGCCGTGCGACTCGTGGCCCCCGGTGGCACGGTCGGCGTGGTGGGGAGCTACTGGGACCCGGTACAGATCGGCATCGGCTTCCAGGCCAAGGAGGTGAGCCTGGTGCCGGCGTTCACCTACGGGCACCATCACGGCGTCTCCGAGTTCGAGGAGGCCGCCCGGCTGCTGACCGGACTGCCCGACCTGGGGCCGACGGTCGTCACCCACCGGTTCGGCCTCGACGACGCCGCCGAGGCGTTCCGGGTGGCGGGCGACCGCGACGAGGACGCCATCAAGGTGGTGCTCGTCCCCTGAGCCGCCCCGGGGGGACCGCGGGCGGCGCGGTGGTACGTTCGAAGGTGCCGAGCAGGCGCGGGCAACCCGGGGAGGGTGCGATGGACGTCGACCGGATGAGTCCGCTGGACACCTCGTTCCTCCACGTCGAGGACAGCGTCAGCCACATGCACATCGCCTCGGTGTCGATCTTCGAGGGCCCCGTCCCCCCGTTCCGGGAGATCGTGGGCATGATCCACGCCAAGCTCGTGCACGTCCCCCGGTACCGGCAGATCGTCCGGAAGGTCCCCTTCGACCTGGGACGCCCGGTCTGGGTGGACGACCCCCACTTCAACATCGAGTACCACCTCCGTCACACCGCGCTCCCCGCCCCCGGCGGGGAGGACGAGCTGCGGGGGCTGGTGGGCCGCGTGATGTCCCAGCAGCTCGACCGGTCGAAGCCGCTGTGGGAGATCTGGGTGGTCGAGGGGTTGGAGGACGACCGGTGGGCCCTCTTCTCCAAGGTGCACCACGCCATGGTCGACGGCATCTCGGGGTCCGACCTGCTGGCGGTCATCCTCGACCTCTCGGCCGACGCCCCGACCCCGGAACTCGGGCCGTGGCACCCGCGGCCGGCGCCGACCGGGGCGCAGCTGGCCACCGGCTCGGTCCTCGGCCTGCTCCGCAGCCCCTACGAGCAGGTGCGGGCCGTCCGAGCCGCCGTCCGGGTGCCACGCCAGGTACTCCGGGCGGCCGAGGAGGTGGTCCAGGGACTCAGCGCCCTGACCGGACTGGTGCGCCCGCCGCCGGTCTCCAGCCTCAACGGGCCGCTCGGACCGCACCGGCGCTACGCCTGGGCGTCGACCTCGGTGGAGGACATCAAGGCCGCGCGTCGGGCCCACGGGGGGACCTTCAACGACGTGGTGCTGGCCGCCATCACCTACGGCTTCCGCGAGCTGCTCCTCGCCCGGGACGAGACGGTCGACCGGGTGGTGCGGACCCTGGTGCCGGTCTCGGTGCGGCCACGGGACCTGTCCGGCAAGGCGGTGGGGGACGGCACGTTCCAGAACCGGGTGTCGGCCATGTTCGCCGAGCTGCCGGTCGGTATCGCGGACCCGGTGGAGGCCCTCCGGGCGATCACCGTCCAGATGGAGGGTCTGAAGGAGTCCAAAGAAGCCATCGCCGGCGAGGCGCTCACCTCCATGTCGGGGTTCGCACCGCCCATGCTGCTGGCGCTGGGGATGCGCCTGGCCACCCGACTGCCCCAGCACAACATCAACACCGTGACCACCAACGTGCCCGGGCCGCAGCTCCCCCTCTACGTGCTCGGACGGCGGATGCTGCAGGTCTACCCCTACGTGCCGCTGGCCGGGCAGGTGCGGATCGGCGTGGCAATCTTCTCCTACAACGGCGAGGTGACCTTCGGGGTGACCGGCGACTACGACTCCACCGCGGACCTCGACGTCCTGTGCCGCGGGTTCGAGGAGGGGATGCAGGCATTACTGAAGACCGGCGACTGACCGGCCCCGCCGACCGGCGGGCGCCGACCACGGGAGGTGCCCGGTGACCCGGGTGGGGCTGGTGCTCGGTGCCGGTGGCGTGGTCGGCCAGGCCTACCAGGCCGGGGTGCTGGCCGCCCTGGAGGACGTCCTCGGCTGGGACCCGCGGACGGCGGAGCTGATCGTCGGCACCTCGGCCGGGTCGGTCACCGGAACCTCGCTCCGGATGGGGGTGGGCGCCGCCGACCTGGCGTCCATGGCCGCCGGAGCGCCCCTGTCGTCGGAGGGGGAGCGGCTCTACGCCAGATTCCTCCCCGACTCGTCCGAGCTCCCGGTGCCGCCGCGGGGTTCGTGGCTCCGACCCTGGCGGCTGCCGTCCGCCGCCCTGGTGGCCCGGGCCGCCCGACGGCCCCTCGCCTTCCGGCCGTCGGTGGCGGCCGCCGTCCTCCTGCCGGCCGGCCGCGTGCGACTCGAGGGCCGGGCGGCTCCCCTGCACGATCTGGTCGGCGGGGAGTGGCCCGACGGGCTGTGGATCTGCGCGGTGCGCCGCCGGGACGGTCACCGGGTGGTCTTCGGCCGCCCCGGGTCCCCTCCGGCCGACCTGGCCCCCGCGGTCTTGGCCTCGTGCGCCATCCCCGGCTACTTCTCCCCGGTGGCGATCGGTGGGGAGGAGTACATCGACGGCGGGGTGCACTCGGGGACCAACGCCGACGCCCTCCGGAGCCAGGGGCTCGAGGTGGTCGTGGCCGTCTCCCCGATGAGCTCGGCCCGTCCCCACCGGCGGCGGGCCGACGGGGCGATCCGGTGGTCGGGCCACCGGCGGCTGGCCCGCGAGGCGCTGCGGGTGGCCGAGGGGGGCTCCGTCGTGGTGCGCTTCGAGCCGGGGGCGTCGGTGCTCGACGCCATGGGCCTCCGCATGATGGCCAACGACCGCTCCGACCGCGTGGTCGACCGGGCCATGGCCGAGACCCGTGCGCAGATCGAGGACGAGGGCCTCCGGCACCTGCTGGCCCCGGGCCGGACCCGTCCGACGGCGGCGACGGCGCCGTCGCCGGCACCAGGGCAGGACGCCTCCTCCGTCCGGCCGCGGACCGGTCGCTAGGCTGCGGCCGGTGACGGACGCGGGCGACGAGCAGGGGACCGACGGACACGAGCCCGACGTCCGGTTCACCTACGCCAACGAACGCACGTTTCTGGCCTGGAACCGCACCGCCCTGGCCCTGGTGGCCACCGGCATCGCCGCCACCCAACTCCTCCCCGAGTTCCACGTGACAGGTGGGCGGCGGATCCTCGGGCTTCCGCTCATCGCCCTCGGGGCGGTGGTGGCGCTGACCAGCTACCTCCACTGGAGAGCCAACCAGCGCGCCATGCGCCTGGACCGGCCGCTGCCGAAGTCGCCCATGCCACTGGTGCTCTCGATCGGGATCGGGGTGGTGGCGGTCATCGCCATCGTCCTGGCCAGCATCGGTTGAGGCGGGGACGTGGACCGCCGGGAGGATCCCGAGTCGCCGGTCACCCGGGACCCCGGTCTGGCCCGGGAGCGGACGGAGCTGGCCTGGAACCGTTCGGGTCTGGCGGTGCTGGTGGCCGTGGCGGTGCTGCTCCGCCACCTGTGGCCGCTGGACGGAGCGCGATCGGTGGTGGCCGCCGTGCTGATCGGCGGCGGGACGGTGGCCTGGACGGTGGGGATGTGGAGCGCCCGGCGGCGGGACCCGGCGCTCGGCGACACCGGCATGCTCGGCGAGGGGGGGTGCCGAATGATCACGGCCGGCACGCTGGTGCTGGCCGGCGCCGGCTTCCTGCTCGGACTCCTCGCCTGACCGCCGGTCAGACCCCCCGGCCGGTCAGAGCCCCGGCCGGTCGATCCCCTGGAGCAGGTCGCTCAGACGCTCGAGCACGGGGATGGCCGCCGAGAGGGTGCGACGCTCGTCCCCCGTCAGTCCGGCGAGGGCCTCCCGCAGGGCCTCCGTGTTCCGAGTGCGGATGCCGGCGAGGAGGGCACCGCCCTCGGGACGGAGCCGGACCAGGCGGGCCCGCCCGTCGAGGGGGTCGGCCACCCGCTCGATGAGCCGACGGTCGGCCAGGGAGTCGATCACCCGGCTCATGGTGGCGGGCGTGGTGCCCTCGAGCTCGGCCAGGGTGCCGAGGCGGACGGGGCCGGCCTGCTCGATGCGGGCCAGCGCCGACGATTGGGAGAGGGTGATATCGGCCCCGGTCCGAGCCCGGAGCTGCCGATGGATGCGGACCAGCGCCACCCGGAGGCCCGACGCCTCCTCGACCGGTCCTGCGTGCTGCTCCGTGGTGCTCGCTCCCATGTCCCCCCTGTACGGTCGCCGCCCTCGGCCAGTATAGTTAGCAGACAGCAACTAATCATCCGGATCGGCCGCCGTCGTGGTCGTGGAGGAGCGGGATGGCACCGATCGTCGAGTCCAAGAACTACAAGTGGGTCGCCCTGACCAACACGACCATCGGGCTCCTGATGGTCTCCATCAACTCCTCCATCCTCCTCATCGCCCTGCCCGACATCTTCCGGGGCATCGACATGAACCCGCTGTCGCCCGGGAACACGTCGTACTTCCTGTGGATCCTGATGGGCTTCCTGCTGGTGACGTCGGTCCTGGTGGTGAGCCTCGGGCGGGTGGGTGACATCTTCGGGCGGGTGAAGATGTACACGCTGGGCTTCGCCATCTTCACCGTCTTCTCCGTCCTGCTGTCGGCGACCTGGATGACCGGGACCGACGCCGCCATCTGGATCATCCTGATGCGGGTGGGCCAGGGGGTGGGCGGCGCCTTCATCTTCGCCAACTCCAGCGCCATCATCACCGACGCCTTCCCGGCCAACGAGCGCGGCTTCGCCCTGGGCTTCAACGGCGTCGCCGTGATCGGCGGCTCATTCCTCGGCCTGCTGCTCGGCGGGCTGCTGGCGCCCATCCAGTGGCACCTTGTCTTCCTGGTGTCGGTGCCCTTCGGCATCTTCGGCACCACCTGGGCGTACTTCCGTCTCCACGACAACGGGGTCCGGATCAAGGCCAGCATCGACTGGGTCGGCAACATCCTCTTCGCGGTGGGGCTGGTGGCCGTCCTCACCGGCATCGTCTACGGGCTCCAGCCCTACGGGGGCCACACCATGGGGTGGACCAGCCCCTTCGTCCTCGGGAGCATCATCGGCGGGGTCGCGGTGCTCCTCGGGTTCGTGGTCGTCGAGCGCCGCGTCGAGGACCCCATGTTCCAGCTGAAGCTGTTCCGGAGCCGGGCGTTCGCCATGGGCAACGTGGCGGGCCTGCTGGCCGCGCTCTCGCGGGGCGGGCTCCAGTTCATCCTCATCATCTGGTTGCAGGGGATCTGGCTGCCCCTCCACGGCTACAGCTTCGCCCAGACGCCGCTGTGGGCCGGCATCTACATGATCCCGCTGACGGTCGGATTCTTCATCTCGGGACCGCTGTCGGGCCGGCTGGCCGACCGGTACGGCCCCCGGCCGTTCGCCACCGCCGGACTGGTGCTGACCGGATTCGCCCTCCTCGGCCTCCAGGCACTGCCGATGGACTTCCCCTACCCGGCGTTCGCCGGGCTGCTGCTGCTGGTCGGGCTGGCCCTCGGCCTGTTCGCCGCCCCCAACACCAGTGCGGTGATGAACAGCCTGCCCGCCGACCAGCGCGGGGCCGGCGGCGGCATGCTGAACACCTTCCAGAACTCGGCCAGCGTGCTGTCGATCGGGTTCTTCTTCACCGTCATCACGCTCGGCCTCGCCGCCGCCCTCCCGAACGCCCTCTTCACGGGGCTGACCGCCCAGGGCGTTCCCGCCCACGCCGCCCAGTCCATCTCCCACCTGTCGCCCATCGGCAGCCTGTTCGCCGCCTTCCTGGGCATCAACCCGATCCACCAGCTGCTCGGCACCCACCTGCTGTCGCAGCCGGGGGTCAACGCCTCCTACCTCACCGGGCGGACCTTCTTCCCCGACCTCATCTCCGGGCCGTTCGGCAAGGGGCTGCGCCTGGCCTTCGTGCTGGCGGCCGCCCTGTGCTTCATCGCCGCCGTCTTCTCGTGGATGCGGGGCTCGGGCCAGTCGCAGGTGATGGAGACCCCGGCCGAGGCCGCCGACGAGGGCATCGCCGCGGTGGGCGACGTGGCGCTGGCCGAGGTGGGTGGCTGAGCGCCCAGTCGGTGGCCGGAGGGCGGGCGGGTCCGGTTCCCGTCGGACCTGGGTGGCCGGGTCGGGTCGCTACCGGACCTGGCGGGCGGCGGTCATGACCCCCTGGACCGCAGCGATGACCGGCAGGAGGGGATGGGGCGCCTTCCCCCAGAAGCTCGCTTCCGGGACATCGACCGCCCGCCGGCTGTCCGGGAGCAGGACATGGATCCGAGCGGAGCCCTCCCCCGGGAAGCCGTCGTCCGGATCGGTCCAGAACTCACCCAGGTGGGGTCCGATGGCGGCCAGCAGCCGGTGGGTCGCCTCGGCGACCGGCGCGTGGGTCCCGAGTCCGATGGTCCCGCCGCCGACGCTCGTGTAGATGCTCGTCGTGTCGTCGCACAGCGCCACCAGCGTGGCGAACCCGCCCGCCGCCGGGATGTCCACGACCGCCCCCGATACCCAGGGGTGGCTCGGCGGCGGCGGTGCCAGGCCGTGTTCGGTGGCGTGGAGGGCCATCGAACGGAGACCGCGGAAGGGGTTGTCGGAGGTTTCGGCGGTCACGCCACGGATGATCGGCATACGAGGACCCGCCCTGAAGCCGGTCCGCCCTCGGCGGATGACACCGTCCAGGCTACGACCGGTGCGCCTCCCGGAGCGCCTGCACGGCGGCGATCGCCTCGTCGGCCCGTCCCAGCGGCACCAGCAGATGGTCGTGGTGGAAGCCGGCCAGGACATTGCAGGGGATGCCCTCCGAGGCCAGCGCCGAGGCCACCGCGGCGGTCAGGCCCACCGCATCGAGGGCGGACTCGACCGTCAGGGTCAGCCAGGCCGCCACGAACTCCGGGGCCAGACCGAGCGCCACGGCGTCAGCGGTGCTGATGACCGCCGTGGTGCCCTCGTCCTCGGTGACCATGGCCGCCACGGGCACGTCCGCCCCGAAAGCGACACCGCTGACCAGGCACCAGCTCCCGGGCCTCCGTCGCACGGTGAGGCCGGCCAGCAGCTCGTCGAGTTCGTGGATGGGCATCCGGCCAGCATGCCCGCTCCGGCGCCGTACGGACGTGCGCCGGGAGCGCCGGGAGCGTCGGGAGCAGTACCGGCACCGTCATGTCGCATTTCCGCCGGTACCGGCCGGTGAAACGCGCCATGCTGGCCGGGTGACCGAGGACGACGACCACCGTTACCGGGCCGTCCAGTCGAGGGACCCGCGCTTCGACGGCTGGTTCTTCACCGCGGTGACCTCGACCGGCATCTACTGCCGGCCGAGCTGCCCGGCCCGGACGCCGGACCGGCGGAACGTGCGCTTCTTCCCGTCGGCGGCGGCGGCCCAGCGGGCCGGCTTCCGGGCGTGCAAGCGATGCCGGCCCGACGCCACCCCGGGATCGCCGGCCTGGGACTCCCGGGCCGACGTCGTGGCCCGGGCGATGCGGCTGATCGCCGACGGCGTGGTGGACCGGGAGGGCGTCCCGTCCCTCGCCCACCACCTGGGCTACAGCGTCCGCCAGCTCGAGCGGCTGCTGCTGGCCGAGGTGGGGGCGGGGCCGATCGCCCTGGCCCGCGCCCAGCGGGCCCAGAGCGCCCGGGTGCTGATCGAGACCACCCGACTGCCGATGGCCGAGGTGGCGTTCGCCGCCGGGTTCGCCAGCATCCGGCAGTTCAACGACACGGTGCGGGCCGTCTTCGCCACCTCGCCCACCGGACTGCGGGCGGGTGCCACCCGCCGCGGCGGGCCGGGGACGGGCGAGGGTGCCACCCTCGACCTCCGCCTCCCCCACCGGGTCCCCCTCAGCCCCACCTCCCTCTTCGGGCACCTGGCCGCCACCGCGGTGCCCGGTGTCGAAGAGGTCCGCGACGGCGCCTACCGGCGCACCCTCCGTCTGACCCACGGGACCGGGATCGTCGCCCTGGCGCCCGCCGACGGCTCCATCGCCTGCCGGGTCCGGCTCGCCGACCTCCGTGACCTGACCGCCGCCATCGCCCGCTGCCGGTGGCTGCTCGACCTTGACGCCGACCCGGTCGCCGTCGACGACCTCCTCACCCGCGACCCGTTGCTCCGACCACTGGTGGCGGCCGCCCCGGGACGGCGGGTGCCACGGTGCGTGGACGCCGCCGAGCTGGCGGTCCGCGCCGTCCTCGGCCAGCAGGTCTCCACCGCGGCGGCGAGGACCACCGCCGGCCGCCTGGCCGCCGTCCACGGCCGGCCGGTCGACGACCCGGCGGGTGGCCTCACCCGGCTCTTCCCCGAACCGGCGTCGCTCGTCGGGACCGGAGTGCCTCTTTCCGGTGGGCGGCGACGGGCACTTCACGGCCTCGCCTCGGCGCTCGCCGACGGCCGGCTCGACCTCGGCCCCGGGTGCGACCGCGACGCCGCCCGGGCCGACCTGGCCGCCCTCCCCGGCCTGGGGCCGTGGACCGTGGAGATGGTGGCCATGCGGGCGCTCGGCGATCCCGACGCCTTCCCGGCCACCGACCTCGGGGTGCGGAACGCCGCCCGGACGCTCGGCCTCCCCGGGGACGCCCGCGCCCTGGTGGAGCGGTCCGGTGCGTGGCGGCCGTGGCGCGCCTACGCCGTCCAGCACCTGTGGGCGAGCACCGACCACCCGATCAACCGGTGGCCCCCGACCGGGGAGGCCCCGTCCGACCAGCCCCTCGAAGGAGCCGCATGACCGACACCCCGACCCTCACCACCACGGTGCCCGACACCACGGTGCTCACCACCACGGTCGCCAGCCCGCTCGGGAGGCTCCGGCTGACCGCCTCGGACGGTGCCCTGACCGGGCTCTCCATGGAGGAGCAGCGCCACCGACCGCCGGCCTCCCCCGCCTGGGTCCGGGACGACGCCTGGTTCGCCGGGATCACCGCCCAGCTCGGGGCGTACTTCGCCGGCGAGCTCACCGAGTTCGACGTCCCGATCCGACTGGAGGGCACCGATTTCCAGCGCCGGGTCTGGCAGGGCCTGCGCACCATCCCCTACGGGGAGACCGTCAGCTACGTGGAGCTGGCCCGCCGGGCGGGGAGCCCGGCGGCGTCGCGGGCGGTGGGTCAGGCCAACGGCCGCAATCCGGTGGCCGTCATCGTGCCGTGCCACCGGGTGATCGCCGCCGACGGTTCGCTCGGCGGGTACGGCGGGGGGCTCGAGCGCAAGGCACGGCTGCTCGAGCTCGAACAGCATGGCCGTGGGGCACCATAGGGACGTGACCGTCGCCCCGTCCGCCATCGCCCGGCTCCGCGAGGTGGTCGGCGACCAGGTCCTGACCGATCCGGAGCTGCTCGCTTCGTACACCACCGACTGGACCGGCCGCTTCGTCGGTCGCACGCCGGCCGTCGTGCGACCGGGGTCCACCGCGGAGGTGGCCGGCATCGTCGCCGTCTGCCGCCGGGAGGGGCTCGCCCTCGTCCCCCAGGGCGGCAACACCGGCCTGGTCGGTGGCGGGGTGCCGTTGGCCGGCGAGGTCGTCCTGCACCTCGGACGTCTCGACGCGCTCGGCCCCGTCGATGAGGCGGCCGGCCAGCTCACCGCCGGAGCCGGGGTCACCGTCGCCGCGGTGCAGGCGGCCGCCCGCACCGCCGGGTGGTCGTACGGGGTGGACCTGGCCAGCCGCGACTCCGCCACGGTCGGCGGGACCGTCGCCACCAACGCCGGCGGGATCCGGGTGCTCCGCCACGGGGCCACCCGGGCCCAGGTGCTGGGGGTCGAGGCGGTGCTCGGCACCGGGTCGGTGGTCTCCCACCTCGGCGGACTGGTGAAGGACAACACCGGTTACGACCTGGCCGGTCTCCTCTGCGGCAGCGAGGGCACCCTGGGAGTGGTCACCGCCGCCCGGCTGCGGCTGGTGGCCGACCTCCCCGAACGGTCGGTGTCGCTCCTCGCCTTCGGATCCACCGGGGACGCCCTGGCGGCTTCTGCCCTCCTCCGGCGCTCCCTACCGGCCCTCTCGGCGTGCGAGCTCTTTCTCGACCAGGGCCTGCAGCTGGTCTGCTCGACCGCCGGCCTGCGCCCGCCGTTCACCAGGCCCTACGCCGCCTACCTGCTCGTCGAGGTGGCCGACCGCACCGATCCCACCGACGACCTGGCCGGGGCGGTGGCTTCGGTCGGACGCCTCGAGGACGCCGCCGTGGCGGGCGACGCCAGGGGGCAGGCCGACCTCTGGCGGTACCGGGAGGGCCACACGGAGGCAATCAACACCCTGGGGCCTCCCCACAAGCTCGACGTCACCCTCCCGCTCGCCTCGCTGGCGGAGTTCGTCGACCGGGTGCCCACGACGGTGGCGGCGGTGGACCCTGCCGCCCGGACCTGGCTGTTCGGACATGTCGGGGACGGCAACGTCCACGTCAACGTCAGTGGCCCGGCCCCCGACGACGACCGGGTGGACGACGCCGTCTTGCGCCTGGTCGCCGCATCGGGCGGGAGCATCAGCGCGGAGCACGGCATCGGGACGGCCAAGCGTCGGTGGCTCCACCTGGCACGGTCGTCCGCCGAGCTGGCCGCCTTCCGTGCGGTCAAGGCGGCCCTCGACCCTGACGGGGTGCTCAATCCGAACGTGCTGCTGCCGGCGGATGACCGGCGGGATCGATCCGACACGTAACGTGGGGCCCATGCGACGCAGAGGGAGCCGACCGTGCTGACCAAGGGACTGAACCACGTGGCCGTCATCACCAACGACGCCTCCCGGCTGCAGCAGTTCTACCGCGAGGTGTTCGACGCCGAGGTGGTCCGGGACGGGTCCGAGTTCCCCGACGGGTCGGGGCCCCGGCTGTCGGTCATCCTGATCGGCCCGTGGTCGGAGCTGAACGTCTTCGAGATCGACGGGAACCACGAGGCCGACCGGCAGACCCCGATGTTCGGCCGGGGCCGGCTCGACCACCTGGCCCTCCAGGCCGCTTCCCTCCAGGACTTCGAGACCATCCGGGGGCGGTTGATGGAGCGGGGGGCGGCCGACGACTTCGTCACCGACTTCGGCCCGATGCTGAGCATCTTCTTCCGCGACCCCGACGGGCTCGAGTGCGAGGTCTGTGTCGAGAACCCCGACGCGGTGCCCGGGGTCTCGAACCCCCCGGGCACCCGGGCGGCGCGCTACCCGTAGCCGGAGCGGTCGGATCGGCGAGGTAGCCGGTGCGGCCGGACGCCGGTCAGGCCGTCGGTGCCGCCCCCACGATGGTGACGCCCTGTCCGGACAGCGAGGTCGGGTAGGTCTGGTTGGAGAAGGCGAACGTCCCGCCGTCCCGTCCGGCCAGCAGGTACCCCCCGCCGTTCGGGCTCGGTACCAGTCCGACGATGTCGCTCAGGGTGAGCGGAAGACCGGGGACCGACCCCCGGAAGGGGGCGTTGCCGTAGGTGAAGACCCCGCCGATCGACGAGGTGAGCCAGTAGCCGCTCCCGTTCGACGTCGGGGTGATCGAGACGATGCCGCCCCCGGATGCGCTGCCGAGGGATGTGGCGTCGCCGAAGCCCGACACGGCCCCGGAGGCCTCCGCCAGCCAGTAGCCCCCGCCGTCGGAGGTGGTGGCGATGCCCACGACGTCGGACACGGCACGTCCGTTTCCGGGTATCGAGCCCTGGTACCGGGCGGTACCGAAGGCGAAGACGCCACCGTCGGCACCCACCAGCACGTAACCCTGCCCATCGGGGAGCACGGTGATCCCCACGATGTCGTCCACCTGGCTTCCGAGGGCGGGGAGCGAGCCCCGGAACCGGGCGTCACCGAAGGCGAAGACCCCACCGTCGGCACCCACCAGGTAGTAGCCCCGGTCGTCGGGCGTGGCGGCGATCGCCACGATGTCGTCCACGTGGACCCCGATCCCCGGGAGGGAGCCGTGGAAGCCGGCCGGATTGCCGAGGGCGAACACCCCGCCGTCCGGACCGGCCAGATCGACCGCTCCCGCCGTGGCGTTCAGGTAGGGGGAGATGCTGCCGCCCACGTAGGTGATGTCGTAGTTCGGGTCCACCGCGCCGGAGCAGGTCACCGGGTAGGAACCGGGAAGCGGCAACGGGTAGTCCAGCCAGGAGTACGTGGTGGTGCAGGTCGGCGGGGTGGTCAGTGAGGAGGGGGTGTCGCCGGCGACGAAGCCCGAGTAGGTCGGCACGAGGGGCGGCACCTGGCCGCTGAGGATCGTCCCCGACGGCGCGATGACCGTGAGGGGCACCGGGTGGATGGTCAGGGTCCCGGCGGCATAGGTGATGGCGTAGTTCCCGTCCACCGCCCCGCTGCATGAGACGGGATAGGTGCCGACGGCGGTCGGTTCGGCCGGGGTCGTGGTGCACGTCGGGGGCGTGGCCGTGGTGGTGTCACCGTTCACGAGACCGGTGTAGCTGGGGGTCAGCTGCGGGAGCGACTCCCCGTAGTCGACGGTCGGGCTCGGAGCGGTGATGGTGAGAGGGACCGCGCCGATGGTCAACGTCCCGGGGGCGTAGGTGATCGAGTAGTCCACGTCCGCCGCCCCGCTGCAGTGGACCGGGTAGGAGCCGGCCGCGGTCGGGTCGGCGGGGGTCGTCGAGCACGTCGGGGGCGTGGTCGTGGTCGTGTCCCCGTTGATCAGGCCGATGTAGGTCGGCGTCAGCGCCGGGACCGACTGCCCGTAGGAGATCGTCGGGCTCGGCGCGGTGATCGTCAGGGGCGCGGCCACCGCCACGGAGTTCGAGCTGGTGATGAAGGCACTGGGACCTCCGTTGTTGCTGGCACTGACCGAGCAGGTCACGATCTGTCCGACGTTGGCGTCGGTGAGCGCGTAGGTGGTGGCGTTCTGGGTCGGTCCCTGGAGCACCGTCGAGCCGTGCAGGAATTCGTACCGGAACTCACCCGGATTCCCGGTCCAGTCACCCACCGAGGTGTTGCACGTCAGGGTCTGCCCCGGTGCCCCGGTCCCCGAGAGGGTCGGGGGGTTGATGTTGGTCGGCGGAGGCGGGAGCTGGTACGAGATGACGACCGAGCCGTTGCCGCCGGCACCGCCCTTGGTCTGCTGGAAGATGGCCCCACTGGTGCCGCCGTTGTCGGCGAGGGTGACCGTCCCCCCGGTGCTGCCCCCACCGCCACCGCCGCCACCGCCGTAGCCACCGGCGCCGCCGCCATAACCGCCGCCGCCCGCTCCGCTGAAGTCGGAGGACGAACCGCCGGCGCCGGCCCCCGAGCCGGCACCGCCGGCGCCGTCGACCGAGCCCGCTTCGATGCCATTGCCGCCGGCGCCCCCGTTGCCGCTCCCGCCGGACACCGGCGGTGTCGGGCCCGTCGAGCAGGTGGCGGACGAGGCCGCCACTCCTCCGATCCCGTTGCTACCGGGTAGGCCGCCGCCGTCGTTGCATCCCGGAGGGTTGGCCCCCTGGGCCCCGGCGTTCCCTCCGGCGTAGTCCTCGCCGGCTCCACCGCCGGCGCCGGCAATGACCTGCTCGGACGTCCCGGCGGCAACACTGCTGCTGGCGCCACCGCCGCTGCTGGACGACCCCGGCTGCCCGCCGGCACCCACTTCGATCGCCTCGACATCGCCCGGCGACGCCGCGAACGCCGCATCGGTGACCTCTGCCCCGCTGCCCCCGGGAACGGGGGTGCCCGGACCGTTCGCCGTACTGATGCCGCCGGCACCGCCCGCACCGACGACGGTTACGCTGATCGAGGTGATGCCATCCCCCGACGGAACGGTAAATGTGTCGGCACCGAGGGAGGCGTACGTGCAGGTCACCGTCAGTCCGTTGACGCCGAACACCCCGCTGTTTCCACAGGGGCCCGTGGCCGAGGCCGGTGTCGTCGGAACGACGGCGAGCCATGCGAGGCTCAACCCGCCACAGGCCAGCACTGTCGTGAGCGCGAGCGTGATCGATCGCCGAAACCGGCGCGTTGAAAAAGACTCCATCGAGATTCTGCCTTATCGATTTGGGGCCCTGTACATCTCCGCCGGACCCGAGCCGCAATTAAGCTGACGTTACCGCCGATGATCCCGACCCGGCAACAAATTGTCGCGGACCCGACCCGGTCAGGAGAAGTGGGTCGCCGGCCGCTCGAG
>Ga0181519_10000650_pt1 | contig 31413 bp, 34 predicted proteins | sample PEATcosm2014_Bin_26_FD_121102 | JGI IMG/M metagenome (GOLD analysis project Ga0181519, IMG submission 121102) | Peatland microbial communities from MTU Mesocosm Facility, Houghton, MI, USA - PEATcosm2014_Bin02_10_metaG | ecosystem: Environmental > Terrestrial > Soil > Wetlands > Peat | place...
CGTGGCGACCGTGGCGGCGACCACCACCGACACCGTCAGGACGCCGAGGCCGCGGGCGATCGTCCGTGCCCCCCGGTCGTGGGCCTCGAGCCATGGTGCGACCTCACCGTGTCGGCCACGCTCTGCACACGGTGGGTATCTGTCCCTTCCGCGAGACCGCACCCGACGATGGCTCGCGGCCGGTACACACCGGTGTCCGGGGCACCGACGGACCTGGCACCCGACCCAGTCGTCCGCTCAGTGGTGGCTGAGCACGGTGAAGGCCACCACGACAGCGGCGGCGGCGGCCACGATGGCCAGCGGGGCCAGGGTCTCCCGGCGCTGCACGGCCCGTACGGCGAGCAGAACGGGGACCACGCCGATCAGGACGAAGTGGGTCACCACCGCCAGGGCGATGTACACCGCCACCACGCCGAGCGCACTGAGCGAGAGGGAGTTCCGCTGGGCGAAGGACCGTTTCACCGGAGTCCGCCCGAAGGCGGGCACGGTCGGGACCCCGGGAGGGGCGAAGCCGGGCGGCGGTCCCTGGCCGTAGGCCTGCGGCTGGGGGGCGCCGTAGCCGGGTGCACCGGGTCCGGGTCCGTAGCCGGGTCCGTAGCCGGGGGCAGGTGCCGATCCGAAGCCGGCCCCGGCCCCGGCACCGGTAGGGAGCGGGGAGGGACCGAACGCCGGCGGTGCGCCGGGATGGGTGTGATCGGTCCATCCGGCGCCGTCCCACCACCGGAGGGAGCCCCCCTGGCCGTTCGGGTCCGGGTGCCAGCCCGGAGGCGGTCCCTGCATCGTCATCGTCGCTCCCCTCGGTGATTCCGCCCCGGCGGGCCGCGGCGTTCCGGCCCGGTTCGTACGGTAGCGTCGTCCGGCATCCGACGGCGCCGTCTCCACCACGCGGCATCCGACGGCGCCGTCTCCACCACGCCGCGACCCCCGATCACCCGGATGGACCACCCGTGCACCTGACCTCCCTGCGGGGACTCGCCGCCCTGGCCCTGGCCGGAGGCCTCCTGGCCACCGCCTGCTCCACCGGCACCTCCACCTCCACGGCCACGACGGCCGCCGTCCCCAGCCCGGCCTCCGTGTCGGCGACCTCCTTCGACAGCACCTTCGCCGCCATGTCCGGCCTGCGGCCGCTGGTCGGCGAGGGTCACGGCACGGTGGTGGTCCTGCTGCCGGACACCGCCTCCTCACCCCGCTATGCCGAGTTCGACGCCCCCGACCTGACCCGTGCCTTCACCACCGCGGGCCTCCCGGCCACCGACTTCGCCGTGGTCAACGCCGGGGGCAGCGGCGCCGCCCAGCTGGCCCAGGCGCAGACGGCGGTGGCCGGGGGGGCAACCGTCCTGGTCCTCGACGCCGTCGACCCGGTGACGGGGGTGGCCATCGAGCAGCTGGCGGCCTCCCACCACGTGGCGGTGATCGACTACGACCGGCTGACGGCGGGCGGCACCCGCGATTGGTACGTCGGGTTCGACGACGTCGCCGAAGGGGCGCAGGTGGCACGGGGGCTGTCCGACTGCCTCTCCGCCTGGCACGTGGCCAAGCCCCAGGTGGCGGTGGTCCTCGGCTCGACGCCGGCCGACCAGGCGGCCGGCACCGCCCAGGGGGTGACGTCGGTGGTGACACCGCTCGTCCGCTCCGGGGCCTGGGTGCTGGCGGCGCAACCGCCGGCCACCTCGGATCCGGCCACCGCCGAGGCCGAATTCCAACAGGCGGTCGTCGGCCATCCGGCCACCAACGCCGTGCTCACCACCAGCGACGCCACCGCCGACCCGATCATCGCCTACCTGAAGACCACCCGGACGCCCCCCCGGCGGTATCCCGTGACCGGCGTCGGTGCCACCCTGGTCGGCCTGCAGAACGTGGTGGCCGGCTACCAGTGCGGCACCGTGGAGGAGCCGATCGACCGGGAGGCCCAGGCCGCGGCCGCCCTGGCCCTCTTCGTCCGGGCCGGCGCCCGCCCCCCGGCCGCGCTGGTGGGGGTCCGGGTCGAGGACCCCACCACCCGCGCCGAGGTCCCGGCCGTGGTGCTCGGGACCGAGTGGGTGACGTCGTCCACCCTGGCCACCACCGTGCTGCGGGACGGCACCGTCACCCGCGCCGAGCTGTGCGCCGGCGCCTACGCCGCCGACTGCCGGGCGGCCGGCCTGGGCTGAGCGACGAGCGGTGCGCCCCGACCCGTCGCCCGGGATACCGTTGGGCATGCACGTGGGGGTAGCCGGGGTGGCGATCATCGTCGTGGGCCTGCTGGTCGTCGTGATCGTCGTCCTGCTGCTGGTCGCCGCCCAGCGTCGCCGGCCGGCGGGGGGCGGATGGTATGCGGGCGGGACGAAGCAGCAGCGGGAGGTCGCCGAGGAGTACTACGACCCCGGTGCCGACCCCGAATTCGAGGGCGACGGTCTGCCGCCGACCACCGACTCGATGCTCCGCGGCGACCTCGCCCCGCAGCGGCAGCCCGACCCCGAGCCACACCGTTCGGTGCCCGATCCGTCCGACGGCGGCCCGACGTAGGCGGCGGCTACTCGGTGAAGCCGATCGACGCGTGGGAGGCGTCACAGAACGGCTTGTTCCTCGACGCCCCGCACCGGCAGAGCGTGACCCGGTTGCGGACCTCATAGGTCTCCCCGTCGGCCCCCGTCACCGGAATGCCGCCCCGGACGTACAGCGGTCCGGCCACCCCCTGGGCGGGATCGCCCACCACCGCGACCGACGGATCGAACGCCGGTTCGATCGCCTCCCGGGTCGCCCGGTCCCAGGCCACCAGACGGCCCGAGGGACAGAGCCCCGCCTCCAGGGCGGTCTGACGGGCGGCGTCGGGGCCCTCCTGCTCGACCAGGTTCCACACCTGTCCCCCGACGTCGCAGAAGCGGGCGAAGGCGCACAGGGGTTGGGCGTCGGTGAGGGCGAGCGTGGGGCCGTCCTGCTCGGACGCCTGTTCGAGGTAGGGCGCCCGGGAGGCGGTTTCGGTACCGTCGAAGCCAACCCGGACGTGACTGCCGTCGCAGAACGGCTTGTCCGCCGAGTGGCCGCACCGGCAGAGGGCGTAGGCGTCGCCGGCCTCCACTTCCCCGTCCTCCCTCCAGCCGACCGAGTTCCCCCCGGCGTCGGTCGCGATGGACAGCCGGGACAGGGGGACCGACCCCTGCACCAGGTACGGGCCGTTCCGGGTCACCGTCACCTTCTGCTCGTCGGGCTCGGGCACGGGATTCCTCCTTGGTCGGACGTCAGGACGGTGGTCAGGCGGTGAACCGGGCCGAGGCGCCGGCGTCGACGTCGATCACCGACCCGGTGATGTGGCGGGCGCCGTCGGAGACGAGGAAGACCACGGCGGCGGTGATCTCGTCGGGCTCCAGCCACGGCACCGGCTGGGTGTGGAGCCCGGCCATCACCGGGGCCACGTCGTCGGGGCCGGGATCCTCCAGATCGGGACGCATCAGCCGGTAGATCATGTCGTTGTGGATCATCGGGGTCGACACGTTGCCCGGGGCCACCACATTGACCGTCACCCCGTCGCCGGCCAGCTCCTGGGCGGCCGACTTGCAGAGCCCGATCACCCCCCACTTCGAGGCGGTGTAGGCGGGGATGCCGGGGGCGGCCGAGCGCCCCATCATCGACGAGACGCCGATGATCCGGCCCCATCGCTGCCGGCGCATGTGGGGCGCGGCGGCCCGGATGGCGTGGAAGACCCCGGTGAGGTTGATGTCGATGACGTCGGACCACTGCCCGGCGGTCATGGTGCACACCGAGCCGATGGCCGAGACCCCGGCGTTGGCCACCATGATGTCGACGGAGCCGAGGAAGGCGGCGGCCGAGTCGACGAAGGCGACCACCGCGTCGAGGTCGCGGACGTCGACCACCGCGGAGACGCACCGGCGGCCGAGCTCCCCCACCAGCCGGTCGGTCTCGGCCAGGTCCTCCCGGGAGGCCATCGGGTACGGCACGGTGCCCACGTCCTCGCAACGGTCGCAGACGGCGATGTCGGCGCCCAGCCGGGCCAGGCCGAGTGCGTGGCTGCGCCCCTGCCCCCTCGCCCCGCCGGTGATCACCGCCACCTTCCCCTCCAGCGGTCGGTCCGGATGTGCCTCGCTCATCGTCCCCCTCGGTCGTGATCCGGGCTCCACCGAGCCGGCCACCCGAGCGTAGAGCGTGTGACGGCCGGTGGACCGGCCGTCACACCACGGAGAGCGTCACCTCGATGTTGCCCCGGGTGGCGTTGGAGTAGGGGCAGACGGCATGGGCCCCGTCGACCAGGGTACGCGCCACCTCCGGGTCGACCCCCGGGAGGGCGACGTCGAGCCCCACCGCCAGGCCGAAACCGCCGCCCGCCACCGTGCCCAGGGTCACCCGGGCGGTGACCGTCGACCCGTCGATCCCGACCTTGGCCCGCCGGGCCACCACGCCGAGGGCGCTCTGGAAGCATGCGGCGTAGCCGATGGCGAAGAGCTGTTCGGGGTTGGTCCCCCCGCCGGGCCCGCCCAGCTCCACCGGCGGCCGCAACTCCAGGTCGAGCGAACCGTCGGCGCTCGACGCCCGACCGTCCCGTCCGCCGGTGGCCGTGCCCTCGGCGGTGTAGAGCGGCTTCACGAGTGCGGTCACCATGGCGGTCTCCTCCCCCGGGCGGTGGCGGGTCCCCCCGTCCGGCACCGGGTGCAACCACCGGGAGCCCGCCCCTGTTCCCCGACCCCTGTTCCCCGGAGGGCTCAGCCCGACCGGCTCCACCGGGCCAGGACCTCGCGGTAGCGACGGTCCCACCCCCGGTACCGGTGCCGGAGGCGGTCGCCGGGCCACCGGGGAGGGAGCAGCTCCCCGGGGAGCAGCGGGTCGGCCTGGAAGTGGCGGAGCACCGCGGCGGAGAGCTCGAACCCGGCGGCCAGGTCGTCGGGTCCCGACGGGGTCGAGGTGTCGAGGGCGCCGAGCAGGGCGTCGGCGCGCCGGCGCCAGCCGTCGAGGTCCCACAGGCGGGCGGCCAGCGCCGCGGGGTCGTCCCCGGGACGGGCGTCGAGGCCCACCAGGTCGGGCTCGCCCGCACCGGCGGGGGGGCCCTCGAGGTTGTCGGGGCGCAGCCACACCCCTTCTCGGAGCTCCCCCATCCGGGCCAGGGCCATGGCCCGGCGGCGACCGGCCCGTGCCTCGGCCGACCGGGCGGGGGCGACCACCACCACCATCCGCCAGGTGCCGTCCCACGGCCGGGTGCGCCCCTCCCGGCTGGCCTGCTGGCGGGCCTGGCGCTCCAGCAGGTGACCGGCCAGTCGGTACCGGCCGGCACCGTCGGTGGTGGCCTCGCCCGACGCCACCATCCGGCTGAGGGCCACCCGGGCCCGGTTCCCGTTGATCCCGAAGAGCGCCGCCACGTGGACCAGGTAGGCCACGGGCAGCATCGGGGGCTCCGCACCCAGCAGGGTGCTGGCCAGCACCGACCGGGCGGTGAGGGGGGCATTACTTATTTGCGTCATCTGTTCGTTTATTGTAATGTATCCCCATGGCCACCACCATGGTGCCCGACGCAACCGCCCGGCCGTCGGTCTTCCCCACCGACCGGCTGCTCGACAGCGGCAAGTGCCGACCCGAGCTGCGCGCCGAGCTGCGCCGGATCGCCGACGGGCGCAACGCCCTGACGGTGGCCGGGCTCTGGGCCTTCGTGGCCGGCCTGGTGGCGGTGGCCGTCTGGTCGGGGAACCTGCTCGTCTACCTCGTGGTGTTCATCGCCATGGGCCCGGTGCACGCCCGCTTCGCCATCCTCATGCACGAGGCGTCCCACAAGCTGCTCTTCACCAACAAGCGGATCAACGACTGGGTGGGGACCTGGCTGATCGCCTACCCGGCCCTGGTGCCCATCGGTCTCTACCGTCGGGGCCACTTCGCCCACCACCGCCGGGAGTTCGGTCCGGACGAGCCGGACATCGCCTACTACGGCGGTTACCGGTGCGACCGGCGCACGCTGCGACGCCGGCTGGTCCGCGACGCGGTGGGCATCTCCGGGTGGAAGAACCTGAAGCCACTGCTCAAGGCCGTCCGCCATCCGGAGTTCGGCGGCGTCGCCCGCTCCATCGTCGCCGTCCAGCTCCTGCTGTGGGCGGTGTCGTGGGCCACCACCGGCGAGTGGTTCGTCTATCCGCTGCTGTGGCTGCTCCCCTGGCTGACCCAGTGGCGGGTGCTCAACCGCCTCCGGGCCATCGGCGAGCACGGCGGGCTCGAGGCCGGGGACGACCGCCGGGTGACCACCCACTACGTCCGACAGCACTGGCTCGCCCGCCTGTGGATCGTCCCCTACAACACCGGATGGCACCTGGCCCACCACGTGGACATGGGGATCCCCTTCCGGAACCTCCGCCGCTTCGACGAGGAGCTGGTCCGGGCCGGGTACGTGACCCCGGGGATCACCTACCCGAACTACCGCTCGCTCTGGCGGGCGCTGTCGTCGGCCTGACCGCGTCGGCGCCGGCGCCCTCCACCCGGTCGTGGCGGGCACGGCGGCTACGGTGGCCGCCGGAGCGTCGATCGGAGACGGTGGACCATGGTCGGTGAGGTGTTCGGCGGGGACGGCGTCCTCGTCCTGGTGGTCGGAGTGGCCCTCCTCGCCATCCCCCTGTGGGCGCTCGTCGACGCCCTCTCCCGGCCGGGCGGCGCCTTCCGGGCGGCCGGGTCCTCGAAGGGGATGTGGATCGCCCTCATCCTGGTGTTCTGGCTCCTGACCGGCGGCGTCCTCGGCCTGGTGATGGCGGTGGTCTACCTCGCCGCCATCCGCCCCCGGGTGCGGGCCGTGATGCCCGGGTCCTGACGCCGGGCAGAGGCCGGGCAGACGTTGGGCGGAGGCCGGCGGGCGCTACCCCCGGGCCGGGTCGGCGCGGTTCGGGAGCACCCGGAGGTGTGACGGTTGGAACGACCCGGTGCGATGGACCACCGCCTCGGCGGCGAGGGGGTCGGCGTCCTCGGGGATCCGGGGCATGCCGAGGGTGGTCGTCGGACGGCTGGCCGCCAGGTAGCTGCGGACCCGCCCGGCGAGCTGCCCGAAGCGCTCGGTATCCTCGTCGGCGGCACAGGCGCCGGCGGCCGGTGCGAGGAGGTCGGCGGCCTACAGGAGCTCGAGCCCGGTGTCGTGTTCGGCCGCCATCAGTCGGAACCGAACAACACCACGTGGCAGGGCGGACACGCCCACCAGGTGGGCGGGGGACCGGGCGTGTCGACGGCGACGAAGCCGCGGCACCGACCGCACGGCCAGGTACCGGGGGGGGCCGGGTCGGCGTCCCGCTCGGGCCGCCGTCCCCGGTGGTGGGTCCCATCGGGACGCTCGATCCTGTCCCCGGGAGCGGGAACGCTGGGCCCGCACCGGGCCTCCACGACGGTACACCCCGCCGGCGGGGGCGGGCCTGCGCCCGACCGGGACGGTCCCCCGCGGTCAGGTCGCCGGCGTGATGACCACACCCCGGTCGCCGTAGGGGATCCGCTTGCGCTTCACCACGCCGCCCAGCGTGTTGAGCAGGTGGGTGATCCGGGTCATGAACCCGTACTTGGCCACCACGGCCGCCCGGATGGCCTCGAGCTCCTCGCCGGACACCAGCCGGGCGGTGGCCTCGACCGGCGAGGTCCCCGCCCGCACCCGCCCGCGGGCGTCGCACGGTTGGACCGTCACCTGCGGGGTGTGGGCCAGCCGTTTGGCCTTGCCGGAGCCGGAGCTGGTCCAACAGGCGGTGTCGCCCCCGAGCGGCACCGACCAGACCGGGGTGGCGACCGGGGTGCCGTCGCGGCGGAAGGTGGTCAGCAGGACGTACTGCTCGTCTCCGAGGGCCATGGCCCGACGCTACCCGCCGGCCCCGCTCAGACGGCCCGGCCCCGACCGGCCCGGACCCGGCGGACCAGGGCGGCGGTCGAGGAGTCCTGGCCGGAGAGGTCGGGGGCGGCGGCGTCGATGAGCACCGGGGCGAGCTGCTTGGCCATCACCTTGCCGAGCTCCACGCCCCACTGGTCGAACGAGTCGATCCCCCAGACGGCGCCCTCGGTGAACACGGTGTGCTCGTAGAGCGCCACCAGCTGCCCCAGCACCGACGGGGTCAGCTTCGGCGCCAGGATGGTCGAGCTCGGCCGGTTGCCCGGCATCACCTTGTGCGGCACCAGGGTGTCCGGCGTCCCGTCGGCGGCCACCTCCTCGGCGGTGCGGCCGAAGGCCAGCACCTTCGACTGGGCCAGGCAGTTGGCCAGCAGCAGATCCTGCTGGTCGCCGGTCTCGTGGGTGGCCTCGGCGAAGCCGAGGAAGTCGGCGGGGATCAGCTTCGTCCCCTGGTGGATCAGCTGGTAGAAGGCGTGCTGGCCGTTGGTACCGGGCTCGCCCCAGAAGATCTCGCCGGTCTGGCCGACCACCGGCGAGCCGTCCCGGCGCACCGACTTCCCGTTCGACTCCATGGTCAGCTGCTGGAGGTAGGCGGGGAAGCGGGCGAGGCGCTGGTTGTAGGGGAGCACGGCGTGGGTCTGGGCGCCGAAGAGGTTGTTGTACCAGACGTTCAGCATGCCCTGGATGATCGGCACGTTGGTCTCCAGGGGGGCCCCGGCGAAGTGGGTGTCCACCGCGTGGAAACCGGCCAGCATCTCGGCGAAGGCGTCGGGGCCGATGGCCACCATGAGGGAGAACCCGATGGCCGAGTCGTAGCTGTACCGCCCACCGACCCAGTCCCAGAAGCCGAACATGTTGTCGGTGTCGATACCGAAGTCGGCGACGCCCTCGGCGTTGGTGGAGACGGCCACGAAGTGCTTGGCCACCGCCTCGCGGCCCGCCCCCAGGCCGGCCAGCAGCCAGTCGCGCGCCGCCGCCGCGTTGGTCAGGGTCTCGAGGGTGGTGAAGGTCTTGGAGCTGATCACGAAGAGGGTGCCCGCCGGGTCCAGGTCGCGGGTCTTGGCGTAGAGGTCGACCGGGTCGATGTTGGAGACGAACCGGCAGGTGATCCCCGGGTCGGCGTAGTCGGCCAGCGCCTCGTAGGCCATCGACGGGCCGAGGTCGGAGCCGCCGATGCCGATGTTGACCACCGCGGAGATCCGCCGGCCGGTGGCGCCGGTCCACGCCCCCGACCGGATCCGGTCGGCCACCGCCCCCATCCGGTCGAGCACCCGGTGCACGTCGGCCACCACGTCCTGCCCGTCGACCACCAGCTCGGCGTCGCGGGGCATCCGCAGGGCCACGTGGAGCACCGCCCGGTCCTCGGTGGTGTTGATGTGCCGGCCGGCGAACATGTCGTCGCGGCGCTCCTCGACGCCCGCCGCCCGGGCCACGTCCAACAGCAGGTCGATGGTCTCGTCGGTGACCCGGTGCTTGGAGTAGTCGAGATGGAGGTCGGCGGCGTCCGCCGCCAGCCGTTCACCCCGGCCGGGGTCGGCGGCGAACAGGTCGCGGAGGTGGGCGTCGGCGATCGAGGCGTGGTGCTCGGCGAGCCGCCTCCACGCCTCGGTGGCGGTGATGTCGACAACCTCGGTCATGCCGTCTCCGATCCCGTGTCCCCGCCGGCGCCGGCGGACGCCGCTGTCCTCCCGCACCGTAGTGCGGCGCCCGGGAACGGGGCGGGGCCGGTCAGCCGGCAGCGGCCAGGGACGGCTCCTCGACGGACCGGTCCGTCGACCGCCGGGGCACCATGGTGGCGGCGGCGTCGGTGTCGTGGATGGTCAGTGCGGTGGCCGAGCCGAGGAGGGCGATCCCGGCGGCCACCAGGAAGGCGGCGTGGTACCCGGCCAGGTCGGCCACCGGCCGGCCGGCCACCACGTGCTCGGTGCCCACCAGGGCCAGCACCGTCGAGAGCAGGGCCACCCCGGCGGCGCTCCCCAGCTGGCGCTGGCTGTTGAACAGGGAGGATGCCTGGGCCGTCTCGGCGTGGGAGACGGTGGCCATCGAGGCGGCCTGGGTGGAGATGAAGCACTGCGCCATCGACAGGCCCATGGAGAACATCAGCAGGCGCATCCACCAGAGGTCGGTACCGATGCCGATCAGCGTCATGAGGCCGATGGAGACCGCCACGCCCGCCAGGCCGGCGGCGATCACCCGGCGGGGTCCGAACCGCGGGTAGAAGCGTCGGCTGGCGAACTGGGCGCCGATCATGATCCCGATGGCCTCGGGGAAGGTGTTCAGCCCCGATTGGAGGGCGGAGAGCCCGAGGGCGATCTGGAAGAAGAGCGGCACCACGAAGAGCACGCCGAGGAAGGCGGCGGCGGCCAGCACCATCACCAGGCTGGTCGAGCGGAAGAGGCGGTCGCCGAACAGCCGGAGGTGGAGGAGGGGCGCCGTCATCCGAAGCTCGACGACCACCATCACCGCCAGCAGCACGACACCCACGGCGATCGCCCCCACGATGACCGGGGAGCCCCACCCCCGGGCGGGGGCGGCGCTGACGCCGTACATGACGAGGGCGAAGCCGGCCCCGGAGAGGGCGAATCCGGCCACGTCGAAGCGGCCCGTCACCGGCTCGTGCTGCTCCACCAGAAACAACGCCCCGAAGGTGACGGCCAGCAGCCCGATGGGGAGGTTGACGAAGAAGACCCACCGCCACGAGAGGTCGGTGACCAGCAGGCCGCCGAGGACCGGGCCGACCGCCGGGGCCACCGCGGTGGGCACCGTCAGGATCGACGAGGCGCGCACCCGCTCGGCGGGGGGGAAGGTCCGGAACAGCATGGCCATCCCGATCGGGGTCAGCATCCCGCCGCCGACCCCCTGGACCACGCGGAACAGGACCAGTTCCGACAGCGAGCCGGCCAGCCCGCACAGGGCCGAGGCCACCGTGAACAACACGATGGCCAGCAGCATCATCCGCTTCATCCCGAACCGGTCCCCCAGCCAGCCCGCCGCCGGGATGAAGACGGCCAGGCTCACCAGGAAGCCGATGGCCACCGAGTCGAGGGAGGCGGTGGACTCGTGGAATTGACGACCGATGCTGGGCAACGCCACGTTCACGATGGTGATGTCCATGATGGTCATGAACATCGCCGACACGAAGACGACGCTGACGGCGACCTTCTGGCTGATGGCGAATCGGGGCACGCTCGGACCTCGGTGCGATGGGGTGCGCCCCGTACAACGGCCGGCGATCGGCGCTGATTCCCCCCGGACGGTCAGCCGGCCAGGAAGCTCAGCCGCACCGTGCGCCGCGGGTTGTCGGGGTTGGTGTCGACCAGCACCACCCGCTGCCACGTCCCGAGGGCCGGCCGGCCGTCGAGCACGGGGAGCACCAGCGACGGGCTCACGAACACCGGCAGCACGTGGTCGGCGCCGTGGCCGGTCGAGCCGTGGCGGTGGGTGTAGCGGTCGTCCCGGGGGAGGAGGCGCCCGATGGCCGCCTCCAGGTCGGTCTCCGACCCGGATCCGGTCTCCATCACCCCGAGCCCGGCCGTGGCGTGCGGGGCGAACAGGTGGAGCAGCCCGTCGCCGAGGTCGCGGCAGAATGACGCCACCCGGTCGGTCAGGTCGGTGACGGTCCGGTCGGCGGTGACGACCTCGATGAGCCGGGACTCCATGCCGCCATGGTGCCAGCCGGCGGATTCCGGCGTCGGACAGGGGGACGCACGCCGAAATTACCTGCCATTCATCCGTTCGTGACGCGTCGGTGGCCTCTCGTTCACCTCCCTTCCGTACCGTGACGGTGATGGATCGCCCCTCCGATGCCGGCAGCACGCGGCGGACCGCTCCCCCGCGAACCCGCAGGCGGCCGGCGCCGGAGGGGGCGTTCCGTCCGGAGGCCCGGCCTCCGCTGCCTCTCACGGCACGAGCATGGACGGCACCGCCCGCGGTGCCGTCACCCGGTCGCGGTCCGGCCCTCCCCGCAGGTCGGGGCCCCGGACGCGGCCTCCGGAGCGCCCGGGTGCACCCGTGACCCTGGCCCTCCGCGAAGTCGAGCTGCAGGCGCTCCCCCCGGACGCCCATCCCACCATCCTGGTGATCGACGGCGATGCGGGCACCCGTGAGTCGCTGGCGGCCGACCTCTCCATCGAGGGGTTCGACGTGGTCACCGCCACCGACGGTGCGGAGGGACTGGCCGCGCTGGTGGCGGCCCGGCCGTCCCTGGTCCTGTTGGACATGTTCCTCTCCGACCAGTCCGGGCTGGCCGTCTTCCGGCAGATCGCCGCCACCTCGCCCGTCCCGGTGATCATGGTCACCGCCAAGGACGACGAGATCGACGCGGTGCTCGCCCTCGAGGCGGGGGCCGCCGACCACGTCACCAAGCCCTTCCGCCACCGCGAGCTGACCGCCCGGGTCCGGGCGGTGCTCCGGCGGGTCGGCCAGCAGCCGGTCCCCGCCCCGGCACCGGCGGGCACCTACTCGGTCGGTCCGGTCCGCCTGGACACCGCCCTCCGTGAGGCGGTCGTGCGCAACGTCAGGGTCGACCTCTCCCGCAAGGAGTTCGACCTGCTGGCCCTCCTGCTGTCGGAGTCGGGACACGTCGTCACCCGCGACCAGTGCATGGAGCGGCTGTGGAGCGAGCACCGGTTGAGCGACAGCCGGACCCTCGACACCCACATCAAGCGCCTCCGCAAGAAGATCGAACTGGATCCGGCCACCCCCGACCACATCATCACCGTCCGGGGCATCGGCTACCGCTTCCGGCCGTAGGGCGCGCGCCTCCCCCGCCGGCGGATCCCGGGCGACCGCCGGGCCCGTCGAGGGTCCGGTCCGGTCCCGGTCCCGCGTTGCCGAGCCGTCCTAGAGTGGTGGCGCAGACGGGGTTCGCCCGGACCGCCGGCGACGGCTGACGGCTCCTCCCGGACAGCATCGGACGCGGACCCGGAAGGAGCGTGGTGACCGCACACACCGCCACCGCACGCCGGCCGCTCCCCGAGCCCACCCTCCGCCTGGTCGCCATCGCCGTGGGCGGTGCCCTCGGTACCCTGGCCCGCTACGGGGTCGCCCGGGCGGTGGTCGTCTCGGCCACCGGCTTCCCCTGGGCCACCTTCACCGTGAACGTGGTCGGCTCCTTCCTCCTCGGCGCCATCGTCACCCTGGTCACCGAGCGGTGGCCGCCCACCCGCTTCGTCCGCCCGTTCGCCGCCATCGGCTTCTGCGGGGGCTTCACCACCTGGTCGACCCTGATGGTCGAGTCGGTCCGCCGGATGGAGGACGGCGCCGCCGCCACCGCCGGCGTCTACCTGGCCGCCTCCCTGGTGGCCGGCGTGCTCGCCGCCACCGCCGGGGTGGTGCTGGCCCGCGGTCGGCGCCGCGACCCCGGCACCATCCCCGATCCCGACTCGCTCGGCACCCTCGACGGCCGGGAGGCCGGCCCGGTGCCCCCCACCGACCCACCGACCCGCCCGGAGAGGACCTCACCGTGACCACCCGCCCCGACCCCGTCGAGCGTCTCACCGTCTACGTCGGCGAGTCCGACCGCCACGCCCACCAGGCGCTCTACGCCGAGATCATCCACCGGGCCCATGCCGCCGGACTGGCCGGGGCCTCGGCCTGGAAGGGGTTCGAGGGGTACGGGGCGACCGCCCGCCTGCACACCGCCCGCCTCCTGAGCCTGAACGAGGACCTCCCCGTGATGGTCCAGATCGTCGACACCACCGAGCGAATCGACGCCTTCCTCCCCCAGCTGGTCGAGCTGGGGGTGGAGGGGCTGGTCCTCCGCGAGCCGGTCACCGTGGTCGAGCTCGGGCCGCCCGGGACACCGGCGTGATCCTGGCCGGCGTGGCGGTGGCCGGGGCGCTGGGTGCCGTCCTCCGGTACCTGGTGGACCGGACCGTCCAGGCCCGGGCCCGGACCGACTTCCCGTCGGGGACCCTGGTGGTCAACGTCTCCGGATCGCTGGTGCTGGGCCTCCTGACCGGGGCCGCCCTCCACGCCGGCCTGGCCGCCGGTTGGCTCGCCGTCCTGGGGACCGGCCTGGTCGGGGCCTACACCACCTTCTCCACCTTCACGTTCGACACCGTCCGGCTGCTGGGGGGCGACGCGCCCGGGGCGGCGATGGCGAACGTCCTGGTCAGCCTGGGTGCGGGCCTGGGGGCTGCGGCGGCCGGACTGGCCCTCGGCGCCCTGCTCTGACCCCCCCGGGGGGCTGTCGCGAAACGTTCACCGTACGATCACCCGCTCGATCCCTGGGGGATGCGTGGCGTTCACCTCCCCTCCCTACGATCGGCCCGGTTCCCCGTGGTCGTCGGGACGGGGCACCCCGCACCACCACCGCTCATGATGACGCTCCCGCTCCCGCTCCCGACCGCCGACGGGCGGACCCGCGTCCTCGTGGTCGAGGACGAGGAGTCCTACCGGGAGGCGATCTCGTCGGGACTGCGCCGTGAGGGGTTCGCCGTCGAGGTGGCCCCCGACGGCGCCGCCGGCCTCCGCGCCTTCGCCGAACATCCGCCCGACATCGTGCTGCTCGACATGCTGCTCCCCGGCATGCACGGCACCGAGGTGTGCCGGCGGATGCGCCAGCTGGCCCCGGTGCCCATCGTGATGGTCAGCGCCGTCGACGCGGAGCTCGACGTGGTCCTCGGCCTGGAGCTCGGGGCGGCCGGGTACGTGACCAAACCGTTCCACCTCCGGGAGCTGGTGGCCCGGATGCAGGCCATCCTCCGCCGGGTGGGCGCCCCCGACGCCGGCCGCCGTCCCCCGGTACCGCCGGTCGGCGTCACCCGGCCGGCCGGGTCCCCGGAGCCGTCCGCGGGCCGGGTCCACCGTGACACCACCTTCGGCCCGGCCACCGTCGACTTCACCCGGCGGGAGGTGTCGGTGGGAGGCCTGCGGGTCCACCTGTCACGCCGGGAGTTCGACCTGCTGGCGGTCCTCCTGTCGCCGGCCCGCCAGGTCCGCACCCGCGAGGAGCTCATCGACCTGCTGTGGCCGAACCGCTACCTCTCGGACAGCCGCACCCTGGACACCCACGTCCACCGGCTGCGCACCAAGCTCGAGCCCGACCCCACCTCGCCGCGCTACCTGGTCACCGTCCGGGGGGTGGGCTTCCGCATCGACCCCGACGGCATCCGGGACGCACCGCCGGCACGCCCGGCCTGAGGCGGGCGGACCGGTCGGTCAGCCGAAGCGGCCGTTGACGTAGTCGAGGGTGCGGGGGTCCTCCGGCTGGCTGAACAGCTTGGAGGTGGCGCTGAACTCGATCAGCTCGCCGGCCTTGTCGTCTCCCATCAGGAGGAAGGCGCACTGGTCGGAGACCCGCATCGCCTGCTGCATGTTGTGGGTGACGATGATGATGGTCACCCGGTCCTTCAGCTCGCCGATCAGCTCCTCGATCCGCTTGGTGGCGATGGGATCGAGGGCCGAGGTCGGCTCGTCCATCAGCAGCACCTCCGGCTCGACGGCCAGCGCCCGGGCGATGCACAGCCGCTGCTGCTCGCCGCCCGACAGGGTGCTGGCATGGGCCTTCAGGCGGTCCTTCACGCTGTCCCACAGGGCGGCGGCCACCAGCGAGGACTCGGCCGCCTCGTCGAGCAGCCCCTTCTTCCGGACCCCGTTGAAGCGGAGGCCGGCCACCGCGTTCTCGTAGATGCTCATGGTGGGAAACGGGTTGGGCCGCTGGAAGACCATCCCGACCCTCGCCCGCAGCAGGGTGGGGTCGGTATCCGGGCCGTAGACGTCGGTGTCGCCCAGCCGGATGCTGCCGGTCACCTTGGCCGAGCGCACCGTGTCGTGCATCCGGTTGAGGGCGCGCAGCAGGGTGGTCTTGCCCGAGCCCGAGGGGCCGATGAGGGCGGTGATCTCGTGGTTGTAGACGTCGAAGGAGACGTCGCGCACCGCGGTCCGCCCGGCGAAGGCGACGGCCACGTCGCGCAGGCGCATGACCACGTCGCCCTCGTGCCGGTCGGGGAAGACCTCGCCGGTGGAGAGGCCGACGTCGGCGCCGGCCCCCGCCGGGGGGGTGTGAACGGACTCGGTGGTCATCGTCGCTCCTTCTGCAGGTACGCGGCCAGCACCCGGCTCCCGATGCTCAGGGCCAGCACCATCACCATCAGCAGCAGGGCGGCGCCCCAGGCGACGGACAGCAGGGTCGGGTCGGGCTGCTGGCTGTTGTTGTAGATGACGAGCGGGAGGGCGTCCATCGGCTTGGTGGGGTTCCACGTGACGAACTGGCTCCCGAAGATGGTGAAGAGCAGCGGGGCCGTCTCCCCGACCCCCCGGGCGATGGCCAGCAATCCGCCGGTGATGATGCCCGGCAGGGCGGCGGGGACGATCACCCGGCGGGCGATGACGAACCGCCGGGCCCCGAGGGCCAGGCCCGCCTCCTGGAGGTGGCCGGGGACGCCGCGGATGGCCGTCTCGCACGCCCGCATGATGATCGGCAGCATGATCATGCCGATGGCGAAGGCGCCGATCAGGCCGCTGTAGCCGAACTCCTTGACCAGCGCCACGTACCCGAAGATGCCGATCAGGATCGACGGCACCCCGGTCATCAGGTCGGCGGAGAACCGGATGGCCGAGGCCACCCGTCCGTCGGACTCGGCGAGGAAGAGCCCGCCGAGCAGGCCGAAGGGGATGGTCACCAGGGTGGCCACCGCCCCGATGATGACGGTGCCGATGATGGCGTTGGAGACCCCGCCGTCCGGGATCCCGGCCGGCTTGGTCGGCTGGGTGAAGAAGTCGGCGTTCCAGGCGACGATCCCCTTGGCGAAGGTGTAGGCGATCACCGCCACCAGCGGGACCACCGCCAGCCCGAGGAACACCCAGCAGAGCCCGAGGGCGATCGTCGAGGAGAGCTTCCGCCGGCGCACCGAGGCGGCGGCGGCCTCGCGGATGAGCCGGCGGCGCTCGAGGATGGGGTCGTTGGCCGGGTCGAGGGTGAGGACGCTCATGCCACCGCCACCGAGGTCGCGCCGCCGGCCGCCCCGACCCTCCCGCGCACCAGCGCCCGGGCGGCGGCGTTGACCGCCAGGCCGATGACCAGCAGGACCAGGCCGGCGCCGAACAGGGCGGCCAGCTCGGTGCCGGAGGCCTCACCGAAGTTGTTGAAGATCAGCGAGGCGAGGGTGGCCGACGGGGCCTTGAGGGAGTGGGCGATGTAGTCGGAGTTGCCGATGACCAGGGCGACGGCCACCGTCTCCCCCAGGGCCCGGCCGGTGGCCAGGGTGAAGGCGCCGAGGAGGCCGGTGCGGGCGTCGCGGAGCACCACCTTGCGGAGCACCTGCCAGCGGGTGGCACCGAGGGCCATCGCCCCCTCCACCTGCTCACGGGGGACCACGGCGAGGACGTCACGGGAGATGGCCACCATGGTGGGCAGCACCATGATGAAGAGGATGGTGCCGGCCAGCAGCAGGCCCACCCCGTCGTCCGAGCCGTTGAAGAGCCCGGTCCAGCCGAGGACGGACGACAGGAACGGCTCCACGTACTCGCGCCACAGCGGGGCCAGGGCCACCAGGCCCCAGAGCCCGTAGACGATGCTGGGCACCGCGGCCAGCAGCTCCACCGCCGAGCCGAGGACGGCCTTGACCTTCGGCGGTACCAGGTAGGCCAGCGCCAGCGCGGTACCGAGGCCGATGGGGACGGCCAGCACCATGGCGATGGCGGTGGTCTCGATCGTCCCCAGGATGAACGGGAGCAGCCCGTACTGGTTCTTGTTCGGGTTCCACGTGGCGTGGAAGATCCAGCCGATGCCCAGCTGGCTGAAGATGGGTCGGGCCTGGTCGACGATGGAGTAGAGGAACCAGACCACCAGGGCCACGAAGAGTCCGGCGACGACGATCAGGATCGCCCGCCAGGCGCCGTTGGGCAGGGAGCGGCGCCCACCCGGGCGCCGCTCCCCGTCCGTCGGCTTCGTGTCGTCGGTGACCACCCCGACCCTCAGCCCCTGGTCACTTGGTCAGCAGGGGCTGCCCGCTGGGCCCGGTCACCGTGAGCAGCTGGGTCCGGGCGTAGGTCTGGATGGCGGGGGGCAGCGGCACGTAGTCCAACGACGTGGCCAGGGACTGCCCGCCGCCGGTCTGGGTGGTCCAGTCCAGCACCTTCACCAGGATGGTCCCGGTGGTCTGGCTGGTCTGCTTCTGGAGCAGGATCGCCCAGCTGTAGCCGGCGATCGGGTAGCTGGTGACACCCGGGCCGTTCACGATGGAGAAGCTGGTCGGGGTGACGACGGCCTTCTGGGCGGCGTCGGCGGCCACCGTGGCGGTGCTCGGGACCACGAACACGCCGGCGGCGTTCTTCACCGCCGCGAAGGTGAAGTTGTTCTGGATCGCGTAGTTGAGCTCCACGTAGCCGATGGAGTACGGGGTCGACTTGATGCTGGCGGCGACCCCGGAGTTCTTGGGGGTGGCCACCGCGCTGGCCGGCCAGTTGATGGTCTTCGACTTCCCGAGGGTCCAGGCACTTCCCGCCGCCGAGGTCAGGTAGTCGGTGAAGATGTAGGTGGTGCCGCTCGAGTCGGCCCGCACCTCGGGCACGATGGCGTTCGACGGCAGCGTGACGCCGGGGTTGAGGGCGGCGATCTGCGAGGCGTTCCAGTTCTTGATGGTCCCCGAGAAGATGCCGGCGATGGTCGGGGCGTCGAGCTTCAGGCGCTTGGTGACGCCCGGCAGGGTGTAGGAGAGGGTGACCCCGCCCAGGATGTCCGGGATCTGGACCACCGGCCCGTCGGAGGCGGGCACCTTGGCCAGGTCGGCCGCCTGCATCGGGACGTCGGAGGCGGCGAAGTCGACGGTACCGGCCTCGAAGGCCGAGACGCCGGCGCCGCTGCCCACGCCCTGGTAGTTGATCTGCACGCCCTGGTTGAGGCCGCTGTAGGTGTAGAAGGCCTTGGTGAAGAACGGCTGCACGAAGGTGGAGCCCGAACCGGTGATGGACCCGGCGGGGGCCTTGAGGTCGGCGGCCAGGTACGAGGCCCCACCACTGCTGGTGGTGGCCGAGCCGGGGGAGGTGGTCGTCGTCGGGGTCGACGACGACGAGCTGCAGGCGGCCAGGAGGACGCCGGCGGTCAGGACGCCCAGGACGAGGGCGCGACCGGTGCGCCGGGACGTGCGCGCCGGGGTGGTGGTGGATGCTTCGTGCACTGGTAGGAGGACCTCCGTGTGGATGGACGTGACCAGGGGCCCCCGCACTGCCGGGCACACCCGTGAGACCGCGCGAACTTACCGACGGCAGGTAAACGGGAGGTGAACGCAGGCCCAACCTCCGGTGCACACCGGATGAACTCCCCATCGCAGCCCGACGCCCCGGCGTGCCGGCGCCCCGGCGGTTCATCCCCGGGTGGCGGCTTCCCCCTCGTGCTCCCGGCGGAGCACCCGGAGCAGCTCCTCGTACGGTCCCACCAGGTAGGCCCGGTCGCCGGGGGCGAACCGGGTGTCGCGGCGGGGCGGGTGCTCGAGCCGCCCCCCGGCGCCGGCCCGCTCGATGGCGACCACCCGGGTCCGGGCGGACAGGTCCTGCATCCGCAGGCCGTCGAGCCCGCGGCCGGGGGCCACCGACAGCCGTCCGACGATGAAGGGCTGTCGCCCGACGGTGAACGAGCCCAGCATCTCCAGGCCGAGGGCGGCGCCGACGAAGCGGGGGGCGGCCAGGGCGGAGGTGGAGCGCACGTGCTGGAACCCGAAGTGGCGCTCGACGGTCCCGCCCAGCGCCCGGTCGAAGACCCGGAGCACCACCGGCACGGTGGCCCACCGATCGCCCAGGAAGTCGCGGACCGCCAGCCCCGTCTCGATGTTGGTGAGGTCGTCGCTGGTCAGCACGGCGACCGCCGACGCCAGGTGGACGTTGGCCGATTCGAGGGTCTGGCGCTGGGTGGCGTCGGCCAGCAGCACCGGCACCCCGAGGGCCCGGGCCTGGTTGAGGTAGCGGTTGGCCTCGCTCCGCTCCACCACCACCACCTCACGCCCCTCGGCCAGCAGCTCCTCCACCACCCGGATCCCCACCGACCCCAGGCCCACCACCACGACGTGGTCGGCCATCCCCACCACCTTCTGGCGACCGAGGGACTGGTCGATCCGCCACGACACCAGCAGGTTGGTGATGAGGGCGAACACCGCGGTGAGCAGGGTGGCCCCGGCGGCGATGAGCACGATCCCGAACACCAGCAGCCATGCCGGCTGGTGGGCGAAGGAGAAGTCGCCGTAGCCGACGGTGGAGATGGTCTCCACCGTGAAGTAGAGGGAGTCGAGCCAGCCCATCGAGCCCTGCCCCGGCGGCCGGAAGAAGAAGTGGAGGATGAGGGTCGACGCCACCACCAGCACCATCGCCCCGACGATGGCGGTGCGGAGGGCGGCGTTGGAGTCCTCCCGCAGGGTGCCCCACAGCGCCCGGGCCCGCTCGCGGAGCGGCCGGCGGGGCGAGGAGCGCTCACGGGCCCGGCGGCCGTCGTCGACGGTGATGCCCACCTCGCCCAGCTCTTCGGGGGTGCCGAGCACCGACACCAGGTCGCCGGCGTCCACCTCGAGGTCACGACCGGGACACGCCACCGTCCCCGACCCGTCGGCCGGGACCACCCCCACCGGCGCCAGCGAGCCGAAGTGCTGGCGGAGGGTCCCGGGCCGGACCACCCGGACCTGGGTGGCCACGAAGCGGGTACCCCCCAGCTCCATCGGGTGGGCGACCCGGCCCAGGCAGGCCTCCACGATCGACGGCGACGCCAGCGCCGCGGTGTCGAGCACCGATCCCGGCCCGGTGACCTGGGCGACCGCCGCCCCCACCGAGGCGTTGGCCAGCTGGACCACCACCTGGATGCCCGGGCGCAGCTCGCTCACCAGCAGGGACGTCTCGAGGGTGTGGACCTCGCTGCGCTCGGCGCAGACCACCGCCCGGGCGCCGTACAGGCCGGCCTCCTCGAGGACGGCCGTCGACCGCGAGCTGCCCACGATGAGGGGGACCTCCCAGGCCTCGATCTCCCGTACCCGGCGCGGGTCGGGCTCGTCGTCGACCACCACCGTCGCCACCCCGGCCAGGTGGAGCTGCTCGACGGTGCGGAGGCCGATCCCCTGGAGGCCGCAGACGATCACGTGTCCGGTCCATCTCCGGCACGGTGCGGCGTCCATCCCCCCATCCTGGCGGGCCTTCGTTTCCGCACGGTTTCCGCACGGTTTCGTCTCCGCGCCCGCCCAGGGGAATACCGCCGACCCCAGGTTGTTGCACTATCAACGATCAAGGTCGCGGTCCCCACGGGGGCCGGGGTCCGACAGGAGGAACCGTGGACGACGAGACGAACGAGGACACCGCACCGGCCACCACCGGGGCGAACCTGCCCCTGCTGCCCCTGACGTCGGGGGTGGTCCTCCCGGGCATGGTGTTCACCATGGCCCTGGAGTCGGAGGAGGCCAGGGCCGCCGCCGAGGCCGCCGAGGCGGCCGGGGGGCACGTCGTGCTGGTCCCCCACATCGACGGGCGCTACGCCTCGGTGGGGGTCGTCGCCGAGGTGCTGGAGCAGGGCGACCTGCCCGGCGGCCTCCGGGCGGTGGCCGTGCGCGGCGCGCGGCGCGTCACCCTGGGCACCGCGGTGCCCGGCACCGGCCGGGCCCTGTGGGTCCAGGTCGAGGACGTGGACGAGCCCGAGGCCACCGACGAGACCCGGGAGCTGGCCCGCGAGTACAAGGCGGTGGTGGAGAACATCCTCATCAGCCGTGGTGCCCGCCAGGTGGCCGCCCGCCTGCGGGAGGTCACCGAGCCGGGCCTGGTGGCCGACGTGGCCGGATACTCGCCCGACCTCACCCTCGACCAGAAGGTCGACGTGCTGGAGACCGTCGACGTCGACGCCCGCCTGCGCCTGGTGCTGGGCTGGGCCCGCGAGGTCCTGGCCGACATCACCCTGCGCGAGCGGATCAAGACCGACGTCGAGGAGGGCATGGAGAAGACCCAGCGGGAGTTCCTGCTCCGGCGCCAGCTCGAGTCCATCCGCAAGGAGCTGGGCCAGCTCGACCCCGACGGCGAGGACGCCCCCGACGATTACCGCACCGCCATCGAGGGCCGCCAGCTGCCCGAGGCCGTCCGCAAGGCGGTCGTGCGCGAGATCGACAAGCTGGAGCGGATGAGCGAGCAGAACCCCGAGCACGGGTGGATCCGCACCTGGCTGGACACCGTGCTCGAGCTGCCGTGGGGCGAGCTGTCCGACGACCGGCTGGAGGTGGCCGAGGCGTCGCGGATCCTCGACGAGGACCACGACGGGCTCGATGACGTGAAGGAGCGCATCCTCGAGCACCTGGCCGTCCGGAAGCTGCAGGCGGAGCGCGGGCTGGTCCCGGTGGGCGGTCGCGGCAGCGGCGCCATCCTGGCCCTGGTGGGCCCGCCCGGCGTGGGCAAGACCTCCCTCGGGGAGTCGGTGGCCCGCGCCCTCGGGCGCTCCTTCGTCCGGGTGGCCCTGGGCGGGGTGCGGGACGAGGCGGAGATCCGCGGTCACCGGCGCACCTACGTGGGGGCCCAGCCGGGCCGCCTGGTGCGTGCCATCCGGGAGGCCGGCACCTTCAACCCGGTCGTCGTCCTGGACGAGGTCGACAAGCTGGGCACCGACCACCGGGGCGACCCGTCGTCGGCCCTGCTCGAGGTGCTCGACCCGGCCCAGAACCACACCTTCCGCGACCACTACCTCGAGGTGGAGCTGGACCTGTCCAAGGTCCTGTTCATCGCGACCGCCAACATGGTCGACACCATCCCCGGGCCGCTGCTCGACCGGATGGAGGTCATCCGGCTGGACGGCTACACCGAGGAGGAGAAGGTGGCCATCGCCCGGCACCACCTGCTCGGACGCCAGCTCGAGCGGAGCGGTCTGCGGGTCGACGAGGTGACCGTCTCCGACGACGCCCTCCGGGCGGTGGTCGGCGACTACACCCGGGAGGCCGGGGTGCGCTCGCTCGAGCGCGAGCTCGGTCGGCTGCTGCGCAAGGTGGCCACCCGCATCGCCTCCGGCGAAGCGGAGGCACCGGTGACCGTGGGGGCCGGCGACATCGTCGGCTGGCTCGGCCGGCCGCGCTTCTTCTTCGAGGCGGCCGACCGCACCGCGGTGCCCGGGGTGGCGACCGGCCTGGCCGTCACCGGCGTGGGTGGCGACGTCCTCTACGTGGAGGCGTCGGTCAGCGACGGCCCCGAGGGCCTGACCCTGACCGGCCAGTTGGGGGACGTCATGAAGGAGTCGGCGGAGATCGCCCTCTCCTACGTGCGCTCCCACGCCGACGAGCTCGGGATCGACCCCGGTGCCTTCGAGGGCCGGCGGTTCCACGTGCACGTCCCGGCCGGGGCCACCCCCAAGGACGGGCCGTCGGCCGGGGTCACCATGACCACCGCGCTGGTCAGCCTGCTGCGCGGCGTCCCGGTGCGCTCGGCGGTGGCCATGACCGGGGAGGTCACCCTCCAGGGCCGGGTGCTGCCCATCGGTGGCGTCCGCCAGAAGGTGCTGGCCGCCCACCGGGCCGGTCTCACCGAGGTGGTCCTGCCGGCCCGGAACGGCCCCGACCTCGAGGACGTCCCCGAGGCGGTCCGTGACCGGATGACGTTCCACCTGGCCGCCGAGATCGGTGAGGTCCTCGGCGCCGCGCTGGCCGCGGCGGCCGACGGGGACGGGCGGGCCGAGCCCTCGGCCGCCTGAGCGTCAGCCGGCGTCGAGCTCGGCGCGGAGGATCCGGGCCAGCGCCAGGGGGTCGTCCCCCTGGATGCTGTGCCCGGCGTCGTCCACCACCACCACCCGGTCGTCGGGACGCCGGCGGGTGAACTCGGCGACGTCGGCGTCGTCCACCACCGGCGACCGGCCGCCGCGGACCAGCAGCACGGGAGCGGCGATCGAGCCGAGGTCGTCCCAGAGGCCGCCGAAGGACAGCGACTCGACGTGCAGGCCCCCGGCTCCGGCCGGCCGGCCCAGCTGGTGGCGCCACGTCCAGGTGCCGTCCGGGCGCTGGACGGCGTTGTGGAGCACGCCCCGCCGGAGCGACGACTCCGAACGGGTCGGGTTGAACTGGATGGTCCGCTCGAGGATCTCGTCGAAGGTGGCGAAGGACTCGGGCCCGGCCAGGAAGGCGGCGATGTCCGAGCTCTTGTCGCCGTCGACCCCCGGGGTGATGTCCACCAGGACCAGCCGGGGCACGGCGGCGGGGTGGCGGGCGGCCAGGGTGATGGCGGTGAGGCCGCCGAGTGACATGCCCACCACCAGCCGGGCGGCCGGGGCGAGCCGGTCGAGCACCACGGCCACGTCGTCGGCCGTCGAGGCCGGGTCGAGGGCCCGGTCGTCCCCGGGCCAGCCGGAATGGCCGTGCCCAGGGAGGTCGACGGCCACCAGCGGCCGGTCGAGGGCGAGGGCCACGGTGTCCCAGGTGTGGGCGTTCTGACCACCGCCGTGGAGGAGGACCAGCTCGGCCGGGCGCTCCCCCCACACCAGGGCACTCAGCCGGCGGCCGGGGGCGACCTCCACCGCCTCCCGCCGGACGACCGGCGGGCCGGCGAAGGGGAGGCCCACCTCGGCGGCGTTGTCGGCGAACATCGAGAACTCGTCGTAGGGCTGGGTCGGGTCGGCGCTCACGCCGTCACCTCCTGTCGGGGTCGGGCGTCGGATCGTCGAGCGTCGGATCGTCGGGCGTCGGATCGTCGGGCGTCGGATCGTCGGGCGTCGGATCGTCGACGGGACGGCCGGTGGCGGGACGGCCGGTGGCGGCCCGCAGCTCGTCGACGAGCTCGCCGAGCGTCTCCTCGACCACCAGGTACGGGGTGTAGAAGCCGACCCGGTCGGCCCGGCCACCGAACCGGCCGGCCACCTCGGCCGCCACCTCGGCCGGGCTCCCGACGGCGGCCAGGGTGGTGAGGAGGTCGTCGTCGACCAGGCCAGCCATCTCCTCCCACCGGCCGGCCCTCGAGAGCGCCTGCAGCTCGGGCTGGAGGTCGCCCCACCCCTCGACCTCCAGCACCGGCCGGTAGGCGGGCGTCGAGGCGTAGAAGGCGAGCAGCCACCGGCCGGCCAGCCGGGCCGCCTCCAGCTCCTCCCCGGTCCGCCCGCAGCAGACGATGACCTCGCCGGTGACGGTGAGATCGGCGGCGGTGCGCCCACCCCGGGCCAGGCCCTCGTCGATGGCCGGCACCGTGCGCTCGGCGAAGTGGCGCCGGGAGTTGAACGGCATGACCAGCACCCCGTCGGCCACCTCGGCGGCCAGCCGCACCATCTGCGGTCCCAGGCCACCGATGGCGATGGGGGGCGGCCCCCAGGGGCTCGGGCCCGGGTTGAACATCGGGGGCATGAGGGTGTGGGCGGTGAACTCCCCCCGGTAGTCGAGCGCCCCGCCGGTCTGCCAGGTGGCGAAGACGGCCCGCAGGGCGCCGACCAGGTCGCGCATCCGGGCGATCGGGCGGTCGAACGCCGCGCCGTAGCGCCGCTCCACCTGGGCGCGGACCTGGGTGCCGAGGCCGAGGGTGAACCGCCCGTGCGACAGGAGGTGGAGGTCCCACGCCTGGTGGGCCAGCTGCACCGGGTTGCGGGGGAAGGCGATCGCCACGTTGGTGGCCAGCTCCAGCCGTGAGGTGGCGGCGGCGGCCAGCACCAGCGGGGTGAACACGTCGTGGGGGCCCTCGAAGGTGAAGGCCCCGTCGACCCCGACGGCCTCGAGACGGCGGGCGTGGTCGCCCGCCTCCTCCAGCCCGGAGAGCATGGTGTCGATCTTCATGGTCGGGACGTCCGGATGCGGTGGCGCGGTCTCAGATCCACGAGCGTAGGGGACCGGGGGCGGGGGCGGTCGGCCGTCGCTAGGGTCGGGACCGACGACGAACCCCACAGGAGGCACTCCATGGCTGCAGGCGACGACCCGGTCCGGGTGCTCCTCAACGAGGACGGGCACCGCTACGAGGTGTGGACGGGCGACGAGCTGGCCGGGTTCGCCAGCTTCCGGAAGGGACCCGACCGGGTCACCATCTTCCACGCCGAGGTGGGACCGGCCCACGAGGGGCGAGGCCTCGGGAGCCGCCTGGCCGCCGGGGCGCTGGACGACCTCCGCGCCCGCGGCCTCGGCGTGGTGCCCTCCTGCCCGTTCATGGCCGCCTACGTCGGCGAGCACCCCGAGTACGCCGACCTGGTGCGCGAGTGACCGGCCGCCGCGCCTCCCACCGGGCGGCGCGGTCCCCCGGGTGACACACTGAGGCACCTATGGCACCACGGACCTGCACCCCCGACGAGGCCGCCTCGCTGGTCGGCCCCTCCGACACCCTCGGCTTCGGGCTCGGACCGGCCAACCCCGACGCCTTCCTCACCGCCCTGGGCGGCCGGGACGACTGGGAGGGCCTGACCCTCGGCGGCGCCCTGCTGCTCGGGTACTACACGGTCCTCACGCACCCCCGGGTCTCCTACCGGTCCGGCTTCTTCGGTCCGGCCGAACGGGTGCTCCTCGGTCAGGGGTACAACGTGGAGCTGGTGCCCGGCGGCTTCCGCCAGTTCGCCCCCATCCTCCGCCGGTACGCGCCGAGGGTGATGACGGCGGTGGCGACCCCGCCCGACGCCGACGGCTTCGTGAACCTCTCGCTCCACCTGGGCGCCACCTACGACGAGCTGGTGATGGCCGGTCGGGATCCCGACCGGCTCCTGATCGTCGAGACCAACCCGAACTTCCCCCGCACCCGGTCGCTCCCGCCCGAGTACGCCAACACCATCCACGTCGACGACATCGACGTGTTGGTGCCCTCCGACAGCCAGCCCTTCGCCCTGGCCGACGCCGCCCCCGATGACGTCGACCGGGCCATCGCCGCCCGGGCGTGCGACCTGATCGGCGAGGGCGCCACCCTGCAGATCGGCATCGGCGCCATCCCCAACATCGTGGCCCACTCGCTGGCCGAGGGAGCCGGCGGCGGGTACGGGATCCACAGCGAGATGTTCACCGACGGCCTGATGGAGCTCCACCGGTCGGGCAAGGTGACCAACGACGGCAAGGGCCTCTTCGACGGCGTGTCGGTGGCCACCTTCGCCCTCGGCTCCCCCGACCTCTACCGGTGGCTCGACGGGAACGCCGAGGTCGCCTTCCTGCCGGTCGGCGTGGTGAACGACCCGACGGTGATCTCCCGCAACCGGAAGCTGATCTCCGTCAACGGGGCCCTGAGCGTCGACCTCTACGGTCAGGTGGTGGCGGACAGCATCGACGGGCGCCAGATCTCCGGCGTCGGGGGGCACGAGGACTTCGTAGCCGGCGCCGAGCTCCGGGTCGAGGACCACTCGATGATCTGCATCCGCTCCACCGCCAACGTGAACGGCCAGGTCCGGTCCCGAATCGTCCCGACGCTGCCGGCCGGCTCGGTGGTGTCGACCCCGCGTCACCACACCGGGATGATCGTCACCGAGCACGGGGTCGCCGACCTGTCGGGGCTCACGGTCCGCGAGCGCGCCTACGCCCTGGCGGACATCGCCGCCCCCGAGTTCCGGGGGGAGCTCCAGTCGGTGGCCGCCACCCTGGGACGGCACTGACCACGCCGGTGCCGGGGGACGGGACCCTCAGCCTGGCCACCTTCAACGTCCACTGCGGGGTCGACGGGTGGGGACGTCCCTTCGACGTGGTCGGTGCGTGCGCGGCCCTCGACGCCGACGTCCTCGTCCTCCAGGAGTCCTGGGCACCCGACGGCGGCGCCCCCGGCACCGCCGAGACGGTGGCCGCCGCCCTCGGCTACCGGTGGGCGGAGGAGCCGATGGCCCACGGGCGGCTCTACGACCCGGACCCGGTCGCCGACCACCGGTGGGAGCACCCGCCCGACGGGGGTCACGCCCACGACACCCTGCGGCTCGCCGACGACCTCCGGGGCCGTCGCCAGGCCCTCGGCCAGCGGCGGTCGTACGGCACCGGCACGTTCTCCCTCGCCCTGCTGTGGCGGGTCCCCCTCACCCTCGGGGACACGCTGGCCCTGGGCCGGCTCCCCCGTGATCCGGCCCGTCGGGTGGTGCTGACGGCCACCGTGCCGGTCGGCGGCGGGACGCTGGAGGTCCTCGGGACCCACATGTCCCACCTGCTCTACCGCTCACCCCTCCACTACCTCCGCCTGCGCGCGGCGGTGCCCCGGGCCGACCGGCCGGCCGTGCTGGCCGGTGACATGAACCTGTGGGGGCCGGCGGTCTCCGCCGCCCTGCCCGGCTGGCGGCGGGCGGTGCGGGGCCGGACGTGGCCCGCCTGGCGGCCCCACAGCCAACTCGACCACGTGCTCGTCACCCCGCCGGTCGCGGTGGTCGACGCCCGGGTGGCGGCCAGCTCCGGCTCCGACCACCGCCCGGTGCGGGTCACCCTCCGCCCGACCTGACCCGCCGCGCCCCCTCCCGGTGACCCCCTTGACACCGTATTCACTATGCGCGCATACTTTATGCATGATCGAGCTCGCCACCGCCCACGCCACCTCCACCGCCCCACCCGCGGCCTTCTTCGAACGGTGGGCCGATACCGACACCTGGCCGGTGTGGAACGCCGACACCGAGTGGGTGCGCCTCGACGGCCCGTTCGCCGAAGGGGCGACGGGTACCCTCAAGCCCCGCGGCGGCCCGAAGGTCGGCTTCGTGGTCGAGGAGCTCGTCCCCGACAAAGTGTTCACCGACGTCTCCTCCCTGACCGGTGCCCGGATGACCTTCGCCCACCGGGTGGACGGGCACGCCGGCACCACCACCGTCGACGTCGACGTCACCCTCACCGGCCCGCTCGCCCGCCTGTGGGTCTGGGTCATCGGCCGGGGGATCCGGCGGACCCTCCAGGCCGACCTCGACCGCCTGGTGACGGCGGCGGAGGCGGCGGGCGTCCCCCGGTGAACTGGCTGGGCGTGGTGTCGCGCGACCACGTGCGGCTTGGGGTGGCCCTGGGCATCGCCCGGATCGGCCACGGCCGTCGGTCCGGCCTGGACCGGATGGCCCCCGGCGACCGGCTGATCTACTACTCGTCGCGGACCTCCCTCACCGACGGAGCCCCGCTCCGGGCCTTCACCGCCTTCGGGGAGGTGGCCGACGAGGAGCTCTGGCAGGCCGACGAGGACGGCTTCCGACCGTGGTGCCGCCGGGTCACCTACGACCCGGCGGCGGTCGAGGTCCCCCTCGACGAGCTGCGCGACCGGCTCGAGCTGACCGCCGGACCGAACTGGGGCGTCCAGCTCCGGCGCGGCCTGGTACCACTCTCGGACGCCGACACCGGGGTCATCCGCTCCGCCATGCTCCCGTCGTGAGCGGCGGACGCGGCCTCGACAGCCGGTTCGCCACCGCCGAGGAGAGCACCGGCCTGCTGCTCTGGCAGGTGACCAACCGCTGGCAGGCGGCCCAGCGGGCGGCGCTGAAGCCCTTCGGCCTGACCCACGTCCAGTTCGTGCTGGTGGCCTCGCTGGCCTGGCTGGGGACCGACGGCCCCGTCACCCAGCGCCAGCTGGCCGGACACGCCGGCACCGACCCGATGATGACCTCCCAGGTGCTGCGCACCCTCGAGGGTCGGGGACTGGTGCGGCGTGCCGCCCACCCCGACGACCGACGGGCACGGGCGGTGGAGGTCACCGCCGAGGGGGCGGCCCTGGCCAACCGGGCGGTGGCCGCCGTCGAGGCGTGCGACGAGCGCTTCTTCGCCACGCTCGGGCGGCGCCGGTCGGCGTTCACCGGATCGCTCCGCACCCTGGCCGGCGGTTAGCGTCGTCCCCATGGCCGACGCCCCCGACGGATCCGACCCGCTGGACGACTTCGAGCGGACCCCCCACACCGCCCTGGGGGCCACCCGGGACGTCTACCGCCTCGGCACCGGCCCGGCGGTGATCGTCATGAGCGAGATGCCCGGCATCACCCCCGAGGTGGCCGGGTTCGCCCGGCGGGTGGCGGACGTCGGGCTCACCGCGGTGATGCCCCACCTCTTCGGCGACGACGGGCGACCGTTCAGCGCCGGCTACGTGGCCTCGTCGATGGCCCGGGCCTGCATCTCTCGGGAGTTCACCGTCCTGGCCCGACACCGGACCAGCCCGATCACCGCCTGGCTGCGGGAACTGGCCCGCCACGAGCACGCCCGGTGCGGTGGGCCCGGGGTCGGTGCGGTGGGGATGTGCTTCACCGGCGGCTTCGCCCTGGCCCTGATGGTCGACGACGTGGTGGTGGCCCCGGTGCTGAGCCAGCCCTCGCTCCCCTTCCCGACCAGCGCCGGCAACCGGCGCGACCTGGGGATCGGCGACGAGGACCTGTCCGTGGTCAAGGCCCGGGCGGCGGAGGGGACCTGCGTGCTCGGGCTCCGCTTCACCGGCGACAAGGCCAGCCCACCCGAGCGGTTCGCCCGCCTCCGGGAGGAGCTGGGCGACGCCTTCATCGGCGTGGAGCTCGACTCGTCGGCGGGCAATCCGCACGGCCACAAGCGAGGCGCCCATTCGGTGCTGACCAACGACCTCGACGACCGGCCGGGCACGCCCACCCGCCAGGCCCTCGACCAGGTCCTCACCTTCTTCACCGATCGGCTCCTCGGATGACCGCCGACACCGAGGCCTGGGAAGCCCGGGGCGGGCGCATCCCACTCGCCGGCCACGAGGTCTTCGTGGTGGACCTCGACCCACCGGGCCCGACCGGGCTGCCTCCCCTGCTGGTGATCCACGGCTTCCCCACCTCCTCGTTCGACTTCCACCGGGTGGCCGACGGCCTCGCCGCCGACCGCCGGGTGGTCCTGCTCGACATGGTCGGCTTCGGCTGCTCGGCCAAGCCGGACCTCGCCTACACCGTCGACCTCCAGGCCGACGTGGTGGTGGCGCTGACCGAGCGGCTGGGGATCGAGCGCCTGTCGCTGCTCACCCACGACTTCGGGGACACCGTCGGCGGGGAGCTGCTCGCCCGCCACGGGGAGGGCCGGTGGCCGGTGGAGGTGGTGTCCCGGGTGCTGACCAACGGGAGCATCTACATCGGCATGGCCCACCTCAGCGACGGCCAGCTGTTCCTGCTGTCCCTGCCCGACCAGCAGCTCGACGACGGGCTGCTCACCCAGGAGGGCCTGGCCCCGGGGCTGGCCCAGACCTTCAGCCCGGCCTCCCGCGTCCCCGAGGGGGACCTGGCCGGGGCCTGCGAGCTGATCGTCCGGTCGGGGGGCGAGCGCCTCCTCCCCCGGACCATCCGCTACATCGAGGAGCGACGGCAGCGCGAGGTGCGCTTCACCGGGGCCATCGAGGACCACCCGTCGCCGCTCTCGGTGGTGTGGGGGGCCGACGATCCCATCGCCGTGGTGGCCATGACCGACCGGCTGGTCGAGGCCCGCCCCGGCACCCCGGTGGAGGTGCTGGACGGCGTGGGCCACTACCCGATGGTCGAGGCTCCCGAACGGTTCCTCACCGCGGTGCGCGCGGCGCTGGGATGACGCTCCGCGGTGCCGGCGGTGCCGGCGGTCAGTAGGGCCGGCGGCCCCGGCGGCCCCGGCGGTCAGTAGGGCCGGTCGCCCTGGAGGGTGACCCGCTGGATCACCCGGTGGGCGTCCCCGTAGTCGGTGATGGCGTAGTGCATGGTGGTGCGGTTGTCCCAGAACCCGAGGTCCCCCTCCTCCCACCGGTAGCGGACGACGTACTCGGGGGTGGCCATGTGGGCGTAGAGGAAGGCGAGCAGGTTGTCGCTCTCCTTCCGC
>Ga0181519_10000652_pt1 | contig 31394 bp, 36 predicted proteins | sample PEATcosm2014_Bin_26_FD_121102 | JGI IMG/M metagenome (GOLD analysis project Ga0181519, IMG submission 121102) | Peatland microbial communities from MTU Mesocosm Facility, Houghton, MI, USA - PEATcosm2014_Bin02_10_metaG | ecosystem: Environmental > Terrestrial > Soil > Wetlands > Peat | place...
CCGGTTGACAAATCACGGGGATGACATGCGATTACCTGCGAGTGTTCAAGAGATTGCCGACGTTATCGGGCGTGAGCGCGCGCTGTATCTCATTGGGCAATTGCCGCGATGTGTTCGACGCGACACGCGATACCCCGGTGCCATGACGTCAGAAATCATGCTGTACGTTCCGACGTTGGCTCGCCTGACGCTCTCGCATGAACTGGTGCGCATCCTGGGCCTGAAGGACGCAGAACGGCTGTGCAAGCACTTCGGTGGGGAAATCCTGCGGCCCGCGAGTTGTGCAGAGATTTATCGAAACTATCGGAAACGCGTCATCGATAGCATGCTGCGACAAGGCATGCGCGTTTCCCATATCGCGGCGACAATGGGCGTCTCCGACAAGCACGTACGGACCATCCTGGCGGAAATCCCACGGGAGGATTTGCCGAAGGCAGCGAACGACAATGCGCCGGTACAGAAACGGGCGCGCGCTGCCAATGGAACACAACGCAAGACAAATTAGCTCGTTCACCGACCAACTTACCGGGGGCCATCAACACGGTGAGCCTATGGCATCGGATGCCGATATTCGCGTTCTGTCGGAGCGCGTCAGCAACGCCCTGGATGACCTTAAGGAAATGAAGGGGCAGCTTAACGCTGTAAACACTTCAATGGTCGCGCTGGCAACCATGCAAGAGCGCATTACGCACGTCGACAGCAAGGCGACGCGCCTTTTCGCTATTTCCGACAGTACGCAATCGCAAATCGCTGAACTGCGGGGCGAGGTTCGTCACCAAGGGTGGATGTGGAAAATTTCCGGGGCGGCGCTTTTGGCATGCATGGGTGCCATCGGGTGGGCGGCAACGAAGTATGACAGTTTCAATGCGCTGGTCACGCGGGTGACCGTGATTGAACACACGGTGAAGGGCGAAGGGAAATGACATTGATTGAAAATTGGCGCGACTGGTGGAAGTTCTACAGCACCCACGCGAATGCAGCGGGCTACGCCATTATTGGCGGCCTTGCGTTTCTGAAAACGCAATTCCCGGAACAGTTCGCGCTGATTCCGGCATGGGCATTCCCGGTCATGGCGCTTGCTGCGCTCATTTGCTTCATCATTGCGCGCATCGTCAAGCAGGCGAAGCCCGACGCACCGGACGACAGCAATGCTGCCGGCTGACTTCATCAATGCGATTGCGAGCGCCGCCCAGGAATCGATGCGCGTCACTGGCGTACCGGCCAGCGTAAGCATAGCCCAGGCGGCGCTTGAATCAGCTTGGGGTTCATCGCAGCTGGCAACCCAAGGGTTCAACCTGTTCGGCATCAAGGCTGACAGTTCCTGGAAGGGTGCGACGGTGACGATGCGCACGGCCGAAGTGATTGGCGGCCAGCGCGTCATGGTCAACGCGCCGTTCCGCAAATACGCGAACTGGCTGGGAAGCATCAACGACCACGGCGATTTCCTGGGCGCTAACAAACGATACGCGAAGGCGTTCAAGACGACCGACGGCGAAGCGTTCGCAAAGGCCATTGCGGATGCAGGCTACGCGACGGACCCGGAGTATGCGCAGAAACTGATTTCCACGATGCGCGCTCGCAATCTCGCGCAATACGACAAGGTGGCATGATGCTTTCGATTTTCGCGACTGTGGTTTCGATTCTGAACGGTCTTTTGAACCTGTTCAAATCGCTGTTCGGCGGCGGCAGCAAACAGCCCGACCCGGTGACGCATGCTGTCGAAGTTTCCAACGAAGTCGGTCACGTCACGGCGCAGGTTTCGCGCGACACGACCGACGCACTGAACAAGGAAGTGCAACATGCGAATAATGAAACTGCTGCTGCTGTCGACGCTGTTCGTCATGCTGGCAGCGTGCGCGAGCAACAATCCGCCGTCGATGACGCAATCGCTCGCGCAAACGCATCAGCTGGTCCCGACAATTAGCTGCTCGGAAGATGCGCCGGATGTGACGCTGCCGGCGTATCCGCAAATGACGGACGAAGCGGCACTGAATGCCATGACGCTGGAAGAACGAATCCATGCGCTATGGAACGACCGAACGGCGGGTGTCGTTTGGGCAGTCCAGGCAAGCGGCCAGTTTGGACTGGAAAAGAAGATGCGAGCCGCGACGCGCAACTGTCTGCAAACCCTTCGGGCGCGCGGGCTTATCAACTGAAAACAGGTGAAACTACCATGAATCTTCTTACCATCGTTTCCGCTGTCGAAGCGGCGTACAAAGCTGGCGAGGAAGTCGTTACCGAATTCAATGTGCTGAAGCCGTACGTTACGCAGCTGATGGACGCTGCCGAAAGCGCATATTCGGATTCGCGAGGTGCTGGCGCATCGAAGCTGTCGGCCGTGATGGCTGCCACCAAGGCCATCGCATCGCAGTTGGGCCTGTCGTGGTCGACTGGCCTGGAAGCCGCCATCGCGGGGTTCATCGCTGTTGCCAAGGCTGCGTTCAACGCCTTTGCCAGTGTGGTGACTGCTGTCGACACGTCCGCTGGTACTGCCGCTGTGGTGGCGAATGCCAGTGCTGTTGTGAGCAACGCGGCGAGCGCAGCCACCAGCGTGCTGGCATCCACCGCCGCAAGCCCCGCCTAAGCACGCGATAGTCGACTGGCAGTGATGGCGCGCACCATGTTGATGCATGATGCGCGCCGTTTCTTTGGGCGATGCGGGATGAACCATGGCAGATGCACGATGGTGGTGCGCGAAGTGGGTACGTGGAACCGGCGTGGTGCATCCATGCACCAAGTCAGTGCGAATAGGATGCGCCTATGACGATGGGTCCTTCCATAGGGGTACGACGGGCGGGGACATTGTGCCCGCATAATTCGACATCTGCGTGCGCTTAATAACCAAAAGTTATGATTACGGGCTGCCGATAGTATGGGCGTGAAATTGAACCGTTCGGGGCTGTCCGAACACATGGGCGTTTCGCTGCCGACCATTGACCGGTGGGTTAAAGAAGGCATGCCGGTGGTGCAGCGCGGCGGGCGCGGCATCGAATGGGCATTTGACCTTGCCGATGTAATCCAATGGTACGCGCGTCGGCAGGCTGAAGCTGTTGCCGGAAAGGTCGATGACCTGGAAGAAATCGAACGACGTACAGCCAAAGCCAAGATGGAACAGGCCGAACTGGCGCTGGCGAAGGCTCGCGACGAAGTAGCGCCGATTGCTGAATTTCAGCGGGTGCAGGCTGCTATGATGGCGACGATACGTCAGAACATGCTGAACGTTCCGCAGCGCGCCGTCCTTCAGCTGCTGGGTGAGACTGACGAGACTAAGTTTAAACAGGGTCTACGGGCGGAAATTACGCTGGCCCTTGAGCAGTCAGCCGCCGCTGACCTTGACATTGAAGAAGACGACCAGGACGACGAAGAATGAGTGACGCCGCCCAGTTTTCCAACCTGGAAGCGGTGATGACCGCTATGCGCGAAGCGGCGGTGAACCTGGTGCCACCGCCCGACATGCTGCCGTCCATATGGGCGGAAGGCGACCCGTCGCGCGGTATCAAGCCGAACGTTCGCATCCCTGTGGGAAACGCGATCCCTGGCCCCATCAACTTCAACAACGCGCCGATGCAGCGCGGAATCCTGGACGCCATCAAGGAACCCGGCATGCGCCGCATCGACATGATGCTGGGCGCGCAGCTGGGCAAAACGACCGTCATTCAGTGCGGCACAGGCTATTTTGTTGAACACGAACCGCGTTCGCAAATCATGGCGCAGCCGTCCGAAGGCGACATGGCGACGTTCCTTGAAACGAAGCTGAAGCCGATGCTTGAGGCGAACCCGTCAATCGCTCGAAAGATGGCAAAGCCGCGTGGACGCAGCGGCGTGAACAACAGTCGCATGATTTCGTACATCGGTGGCTGGCTGATGTTCAGCTGGTCGGGCAGCCCTAAAACGGCGCGCGGCCGTTCGGCACCTGTCACATGGGCCGATGAAATCGACGGGATGGAAGCGACGGCGGAAGGTGATTTCCTTGAGTTGTTGGCGCAGCGTTCTGCGACGTTCGGAGACGACCGCCTGGACGTGCGCAGCAGCACGCCCGTGGATCTTGAGACGAGCCGCATTTACAAGGGCTTTCTGGCCGGCGACCAGCGGCGCTATTACGTGAAGTGCCCGCACTGCGGCTTCCCGCAGTTCTTCAAATGGGAACAGGTGCGGTGGGAAGGTCGCAAGTCGACCGGAATTGACGACGCGGAAAAAGACATCGGCGGCGAACACGAACCCAACACCGCGATGTACCAATGTGCTGACCCTGAGTGCGGCACGCTGTGGGACGATGGCGAGCGAATTGCCGCCATTCGAAACGCGACCGCACAGGGCGTCGGCTGGATCGCTGCCAAGCCGTTCAAGGGCCATGCGTCGTTTCATGCGCCAGAAATCGCGTCGACGTTCCGTCGCCTGCGCGACATTGTGCAGTCCTACCTGGACAAGCTGGCGCTGGGCGACCTGCAGTCGTTCGTGAACGTGTCTCTTGGTTGGCCGTTCGCGTCCGGAACCAAGGCAGACCCTGACAGCCTGCACGCGCGCCGCATCGAGTACCCCGCGCAAGTGCCGATGGGGGGTGTCTGGCTGTCTATCGGCGTCGACATGCAGGATGACCGCCTGGAATACGAAGTGGTTGCGTGGGGCTTCGGTGAAGAATCATGGAGCATCGAAACCGGCGTTATCTACGGTGACCCGCTGATGCCTGACGTGTGGAATGACATTGAGCAGGTCATTGGCAACACGTATCAGCACGAAAGCGGGGCCATGCTGCGCATCGAAGCCGCGTGCGTCGATACTGGCGGCAATGGCGGCATGACGGCAGCCGCATATGACTGGCTGCGCGGCAAGACTGGCCGACGCATTTTCGGCGTCAAGGGCTTGGGGGGATGGGGCATCCCCATCGTGGAAAAGCCGCACCGCAAGCAAACCGGCAAAAAGCGTTCGAAGTTCACCGACCTGTTCCGTGTCGGTGTGGACGAAGCGAAACTGGTTGTGATGCGCCGGCTGTCTGCGCTCAAGCCTGGTCCTGGCTACTGCCACTTCCCGCTGCGCGACGAATACGACCAAGAGTTTTTCAAGCAGATGACGGCGGAACGGTTGACGGTCCACTACGTGAGCGGGCAGCCGGTTCGAAAGTGGGTGAAGAACGACCGCGACCGCAACGAAAAGCTGGACTGCCGCGTGTACGCCTATGCCGCAATGAAAATCATGCGCCCCGACCTGAAGCGCCTGGCAGAGCGGTTCATCGGTGCGAAACCGATACAAAATCGCGTCATCGAGCAGGCACCGAAACGGCGAGAAAAGCCAGAAAATAACGGAAAAACGGCGCTCGCGACGGAAAACGATAATGAAAAGCCGGAAATCCCACGGGAGGAAGCAACCGAACCACGACAGGACAATGGCGGCATTGTTCGGTCCAAACGCGCCCTGAAGGCAAGACGCCCAGGCGGCACATGGGCCACGAAATGGTGACCGATGACGCGCTGCCTCTCTACCCTGCCCGACCAGATCACGGCTGGCCTGGATTTCCAGGCCGTCGTCGCGCTGGCGCAATACCCGGCACCTGCGTGGGGTCTTACGGCTGTCATTCGTGGGCCGCAAGCCATCGACCTGACGTCGACCGCTGACGGCACGAACCACGTTTTCACGGCAGACGCCGCCACGACGACGACATGGCAAGCTGGCGCGTACTGGTTCAGCCTTCGTGCGACGAATGGCAGCCAAACGTTCGAGGCATCTGCGGGACAGCTGACCATCATCAAGGACCTGGCTGCGGTGACTGAGCCTTACGACGGCCGCACGCAGAACGCCATCGCACTGGCGGCCATCGACGCCGTCATCGCCAAGCGCGCCACACAAGACCAACAGCGGTACAAGATCAATGAGCGCGAGCTATGGCGCACGCCCATAGCCGACCTGCTGAAGCTCCGAGCGTATTACGCCATGCTGGTGGCGCGTGAGAACGCCAAGGCCAGCGGCCGTTCGCGGTTCGGCCGACCTGTCATCGTGAAATTCAGCCAATGAAAATCCCTTTCTTCGGACGCAGCGCCGCCGTGAGTGAACCGGCACGAGTGCCCGTCACGCTGCCGCGTCGCAAGATGCTTGGCCGCATGATGTCGAGCATGTTCAAGGCCGCCCGCGTCGACAAAAACGACAGCTGGAATGCGCTGGCGACGCCGCCCGATGCATTCATCACGCTGCACCAGCCCGTCCTGGTGGCAAGATCGCGCGAACAGTGGTCGAACAACGATTACGTGCGAGGCTTCATTCGCCGCTGCCGACAGAACATCGTCGGCCCTCACGGCGTCGTTCTGCAAGTGAAGTCGACGCTGGCAAACGGCAACCAGGACAAGAACGCAAACAGCGCAATCGAGGCGGCTTTCAAGGATTGGGGGAAGATCGGCAACTGCGACGTCACCGGCAAGCTGTCATGGCGCGGCATCCAGGCACTATGCATCGAGCATGCGGCACGCGATGGCGAATTCGTCGTGCGCATCATTACCGGTGCCGACGCTGGCCCGTATGGTTTCGCCCTGCAGGTCATCGACCCGCAGCGCCTGCAGGTGCGGTATGAAAACTACAAGTTTGGCGACAACGGGAATTTCATTCGCAACGGCATCGAGTTCAACCGTTACGGAAAGCCTGTCGCTTACCACTTCGCAAGCACGGACGAATTCGACGCGTATTTTTACTACAGCATCAGCGGCAAGGGATTCGTGCGAATTCCCGCTGATGAAGTGATTCACGGGTTCGTCAACGAAATGGCGAGCCAGCGGCGCGGCCTGCCGTGGACATCGACGGGCCTGTTTCGCATGCATCACCTGCAAGGCTTCGAAGATGCTGCCGTGCAGAACGCCCGCGCATCGGCGTCGAAAATGGGTTTCATTCAGTACCGCGAAGGGTTTGGCCCCGAAGCGGACGAAGACGACGACGTGGCCGGCAGCATCAACGCCGAGCCGCTGTCGTTCCACGAACTGCCTGAAGGCGCAGAGATTGCGAAGTGGGACCCGCAGTATCCGAGCGGAGAAACTGCGCCATTCACGAAGTCGATGCTGCGCGGCGCATCAACCGGCTGGGGCGTCGCATACAACAGCCTGGCGAACGACCTGGAAGGCGTGAATTTTTCCAGCATTCGCGACGGCAAGGTGGACGAGCGCGACAATTGGAAAGAGTTGCAGCAGTGGCTTATCGAAACGCTGATTGAGCCTGTTTACGTTGGATGGCTGCGCGTCGCGCTGCTGGGCGAAAAGATCATCGGAAAGAACGGCAAGCCGCTGCCGCCGTCGAAGATTGCGAATTACAAGCAGGCTCACTTCCAGGGGCGGCGCTGGGAATGGATCGACCCGAAGTCGGACGCGACGGCGAATGTAACCGAAGTTCGCGGGGGCTTTAAGTCCCCGTCAGATGTCATCCGCGAAAAGGGGCGCGACCCCGAAACTGTTTTCGCGCAGATCGCGCAGGACATGAAGGACATGAAGGCGGCCGGCATCCCCGAAGCAATCGTCAACATCATTTTTGGCGTGGCACCAGCACCGGAAGCGGCACCGAGTAAGGGCGACGTTTCGCAAGCCAAGGAACCGAAGGAATGAACATGGACATTCGACCGCGCGCTGGACGCGCCATGACGCGCGACGGCAAAACGTCGCAAACGAACAAGCTGGCCGAACGCCTGCACGAAATCCGCGAAAAGGGCGGACTGCGACGCGTTGCCGACCTTGGCGCTGTCGACCTGGAAGCGCGCACAGTCGAAGTGTCGTTTTCCAGCGAAGTGGAATACGAGCGCTGGTTCGGCATCGAAGTGCTGTCACACGATGCCAGCGCCGTCGACCTGTCGCGTCTGAACAACGCCGCCGCTGTGCTGTGGAACCACAACTGGGACGACCAGCGCGGCGTCGTGGAGTCGGCGCGCATCGACAGCGACCGAAAGGGGCGCGCGGTGTTGCGCTTCAGTCGCTCGCCCGCAGGCGAACAACTGATGCAGGACGTCAACGACGGCATCATCACCAAGATTTCCGTTGGCTACATGGTCAACGGCATGAAGCTGACGGAAGAACGCAACGACATCGACGTCTACACCGTCACCGACTGGCTGCCGTTCGAAATCAGTTTCGTGTCGATCCCCGCTGACGACACGGTGGGCGTGGGCCGCAAAGCGGAAATCCCACGGGAGGAAAAGCAAGCATCGGCGTCGGAGAATTCGACGCAGATTCAAAATTCCGCTGCAACGCGTGGATCAACCGAGGATAACGCAACCATGAAATATCGCACCTTCCGCGACGCCCAGGGCAATCTGTGCCGCGTTGCTGTGGACGACGCCGGCAGCGATGTCGGTGCAATCGAGATTGTCGAGCGCGGCCAGGCTACGCCCAGCGCAACCGACACAACCGCCGCCGTTCAGCGTGGCGCTGACGCCGAGCGCAGCCGCGTTCGCGACCTGATCGCGATGGGCCGCGAATACGGCGCAGTCGACAAGGCGCAGCAATTCATCGCTGATGGCAAGTCGCCGGACGACTTCCGCCGCGAACTGCTTGCCGACTTCGCCACCGAGCGTTCGAAGAAGCCGATGGCCGAGCAGGTCAAGGAAGGCGAAATCGGCCTGACGAACAAGGAAGCGCGTTCGTACAGCATCATGCGCGCCATCCGCGCCTTGGCGAACCCGCAGAACCGCGCCTACCAGGAAGCCGCCGCGTTCGAATTCGAATGCTCGCGCACCGCTGCCGAGTTGTCGGGCAAGCAATCGCGCGGCATCATGATCCCGGCCGACGTTCTGAACCGCGCGTTCAGCACCACGACGCCGTCTGGCGGCCCTGGTTCTAACGCCATCGCGACGAACCTGCTGGCCGACCAGTTTATCGAACTGCTGCGTCACCGCACCTGGGCACTCAAGCGAGTGACCACGATGGGCGGCCTGGTCGGTAACGTCGACATCCCGCGTCAGAACAGCGCGACGCAGGCGTACTGGGTGGGTGAAGGCGGCGCACCGACCGAAAGCGAACCGGGTATCGACCAGATCGCGTTCAGCCCGAAGACGCTTGCCGCGTACACCGACATCACCCGTCGCCTGATGCTGCAATCGACGCCGGATGCCGAACTGATCGTGCGCAATGACTTGCTGAAGGTCATGGCGCTGGCGCTGGACAAGGCCGTGCTGTACGGCAGCGGCGCGTCGAACCAGCCGAAGGGCTTGCTGCAGCAGACCGGCATCCACGCCGTCGCACTGGCCGACGTCAACCCGGCGTTTGCCGAGTATGTGGCGATGGAAACGGCAATCGCTGCCGCCGACGCGGACATCGGCAGTCTGTCGTATGTCGTCAACGCAACGGCACGCGGAGCGGCCAAAACCACGCTGAAGTTCCCGAGCGCAGCAATCGCCCAGGGCGGCACCATCTGGGAGCAGGGCAACACGATCAACGGTTACGACGTCGACGTTACCAACCAACTGGTTCCCGGTGATTTCTTCTTCGGCAACTGGGCGGACTTCATCGTCGCCATGTGGTCGGGCTTGGACATGATGGTTGACCCGTACAGCCTGAGCACCAGCGGCGGCACGCGCATCGTCGTGTTCCAGGACGTCGACATGAACGTGCGTCACGTGCAGTCGTTCACGTACGCATCGAAGACCGCGACAGCCAACCCGTAATAAGGGAAGCGCCGCCGCGTAAGCAGTAAGCCGAAGGGCCGCCAGATCGGCGGCCCTTTTCACCACCAAGCAAAAGGCAAATCATGGGCACCGAAAATACCGTAGTCGTGAAGCTGACCGCCGCAACCGTCATCGACGGACAGATTCATCGCGCCGGCACGCGCGTTGAACTGGTCGAATCCGAAGCCAAGCTGCTGCTGCGTCTTGGCAAGGCGGAATTGGACACGACCGCCACGAAGGCACCCGCCGCTGACGCTGCCGCGCAAGCCGCTGCCGCCCAGGCCGCTGCTGAAGCCGCCAAGGCCGCACCCGCCCCGGCAGCAGGCGCTGGCGGTGTCGAAAAGGTCGTTCAGGCACCCGTCAAGGGCAAAGCGTAATGCCGCATCCGTCCTGGGATGACCCGTCAGAGTTCATCGACCTGGGGGATTTCGCCGTAAAAGGCGTCATCCAGTTCCAGGACGGAAGCACGCGCGACATCGTCGGTATCTATGACGGCCCGTACGAGCTTGCGCGCCTGAACGAATACGCGCAGGACACGACCAAGCCGAAATTCACCTGCCAGGAAGGCACGTGCAATGGCGTTAAGCGTGGTGATGACCTGGTGGTTTACCAGGCTGATGGCGTTACCGTCTTCGCCACGTTCGGCATCCTGACATACCCGCAGCCAAATGGCACCGGGCTTGAAGTGCTGGAACTGTCGCCCGACCAGACATGATTCATTTCGACATCGACGTAAACGAGTTGAAGTCGATTGGCGACGAGCTTGGCGCGTCAGAAAAGCAGATCAAGCTGGCGTTTTCGCGGGCGTTGCAGCGTACGGCGTCAAAGCTTCGCATGCTGTCGACTAAGGGACTGAAAAGCGAACTACAGCTGCAGCGCGTCAGTGCGCTGCGCAAGCGCCTGAAAACCATACGGCTGCGTCGCGGCATGGAAGGCATACAGCTGTGGTACGGCCTGAACGACATGCCGATTTCGTGGTTCAAGGGCACGCCGACGCAGACCCCGACAGGCGCGCAGTTTCGAGGCGTCGAATACCCGCACGCATTCGTGGCATCCAGCCGCTACGCGAAGGGAAAAACGATCCTGAAGCGCAAAGGAAAATCGCGCCTGGCCGTCGAAGAACAGCTGTACCCAGTGAAGGACAAGGCGGATGTCTTCATTGAGGACAAGATTTTTGTCGAGTTGGAATCGATTTTCTGGCCGCTGTTTCGTCGCGAGCTTGCCGCCCGCGTCAAATATCAAATTGGCGCTGCATGATGACTGACGTAAATACAGACCTTGACCTGAACGCGCTGCATGACGCCATCGTGGCAGACGTCAGGGCGAAATTCCCCGACATTCCAACCGTCGAGTTCTACCGCACGGAAGAACGGCGCAGCGTTCCCTGCCCCGCCATTCTGCTTGACCTGTGCGAAATGGAGCCTGAGCCGGAATACGACGTCGGCACCGGACAGTTGGCTGTCACTGCGCGTTTCGAGGCGCAAATTATCATCGGGTTCAAGACGCCTGATGTGAAGCGCGCCATCCGCACGCTGGCTGGCTCGTTTGCCGCGTGGCTGCGTCTGCGCCGCTGGTCCGGCATCGTCGGCCAGGACGCCGCGCAAGTCGTTAGCTGCCGCCCCGACGAATTCGACCCTCGCCTGGACGAATACGAAGTGTGGTGCGTGGAGTGGACGCAGGTTCTGTACCTTGGCGAAAACGCGTGGGCTGACACCAGCGCACCGCTGACGCTGGACGACCACGTGATGATTGGCTATGCGCCGAACGTCGGGCCGCCGAACGTCGACAAGTACACGAAAATCGAAATCAACCCTGCCATCATCAAGCCTGTTGTGCCGGGCGACATCACGCCATGAGTGATTACGACAATTCAGAGACGTACCGAAAGACGGCGGCGATGATTCGGTGGGGCACCGTCACCGGCATCAACCTGTCAGACCCGACTGCCCCGCGCGTCACGTGCAGCGCTGGGGGGCTGGACACGCCAGAAATTCCGTGGGTCGCGGTGCGCGCCGGCAATACGAAGCGATGGAGCGCGCCCACTGTTGGCGAACAGGTGATTGTGTTCGCGCCTGGCGGCGAGACTGCAACAGGGTTTGCGCTCGCGGGGTTCTATTCCAGTGACAACCCTGCGCCGTCATCCAGTCCCGACGTGGACATGACGCAATTCCCTGACGGCAGCACTGTGACGTACGACAGCAGCAGCAACACGCTGACGGTGGACGTTGCCGGAAATGGCAATGTAGTGGTGAACTGTAAGGTTGCCACCGTGAAGGCAGACACCAGTGTGACGCTTGACACGCCCCAAGTTCACGCCACTGGCAACATGCAGGTGGACGGCAACCTGGGCGTTACCGGGGTGATGGCTGTGCAGGGAACTGGCGCGAACGGCGGCGCGGTATCCACGTTCGCGGGCACCATCAAGGTGACTGGCGGCGATGTGCAGGCCGACAACATCAGCCTGAAGGGTCACCATCACGTCGAACATGATGGCCCGAACACCAGTTCTGCGCAGCCGTAACGGGAAATCCCACGGGAGGAACGAAGGTGCCGTGCCGCCGAGAATGGCGGCATGAAAGGCACCAACGCATCCACCGGCAAATGGCTGGGTGACATGGATCACCTGCGCCAGTCGATTACCGACATCATCACGACGCCGCTGGGCAGTCGTGTGATGCGACGCGACTACGGCAGCCGACTGTTCGAACTGGTGGACGCACCGCTGAACCAGCAAAACGTTTCGGAAATCTACGCGGCGACCGCTGAAGCCGTTCAGAAGTGGGAACCACGCATCCAGGTTGCACAGGTGCTGGTGACCAGCGCGAAGCCTGGCGAGATTTCCATTGCACTGACGGGCACGTACCTGCCGAGCGGGCAGACCGTGACCATTGACGGAATCCAGGTGAGCTGATGGCAGCGACGATTACCACTGTTGACCTGTCGCAGTTGCCCGCGCCGACCGTCGTTCAGCAACTTAACTTCGAAGACATCGTGGCCGCGATGATTGCGGACCTGCAGGCGCGCGCCATAGCCGATGGCAACGAGTACACGGCGCTGCTGGAATCCGACCCAGGATACAAGATCATCGAGGTTTGCGCGTATCGCGAAATGCTGCTGCGCCAGGACATGAACGAAGGCGCGCAAGCTGTCATGCTCGCATACGCGACTGGCAGCGACCTTGACCAGATCGGCGCGAATTACGATTGCTTGCGTCTGACCATCACGCCGGAAGACGACACCACGGTGCCGCCGACTGCGGCCGTGATGGAAACCGATACCGCATATCGCGCACGCATCCAGTTGTCTATGGAGCGCTTCAGCTGCGCAGGCCCGACAGGCGCATACAAATCGCTGACGCTCGCGGCGTCGTCCGATGTGCTGGACGCGAACGTGTACAGCCCGACGCCCGGCACTGTCGCAGTCGTCGTGCTGTCGCGGACAGGCAACGGCACAGCCCCACAGGCAACGCTGGATGCCGTGACGGCAGCGCTGAACGCCGAAAACGTGCGCCCGCTGTGCGACACCGTCGAAGTTGTCGGCGCAACGATCAACAATTACAGCATCAACGCAACGCTGACGTTTTTCCAAAGCGTCGATATTGACACCGTCATGGCGAACGCGCTGGCTGCTGTGCAGGCATACGTGACGGCATGCCACGCAGTCGGCCGAACGGTGGCTATCGCCGGCATCATCGGCGCACTGATGCAGCCTGGCGTTGCCAACGTCACGCTGAACGCTCCGGGTATTACGGCAGACCAAGTCAACGACAGCACGCACGCGTCGTATTGCACCGGCATTACGCTGACCAGCGGGGGCTACGGTGACTGACGCGACAGATACCAGCCTGCTGCCGAACAATTCGACGCCGTTCGAGCGCGAGCTAGAAGGCGCGGTGTCGCGCATTTCCAACGTGCCGATGCCGTTGCGCGACGTGTGGAATCCGGCAACGTGCCCCGCTTACCTGCTGCCATGGCTCGCATGGGCGTTGCGCGTCAACGAGTGGGATAGCAATTGGCCTGAAGCAACGCAGCGCGCTGTTATCGCATCGAGCGCGAGCGTTCACCGTATCAAGGGCACCGTTGCATCGATCAAGTCTGCGCTGGCCGCTGCTGGCTATCCTGGGGCCACGCTGATTGAAGGTGCAGGGGCTTGGTATCTTGACGGGTCGCGCATGCTGAACGGCCAGGATTACTTGGGCGATGCGATGAAGTGGGCCTGGTATCGCGTGAGGCTGGCGCAGCCGATTGCGAACAGCCAGGTCGACCAGGTGAAACGCATACTGGCGGATACTGCGCCGGCCCGTTGTTACCTGGAAGCCCTAGATTTCTCCGAAGCCGCTTTTCTGCTGGACGGCAAGGTGAAATTGGACGGCACTTATAACCTTGGACTTGCACAATAATGGCGAACCTTCCCGAAGTAGACCAGTTCGATACCGGCGTATATCAGCTTGAAACGACCGACCCGGCGTTGGGTGGTGCGAACGGCATCATGAACAATCCGCCGAAAAGTTTGGTCAATCGTACTCGATTCCTGCTGAACCGAATTCTGGATGGCGTGCTGTCGTTTGTGAACGACAGTGGCGCGGCGAACGCCATCGTGGCGGGATACCCGCAGCCCATCGCGGCCTTGGTGGATGGCATGGAAGTGTCCGTGCGTATCGGGTTCGCTAACACGACGGCCACTACGCTGAAACTTGCGAACACGGGAGGCGCTGTGATTCCCGTGCTGCCGATCTATGGCGGCGACCACGTTGCGCTCACTGGCAGCGAATTCCCCGTGGGTTCTGTCGCGACGTTCAAATACAGTTCGGTACTGAACGCGAGCAATGGCGGCGCGTGGGTGGTCAAGTCGGTGACTGGCGGTTTTGCGCGAATTCCGACTGCCCCCAGCGGCGATTCGTCCACGAAGGCCGCGAACATGGCCGCCGTCTTCAACGCAACCGATGGTATGTCGACCGTGAGCGTTTCCGGCGCAACCGACGTGACATTGACGGCGGCGCAATACGGTAGCGCCATCGTGAAGCTGACCGGCACGCCTACCGCACCCATCAATCTTATTTTGCCTGCTGGCATCACAGGACAGTGGATCGTAAACAACCAGCAGGGCGGCGCGAACAACATCACGATTAAACCCAGCGGCGGCACGGGCGTGGTGTTGCCGCAAAATTCTTCGCCAACCATCGTCACTAGCGACGGCAGCGTGGCGCAGTTCGCGAGCGCGCAGGCTGGGCAACTTGCGTTTGCCATCGTGCCGATTCCGAGCTTCGCCGGCACGACGATGACGGTTCCTGGTGGCTATACGCCTGGCGGCATCTTCATCGAGAAGAACGGCAATTTGCTGGAGCCTGCCGACTATTCTGCAACGGCAAGCCCGACCATCACGCTGACGAAAGCGGCAACCACGTCAGACGTTTTCAACGTCTACCGCTTCACGTCGTTCAACGTCGCAAATGCCGTGCTGAAGTCCGGCGACACGATGGCCGGCCCGCTGAACCTGGCGGGCGGCGACACGGCCGTGACGACCGCACAGTTCGACAACAGCACAGCCCCGGCGACGACGGCATTTGTAAAACGCCAAGGCGTTCAGGCATCCGGCATCAGTGTGGTTTCCGCGACTGCCACTTTGAGCAACGCCGTTATTGGCGGCACTGTGATCGGTAATTCCGCGAGCGCTATCGCGCAGACACTTCCGGCTGCAAGCAGCGTTCCGGCTGGTGCGCGAATTGAATTCCTGAACATCAATACCGGCACCTTGACTGTGCAGCGCGCGGGTTCGGATACGCTGAACCCCAACAATAGCACCGTCACCAGCCTGGCGCTGGGCAATGGCGACACGCTGACGCTGGAAAGCAATGGAACCAACGCATGGTATGCGGTGAGCGGGTCTGTTGCGCTGGGGTACTCTGCGGCCTTCCTCGCGACGCTGACGGCAAACGGTTACCTTAAACTGCCGAGTGGCAGGATTTTGCAACATGGCACGACATCCTGCGCAGCGTCCGCAGATACGAATGTCACGCTACCGATTACGTTTCCGAATGCGTTTGACGATGTTTTGACGTCCGCCGACTACACGCCAAACAGCGGCGCTATCTACAAAACTGCAAGCGGGGTCATCAGCACCTCGCAATTTGCGGTTCGTCATGACTCTGCAAGCGCCATCAATGTGCATTGGTTTGCGATTGGACGATGACCCATGAAAATCTACTATTCGAAATCCACATCTGGTTTTTATAACGATGACATCCACGGGCCGCGAACCCTCTTGGCAGTTGACGAGGGAATGACTGATGTTCCGAATCCTGACTGCAAAATTCCTACCGATGCAGTGGAAATTACGGAAGAAGAACACCAATCGCTTTTGGCTGCGCAGTCGTCCGGAAAAATCATCATGCCCGACGCCAATGGCAATCCCGTTGCCGTTGATTCGCCGCCGCCGTCCCCGTATGAGGTCGCGACAGCGAAGCGTCTGCAGCGCGACGCTGCGCTGTCCAAAACAGATTGGGCGGTGATTCGACATCGTGACGAGTCCGAGGCCGGCGCAAGTTCGACGCTTTCGGACGATCAATACAAGTCTTTGCTGTCGTATCGGCAAGCGCTGCGAGACTTGACGAAGGTTAGCGGGTTTCCTGATGTGAGTCTTCCGGACGCGCCGAGCTTCATCTAATCGAAGCCCCGCCGCACATCCTGCGGCGGTTATCCACTTTTCCGACAATACGAGCATATGAGCCTAGCTGATGATTGCATTTCTGCAGCACCTGGGAGCATTACCGACTTCGCCGGCATAAGCCTGCCAGCTGGCTACCTGTGGGCAGCTGGGCAGGCCGTCAGCCGCACTGCTTACGCGCGCCTTTTCGCTGCGCTGTCGGTGAGCTTCACAGGCAACGTGACAAGTGGCAGCGTGGCAATCAGTGCAGTCAGCCAGGACCTGACGGCGCTTGGCCCTTCGCTGGTAGGCAGTCCGATTTCCGGCCCCGGCATCCCGGCTGGTGCGACCATTTCGGCTGTCACGTCCGCCACCATTACGCTTTCCGCAAACGCAAACGCCAGCGGCACAGCCGTTGCGCTGGTGGCTGCGCCGCACGGTATAGGCGACGGGAGCACAACGTTTAACGTGCCGGATGCACGCGGGCGCGTGAGCGTCGGGCGCGATGACATGAACGGCACCGCCGCATCCCGCATGACGTCTGGCGGCAGTGGCGTGAACGGCGTGCTGCTTGGCGCGGCTGGCGGCGTTGAAACGGTGACGCTGACCGCATCGCAGATTCCGGCGCACACGCACCCGTATGGTTTTAACGGCGCGGGCACTGGTGCTGGATCGAACGCGCAACTGTATCAGGGAACGAACACAGGCTCGGCGGGCAACGTCCCCGCAAACACTGGCGGGGGCGGCGCTCACAGCAACACGCAGCCCACGCTGGTGCTGCACAAAATCATCAAGACGTAACCAAAAAACTGCACGCCTGTTTGCCGCCCTTCGGGGCGGTTTTTTTGGGAAATCCCACGGGAGGAAACGCAGCCATATCGGCGCGAAAATGCCCGCAATTCTCAAGCCGCTGCGTGCCCTAGGACACCACAATGACCGATACCTTTCTGCATGGCGTAGAAGTCGTCACAGGCGCTACCGCCACCAACCCGATTACCACGGTATCGACGTCCATCATCGGGATTGTCGGCACCGCCCCCAACGCAGATGAATCCGTATTTCCTCTCAACACCCCGGTTTTGATCGCTGGCAGCCAGGCCACCGCAGCCAAGCTGGACACGACCGTTACCGACCTGACCAGCGGCGCAGGCACCCTGCCCGACGCGCTGGATTCTATCCTGAAACAAGCCGGCGCTGTCGTCGTCGTCGTGCGCGTCGAGGAAGGCACAACCGACAACGAAACGCTGGCGAACGTGCTGGGCGGCGTTGATGCGACCACCGGCCAATATCTTGGCCTGCAGGCACTCTTGGCTGCGCAGTCAGTGCTTGGCTTCGCGCCGCGCATCCTGATCGCGCCTGGCTTCACGCATCAGCGCGTGACGGGCGGCGTTATCGCTGTCAACATCGCGTCGGCCGGTAGCGGCTACACCGATGGCACGTATCAGCTGGTTGCCACTGGCGGAACTGGCGGCAGCGGTGTCGTCGCGACGGCCACGGTGTCGGGCGGAAAGGTCACGGCCACGGCAATTTCTTCGTCCGGCAGCGGTTACACGTCGGCCCCGTCGTTCGCCCTGCCGGCAGGCGCTGGTAGTGGTACTGGCGCAACGTTCAACGCAACTGTGGGCATGGCAGGCAACGCGGTGGTATCGGACCTGCTGCCGATTGCCATCCGTATGCGCAGCATCATCGTACAGGACGGCCCGAACACGAACGACACGGACGCCATTGCGGCTGCAGGCGACTTCGCCAGCGACCGCGTGTACCTGGTCGACCCGATGTACGTTAAGACGAACGGCAGCGGCGACCTTATCACGTCGTATTCGAGCGCCGCCGTTGCTGGCCTGATCGCTGGCAACGATAACGCGAACGGCTGGTGGGCATCGCCGTCGAACCAACAGTTCAGCGGCATGCAAGCGACGGCCCGCGCCATCGATTTCAAGATGGGCGACACCAGTTCGCGCGCCAACCTGCTGAACCAGAAATACGTCGCGACGATCATTCGTCAGAGTGGTTACCGTCTGTGGGGAAACCGCGCCACGTCGGGCATGTTCCTGTGTGTGACGCGCACCGCCGACATCGTGAACGACAGCGTGCAGGCAGCGATGCTGTGGGCGGTGGACCGTGGCATCACCAAGAATTTCGTTACGGAAGTCATCGAGAAGGTCAACGCGTATCTGCGCGGCCTGGTGGCTGAAGGTGCGATCTTGGGCGGTAAGTGCTGGGCTGACCCCGACCTGAACACGAACGCGAACATCACGGACGGCCACATTTACTTCAACTTCGACCTGACGCCCGTTTATCCGGCTGAACACATCACGTTCAAGTCGTACATCGTGGACGACTACATTCAGACGATTTTCACCGGCACGACGCCGTCGAACTGATGGGGCATGGCGCGCAATAGCGCGCCTGTGTCACAATCATTGAAACTTGGAGCATAAGACAACATGGCCGCACGCGACGTATTGAAGAATCTGACCTTGTGGGTCGACGGCCGGGGCATGGCAGGCCAGGTGCAGGACGTGAACCCGCCGAAGCTGGTTCAGCAACTGGAAGAATTCCGGGGCGGCGGCATGATTGCGCCTGTCGCCGTGACCGTCGGTATGGAGCGCATGGTTACGGATTTCTCGCTGATTTCGTACGACGCCGACGTGCTTGCGCTGTTCGGCGTGGTCGAGGGTTCCAGCACGTCGCTGACCATTCGCGGCGCACTCGAATCGTTCGACGGCACCGTGACGCCCATCGTCATGACAATGACGGGCAAGGTCACCGAGCAAGACCCTGGCAACTGGAAGCCTGGCACCGTCCCGTATCTGAAAACGACGATGGAACTGAACTACTACAAGCTTCAGCACGGCGACAAAGTGGTGACCGAAATCGACGTCGAAAACATGATCGCCATGATTAACGGCAGCGACGTGTTGCAGGCGATGCGTTCGGCGCTGGGCCTGTAATCGCAATACCTGGCCGGCAGAGAACCGGCCAGCCTTCAAAATGATTTTCACAGGTGAAGAAGATGGCGAAGAAAGAACCGGAACACATCAAGGTCAATGACGATGGCAGCGTGACTGTTACCCTGTCGCGGCCCATCGACATCAACGGCGCGAAGCTGTCCTATCTGACGATGCGCGAACCGACCGTGGGCGACCAACTGGTGAGCAGCGCTGTGCGAGGCACCGTCGAGGAAAAGGAAATCACGCTGTTTTCGAACCTGTGCACTGTCGCGCCGTCCGACATCCACAAGCTGCCCATGCGTGACTACATGCGCCTGCAGGCTGCGTTCGGAAATTTTTTGGACTGAGCGAGGATTACATACGGCACGGGGTGTTGTCGCTCGCATCCCACACCGGCTGGTCCCTGGCTGAAATCCAGGGGATGACGCAGTCCCGCTTCATCTGGTGGCTGGAAGGACTACCCGAAGGAAATTAACCGCCTATGGCGACGAATAAGCGGCTTTCCGCCACCATCACCATCGGCGGTGCTGTTTCCAGCACGCTGGGTTCTGCGTTCGGCAACGTCAAAGGCAAGATTGGCGAGCTTGGCAGGACCATCACTGACCTGACGCGCCGCCAGAAACTGCTTGGCAGCGCCATCCAGGAGTTCGGCCGTTCCGGCAAGGATGTCGACGGCCTGCGCAATTCCTATTCGAAGCTGACGGCGCAGATTGACCGAGCGCGCCAGGCGCAGACGCGTCTGATGGAAATTCAGAAGCGATCCATCAGGATTGCCGAAGGCATCGGCGGTGCAGCCATCGGCGTGCGCGCGACTGTCGGCGGCGTTGGCCTTACGGCGCGGCCCATTGTCGGTGCTGCGATCAAGCGCGAGAACGTCGTAACGGCCATTCGAAATTCCGGCGTGTCGAAGGAAGACGGCGACGCAATGATTTCGGCCGCTGAAAATGCAAAGCAGTTCGGCGTTTCGATCACGAAGGCAACCGACACCGTCAGCGAGTTGCGCACAGCCCTGGGTGATGCGCACCACGCCATAGAAGCGCTGCCCACGGCACTGAAGGCGATTTCAGGGCTGTCGCTGTACGACCGTATTCACCATACCGACCTGGCGTCGGGAGACTCTGCGTATCAGATGGCGAAGGTCGCGGAAGAACGCGGCGGCGCTGCCAGTCCCGAAGCGATGCGCGAGAAGTACAACTGGTCATTCAAGGCGCTGACGGGTTCGAACGGCAAAGTCACGATTGCCGACCAACTGCTTGCGCAGCGTGCTGGCAAGGGCGCTGCCCAGGCCATGAGCGACGAGGCGTTTTTCGGTGACACGTTCCTGCAGCAGAGCATGGGCGCTGACCGATACGGCACGTCCAGCAGTACGCTGGTGAATGCGTGGATTGGCGGCCATCAGAAGCACACGGCGTTCGACCATCTGCTTGAAAAGGGGCTGATGGATCGAGGCGGCATCAAGTTCGACAAGAACGGACGCGTGAAGACGGTTTCGCCAAACGCGTTGGTCGACGCCGAACTTTTTCTGAAGGACCCGCAAAAGTGGGTCGACAAGCACCTGGCACCGCAGGCCCGCAAGGAAGGCGTTGACCTGGAAGACCCTGCCGCCGTGATGAAGTTCGTAAACGCCATCACGTCGAACCCGAACGCGGCGAACATGCTGCTGAGTCGTTTGCGTTTCAGCGCAAACATCTGGAAGGACCGCCACAACGTCATGCAGGCCAATGGCGTTGAGGAATCCGACAAGGTCAACAAGCAATCGACCCAGGGCAAAATCGACAACGCGCGCGCGCGCCTGGATGACGCCGAAGAACGCATGGGCAAAATCCTGTTGCCGCTGCTGGCCGACTCCATGGAGAAAGCCGCATCTGCGCTGGAGAAGCTGACCGAATTCGCCAAGGAAAGCCCGACCGCCTTCAAGGTGGTGACGTACGGCATCATCGGCGTGACGGGCGCGCTAACCGGCCTGGCTGCTGTTGGCATGGTGAGCATGGCGGCCAACATCAGCACCCTGGCGACGTCGATGGCTACCCTGAGCGGCGCGATGGGCGCAGCTGATGCGGCTGCTGCTGGCGCTGTTGGCGGGGGCCTTGGCAAGCTTCTCGGCCTATTCGCTCGCGTTGGCGGCGTCGCCACGGCGGCCGTCGCCATCCCGAACCTGACGACGGACCAGGAAGACGAAGAATTGAAAAACGGCGGCGACAGGATGAAGGCGCTGCGCGAGAAATACGGCCAGCAGACCATCGATGCGGCTCGAAAGAAATACCAGCCCTGGTATCAGTTCGGGCGCGGGTACGCTGGCGAAAACGAAGAATGGGTGAAAAAATACACCGCCGAGCAGAAGACACTGCCCACGCCGGCCGCAAAGGCTGGCGGCGGTTCCGTCGATAACAGCGTGAAAATCGACAACCTGCACATCATCCAGCAGCCAGGGCAGGACAGTAAAGCGCTCGCGGATGTCATCATGCGCGAGATTCAGAAACGACAGGCGACGAAGTCGCGCAGCATCATGTTTGACGGGGCAAGCCAATGAGCTTCGGCAGCTTGGTTTCCGGTTACGTCCCCATGCTTATGCTGGGGGGATTCCGGTTTTCATTGAACGTTGCGGTGTTCCAACAGATGCAGCGCCGCAGCGAATACAAGTGGCCGGCGCAGGCGCGCTTCGGCCAGGCGCAGGCTCGCCAGTTCACCGGCATTGGTGATGACATCATCACGCTGCCTGGCGTCATCTATCCCGAATACAAGGGCAGCACAAACGCGATGGCGAATCTGCGTGCGCTCGCAGCCCAGGGACAGCCGAACCTGCTGATTGATGGCAAGGGGATGATTTACGGTCGCTGGGTGGTAACGAACGTCGAGGAAACGCAAAGCATTTTCGCGATGTTCGCGCAGCCGAAGAAAATCGAATTCAACGTAACGCTGGCCTATTTCGACGGCGCATCAAGCAGCCTGCTGTCAAATGCCGTTGGCGCGCTGATTAGCTACGCGACTTCCTGACCATGGCAACGACAACCTACACGACGAAGGACGGCGACGTGGTCGACGCGCTCGCTTACAGCTACTACGGCACACTTGATGGTCGCGTAGTCGAACAGCTGCTGGCGGCCAACAAAGGGCTTTCCGATTACGGCCCCATCCTTCCGGCCGGTGTCGTTATCACGCTACCTGACATCACGACCGATTCCACGAATCAGGCCGTGAGGCTGTGGGACTGACATGGCGAACCCTGTACAGCCACAGTTCCGTCTGGTGGCGAACACCAAGGACATCACCAGCATTGTCGCTGACCGCCTTGTTTCCATGCGCATGAGAGACGAGACGGGCAACACCAGCGACATGCTGGAATTTGTCCTGGCGGATAACCTGCCGTCAAAACCCATTGCGATGCCGGAAACCGGCGCAGCGCTGACGTTGTCGCTTGGTTACGACAGCAAGCTGACGAACATGGGTTCATTCATCGTGGATGAACTGGCGTGGGAGGGGCCGCCAGACCGAATGATTATCCGCGCTCGTTCTGCCGCGTATGACATGGGAAACGACGGTGCCTATCACCTGCAGACGCACAAGGTGCGAAGCTGGAAAGCCGGCACGACCATCGGTGCCATGGTGATGAAAGTTGCCAAGGAACACGGCATGACTGGCGTCGTCGCGTCTTCGCTTGCGAACATCGGACTGCCGCACGTCGACCAGCAGGACGAATCAGACCTGAACATGCTGTTGCGGATCGCGAAAAAATACGATGCCGTGGTGAAGCCGTCCGGCAATCATCTGGTGATGGCAAAGCGCGGCGAGTTCAAGAGCGCCACCGGCCAGACGCTTACGCCTGTCACCATCAACAAGTCGGATTGCGACCACTACCACTACAGCCAGCAGAAGCGCGACAGCGCCGGTAGTGTGGTTGCCTACTGGCATTCCACGAAGACCGCCAAGCGGAACATCATCACCGTAGGCAGCGGCGAACCTGTGCGTCGCATCAAGCAGTATTTCCAGACCCAGGCCGAAGCTGTTGCGGCCGCCAAGGCAGAACTGTCGAAGCGCTCGCGAGCGATGCAGACGATGCACATCATCCTTGGCGGCAACCCGGCGCTGGGGGCCGAATGCAAGGTGACGCTTACGGGGTTTCGCGTCGACTTGCCGACGACGTGGATTGCCAAGACGGTGGAACACATCCTGGACCCCGACGCTGGATACATCTGCGACGTCGAGCTAGAGCAGCCGGACGCGAGCGCACAGAATGATGTCACGGTCACCGTCGATGACGATACCGACGATAGCGTCGGGTGATGCCTGGTGAGCCTTTATTATCGGGCGTGATACCGATTGGAAAGTGCACCCAAAAGTGCACCCACTGTTTCAAGCTTCAAACAAAACGCCTTCTAAGTCATTGATTTTATTGGAGCGGGTGAAGGGAATCGAACCCTCGTATTCAGCTTGGAAGGCTGCCCGCTGTCAATAATCGCCCATCACCCCGCATCATCCGCGCCCATTCCATGCCATTGATTCACAAGCCGAATTTGACCGGCGCTGTGAAAATCGCTTACGCTTCAAATGGGGGTCACTTCTAAGGAAGTGCACCCAAAAGTGCACCCAAAAGCGAGGCGAAAAGACGTGCTGACCAAGACCCAAATTGACGCGGCCATGCGGGACTGCGACGGCGAAAAGATACTGAACGACGGTTCCAGGGAGTACGGCGGCGGCAGCCTTCGGCTGCGCATCCGCAAGACGAGGGGCGGCGCGTCTGCCGAGTGGTTCGCGTTCTGGCGCAAGGACGGCAAGCGCGGCAGAAAGCAAATCGGGTTCTACCCAGCCATGACGTTGGCCGACGCCCGCGAGAAATTCAACGACACCATCAAGCCGCTGGTGAAGGTTTCGGAAAAACCGGCTGTGGCAATCGACCAGCACGCCGAACCGCCGACCGTCGAAAATCTGTTTAAACGCTACGTCGAACATCTGAAGGCGCGCAACGCTGGCGCAGCTGGTCACATCGAACACGTCCTGCTGCTGGGCAAGTACAATGCCGCCGACGCGCTGGGGCGCAGCACCCTGGCGGGCGAAGTGACGCCGGCAGACGTTCGCGCGCCGCTCGCTGCGGCGGCCAAGCGTGGCGCGCTGCGCACCGCCGACATCCTGCGCACCTATATGTCGTCGGCGTTCGGCTGGGGCATGAAGTCTGCGAACGACTACACTCAGGACGCGGCGTATGATTGGGGCATCCAGGCGAACCCTGTTGCCGCCGTTCCGCGTGACAAGCGCGCCAACAAGGAACGCGACCGCAACCTGTCGGCGGCAGAAATGGCAGCCGTGTGGGCGAACCTGACCGACGAAGGTTCGGGCGACGTTGCGCGCCTGGTGATGCTGTGCGGCCAGCGTGTGCAGGAAACCATCAAGGTGGACGGCTGCGAAGTCGACATCAAGCGCGCGCTGTGGACGATCCCGGCGCACAAGACGAAGGGCCGCGAGCGCCCGCACATGATCCCGCTGCCGCCCCAAGCTGTCGCGATCTTCAAGCGCCTGAAGGAATTTCACGGCGATGGCCCGCTGTTCCCTGCCCGCAACGGCGCGAAGGGCGAACGCATGGGCTTCCTGGCGGTGACGCATCACATTGCATCGCTGACGTGCTGCAAGCCGTTCCAGCCGCGTGACCTGCGCCGCACCTGGAAATCTCGCATGGGCGATAGCGCGGGCGTGGATCGCTTCACGCGCGACCTGATACAGCAGCACGCGCGCGCCGACACAGGCGGGCGGCATTACGACCACGCCGACTATCTGCCGCAGATGCGCGCCGCGATGACGAAGTGGGGCAAGTGGTTCGAAGCCAACGTGGTGCGTGTTGCGAAAAACATACAGCAGAAGAAAGACGCCCCCACGAAAATGGCGGCGTGATGTACACTGAAAGCCTAGATTGTCGTGAGCGCAGCGGGCTGCCCTGCTGCCCTTAATCTGGCCGAAGCGAACACGATAGCGAGGCCCGCCAATCCTGCACGGTGTTGAGTGGCGTGTGGTAACGTCAAGCAGCAGGTAATCGCCCCGACTGGCCGCCGTTAGCGGCCACAGAATTTCAAGAGCAGCGGGCATCCCACGGTGCCCATCGTGAGCCGGGTTGTTAGATCAACAGGCAAGCAACAGCGCATGAATACTGTGGGTGGCAGCCGGAATAAAGCGGCACCGACGCCGAAGGTATCGGCAGCTGGCCCTGCGTACGGGCACTTTCACGCATGACGATTGTTAGCCAAGGGGCGCAAGTGAGGGGCGGTGTCGAGGCCGCTACGGCAGTCGTCAGCCGTGAGAGTGATAATGCGAATAGGTAAATAGAACCGCTGCCTTCGGGACGATTTCGCGCAGGTCAATCGCGGGTAAACCCTGCCACTCTCAGCCAACACATCAACCATGATTGCGTGACGACCGGTTAAGCCGCGAGCGCAGGCGCAGTGTGAAGCAAGTAAGCCGCCAACAAGAAACCCGCCTTTCGGCGGGTTTTTTGTTTCATGCTGCGTCGCTCAAGTCGTCGCAATCCGTATCCATCGCCCCGTGATGCGGGCAATGTGGTGGCCCTTCGTCAAGCCATTTCTGCGTCACGCGCACCGTGTAACCGCAGGTGCTGCACTCGCATTTCTTCAGGCGCGTGGTTTGCTTCTTTGGCCGGTTGCTTTCGGGTTCGCTGTCGTCTGCTGCGTCGACGCCGCCACCTTCCTTTTTGAACAGCTTTGCGCGCCCCTCGCCCCGCACCTTCAGCTGCGAATGCGGTATCTCGCCCAGGTCATCAATGAAGGGCTGCACCCATTCCTTGAATCCGTCACCGGCCACGCTGGACGTGAACGGCCGCGCCATGCCCGTTGCCTTCATCATTTCAGCAAACGCGCCCTTGTGCCCTTCCTTCAGGCCGACAGCGGCATGGATGAGTTCGTGATTCAGGATCGCGGCAATATCCATGCTGGTGGCTTCGGCCGGCGAAATGAAGATGGTGAAGTGCTTATCTTCCGTGCATGTGTCGTTCCAGCACTCGCCGTTCGCGCCGCCGTTTGCACCCACCGACGTGAAGCCAAGCGACACGCGGAATTTCGGCAGCGGGTGCCCGAGTTCTTCGAAGCGCGGGGCCATCTTGACGGCGAGCGCGTTAAGCCAGGTTTCGCGGTTCATAGTCCTTTCCTGTTCGTTTAAACGCCTTGATTCTCGCACAAAAAACCCGGCACGCGGCCGGGTGTTGTGTGAGCGCAACGCCGTCACTGTTCGATGCCGTTCAGCAGCCACGACGTGCCGTAAGGTGCCCGCAAGAAGTGCCACGTTTCTTTCAGCGTGCTGTCGTCGGCGGTGTCTTTCGCCATGAAGCGAATGGAAATCACGCGACCGGATACATCCAGCACTGAATAGACGACGGACTTCAGCGTGCATTCGCCGGGTTCGTCCGGCAGGTCGGCCAGAATCTGTTCGACCAGGTCGGGGCCAAGCAGTGTGCGCAGCGTTTGCACATCCTTGGCGGCGAATGCTTTCTGGATTTCCATGAATCGCACTACGGGGCTGAACGGCAGCGTTGCATCGTCTTCATCTTGCGGCGACGCACCGGACGAGCGAAACGTGCGCCACAGCAGCCACAGCGACAAGCCGATGATGACCGCGACCAGGAGGAACCCAAGGATGTCGAAGAATGACGGCCCGCTGTATCCCTGCGAAATGACCGTGGGCGCACCGCCACCAGCGCCGCCACCGTTCACAACCGTGGTGCCGCCACCGCCACTACCGTGGCCGAAAATCGCATTGCCCAGCATCGACCCCGCGAACGAGCCGCCGAACGACGAAAGGAAACCGCCACCGGACGACGGCGCGCGATACGACGGCGCGACGCTGGGTGCGGGTGCCGAGTAGCGCGGGCTGGTGCTGGGCATGGGCGTGCTGTAGCTGGGGCGCGACGGCGAAATACTGGGCCGACTCATGCCGAGCGAGCGCGCGGGCGATGAAGAAAACGAACGGCTGGAACTGAAGCTGCCGCCGCCGCGACTGATGGAGCCTGCGAACACACTGGATGCGATGATGGCACCGACCAGCAGAACGAAAAGTTTTTTCATGGCGATGTGTAGAAAGGAAGGTTTGCCGCGCATTACCCGGCGCGGCGGCGGGTCACGACATCAGAACGGGATATCGTCGTCCATCTCATCGAAGCCGCCGCCCGATTGCTTCGGCGGCGCTTGGCGCTGCTGACGCTGGCTGCCGCTGTCCTGGCGCTCGCTGCCGCCACCACCAGCCTGCCCACGCGGCCCCAGTTCGATATCATCAACGCGGCCGACCATCTTGTGGCCCTGGCCGTTCTGGCCTTGATACGTTTCGATATGAACGTCCGAAAGGTAGAAGTTGTGCACGCTACCTTTCACCAGGTACTGCGCCAGCGATTCGGCGCGCTTTCCCCACAGTGCTGCCTCAATCCACTGCGTCGGGCGGTTGCCGCCGTCGTCAGCTTTGCCGTAGTTGAATGCAATCGAGAGGTTCACAACCGCGTCGCCGCTGGGGGCGTAGCGCACTTCAGCATCACGGCCCAGTCGGGCAAATCCGATAGTTTTCATGGTTCCTTATAACTTCCAGTTATTGGCGACGCGTCAGCCGCGCATGTTCGTTGGCGCACGCTGCGTCGCAGAACAGTCGATTGTCGTTCGCGGGAAAAGGTTCGCCGCAACGGTCATTGCGGCAGAAACCCGTTGGCTTGAGTTTCTGAGCGAAAGCGGCACGAAGCCGCTGCCGTTCGATTGCATCCGCCAGGTTCGTGGCGTCGGCGTCCTGCGCCTTGTCGGTATCGTCAGACACGGCGGTACCCGACAATGTCGCCGCCGACGTTGATATGTGACCAGCCGAATTCCCCGGCCCTCGCTTCGTGTTCGTGACCGCTGCGCGTCCTGACGCGGACCAAGTCACCGGAACCTAGTCCAAACGGCCGACAAATGCCGCCGCCCCACGGAATGAAATCCTGCGGCCCATTGTCGTTCGCGTGCCCCAGGTGAACGTGTCCTGATAGCTCACTGCGGAGTTCGACACCTTCCATCGGTTTGTCGCCTTCCATCGCGATGACCGCGCCGGCCAGGTAGTTGATGGCCCCGAGCAGTTCGGCCACGGCCCGTTCATGCGGCAGGCGCTGCGATTCCTGCGCTTTCTTGGCGGCCTGCCCGAGAGCGAAACCGACGCCGTAGAGGCCAATCAGCTTTTGCATGGGCTGCTGGTGAAACGGCAGGGATTGCGCGTGTCTTTCTTTGCCCTTGCCTTGTGCGGCCTGGTGGAATGCGCGCAACAGAACGTGCGCGAGTCGTTCATAACCGGGTGCGTCAAGAATGACGGAAACGTTGGTGCTGTTCTGGTTCATGGGCGTTCAGTGTTGTCTGCGTTGTCGTTTGCGTGATGAAGGTTTGCGATTTCCCACTGTTCCAGTTTGACCAGAGGGTAACGCACGCGGCTGCCAAACTTGATGAACGGCGGGCCTTTGCCCTGCGCTCGCCAGTTTGCCAGCGTGCCGACCGTCACCGCAGAATTCCATCGCTCTGCGACTTCGGCCGGCGTGAGGTTCGCGGCTGGCTGTCCCATTCGTTACGTCCTTTCCCTATGCTGCGTCCTGGGCACCATCGCCCAGCACTTCGCGGTTCAAGTCATCGAGCGCCGCGCCACCCGGTTTCGCTTCCACGCGCGCCTTGTCGAACGCTTCGGCGGATGCCTTGATTTCGTCGGGGCACTTGTCGCCCATCGCCTTGCGCACATCCTTGGGCAGCGCCTTCCACGCATCGAGCAGTGCCGCAGTGCCCTGTTCTGCCGTCGTGCGCAGCGTATTGCGTGCGTGTGCAATCTTCGGGTCCACGATCACGCCCGACGACACCCACTCGCGCAGCGCAAGGCCATGCTTGGCCGTCAGGAAACCTTCGTGGATGTCTCCGACTTCACCGAAAATCGGCACCAGATCGGCGGGGCACTTCATCACGTCGCGCGACTTGCCGCCGTTCCACATCATCATGCTGGCTGTCATTTCGAACATGAAATTCTTTTCCTGGATCGGCAGAACGCCCTGCGGGATGAATTCCGTTTTGCCGTTGACCTTTTCCACCTTCACCTTTTCGCGTGCGCGAATGCAGACGATAACGTGCTTATCGGATTGCAGCATCGCGTTCATGAAGCGCTTGTGTTCGGCCTTCGCGTCGTTCCACTTCGCGACCTTCAGGTTTGCGCCAGGCGGGTTCGCGATTTCTTCGCAGCCGCCAGTGCCTTCCCATTCGTGCGTCACGCTGTCGATCACCAGCACTTCCACGCCGGCCTTTTGGAATTCCAGGATGGCGTCGATGTAGCGCTGCGGGCTGAATGGCGCATCCAAATCGCCAATCAGGAACTGGTCGATGCTGCCATCCTTTCGACGCAAGATGTCGGCATACAGCGAGCCACGGCGGTTTTCGGTGTCGATGAATCCGACCTTACTTGCATCGCCACCAGCAAGCCCCCAGGCCAACTGCAGCGCGCTGTACGTCTTACCGCTGCCGCTGATGCCAGCAACGCCAACGACCAGGCGTGCGCCAGCACGTTCGGCCTTACGAATGTTCAAAACGCCCACGGTTATTTCCCCTTTACGATGCGATTAAAATGGCGAGCAGGAACAGCCACCCGCCAAAGAACAACAGGGACCCGAACGCGATAACGAAGAACCATATCGCGAGCGCGCCCAAGCAGAGTTTTTGGAACATGATTAGGCTGCCCCCAGCAGCCCTTCGTGCGCCTTGAATTCCCAAGCCGGCACGGTAATGGATTGGATTGCGTCGCCGTATCCAGGCCACGTATCGGTGGCGCGGCATTTCGCGAGCGTTTCTAGATCGCGACGATACAGCGCGCGGCCTAGTTCGACGCTAAGGCTGTCGAGCATGTAGACACCGACTGCGTGCGGGGATTTCTTTTCGACGGCCAGGAAAACAAACGTCGTCACTTCCGGGTGCACAGCTTCCGGGAATTCCAGCCCTTCGTTCGCCTGAATAATCTGGCGGCGCGCTTCGTTGATCCCGTCGATATAGAACGGATGTTGGACGTGATAGCGCCAGTTCGCGATGGACTTCGCGAATCCTTCGGGGCTGGCATCATCCGTCGTTTTCACGTCCACGACGATACCGCGTTCTTTGATCCACCAATCTGGCCGGCAGCGCAGCAGCATCCCGGTTTGCTGGTCGATCCAGTACACGCTGTGTTCGGCCACGCCACGCATCGACAACAGCGCCGACGCAGCGGGGTGCGCCATCACGGCGGCGCGCATCGCGTGTAGCTGGTCCCACGTGTCTTGATCCAGGACGATGCGGTGGCCGTTATTCGACATCCATTCGGCTTGCACGTCGGACCACAGGGTGATTGGCTTGCCGTTGGCGCGCAACCACGCGGCCATATCGTGACGGCTGGCCGCGCTGGTTGAAAGCGTGTAGGGAGTGCCGTGTTCAGCGGCGTGTCGTTCCTGCACTTCGGACCACAGAACGCCATCGACGCCATTCTGGCGCAGTCGTTCGGCCATTTCTTTCTGCGACCCGCCTTCGGGAAGTTTGCCGGGGCGATTTTCGTTCAGCGTCGCAATAACGGCCTTGAGTTCGTCGCCCTTGAGCTTGTCAAGTTCTTCCGCCGTGACAGAATCGCCAACGCATTGTTCGGCTTCAGCAGCGATGATACGCGCGACCAGTTCAGCCTTGCCGCCCGACGTGGACAGCTTCGCCAGCCGCCCTTCGTTCAGTTTTTTCAACATACCAAGTATCGTTTCCGTGTCGCGCACGACGTTGGGGTGCGCGGCCACGCGTTCAGCGTTCAACGCTTCGACCATCGCCACGATGGCTTCGCGATCATCGACAGCATCCGGCACGTCCGCCTGACGCAGCGCCAGGCAATAGTTGCGCACGAATTCTTCGGGTTCGAGTACGAGCGTGTGAAACGCCGTTCCGAACGCCTGCGCAGCTGTGGGTTCGTTATCGTTCGCCGCATCGGCAGCAGCCTTAAAGTGCAGCGGGCTGCGCGCGATTAGATCAAGACCCGACTTAGAGTCGCCAGGCCCGCCGTGATAGTCGCTGTTCGACAGCGACGGATAGACACCAGGTTTCACAATTCGCCCCCATTGAAGTGGAAGCGTCATTGTACATCGCTAGTGACTCGCCGTGTCGTTCGGTGAGTTTTGATGATGCGCGATTACAACAACGAACCAA
>Ga0181519_10000654_pt1 | contig 31377 bp, 24 predicted proteins | sample PEATcosm2014_Bin_26_FD_121102 | JGI IMG/M metagenome (GOLD analysis project Ga0181519, IMG submission 121102) | Peatland microbial communities from MTU Mesocosm Facility, Houghton, MI, USA - PEATcosm2014_Bin02_10_metaG | ecosystem: Environmental > Terrestrial > Soil > Wetlands > Peat | place...
CTCGACGTCGGGCAGGTCCCTCGCAGGTCCCTCGAGCCAGTCCCGGAGCGCCCTCGTCGCCCTGCAGTCGTCCTCGTTGTACTCGAGCAGCCGGTGCCTCGCCGCGGTCTCGAGCGCGCTGTCGCCTCCCACGGCCTCCTCGTACCACCCCATCGATGCCTCGCCGCTCGGGGCGTCATCGCGCCACGAGAAGCCTGCGGCGGTGGCCAGGACCTTGAGGCCGGCGGGACCGGCCGTCTGGATCTGCGTGGAGACGACGCGATGCAGGTCGCTGAGGGTGCCCGCAGACTCGCCGAGCAGCGCGTCCACCTCGGCGCGTGAAGGGAGTCCCGCCACCCCGCTCGCCAGGGCGCGGCGCATCTGGCCACGCTCGGCGTGTGCCCAGAAGCAGTAGACGCGGACCGTGCGGCCCGCGTCGCGGGCGAGCCGGGCGGTCGTCGTGAGCCAGTCGAAGAAGGAGGCGAAGATGGCGCCCTCCGCCTCGCCGGTGAGTGGTCCCCACTCCACGAAGGCGCGGTAGCCCTCCTCCACCCCCGGCGTCGCGACGCGGGAGGTGACGAGCGCGCCCCACAGGTACGTCGCATGGCCGTAGCTCTCCATGTCGATGTCGATCTCGACGTCGGCTCGGAACCCGTCGAGCGCGTCGGCGTCGACGAGACGGAGCATGGTGCCGGCGACCTCGACCCTCGCGCGGCGCACGAGCCTGCCGAGCTCGCGGATCCGCCGTCCGAGCGCGGTGGCGGCCGGGGTCGACCGGTCGCTCGGCTCGTCAGATGTCGCCACGCCCATCGCCACGAGCTCGAGGTCGAGCGAGGCGAGCTGCCGGCGCGTCATGACGCCGTGGTCACGGAGGATCTCCTGCTCGGTCGCGTCGGTGAACCGGACGAGGCTGACGTCGTCGGTGATCTCGAGCGTCGCGCGGCAGGTCGCCTCGAAGGGGCACTCCTCGCACTCCTTGTGCCACCACGGTGCGCCGGGAAGCGGCTGCGCCGGGTCGTGCGCCCGCCCGATCGTCGCCTCGAGCAGCGCCACGCGCTCCGCGAACCGGGCGTCGTACTGGGCGAGCGCGGAGCCGCGGGCATCGAGTTGCACGTCGAGGGGCATCCAGAACACGACCGAGCTCCGGTCGATGATCCCCGCGATGGGCTGGCCGTCGGCGGCATGGCCGAGCGACTCGAGCATCCGATGATGGTGCGCGAGGCGCAAGAGGTCGCGTCGCCACGCACCGCCCTTGCGGAGCCTGACCCCCTCGCGTGGCTGCGCGTCCTCGGGGAACGGCGCGGCGAGCGAGGCGGTGCGCTGGGTGCCCGACCCCTCGTTCGTCACGAAGTGGTTGTGGATCGCCACGGGCCGCCACCCGCCCGACGTGGCGTCACGCACGAGGAGCGACGGCGCGCCGCGCCGCCTCCCAGTTAGGTCGAGTGGCAGTCGGGGCTTCACGACGAGCGACACGGCAGGGTCTTGGAGCGCAGCGACAGTGACCTCGAGGTCGAACGTGGCGTCGACCGCCCGGTCGGCGTGGAGATCCAAGAGGAGTGCCTGCACCGCCGAGCGGTGGTCATCGGCGGCCTCGACCCGGCGCACGACCGCGTCGTCCAATGGAGCACGAGCGTGCGATTCGGCCAGGGGATCGTGCTCCAGGACCGTCCGGTACGCACAGCGGCCGGCGGCACCCGGGTCGAGGGTGGGCCCGGACGCGGTCATCGCAGTGAGGCTATTGCGCCCCGCCCCGGTCGTTTCGCCACGAGGCCCACAGCGCCGCATACTCACCGCCATGGCCCAGCAGTTCCTCGTGCGTGCCGAGCTCGAGGATCCGCCCGTCCGCGACGACGGCGACGCGGTGGGCGTCGTGAGCCGTGTGCAGCCGGTGGGCGATCGCGACGACCGTCCTGCCCTCGAGCACCGCGGAGAGCGATCGCTCGAGGTGCCGGGCCGCGCGGGGGTCGAGCAGGCTCGTCGCCTCGTCGAGCACGAGGGTGTGCGGATCGGCCAGCACGAGCCGGGCGAGGGCCAGCTGCTGAGCCTGGGACGGCGACAGCGGGTGGCCGGTCGTGCCGAGCTCGGTGTCCAGCCCCACGGGCAGCGCCTCGGCCCACTCCCACCCGTCCACCGCCTCGAGCGCTGCGCGCAGCTCTTCGGGCGCGGCTGCGGGCCGGGCGAGCAGCAGGTTGTCCGCCAGCGTCCCGATGAAGACGTGGTTCTCCTGGGTCACGAGCGCCACGTGCCCGCGCAGGTCGTCGAGGTCGAGGTCCACGAGCGCGACGTGGCCGACCTCGATCGATCCGGTGCGGGGCCGGTCGATGCCGGCCAAGAGTCGTCCGAGCGTGGACTTGCCGGCTCCGGACGGCCCGACAACGGCGAGCCGTTCGCCGGGCTCGAGCGTCAGGTCGACGCCGTTGAGCACGTCGTGGCCCTCGCGGTAGGCGTAGCGGACGTCGCGCGCCTCAATGTGGTCGTCGGCTGGATGCTGACCAGACGGGGTGCGGTCATTCTCGACGTAGGCGACGCCGATGAGCCGGGCGAGCGAGGTTGAGCCGACCTGCAGCTCGTCGAGCCACGAGATGATGCGGTCGAGCGGGTCCATGAGGGCGACCGCGTAGAAGGTCAGGGTCGTGAGCGCGCCGATCGTGATCACATGGTGGATCGCGAGGATCCCGCCCCACAGGAGCGTGCCGGCGGTCGCGAGCGCATAGGCCATCTCGACTGACGGGAACCACCGCAGGCGCAGGCCGAGCGTGAACATCTCGGCGTCGTAGGCCTCGCCCAGGTCGCGGTCGATCCGAGCGCGCTGGCGCTTCGAGAGCCGGAGCGCGTCGATCGTTCGGGCGCCCTCCACGGTCTCCGAGACGGTGCCAGAGATCGTCGCGTACGCGGCGCGCTCGCGCAGGTACCCGGCCGTCGCGTAGCGGAGGTACCGGCGGGTCGAGAAGTAGATGATGGGCGCCGCGACGAGCACGCCCAGCGTCGCAAGCGGCGAGACGACGAGCATCGCCACGAGGGTGATGGCGAACGTCAGCAGCGCGACGAGCCATTCGGGGGCTGCGAACCGGACAGTCCGCGAGAGTGCCTCCATGTCGTTCGTGGTCCTGCTGAGCAGGTCCCCGGTCCCGGCCCGCTCGACGGTGCTCAGGGGCAGGCCGAGGACGTGTCCCAGGAACTCCTCGCGCAGCTGCGCGAAGACGCTCTCCCCGGTCACGTAGCTGGCCCTGCGGGCGAAGAACGTGATGATGCTCTGCAGGATCGCGGCGGCGAGCAGCACGATGACGAGGATCGCGGCGCGCCGGTCGGTCAGCGAGTGGTCGGCGACGTCATTGGTCATCTGTCCGACGACCCAGGGGCCGACGAGCCCGAAGACCGCAGCGACGCCGTACATGGAGAGCATCCGCGCGAGCTGCCTGCGATGCGCGCCGGCGAGGAGGAGCGCGTGCGTGCGCACCTGGGGCGGCGTGGCGATGGGGAGCGTGCTCATGACTCGTTCCCCCGCAGGATGAGCGCCCGGTACGCCGGGTCGCCGTCGAGCAGCGCCTCGTGGCGTCCGCGCGACACGACACAGCCGCCGGAGATGTAGAAGACCTCGTCGGCCTGCTCCAAGAGCAGGGGGCTCGTCGTGGCGACGACGGTGCCGTGCGCGCCTCGTGCGTTCCGGAGCCGCGCGGCGATCCTGCCCTCGGTGTGCGTGTCGACCGCGGAGGTGGGTTCGACCAGCACGAGGTACTCGGGGTCCATGAGAAGGACCCGGGCAAGCGCGAGCCGCTGGCGCTGGCCGCCCGAGAAGCTCCTCCCGCGCTCTTCGACGACGGTGTCGAGCCCATCGGGCAGCGCGTCGAGGACGTCGGCGGCACTCGCGACGTCGAGCGCGGCGAGGATCGCCGTTTCGTCATCCGGCGCGTGGGGGGACAGCTCGTCGCGGAGCGGTCCGCTGAAGAGCCGCGGTTCGATCTCGCTCACCACGACCCGGCTCCGGAGGTCCTCGAGCGCCAGGGTCGAAACAGGGATGTCCGAGAGCGTGACCTCCGACCACTCGCTCGCACCAGGGGGGGTGAAGCGCCCAAGCCGGTCCGCGATCGCCTGGGCCTCCTCGGGCGTCTCGGTGACGAGCGCCGTGAGACGGCCCGCGCCCGCGGTGAAGCCCGAGTGCGGGTCGAAGAGGTCGCCGCCCGCTGGCGGTGGAGCAGCCGGCGTGTGCGCCTCGGTGGTCGCCTCGGTTATCGCCAGCACAGCGAGCACCTTGCGGGCGCCGACCACGCCGCGCGTCACGGCGATGATCGCCTCGATGCCCGTACGCAGCGGCATGGTGAGGAAGGCGGTGTAGCCGTAGAAGGCGGCCATCTGCTGGGTGCCGAGCGTGCCGCGGACGGCCAGGCGCGCGGTCAGGAGTGTGACCGCAGCCACGAGCACCGCCGGGAGGAGGACCTGGCCGGATTCAAGGAGCGCCTGGGGCGCGGCCACGCGGTTGCCGGCGAGCCGAACCAGCTCGCTGCGCTCCTTGTAGCGGCCGAGGAAGACCTCCTCGCCCCCGATGCCGCGCAGCACGCGAAGGCCCGAGACCGTGTCGGCGCCGAGTGCCGTGAGGCGGCCCACCGCCTCGCGCTGGACCGCCTGGGAGGCGTGCAGGGGCTTCATCATCGGGGCAGTCAGGACCATCAGGATCGGCACACCGAACAGGACGATCGCGCCCAGCGCGAGCGACGTCGACAGCAGGATGCAAGCGACGACGATCCATGACACCACCGCGCCGATGAACCTGGCCCACACGTCGAAGATGCCGCCCACTCGGCCAGCGTCGGCCGCGACGGTGTTGACCACGTCGCCCGAGGGGATGGAGGCGGGCAGGGCCGGTCCCGTGTCCGCGGCGTGATGACCGACGAGCTGGATCGTCCGGAAGGTCGCGGTCAGCCAGTTCGTGACCGCGAAGCGATGCCGCATGCGGCCGCTCAGGGCGGTGACGACGCCGAGACCCACCACGACGGCGGTCCACTTCACGAGCTCGGACATGCTCCCCTTCGCCGCCCCCTGCCCGATCGCCGCGCCCACCGCGCCCCACACGAGCGCCTGGGACACCATCCAGAGCACCCCGAAGACGGTTCCGCCCGCGATGGTCTGCCACTGGCGCCTGGCCAGCCACACGATGTACCGGTACGGCGAGCGCAGATCAGGGCTGCCAGGACTCTCTTCTGGCAGGCGACGCATTTGCACAACGCTACCGCCGGCCGTCCGCGCGGGGCAGGGCGGCTCCACTCGCGACGTGGTCCGCAGCCTCGCGATCTAGCATCTTCGGGTGTCCGAGGACCTGAGCGCTGCTGCGATCGACGCCGCCGAGCGGCTGCTCGCGCCGGTCGTCCGGCGCACGCCGCTCGAGCGCAGCGACCGGCTGACCGAGTCGGTCGGTGCCCCCGTGTGGCTGAAGCGCGAGGACGTGCAGCTGTGCCGCTCGTACAAGGTGCGCGGTGCGTACAACCTGATCGCGTCGCTCGATGCCGCGCAGCGCGACCGGGGCGTCGTGTGCGCGAGCGCGGGCAACCACGCCCAGGGCGTCGCGTTCGCCTGCAGCCTCCTCGAGCTGCACGGGAGGATCTTCCTGCCGAGCAACACGCCCCGCCAGAAGCGCCAGCGGATCGAGGCCATCGGCGGGGAGTGGGTCGAGCTGATCTTCGTCGGCAGCACGTACGACGACGCCAGCGCAGCGGCATCCGAGGACTGCCGGAGAACCGGCGCGGTCTACGTCCATCCCTTCGACGACGCGAGGACGATCGCCGGCCAGGGCACAGTCGCGGTCGAGATCGCAGCGCAGTTCGACGGGCCCATCGGCACGGTGATCGTGCCGATCGGCGGCGGCGGGCTGATCAGCGGGGTCGCGCTGTGGCTGCGCGAGCACGCGCCTTCGACGCGGATCGTCGGCGCCGAGCCCTCCGGCGCCGCCAGCATGCTTGCTGCGCTCGCCGCGGGAGCCCCGGTCGACCTCGACGACCTCGACACCTTCGTCGACGGCGCAGCGGTCGGGCGGGTGGGGGAGCTCACCTTCCCGATCGTCCGGGACCTGGTCGACGAGGTCGTCACGGTGCCCGAGGGGGCGGTGTGCTCCGAGATGCTCGAGCTGTATCAGTCCGAGGGGATCATCGCGGAGCCCGCCGGTGCGCTCGCCTCGGCCGCGGCTCGGCACGCGAAGCTCGGCGGCGCGGGTGCCGTCGTGTGCGTCGTGTCGGGCGGGAACAACGACGTGAGCCGGTACGCGGACATCGTGGAACGCTCCCTGCTCTACGAGGGGCTGCGGCACTACTTCCTGGTCACGTTCTCCCAGGAGCCCGGATCACTGCGCCGGTTCCTCGACGACGTGCTCGCCGAGGGCGAGGACATCATCGCGTTCGAGTACGTGAAGAAGAACAACCGCGAGACCGGTCCCGCCCTCGTCGGCATCGAGCTCGAGAGCGCGACGGACCTCGACGGGCTGCTCGAGCGCCTGAAGGCGAGCCCGCTGCAGGTGGAGCCGGTCTCGCCGGGCTCGCCGCTCTTCTCGTTTCTGCTCTGACGCGCACGTCACCATTGCCGCATGCCACCGCGCCCGTGCGAACTGCCGGACCGTGAGACTGGCCCGGTCGCGCGCTTCGGCCCAGGGCACTGATTGCCGCGAGGCAGCGGACCCCTCCAGGACGTCGCCGCGAACGCGTCAGATGAGCGGCTTGAGGGCGGCGCCCATCACGCCGGACAGGTACCCGGCATAGGAGAACGAGACATGGTTCGTGTCGATATAGGGGATGTACGGACCGATGACGGGCGAGCACAGTGCGGTGCAGAACCAGCCCTGGGTTCGCACGTAGGTGGCGCCCGTCTTGCGTGCGGCGGCGAGCTCGGCGGACTCATGACCGGGGATCTTGGGATCGACGTACCGCACGGCGCACGACTGCACGGCGGTCGGGTGCGCGGCGAGGCACTCGGGGACCGAGCTGGCGAACGTCGGGGTGTCCTCGAGCACCGCGACCTTCGTGGCGGGCGTCTGGAGCTCTGTGATCGTCGTGACCAGCCCGGCCTCCCACTGGGCGTCGGTGAAGTAGGCGCTCGCGGCGGACTTCACCTGGGTGGTCTTCTCGGCCAGGACGACAAGCGTCGGCGCGAGCTTCTGGATTGCTGCGATCATCTGGGCCCGGTAGGCGTTGCAGAGGGGAGGGTCGGCGAATCCGGGCGCGTAGACGCTCAGGTCGCCCGGAGGGCAGAGTCCTTGCCAGAGCAGCACCAGCTTGACCTTGTCGCTGGCGGCCCACGGTGCGAGCGCATTGAGCCACATCAGGGCATGGGAGTCGCCGAAGAGCACAACGACCTTGGACGACGTGAGGTCCCCGTAGACGCAGGCGGTGACCGTGTGGCAGGTCGAGCCGGTCGAGGTCCCGACGGCCGGGTAGTTGGACCACGAGAAGTCGGTGGGAGCGGCTGGCAGCTCGGCCGCCACCGCGGGCGAGAGGGTGGTGATGTGCACCGAGGCCGCCACCTGGCGCTCGACCTGGGCCAATGTCCCGTGCGATCTCGAGGCTGAGCTCGCCGGAATGGCCCAGGCCGCGAGGAGCGAGCACGCGATGATGGCGATCGAGGACACCCGTCCTGCCCTCCGCATGGGCGCGACGATAATCGGTCTGATCGCCGGATTGCGCGCAGGAGCGGCCCCATCACAAGCTCCTGACGGCGGCCTGCGGTCTGCGGCCTGCGGTCTGCGGCCTGCGGCCTGCGGCCTGCGGCCTGCGGTCTGCGGCCTGCGGCCTGCGGCCTGCGGCCTACGGCGTGCTGGCGACGCAGTACTCCGCCGACACGCGGATCATGTCGTCGGTCGTAAGCCACATGCGGCCCGGCTCGGACAGCAGGCTCACGACGTGCCCGTCTTCGACGGGTCCGTGGTGGGTGAGCGATGCCCGCGACACCGTCGCGCCCGAGACTTCGACCAGGGCGGCCCAGATCGCCGCGTTGTTGACGTGGCCGACCACGTCGAGATCGGCCCGCCGGATGGGCCACGCGGCGACCTCCGGGCTCGCGGGCGTCGGCGCCGCGGGCACCCTGCCCGAGACGCGCCGGCCATCCGAGGCCTCGCCGTACAGGTCGTGGAACGACCGGTCGATGCGCATCGGGCGGCCACGGGCGTCGACCGGGACCCAGAGCGCCACCGTCTCGAGCAGGACGACCCCGTCGATCTCGACGTCGGTGCGGCGCTCCGCCCAGGCGGCGCCGGTGCCCCCGCACCAGGTCACGAGCGCGACGTCCTCGTAGAGGCTCGGCCAGCGGCCCGACCCGGCGATCCGCAGCATGGTGCGACGGACGACCCAGGTGCCCTCGCGGCTGAGGCCCGAGTCGATCCAGTCCTCGGTCGCGACGTCCTGGAGGAAGCGCACGAGCCCGTCGAGGCGCAGGATGCCGTCCGGACCCGCATCACCGAGCTGCACGCGCCGCTCCTGGACGAAGCGCCTGCCGTGGTCGGGTCGGGGCACGAACTCGCTCATCGCGGTCATGATCTAGTGCGTCGCGCCGGGGACTGGTCGCGAGCAGCCGGTCGATCGACCTCGCGACGGCCCTCCTGCAGCGTCGCGAACCACGCGGCCAGCCGCTCGAGTCCCTCGTCGACACCGACCCTCGGCTCCCAGCGCAGCACCCTGCGCGTCTCGCGCTGGTCGAACCAGTGCGCGACGGACAGCTGGCGCGCCGCGAAGCGGGTGATCGGCGGCTCGGCGCCCCTCCAGAACCGGTCCGAGATGCGCCCGGCGGCCGAGGCCAGCGGGGCGGGGATTGAGCGGACGGCGTCGGGGAGCCCGGCGGCGCGAAGGATGCCGCCGATCAGCTCGCCGACCGGTCGGGGATCCGAGCCCGTCACGACGAAGGCGCGGCCGCAGGCTTCGCTCCCGGGCTCGGCGCGGTCGAGGGCGGCCACGATCGCTGCGGCCGCGTCGTCCACGTAGGTGGTGTCGATGAGCGCACGACCGTGGTCCGGCACGGCCAGCCGGCCCTGCCGGGCCCGGCTGACGATCCGCCCCACCAGCTGGGTGTCGCCGGGGCCCCAGACCAGGTGGGGGCGCACCACCACGGTCGGGAAGTCGCCGCGGTCGAGGACCAACTGCTCGGCGATCGCCTTCGAGCGGGCGTAGGTGTCTCGGCCGGCGTAGGTGGCCGGCTCGCCAGCACCGGCGACGGCTGGCACGTCGCGGAATGCGACCGACGGCGTCGAGACGTGGACGAACCGCCCGCAGGGGCGCGCAGCCCGCTGGGCGTTCACGGCGCCGTGCACGTTGACGGCGTAGGCGTCCGCCCACCTGGAGCGCGGGGCGACCAGGGCCGCAAGGTGGACCACGGCGTCGCCGCCCTCGGCGGCTCGCGCGAGTGCGGGCGCGTCGCGGACGTCGCCGAGCACGTCGCGGAGCCCGCTCCCCGATGCTGACCGCTGGAAGCAGGTCACTTCGTCGCCCCTCGCAGCCAGCTGCGAGGCGACCGCGCCGCCCAGCATGCCCGACGCGCCGGTCACGAGGACCCTCATGGGCCGGTTCTCTTCATCTTCCTGCCAGGAAGCGTCCGACGGACGCGGCCAGGTCGGTCCGATCCACCTTGGACTGGTGCCGTCGATCAGTGGGCATCGGGCCCTCGACGACCGCGGCGACCTGCTCTCGCGATGCGGCGCGCACGACGGCCGCCACATCGCTCGATGCCAGGTGGAGGCGCGACGGCGCCTCGACCACGATCGCCACGACGGCCGAACCCGCGGGACCGACCGCCACCGCCGCGACGCGCCGTCCGAGCGCCTCGGCGACGGGCTCCTCGGCCGACACGCTGGGGACGGGTCCTGCGGCCGTCCTGATGACGTGCTGCGCGCGCCCCAGCTGGAAGAGGACACCGTCGGACAGGTAGCCGACATCGCCCGTCCGGTGGTAGCGCCGGCCGACGCGGACGACCGTCGACGCGGCATCCGCGATCCACCTGGCGTCGTAGCCGTCGAACATCCACGGGGCGCTCACGAGGATCTCCCCCCAGGATCCGTCCCCGAGGCCCGGCCCCCCGACGTCGTCGAGACCGACGATGACGACGTCGCATCCGGGGAGCGGACGCCCCGTCGCAGTGCCCCCGAGCGGTCCGATCCGCTCGGGGTCGACGCCGTCGGTCACCGGCAGGCACTCGGTCATGCCGTAGGGGGCACGGACCTCGCCCGCGGTCACGTGGCGCACGTCTCGGACCAGCGAGGCGGGGATGGGCGCGCCGGCCAGCATCACGAGCGGGATCGGTGCCTCGCGCCCGGCGGCGGTCGACACGATCGTGCGGGCGGAGGCCGGGGAGAGCCACGCGGTCGTGACCCCTGTGCCCTCGAGCGACTTCGCGAGGGCGTCGAAGGTGAACTCAGCCGGCTTGTCGACGTCGAAGTCCGGCCGCACGCAGCACATCCCGATCGCGGGGGCGAGCAGCATGAACGGGGCGAACGAGGTCGTGAACGCCTCGCCGCCCCCGACGTCAAAGAGGCCCGCCAGGGCGCTGCGCTGGGCGGCGAGCGCCCCATGGGTGTAGCGGACCGGTTTCGCCGGCCCGGTGGCGCCCGAGGTGTGCACGATCGCGGCGATGTCCGTGGCCTGCGCTCGGACGGGCTCGAACCCTCGGCCACCCGGCGCTCGGCGCAGGTCGGCCACGCCGGGGACGCTCGCGAATGCCGACAGGCGCGCGCCGGGCGCGAAGCGGCCGGCACTCGCTGCGCCCAATGCGGTCGGTGTGCCGACCACGTGCGAGGGGGCAGCCGCCCGGAAAAGGCTGCGCAGCTGTCGGAGGCCCGCGGACGCGTCGGCGACGACCACGACCCCGCCGGCCCTCCAGACGGCGACCGCTGCGACCAGCAGGTCGACGCCCGGTTCGACGAGCAGCCCCACCCGGTCGCCGCGCTCGACTCCGGACTCGCGAAGCACTGCCGCAGCGCTGGCGGACCGGAGGGCGAGCGCAGCCCAGGAGATCGAGCCGTCGGGACCCCGGTAGACGGGGGAGCCGTCCTCGGACCGGTTCTCGAGGTCCGTCAGCACCGGTCGGTACGCCGAGGAGTCGCCGGAAACCACGGGGCTCTCGGCAACGGCGTCCGATGGCGCGGTCGCCGCGGGAGCTTCGGGGACGGCGCGGTCGATCCAGGATCCGATGACGGCACCGACCGGCTCGTCAAGGCACACGAAGTGGCCTGCAGTCGCGAAGCGCTCGACGTGCGCGTGGGGCACCCGGCCCCGGAGGTCCCTGAGGAATCGGTCGTGGAACACCGGATCCTTCCCGCCCCAGAGGATCAGCACCGGGCAGGCGAGCGATGCCAGCACGGATGCGCTCCGGGCCAGCGCGCCGAACGAGGGGTCGTGGGGTCCCACCGGGATGTCGGCGACGAAGTCGGCGATCGCGGACCGGCGATCTGCCGAACGGTAGGGGGCACGCAGGGCCTGTCGGTGGGACCGGGCGGTCATCGCCGCGGCGCCGTCGACGAACGCCGGCGTCCGCCTGCACACGAGGTCGACGAACCGCCGCGCGACGCCGATGAGCGGCGGGACCCGCACGCCCTCGGGCTTGGCCACCGCCGTGTTCGCGAGGATCAGCGCGCGCACGTCCAGCGACCCGGCGGCTCCGACGGCGATCGGGCCGCCCCAGTCGTGGGCCGCGAGCACCAGGGGACCGCCGACCTCCTGGCGACAGAAGCGGGCGAGCTCATCGACCCGGTCGGCGAGCCCGCGACGCCCGGCCCGCTGCGAGTAGCCCATGCCCGTCTGGTCGACCGCGATGACCCGCCAGTCGGGTGAGAGGGTCGCCAGCACGTCGCGCCACAGGTAGCCCCACGAGGGATTCCCGTGGACGCAGACGATGGTTCCCCTCGGACCCGGTCCGGTGTCGAGGACGTGCCAGACGAGCGCCTCGCCATCAGACCCCGTGAACGTCACCTGCCGCGACCAGCTCGGCTCGAGCCCCCAGCGGCGCAATTCTCCCGGTGAGGGGGCGCTCGCGTCAGGCAGGGTCGCAGGCGCCTCGCCGCGCCGGGCCACCCTCGTTACCAGACCAGTTCGGCGCCGGCGCAGTTCAGTCCGGAGCCGATGCCCATCAGCAGGACGCGCTCGCCGGGCGAGAGGTCGTCCGCGATGGTCGACAGCGTGTAGGGGACCGCGGCGGGCCCCATATTGCCGAACCGGGGATAGCTGAGCGGCACCTTGTTCATGTCGATCCCGAGCAGCTCGCAGAGCTTCGAGGTGTGCACCGCCGAGACCTGGTGCATCACGTACCGGTCGCAGTCCTCCCAGTCCCACCCCGCGGCGATCGCCACGTCGTGCGTCTCCTGGGCGAGCTTGAGGCCGCTCACGAGCAGGCCTGCCGTGTCGGTCCGCATCTGGTCGAGATCGCCGACGCAGAGGTCATGGTTGCTCGTCGAGGCGAGCGTGATCCCTCCGAGGAACGCGTGCGCGCCGGCCCGCGGCCCGCCCATGACCATCGCCGCGGCACCCGATCCCAGCGTGAGCGACGCGAACTGCTCGAACACGTCGGTGGTCGTCGCGGTCGAAGCCTTGAGGCGGTCGATGGTCGCCAGCTGCGTGTACCGGCTCCCCTCGCCGTCGACGATGAGCACCGTCCGGGCCTGCCCGGACTCGATCGCCATGGCCGCCACGTTCATCGCGTTCACGAAGCCGAGGCACGCGTTGCCGAGGTCGAAGTTGGAGCAGCTGGCTGGGAGTCCGAGCCGGTAGTGGACCGCGCACGCCACGCTCGGCTCGAGGTGGTGCTTGCAGACGGAGGTCGAGATGAGCATGTCGACGCTCGCCGGGTCGATGCCGGCTGCGGCGATGGCCTGTCGCCCTGCCATGGCGGCCGCCTCGTCGAACGTCACGCCCTCCGGCCACCACCTGCGCTCGATGATGCCGGCAACCGACTCGAGGAGCCCGGGGCGGATCCCGCAGCGCTCGAAGGTCTCAGCGAGCTCCTCGTCGATCCACGCGGACGTCACGACCTCTGGTGCGTCGACGTGAGCGAGGGCCCAGATGGAGGTGCGGGCGAAGGCGCTGGAGGGTGGCACCACGTCAGGTTAGGACTTCCGGGCCTCGGGTTCTCGCTTGTCGCGAAGCACGACGACCATGGTGCTCGAGCGCGGACGCACGCCGAGAGGGCGCTGGTGCAGGTGCAGCGACTGTGAAAGCACCCTTGAACAGCGTGTTCCGGGTGGTTGCAAGTGGCAGCACAATGGCGTGGAAGGCTGTCGACGGGGACCAGGTCCGGTCAGGAGCGTGAAGGCGCTAGAGGTCGAAGTGCTGGTTGGGCCGGATCACGATCTCGGAGATCTGCACCGTGTGGGGCAGGCTGACCGCGTAGAGGACGGCGTCGGCGACGTCCTCCGGCTTCAAGATGATCTGGGCCAGGGCAGCCTGGGCGGCCTCGAGGACGGCGTCGGGAAGGCGCTCACCGGGCCTGAACTCGATGTCCATGCCGCTGGCGGCGACGAGGCCGGCGATCACCTCGGGGTCGACGTTGCGGCCGATGTTCGTCGCGACGAGACCCGGCATGATCGAGGTGACCTGGATGGGATCGTTCTGCAGCTCCTGTCGCAGCGTGTTCGAGATGACGTTCACGGCATGCTTCGTCGCGCCGTAGACGCCCGAATCAGAGGCAAGTGCGGAGATGGACGAGACGTTGACGATGCGACCCGGGTTCCCGGTGGCTCGCATGGCCTTGACGGCCGCCTGGCTCCCGACCAGGAGGGCGAGGACGTTGGTCTCGAGCATGAGCCTCCAGATGTCGGGCTCTGCCTCCAGGATGGGGGTGAACGACGCGACCCCCGCGTTGTTGACGAAGACGTCGAGCCGTCCTGTCTCGCTGATCGCCGTCTCGACGAGACCGCGCATCGCCGCCTCGTCGCGGACGTCCGAGACGACGATCGTCGCGTCGCCCCCCGAAGCCTCGATGCGCGCGGCGGACTCCGCCAGCGCCTCCTCGGTCCGCCCGGACAGCACGACGTGGGCTCCGGCTGCGCCGAGCCGCTCGGCGATGGCGCGTCCTATCCCGCTCGACGAGCCCGTGACGACGGCAGTGTGGTTGGACAGGTCAGCGGTGAGCGGCATGCCGGATTCTCCTCGTTGGTCGCGAAAGCCAGACCTCCTTCTACACGGTCGCGCCCGCCGCCCGTCCGGTGCACCTGGAAGCGACGCATCCGGTGCCCCGGGACCCAGCGATCACCGCCGTTCGCCCGCCACGTCAGGTCTGCGAGGGCGGCAGGTTTCGCCCTACTCGGTGGTGTCGATGATGGCCACGGAGCAGTGGGCCCCATGGGCGACGGAGTTGGGCACGCTGCCCAGCACCCGGCGCACGCCCTTCATTCCGCGGTTCCCGACCACGATCAGGTCGGCGCCGACATCCGCGGCGGTCTTGAGCAGCACATCGGCGGGAGCACCCTTGACGCCGTGGAGGACCGGCTCGACCCCTTGCTTCTTGGCGATGAACGAGAGGGACTGCAGCAGGGCCTCGACCTCGCCCTCGTGGTTGATGAACTTGAACTCGTGGGGCAGGAAGGCGTCGTTGTACGACTTCGGTCCGTACGCGGTGACGATGTGCAGCGTCCCCTTGGAGAGCAGGACCATGCCGGTGGCCGCCTCGACCGCACGGCGCGCGGTGGCCGAGTCATCCGCCCCAACGACAACGACATCGAACATCGTGCAACTCCTCTGACCGAACGCGAAGGCGGGGGCACTGCTCCCCTCAGCGACCAACGCTGCGGTCAGGGCGGATCCTATCCATGCCGCGTCGCGCGGGCCACGAGAATTCCCGCGCCTCGCGCTCCCGTCGTCGAGCAGGCGACAGCGACGAGCGGATCAGTCGAAGCTCGGGCTCCGATCGCGGCTGCGCTTGAGCTCGAAGAACCCGTCGGTCGTCATGACGAGCGCCACGCCGTCCCACAACCGGCCAGCTGCCTCGCCCTTCGGGGCGGGCGTGATCACGGGCCCGAAGATCGCGACGCCCTCGAAGTGGATCACGGGCGTGCCGACCTCGTAGCCGACGGGTTCCATCCCCGCGGCGTGCGAGGCGCGGAGGGCCTCGTCCCACTCGGTCGACGTCGCCGCCTCGGCCAGCTCGGCGGGGAGCCCGACCTCCGCGAGCGCCTCGGCGACGAGCTCGTCGTCCTGGCGCTTCTCGAGGTGAATCCGGCTGCCGAGGGCCGTGTAGAGCGGGCCCAGCACCTCGTTGCCGTGGGCCGACTCCGCCGCGATGCAGACCCGCACGGGTCCCCAGGTCCGCTTCATCAGCTCGTTGTACTCCTCACCGAGGTCCCTGCCCTCGTTCAGCACGCCGAGGGACATGACGTGCCAGCGCACCTCGACGTCGCGAACCTGTTGGACCTCGAGCATCCAGCGAGAGGTGATCCATGCCCATGGGCAGACGGGGTCGAACCAGAAGTCAACGGAGGTGGTCATGCTCTCTCCAACCTCCCGGCCGCCGGATCCATTCCCGTCAGCCGGTCGTCCGCACGGATCACGACGGGGTCGAGGGGGCGTCCGTCGACGGCACGAAGTAGCCGTGGGCGGTGTAGTAGGCGTCGAAGGTCCCGAACGGGCTCCCGTCCGCGTAGATCTGGTAGCCGGGGGGGACGACGAAGCCGGGGTCGATCGGAACGACGACCGTCCCCGTGTGCCCCGCGGGAGCGCCGATCGTCGCGATGGCGTTGGAGAACGTGGCCGTGAGGCAGCTCGCGCCGTCGCGGATCGCGGCGAACGCCACGATGCTCGTTCCCTGGAGCGCACCGCTGAGGACCGTCTCGGGCGCCGTCTCGTAGAAGTCGACGCTGAGGCCCTCGAGGACGTAGGCCCTCGTTGAGGACAGGACGGGGGTGACGGGCACGCAGTTGTTCGTGTTGGAGACGGTGCCCTCGTAGGTCTTGAAGGACAGGGGGGCGGCGGGCGCCGTGAGCAGCTGGCCGGCTGTCGTGACGCCGGCGCGGAGACCGGTCGGTCCTGCGATCGAGGTCACCGCCAGCGTGGAGGCCACGGCGGCCGACGGCACGATGATGAGTGCGGCGGCGAGGCCCGCCAGGAACCACCCCGCTCGAGGGATGCGCTGCAGTGCGTTCATTGTCTCCACCTTCCGATCGGTCCACGAAGTCCGGACAGGCCAATCAAAGTGCATCCGCCGCGGGGTCACGATCATGGAGCCGGCGGACCTTCACGGTTGCCGCGAGGGAGGGCACGCCCGGACACTCGCCTCCCTGCGTCGACCTCCTGGATCAGCGGTTCCTTGTGGACCGGCTCGGTATCGGGGAGCATGAGGCCGTGAACGACGAGGGCTCCCGTCCGCTGCGCTCAGCCGCCCGGCAGGTGCGCCCGTCCGGGGGCGGCGAGGAGCCCAAGGGCCGAGGCCTGGTGCATCTCGCGGCGCTCGTCCTGGCCGCTCCTGCGGCCGTGGCGCTGGTCTGGCGCGATGGCGTCGGCGGGGGTGTGCTCGTGTACGCGGCGGCGCTCGTCGGGCTCTACCTGGTCAGCGCGTGCTACCACCTCCTGCCGTGGTCGCCAGCGGCGCGGCGCCGCTGGCGCCAGGTCGACTACTCGATGATCTACATCTTCATCGCCGCATCCATGACCCCGTACTGTCTGCTCGGCGTCACCGGGACGCTCTCGAACGTCATGCTCGGGATCGGCTGGGCGTGCGCGCTGGGGGCCACCCTCGCGCTGGCCCTGTTCTTCGACGCGACGCGCCGGACCCTGTCGTCCGGCTACCTGGTGCTCGGCTGGCTGATCGTCGTCACCTTCCCCGAGGCCTTCCGCCAGCTGGCCACCGGCCAGCTCCTGCTGCTGGGCGCCGTGGCCCTCGTGTACACGGCGGGTGCGGGAGTCCTCGCGGCGAGGTGGCCGGACCCGAGTCCCGAGGTCTTCGGCTACCACGAGGTCTGGCACGCCATGGTGGTCGTCGCGAGCGCCTGCTACTTCGCCCTCGTGTGGACCTTCCCGGCGCCGCACCACTGAGCCGCACCTGCCGCGGCCGGGATCGGTTGCAGGAAGCCCGTCAGTCGGGCCTCGGGCCGCCCTTGCCGGGGTTGTGCCAGCGCCCCGGCTCGATGAGGGCGTCCGCCGCCGCCGGCCCCCAGCTGCCCTGCGGGTAGGGGATCGCCGAGCCGTGCGCCTCGAGCACCGGGTCGACCACGGCCCATGCGGCCTCGACGGCGTCCTCGCGGGTGAACAGGGCGCCCTTGCCCGCCAGTGCGTCGCCGAGGAGCCGCTCGTAGGGCTGCTCCTGGTCCGGCTGGGCGTTGAGCAGGGAGAGCTCGCGCTGCGTGCCGACGAACTCCTCGCCGGAGCGCTTGACCCTCGCTGCGAGCGCGATGACGGGGTTCGGGGCGATGCGGAAGCGCAGGTAGTTGGTGAATCCGTCCGGCGGCGCGGAGTCGGTGAACAGCGGCTGGGGCGGGGGCTTGAGTTCCACGAGCACCTCGGTCCCCGTTGCGGCCAAGGCCTTGCCCGAGCGTAGGTACCACGGCACCCCCGCCCATCGCCACGAGTCGATGTGGAGCCGCAGTGCGCAGAACGTCTCGACGTCGGAGTCCTCCGCCACGCCCGCCTCGTCGCGGTAGCCCTCGAACTGCCCGCGCACCATGTCAGCGCTCGTGAGCGGTCGCATCGCCCTGAACACCTTGAACTTCTCCGTCTGCACCGCGCCCATGCCCTGGTAGGCGGGCGGCTCCATCGCGAGCAGCGCGACGATCTGGAAGAGGTGGTTCTCGATGACGTCGCGCAGGCAGCCCGTCGCGTCGTAGAAGGCGCCGCGCCCCTGGACGCCGAACTGCTCGGCGAGGGTGATCTGCACGCGCGACACGTAGTTCCGGTTCCAGATCGGCTCGAGGAAGGAGTTCGCGAAGCGGAAGTAGAGGAGGTTCATGATCTCCTCCTTGCCGAGGTAGTGGTCGATGAGGAAGATCGACGACTCGGGGAAGGCTGAGCGCAGGATGCCGTTGAGCTCGCGAGCCGAGGCGAGGTCCCTGCCGAAGGGCTTCTCCACGATGACGCGGGCTCCGCGGGCGAGTCCGTTGCACTCGAGCTCCTCGATCACGGTCCCGAAGAGCGACGGGGGGATCGCGAGGTAGTGCGCCGGCCGTGTCGCGCCGCCGAGCGCGCGTCGCAGCGACTCGTAGGTGCCGCGGTCCGAGTAGTCGCCGCCGACGTACGCCATGAGCGCCAGCAGCCGATCCATCGCCGCCGCATCGTCGATGCCCGTGTCGGTCCGCGCGATGCTCTCGCGGGCGAGCTCGCGGAACTGGACGAGGTCCCGCCTCGCCGACGCCACCCCGATGACCGGTATGTCCAGCGCGCCCCGCTTCACCATGCGGTAGAGCGCGGGGAAGATCTTCTTCTGCGCGAGATCGCCCGATGCCCCGAAGAACACGAATGCGTCCGCGGCGCCAATGTCCTCCGTCTCATCCATCAGCCGGTCCACCTCAGGCTCGTGCTTGCGGGAAGCCTAGGTTTCGCATGCACCGGACCGACCGGACGCCGACGGATCGGCCCCGAGGCGAGCGGCAGCCGCCCGGGCTCCTGCCGCGCGCGGTTCGCGTCGCTAGGGTCGCTCCATGGGAGGCGACGCGCGGGAGTTCGACATCACCGTCCTCGGTGCGACAGGGTTCACCGGTCGGCTCATCGCGTCGTACCTGTCCGACCATGCGCCGGCGGCGACGAGGATCGCGCTCGCCGCACGCGATCGGGCCAAGCTGGAGTCCGTCCGTGCCGCAGAGGCAGCCGATTTCGAGCTGGTCGACGTCGACGTCGAGGATGCCGTGGCGATGCGGGGTGTCGCCGAGCGGACCCGGGTGCTCATAACGACGGTGGGCCCCTACATGCACCGTGGGGACGCCGTCGTCGGTGCGTGCGCCGAGGCCGGCACCGACTACCTCGACCTGACCGGCGAGCCCGAGTTCTTCGACCTGACCTACCTGAGGCACCACGCGCGAGCCAGCGAGACCGGCGCGCGCCTGGTCCACGCGTGCGGTTTCGACTCCGTGCCGCATGACCTCGGCGTCCAGATGACCGTGGAGAGCCTGCCTGAGGATGTTCCCCTCGAGGTCCGCGGGCTGGTCTACGTCCACGGCACCTTCTCGGGGGGGACCGCCGCGTCCGCGCTCGAGATCATGGCTCGACAGCGCGTAGCGCGATCCGTCCACGACGTCCGTCGCCGGGTGGAGCCTGCGCCCGGTGACCGCAAGGTGCGCATCGCCCAACGCAACGTTGGACGCGACGCCGACACGGGCTCGTGGGTCGTCCCGATGCCGACCATCGACCCGCTTGTCGTGGCCCTGTCCGCCCGCCAGCTTGGCCGGTACGGGCCAGACTTCACCTACTCGCACTGCCTGGCGAGCGCGACGCCGCTCGGCGCCGCCGGTGCGGTCGCCGGTGCGGGGGCCCTCTTCGTCGCAGCCCAGGTTCCGGCATTCCGTAGGGCCATCACGCGGTTCCGCCCTCCGGGCTCCGGGCCTAGCCCCGCGCAGCGGGAGCGATCGAGGTTCGCGGTGCGCTTCTTCGGCGAGGGGGGAGGGTCGAGGGTCAGCGTCGAGGTCAGCGGCGGCGACCCCGGCTACACCGAGACCTCGAAGATGATCAGCGAGGCGGCCCTGTGCCTGGCGCACGACGACCTGCCGTCCACCTCGGGCCAGGTCACGACGGCGTCGGCGATGGGTGTGGCGCTCCGCTCCCGCTTGCAGTCCGCGGGCATCAGGTTCGAGGTCACGTCCTAGGCGATCGCCGGCCACTCGTCGCTCGCCGCTCGTGTCGCGGTGCAGGGAGCCTGGCCGCGCCGGGACTACCTCGTCCGCGCGAAGCAGGTCTTGATCGCAGTGGCCGACGGCGTTCCGACCCACTCGGTGGGTATCGCGGAGTCGTTCTCGGTGGGGCTGAAGCTGTTCATGAAGAGCGCCCAGTAGTAGATGCCCGCGAGGTGGTTGTTCCAGAAGAAGTTGCAGGCGGCCTTGAACCAGTTTGTCTGGACGGACCTCACGACAGGGAGGCTCGCCGGGAAGTTGAACTGGTAGGGCTCGTCGTACGCGCCTGTCGTCGCCGACAGGCCGACCTCGCCGAGGCGGAGCGCGGCCAGACCGCCGGGGACATCGAGGTCGTCGAAGTTGCGCTGGAAGCCTGCAGTGAGTGCCGAGACGGTCGCCGCCTTGTTGCTCGGCTCGTAGATCGGCTGGTACGCGTCGTAGGCGAGACGGGTGCCCGGCGTCGAGAGGTAGATGCCGTTGCCCCCCGCGTAGAGCAGCGTCCCGGTGTAGACCTCCTCCGCGTCGCTGATGAGCGGCGCCCACAGGGGTCCGTCGTTCGTGACGAGGGAGTCGAGCTCCATGCCGATGTCGAACGAGGAGACCCTCGTCGATTGCGCGAGAGCCAGGTACGGCTCCATCCACGCCCAGTAGGCGCTGAACCAGGCGGCTGGATCGGTCGGCGCGATGGCGCCGCGCCAGCTTGGCCTGAGGTCCAGCTCGTCGAGCCCGGGTCGCAGCTGGACCTTCAGGTGGTCGTGCTGCGCAAGGGCGATCATCTGTCCGAGGAGCGAGACCGACGGCGTTCCCACGCCGGAGTGCGGATCGTCCGAGGTGGTGCCGGTCACGTAGAACGGGAAGTTCAGGGCGACGGCGTTCGCGTGCAGGGAGACGCAGTAGGAGAAGACCTTCTTGAGCTGCGCCAGCGCGGTTGCCGGGGTCGAGATCGACATGTCGACCACCACGTTGATCCCGAGCTCCGGTCTCGCTGCAGCGGCCGACGCCGCCTGGCCCGTCGGGACCGCGCACGCGATCAGCAGTCCCGTGCACAGCAGGGGTCCGACGATGCTGCATCTCCGGCGCACGCGCACGCTCCGTCCTGTCAATCCTGAGGGCAACGTAGCAGCGGTTCGAAAGAGGTCAGAAGCTCCGGGCTTCGGTTGCGGCGCGACATCCCGAACGACCGAACCTGCGACTCAGCCGGAGGACCAGATCCAGCGTCCCCGGGACTCGAGCAGCACGCTCTGGGCGGCGTCGGTCACCTCGAGATGCGTGCCGGCGGTGCCGTGAACGCCTGCGGACCACGTCACCTTGCCGGACCGAGCGAACACGACGAGGTTCCCGTCGCCGAGCAGCTCGGCCGACGAGTCGGCCGCACGGACTCCAACCGAGGACCACAGCACTCCGTACGAGGCGGACTGCAGCACCAAGGAGCCCGACGGCTCCATGACCAGGCGACATGCGCGGTCGGGCGAATAGAGCGACCATCCGGGATGGAGGCGCTCGCCTGCGAACAGGGTGTCCTGCCCCGATCGCGCGGACCACAGCGCCGAAGTCGCGTTCTCGACTGTCACGTCGCCGTCCTCGCCGAGCGCCAGGAACGCTCCGGGGTGGCCCCCCGTCGCCGTGGACCAGATCCGCTCGCCGTCGGGTGCCGCCACGACGAGGTCCCCGTCGGATCCCATGGTCGTGGTGGATCCCGGTCGGCCGGCGCCCGGGGTCGACCACAGCCGTCTGCCGCCTGCGGTGGCGAGCACCAGGGGACCCTGGCTCGTCTCGGTCAAGGTGAACTGACCGCCCGGCGACGCCATCGAGGCGCCCGACTGCAGAGACGCGCCGGGCTGAAGGTCAGTGCTCGGCGAACGTCCGAAGGGAGCGCTGCTCCCGCATGTTCCTGGAGGCCCGGTCCTCCCGAGAAGGTCCACGAACACGTAGTGCCTGGACTCGAAGTACCGGATGATCGTCGGCAGCGCGGCAACGGTCGCGGGCATCGGGATCGACTGGTTGTGCATGAGGACGACCGGGTGCTCGAGGCCGCCCCCCTCGGACTCGGCGAGCGAGATGATCCGGTCGACCCAGTACGGCGACCCGGATCCTTCCGCCTGCCAGTCCTCGGTGTCGACGCTCCACATCCACACCGCCAAGTGGCGCACGCTCGCGAGCTCCAGCGTCGTCTGGTTGTAGACGCCGTACGGGGGCCGCAGCTCGCAGGGCGACGACCCGACCAGCTTGCGCTGCTCGGCGGCCACCTGGTCGATCTCCGCAGCCTGGTCCGCGGATGACAGCGTGGTGAGCGGCGGGTGGTCCCACGTGTGGTCGGCGACGAGGAAGCCACCCGCGGCCTCGGCCTCCACGTCCTGCGGCCATCTCGTCTCGCTGAGGCCGATGTTGAAGAAGGTCGCACGGACGCCGAAGGAGCGCAGGATGCCGAGGATGGCGGGTGTGCTCGGACCCGGCCCGTCGTCGAATGTCAGCGCCACGGTGCGCGCGCCGTCCGCGACGGCAGGCGCGTAGAACCGAGCACCGCTCGCTGCGGGCGGACAGGACGACCACGAGGAGGCCGAACTGGGCCCCAGTTCGCGCGAGGCACCTGGAGCTCTGGACCCCTCTGCGGAGCCGGCGCCAGCGGCCGGCAATCCCATGACGAGTGCCAACCCGAGCGCCAATGCGAAGGTGGCCGAGACCAGTCTCATGCCTCCACCCTGCTCGCACGTCGGCGGAGGCGGTAGGGCACGCCGGCACTTCGTCGCTCGCCCACGTTGGGCGCGAGGGCTCCCCGGAGGGAAGCGCAGTCTCGCGGGGCGACGCTTCGCGAGACAGGACGAGGACGGCGAGCAGCGGCGCTCCGAGGCACCCAGTGCGGGAACCGGCACCCGTTCAGGAGGTTCATATGCTACAAAGAACATAGAAATAGTAGAAAAGTCCGAGAGGAGGTGGCCTCCAGCTGGGAACGCGTTGGCCGGCTCGGTCCGCGACGCTGCGTCCCGTCTCGCACTGCAGGAAGGCAAGGTCTTGGGAGGATCGACATGACGCTGAACATCGAGCCCACCGTGAGCGAAGCACCGTATGAGCGAGAGGTTGCGTTGCGCGACCTCATCGAGGCGCTCGACCTGCCGGACCGCCGCCTCACGACGAGCGAACTGGAGAAGGTCGCGCTCGCGGTCGCCGCTCGTCCCGACCTCTTCGAGGACCTCGTCGTGGCCGACGAGGAGAGTCGCTGGTGGCTCCTGCTCTACAAGACCGAGGCATTCGAGGTGAAGCTGCTGACCTGGGAGCGCGATCAGTCCTCAGACTGGCACGACCACGGCGGATCCTCGGGGGTATTCGCGGTGACTGCGGGCACGCTCGTCGAGCGACACCGGGCGAGCGACGCCGTCGGCATCGAGTCCAGCCGATTCGACGCAGGCTCCTTCGGGTCCTTCGGACCGGACCACGTCCACGACGTGGTCTTCGGGTCCGGCAAACCTGCAGTCAGCATCCACGCGTACTCGCCGCCACTTGTCGGTCTCACCTACTACGAGCACACGCCGTTCGGCTTCGTGGCCCGGGAGTTCGTGCCCGAAGAGGTGCGTTCCGGCCGTCGCACGACGCAGCCTTCCCCGCGGGACTGAGCGGCGGCATCACCGCTGGAGCTGGAGATCAGCATCGAAGGAACTGAGGACCACGCCTCCCGGATGCATTGGGTGCGCCCGGGTCGAGGGCCGGTCGGCTGGGCGGTCTGGACCAGATCGTGATTCGGTAGGGTTGGGGAGAGGCCCGAGACACGACGAGTGGACCGGGGCATCGCGACCGAGTTTCCGTCTGGGCCGCTTCGACTGACGAGGGGGCAACGTGATCGCACACGAGGATTCGGATGTCGGAGCACGGCTTGATGCGCACCACACACCCGAGACGAACGGACGGATGCCGGTGTGCAGGCGATGCGGTTCGACGGTCGACGCGCCCGCGGGCAGCCACCACACGCCGGACCAGACCCGCGTCCCCAGGCTGGTGGAGTGGTTGGACGCGCAAGCTCGCATGAGCCATTTCGAAGAGGCGAGGAAGCGGCTCCTGGCATCTCCTAAGGGAGGACAGCCCGGGCGGTGACCGCGGTCACCCGGTCGACGGATCGGGGGGCGTCCAAGCCCCCTGAAGCTGCGAGTTGATCGCCTCGCAGAGGCGTGCCGTCCTGGAGCGGTTGCGGCATTCCCGGCCCGTGCAATGACGGGAGTCGACGCCAGGCGCGCTCTTCGCCCCATCGGGGGCAGGTGGCGCCGGCGTGCTCCCCACCACTTCTTGATGCACGTCCTGCTCGTCCGGCGCTGCAGGGCATCGACCCGGGAGTGAAGCGGCGACCCGGCCTGCACCCCATCGAGTCCCGTCCTGCGCGTGGCCCGTCAGACCGGCTCGTCGCCCTGCAGCGTCACCCGCTGGATCACCCGGTGCTGCGTGCCGAAGTCGCCGACGACGGAGTGCTGCGTTACGCGGTTGTCCCAGAACCCCACGTCGCCAGCTGTCCAGTGGTAGCGGACCGTGTACTCGGGCCGAACCGAGTGGGCGTAGAGGAACGCGAGCAGGACGTCGCTCTCGGCGGGATCGAGCTCGACGATGTGCGACGTGAATCCCTTATTTACGAACAGGGCCCGCTCGCCGGTCGCGGGGTGCGTGCGCACAACGGGGTGGACCACGGGATCGAGACTCGGGAGGGCCTTGCCCTCCCACGTCCCTTCGCCGACCGCCTCGAGCGCGGCCTTGAACGACGCGCGACCGTCATGGACCGCGTGGAGCGACAGGAGGAAATGCTGTAGCGCCGGGCTCAGGTCCTCGAACGCGGCGACCTGGTCCGACCACTGCGTGTCTCCGCCGGAAGGCGGGATGACGACCGCGTTCAGGATCGATCCCAGCGGCGGCCGCTTCACGAAGGTGACGTCCGTGTGCCAGTCGAGCCCCTGCCTGCGGGTGGCGACGTCGCCGTAGTTCGCGTAGATCTCGCGCGCCTTCGTGTAGTCGATCTCGAAGATGTTGGGGTGTCCTGGGATCCCCGGGATCACCGGGTGTCCCTCCGTCGGCTGGCCGAACCGGCTGGCGAAGGCGAGGTGCGAGTCAGGGTCGAGGTGCTGGCCCGGGAAGAAGACGACCTTGCGAGACAGCCAGACTTCGCGGATCGCTGCGACCGTCTCGTCGTCGATGTCCCGGAGGTCCACGCCGCGAATGACGGCGCCGATCGATCCTGAGAGCGGCGTGATGTCTAGATCGATCTTGCTGTCGGTGATGGTCATTGAGTGCTCGCCTCCTGGGCCAAGGCCGGACGTGCCCGGCTGGGAGGTAATCCTACATATATGAGTGATTATGTCAAGAATTGATCCAATCAGCCGGTTCGGCGCCTTGCAATGCCTCCTCAGCCCGCTGGGTCGAGCCTCCCGAAGTGCTCCTGCTCGTAGCTCCGAAGCCGCTCGAACTGCTCCCTGGCCGCCGCTCGGCCTGCGGGCACCATCGCGAGGTTGACCAGCTCACCGGGGTCCTCGTCGAGGTCGTAGAGCTCGTGGTCCTGATCGTCGAACTCGGCGTCGATGTCAAACCTCTTTGCTCCCTGCGCCCGGCCCCACAGCCCCGCTGATGGGATGCCGCCACCGATCCCGTAGTAGCGGGCGTACTTGATCCTGCCGTCGAAGAATCCGCGGAGCGCGTAGCGCGTCTGGTTGATGTTGTCCGTGTGCGCCGCGTCCTGCGCGAACAGGACGTACTCGCGCGGCGATGAGCTCGGGTCCTCGAGCACCCCCGAGAGGTCGACGCCCTGGAATGTGGGCCGGCCGTGCGCATCCGCTGCGACAGCGGCCGGGACGCCTGCGAGTGCGGCGATCGTTGGCGCGAGGTCGACGTGGGTGGTGAGCGAGGTCGTCCTCGAGCCGGGCGTCGTGCGCCCCGGTGCGACGACGATCAATGGGACGTGCATGATTTCCTCGTAGACGAACGGCCCCTTGCTGCGCAAGCCGTGGCTGCCGCACATGTCACCGTGGTCCGACGTGAAGATCACGATGGTGTCATCCTTGGCCCCGGAAGCCTCGAGGGCCCCGAGCACCGTCCCGAGACTTTGGTCGGCGAGCCGGTGCAGGTGGAGGTAATAGTCGAGCTGGCGGAGCCACGCCCCGGTGTCATTCGGATCGATGGAACCCCACATGCCGTGCTGCTGGTCATGGCGCCACGCGCGGTGCGCCTCCGGCTTCGTGTACAGATCGTCATGGAAGTTCGAGGGCAGCGCGTCGGCGACCTCGGGATAGGGATCGTCGAAGACGGGGAGCGGGTCACCCTCCTTCCATGCCGCGAGCGAGAGCAACTCGCGCACGAGCGCCACCTCGTCTGGGTGCCGCCGTTCATAGCCGGGCTGGTCGATCGGAAACCACATCACGTCGTGGGGATTGACGAGCGAGACGGTGAGGAACCAGGGGGGCGTCTCGGCGCCGCTCGGAGCCGCATTCCTCTCAAGCCACGACGCGGCGTTCGACGCGATGATCGGATCGAAGTGGACGCCGGTCCCTGCCAACCCCATGAAGTGCCGGTCGTCCCCGTCCCAGTCGCTGAAGCCGTAGGCCTCCATGTCCGGATGCGATCCGTAGCTCAGGTGCCACTTGCCGATGTAGGACGACCTGTAGCCGCCACGACGGAGCACTGACCCGATCGTCGGCACCGATGTCGCAAGCGGGTGGTGCTCGGGCATGATCACGTTGTCGATGACCCCGTGATCCGGCAGGTAGCGCCCGGCGAAGAGGGACCCGCGACTCGGCGAGCAGGGCGAGCTGTGCGTGTAGTGACGAGCGAACTCGAGTCCCTGGCTCCGCAGGCGGTCTCGCCAGGGCAGTTCGAATCCTGCAGGGAACCACCCGTGGTCCCGCTCCTGGTCCGAGACGATCAGCAGGATATTCGGCCGGCGATCTGCGTGCGGGACGTCCTCGTGGCCGGTCGGCGAGGTTGTCAACGTGTCACCTCGGCTTCGACCTGCATCGCGCTCTCGGTGGCGACGGGGCGACGTTCCTCGCGTTCGCTCGGCATTGCTTCGGTCCCTCCTCGCTGGCCCGCGCCGCCGCAGGCCGCTCTGCTTGCTAGTCTTGCAGCACAAAGCCGATGGAAATAGTCAAGTTAGCCGCATCGGTCCTCCCGTCCGAGATCCAGGAGCGCCAAGGAATGACAACAGACACGCGGGCCGCTGCTGCGCCGGTGACCACACGTCGCTCGTCGGCCGACGGCGCACGGCTGATGGAAGGGCTGGTGACGCCACGTCCGCATCGGATCCGCAAGCGCCCGCCAGCGGTGACCCTCGCGATCCGGGTCGGCTCGGTGCTGCTCGTCTTCGTCGCGTGGTGGATCGCCGCACGCCACATAAACGACGTGAACCGGTTGCCATCTCCCGTGCAGGTGTTCCACAACTTCGGCTACCTCTTCTTGCAGCAGGACCTCTGGGCCAACATCGGCATCTCCCTCGAGCGGGCGCTGAAGGGGCTCGCCATCGGGGCGACCTGCGGGCTACTGCTCGGCATCGCCGCGGGCGTCACGATGATCGGCGAGGAGCTCTTCGACGCGCCGATGCAGCTGCTCCGATTCACGCCGTTCCTCGCCCTGGTACCGCTCTTCATCACCTGGTTCGGTCTCGGCGAGAAGCCCAAGATCATCCTGATCGCGCTCGCGTGCTCGACGCCCGTCTATCTCAACACCGCGAACGCGGTGCGCAACGTCGACCGCAAGGTGGTCGAGGCAGCGCGCTCCTTCGGTCTGAGCAAGTTCAGGCTGCTGAAGGAGGTGACGCTCCCGTTGTCGCTCCCCGGGATCCTGACCGGCCTCCGGTTCGCGATGGCGATCTCGGTGCTGGCGCTCGTCGCGGCCGAGCAGATCAACGCCAACAGCGGAATCGGCGCGATGATGCTCACCGCCCAGTCCAACCTGAACACCGTGACGGTGTTCTGCTGCGTCGTCGTCTACATGATCTTCGGCATCTGCTTCGACATCATCGTGCGGACTATCGAGCACTTCGCCCTGCGCTGGCGAGCCGGCGTGGCCGTGCGATGACGACCGTCGAGGAACAGCGCGACAGCTTCCTCGGCGTGCCGCTGGCCGTCGTGGCACATGGCATCACAAGGATCTTCGGTGACCACGTCGCGCTCGACGGCGTCGACCTCGAGATCAGGGAAGGGGAGTTCGTCGCGCTGATCGGCAAGAGCGGCAGCGGCAAGACGACCCTGCTCAGGATCCTCGCTGGACTCGACAGTGCGGACGCTGGCGACCTGCTTGTCCCAGAAGCACGGACGGTGGTCTTCCAGGAGCCGCGCCTCGTCCAGTCCAAGCGCGTGTGGCGCAACGTGCTGCTCGGGTTCCGTCGCGGCGACGCGAGTCGCGAGGCCGCCTCCAAGGCGCTTTCCGAGGTGGGGCTCGCTCACCGCGTCGAGGCATGGCCGGCCACCCTCTCGGGAGGCGAGGCCCAGCGCGTGGCCCTTGCACGGGCGCTCGTGCGCCAGCCGAAGCTCCTGTTGCTTGACGAGCCCTTTGCCGCCCTGGATGCGCTGACCAGGCGCCAGATGCAGACGCTCATTTCCGAGCTCATGGCCAAGTTCACGCCGGCCACGCTGATCGTCACGCACGACGTGGAGGAGGCGCTCCTGCTCGCAGATCGGATCATCCTGCTGCGCGACGGCAAGATCGCGATCGAGCAGCACGTTCCCATGTCGAGGCCCCGTGCGGCTGCGGGGGAGCAGTTCGACAGCATGCGCGCGTCGCTGCTGCTGGAGCTCGGCGTCGAGCCGTAGGCCGCACGGGCGGGTGCTCGCACCCCACCATGGGCAGGTGATCCTCGGCCCTGACTTGCTATATCCACCAATTCCACTAAACTTGATGGAAGAAGTCATATATCTGCACAATCGGCATCACGCCGGGACCGAAGGGAGCACGATGAGGGTAGGCAACATCAGGCTGGCAGGCGGAGTGGGTGCCCTGTCCCTCGCGCTCGTGGCGGGCACGCTCGGCACCGCGGGCGTGGCGACCGCATCGGTCCAGCACGCCAGGGCCGCGGCTCGGCACGCGGTGAGCACAGCGGGAGTCACCCTCAGCATCGGCGACATCTCCCAGCAGCAACTGCTGCCCCTGACCGCTTCGGGGCAGCTGACCTCACTGGGCGGGGGCCTCTACAGCGCCGCTGGGTATCCGTTCAAGCTCCAGTTCACGCAGTTCACCGCTGGTCCCGAGGCACTCGCGGGCATCTCAGGCGGCTCGATCGACCTCGCGATCAGCGCCGACACGCCGGTTATCTTCGCGGACGTGAACGGTGTGCCCCTGAAGGTCGTGGCGGCGCTGCTGCCGAACCTCCCAGGCGCGGACTTCTCGATCGTTGTCCCAAAGGGCTCGTCGATCACCAAGCTGAGCCAGCTAAAGGGCAAGACAATCTCGGCACAGACCTCAACGATCAACGAATTCTTCGCCATCGAGGCCCTGAAGTCGGTCAAGCTCTCCCCGAAGACGGTGACTATCGACAACCTCACCCCCCTAAACGCCGTCGCGGCCCTCAACAACGGGTCGATCGCAGCAGCCGTCCTTCCAGAGCCGTATGTCTCGCTCGAGAAGCTCGATTACGGCGCGAAGGTGCTCACGACAGGCAAGGGCTTCGTCGACGGCTACGCATTCCTCGACGCATCAGACAGCGCCCTGGCGAACCCCGCCAAGGCGGCGGCGATTGGTGACTACCTGACGCTGTTCCCCAAGGCGCACGCGTGGGAGCTTGCGAACAAGGCGACTTGGCTCGCCGACGTGGTCGCCGCCTACAAGCTGCCCGCCTCGCTCGCCGGTCCGCTCGAGACCGACAGCGCGGCCAGCTTCGTCAAGATCGGCTCGAAGCTCGAGAACAGCACGCAGACCGAGGCAAACGTCTTCTACTCGCTTGGCGAGATCCCGACGGACCCGCAGGTCGCGAGCGTGTTCTCCACGCGGTACAACTCGATCGTCCTCAAGAAGTCCTGACGTGCTCGCGGGTGCCGGGTCGCTCCAATGGGCGACCCGGCACCCGCGAGGGCAGCGCGCGCGATCGCGGTGCGTCGGCGGGACAGCGAAGCGGGACGATTGACAGCCTGGACGCATCGCGCCGGACACCTCGGGCCGCGCACCCGCCCGTGCAGCCACTCATCTCGAAGCCAAACCACCCACTCCGGAGGCACCACGTGACGACCATCTTCGTCGCACGAGAGGTCATCACGCTCGACCCTGCCTGCCCGACGGCCGAGGCGATCGCCGCACGCGACGGTCGGATCCTCCATGTCGGGAGCCTGGCCGAGGTTCGCGATGCCGTCGGAAGTGCCTCGCATGTCGTCGACGACCGCTTTTCCGACAGCGTCATCACGCCCGGCTTCATCGAGGCGCATGGGCACCTGTTCGCGGACGGTGCGGTGTGCGCGCACGTGTGGCTGGGATTCGACGACCGGCGGCGGCCGGACGGAGCAGTCGACGCTGGCTGCAGGTCGATCGAAGACGTTGTCACCCGGCTCCGAGCCGCAGTGGAGGAGCAGGGCCCAAACGACGGGACGATCTCGGGATACGGATTCGATCCGACCTTCCACGACGGCCGCTCCCTCAGCAGGCTCGAGCTGGACGATGCCGGCCCCGCGACGCCGGTGTTGGTCGTCAACGCAAGCGGCCACCTCGCCTACGCCAACGGCGCGCTCATGGCTGCGAGGGGGATCGATCGGGCGAGGATCGAGCCTGGTGTGCTCGTCGACGAAGTCGGTGAGCCGAACGGCATCTTTCAGGAGACGGCGATGCGCCTCCTCTTCGGTCCTTCCGATCTCCTGGGTTTGAGCCCGGTCATCGCGGTCGAGAACGGGGGCCGACTTGCGCAGCTAGCCGGCTGCACCACGACCACAGACATGGCGCACTTCGCATCCGGCGCCGCCTTCGACGCGTTCAGGGATGTCGCGATGCGCGACGGCTTCCCCGTTCGCGTCGTCTACGCGCCCCACGTCAACGACATGCTTGGGCACTTCGGCGCCGACGAGCTGCTCGCGCACGTCCAGGAGCTCCGCAGGCACGACACCGACCGGTTTCGCCTAGGACCGCTCAAGTGGATCGCCGACGGCTCGATCCAGGGCTACACCGGCAAGCTGAAGTGGCCGGGCTACTGCAGCGGGACGGACCACGGGTTTCTGATCCTGTCCGAGGACGAGGTCGTCGAGCAGATGCTCCCGTTCCACATGGCGGGGTTCCAGTCCGCGATCCACACCAACGGCGATGAAGCGACCCATGTCGTGCTCAACGCCATCGAGCGGATCCTCGAGATCGCGCCGCGCCCGGACCACCGGCATCGACTCGAGCACTGCCAGCTCGCCTCACCCGCGATGTTCCGCAGGATGGCGAAGATGGGGGTGTGCGCCAACCTCTTCTCGAACCACATCTTCTACTGGGGGGATACGCATCGGACCCTGACGGTCGGCCCGGACAAGGCCCGGAGGATGGACGCGGCCGCAACGGCGCTGCGCGAGGGAGTCGCGATCTCGCTGCACTCCGATGCACCGGTGACGCCTATCGGGCCCCTGTTCACGATGTGGTGCGCGGTCAACCGCCTCACCAGGAGCGGGTATCTGCTCGGACCCCACGAGCGGATCACGGCACTCCAGGCGCTCACCGCGATGACGCTGGGA
>Ga0181519_10000655_pt1 | contig 31366 bp, 20 predicted proteins | sample PEATcosm2014_Bin_26_FD_121102 | JGI IMG/M metagenome (GOLD analysis project Ga0181519, IMG submission 121102) | Peatland microbial communities from MTU Mesocosm Facility, Houghton, MI, USA - PEATcosm2014_Bin02_10_metaG | ecosystem: Environmental > Terrestrial > Soil > Wetlands > Peat | place...
CCCGCGACCGGCAGCGCCACGGCGGCGACAATTGCGCGACTTGCGCAGCTCGGAGGCACCGCCGAGTCCGAGCGCCGCTGGCGCGTCCATCAGGGTGTCGACATGGGCCGTCCGAGCCTGCTGCTCGGACGCACAACCGTGCACAACGGCGCCGTCGAGTCGGTCCACGTCGGCGGGATGTGCGTTGCGGTCATGGACGGTACGTTCAGTCTGGTGGGGCTCGGCGCAGCAAGCGAACCGGGTCCTTGAGGCTCCGGCTGCGCGAAGCCTGCGGCCGCTGGCGGTTGCATCCGGCTGCACCGACACGCTGATGCGCCAATGCCGACCGGTACCGGTCGGATGCGACGGCAGCGTTCGGTGTCGTACTCAGGCAAGCCCCGCCGCCAGTCGACGCACGTCCGCGCGGGCGGGAAGCTCGACGACCCACGTCAGCCGCGTTCCGCCGACGCGAGGTCGGCGGGCAGGACGATTCCCGAGCGGAAACGAGAGACTTCGAAATCGCACGCCAGTGTCGGACCGCAAGACCGACGGCATCAGATTCCCGTCACACCAACAGCGAACATCGCCCGCCAGATCGGCGCACGCGAAGATCCAGCCGGGGCTTCCGCCGGCGGCACGCAACAATGTGCGAAACGACGCCGACGACAGCTTCGGGAGGATGCGCGTGTTCCGCATCCGTCGGAATGTTCCGGTCATCGCGCTGCAGCAAAGGAGGTGATATGCCGTGCTCCATGGCACCCGCCCGAGCACGGGTCCCTGGGTCCCCACTTACGTGCGGCGACGAATTCGGTCGGTCATTGATGCGGCATGGGCCCGGCGCAGGCAGCCGGTACCAGGCAGGGGTTCGCCGTGCCGCCAGGCCACTAGCGTCGCCCGGAATCCTCGCGGAAGAAAGAATCGAGTTCCTGACCCGGGAACGCCCCGCTGAAGCCGCTGAACTTGCCTTCGTTTGCGATCATCATCGCCGCGCGCGCGAACCCGCCCCACGCCGAACGCGCGAGCGCTCCACCGACACTCACCCGGCGCACACCGAGATCCGCAAGGTCCTGCAGCGTGAGAGCAGTCTCCCAGCCGACGAGGACGTTGACCGGATGCGGCGCAACACCCTCGACGACGCTTGCGATCTGCTCTCGTGTCCGGATCCCGGGGGCATAGAGACAGTCAGCGCCGGCATTGCCGTACGCCTTGAGGCGAGCAATCGTCTCCACGAGGTCCGGCTTGCCGACCAGGAAGCACTCGGCCCGTCCGACCAGGAGCGCATCGCCACCTGCGGCATCTATCGCGGCGCGCGCCGCGCGGATCCGCTCGACAGCCGCGTCGAGTCCGAACAATGGACCAGCCGGATCTCCGGTCGAATCCTCGATCGACAGGCCCGCGATCCCGGTTGCAACCGCAAGCCGGACGCTTTCGACCAAGCCGGCTGTGTCACGCGCATAGCCATGCTCGAAATCGGCATTCACCGGAATGTCGGTGGCGGCGACGATCTCTGCCAGGTGTTCCAGGACCTGATCGCGGGACATGCCACCGTCCGGACGTGCCTTCGTCCAGGCAAATCCGGAACTCGTCGTGGCCAGGGCCTTGAACCCGAGACCCTGCAGGAAGCGTGCACTGCCGGCGTCCCACGGATTCGGAATGGCGAAGCAGCCTGCTTCATGCAGGCGACGAAACGTGTGTCGTTTGTCGGACGTAGTCGGGCGCGACTGGGTCATCACGAACTTCCTCCGTCGCCGGGCCAGCATGCAGAGCACGGAGTATGGATCATTCCTGCAACGCTATGAATGCGAGACCCCGCCAGGGCTCGGGTCGTGCCTGTCGCGGCGCCTTCTCCGGCAGGCAGACCGGAAGCGTCCTACTCACGACCGCACGCCCGCGCCGAGGTGCAATGTCGTGGAGCGGACGCGGCCATGCGCCACCGTGCGGAGTCAGTGATATTGGCAGGGCGCCTGCCTCCGCGGGTATCCGGCCGATCGATCGAGTCTCCCGATCCCGGTCCACCGGATACGGGTCGCGCGCCGCGCCCTTCCCGCCCGGGTCGACGGCTCGCCACCGCGCCGGCAGGTCGGCCTGCCACTCGCAGCGTGACCGCTCCCGATCGCGTACATTGAGGTCGGGTGGAGCCGCGCTGGGGGATTCGAATGGGTATGGTCTGGACACGAATCATGAGGGGTTCCCTGCGCCCCTGCATGTCGGCCCTGTTGTCCCTGCTGATTGCCGGGCCACTCGCCTGGGCGGACGCGCCGACGCCTGCCACGACGGGGCTGGCGCCGGACATCAGTGTGGAGAACTGGTACTGGGGCCCCGGCAATCGGTGGTCCTACCAGCACACGCGGCGCGTCTTCCCGAGCGCCGACGTCTACCGGGGCAGCGGCCCGGTATCGCGGCTCGCCGTTGCGCCACGAGAGATCGACGGCATCAGCTTCACGCACCCGAAGACGAAGCAGGCGATGACCATCGGCCAGATGTTCGCGGCAACCGATACAGACGCTTTCCTCGTGATGAAGAACGGAACGATAGTCGCCGAGCGGTATTTCCACGGCATGAGCCCGACGGACACCCACCTGCTGATGTCGGTAACGAAGTCGGTCGTCGGTGCACTGGCAGGCATCGTTATAGAGCAGGGGCGGCTCGATCCAGCCGCGCTCATTACCCGCTACGTCCCGGAGCTGGCAGGCTCTGCTTATGACGGCGCAACGGTCCGGCAGCTGCTGGACATGACGGTCGGTGTCGGATTCAACGAGGACTACTCGTCCAAGACCAGCGACCTCTATCGCCTGGACGAGGCGGCGGGCTGGGTGCCGCGCGGACCCAGTGCGCCGCGCGGACTGCACGAGTATTTCCCCAGTCTCAGGACCCGCGTCGGTCCGCATGGGCAGGTCTTTCGCTACGTATCCGCCAACGTCGACCTGATGGGGTGGGTGCTCGAACGGGCGACGGCCACTGATTTCGCCACCCTCCTGTCCCGCGAGCTGTGGAGCAAACTCGGCGCCGAGCGCGACGCGTACGTGCTGCTCGACCAGCATCAGGCAGCCTATGCAGATGCCGGCCTTAACACCACGCTTCGCGACCTCGGTCGCTTCGCGCAGATGATGCTTCAGGACGGCGCCTACAACGGCCGACAGATCGTGCCGCGTGCGTGGGTGCGCGACATTCGCGCCGGTGGCAACGCGCAGGCGTGGAAGGATGGCGGTTTCTACCCGGAGATGAAGGAGCGGTTCGGCTACGCCGATGGCTCCTACCGAAGCTACTGGTACGTCGCCGACCGCAAGGCTGGTCTCTATTCGGCGATTGGGCTGGCAGGCCAGCTGATCGTCATCGACCCTACGAGCAACACGGTCATCGTCAAGTTCAGCTCCGAGGCGACACCGGAGAACGATGAACCCGACGTCGAATACGCCGGCGCAGTCGCCATCATCCAGGCATTCGCACACGGCGCCGCGCGCTAGACCGGCAGCCCGCAGTTAGCGCCGCCTCGTCGCGGCGCGAGTCGTACGCGACGGCGTGGCAACCCTGACGCGGCTGCAGGCTCGCGCAGGCCCGCGGCGAGCTGCACGCCGCGCTCCCCGTTCCGCCAAACCACCCGCTCCACTGCCTCTGCTTCCCGACGGCAATGAACCATTGTGTCGGTGGCGGGAACCTATACAGGAGACTGGTCACAAGCTGCCCGGTCGGGACAGACCAACCGCCAACCAACCGTGAGGCACTTGCCATGCACGCGATGAAATCCCACCTGTCACTGCACGTCAGACGCGTGCTGTACTCCTTCACGGCACCAATCGCACTATCAGTTGCAGGTTGCGGCGGCGGTGGCGGAGGTGCGGCGATGAACACGCCAGTCGGCACGACGACGATGACCACGCAGAGCGTCGAGTTCGGTGACACTGCACTCGTCTCGAACAGAACCGGAGTGGTCGCGACCACCACCACCATCGATGCCAATCTGTCGAACCCGTGGGGACTCGCAGTGGCCCGCGGCCTGCCCTTCTGGGTGTCAGACAACAACAGCAACCTCTCGACGCTATACAGCGGTACCGGAACGATCGAGACCGGCTCCGTCACAGGCGCGAACGGCACTGGCATCGTCATCCCCGCATCGGCCGCCGGAGTGCCGTCCAACCCGACCGGGCAGGTCTACAACGGCGGCGGCGGCTTCCTGGTCACGACGGGCAACGGTCAGGAGTCGGCGCTGTTCATCTTCTGCGGCGAAGGCGGCACCATCGCTGCGTGGGCTAAGGATAGCGGCAGTCTCGCGGTCACGGCCTACGACGACGGCGTCAGCAACGGTGCCAATCACGCCGTGTACAAGGGCCTTGCGATCGGTGCCGTATCCGGGGCGAGTTACCTGTATGCCACTGATCTTCACAACGGCAAGGTCGACGTGTTCGATTCAACCTTCGCGAAGCCAGCCGCCATGCAGGGAAAGTTCGTCGACGCGACGATACCGGCGGGCTTCGTTCCCTTTGGCATCACGCCGATTGACGGGCAGCTCTACGTGACATACGCGGAACAGGACAGCGCCAAGCACGATGAGACCACCGGCGCTGGTCTCGGGTACGTCGACATCTTCGACATGAGCGGCAATTTCGTCAGCCGCTTCGCCGCGGGCGGCGTACTGAACGCGCCGTGGGGGATTGCAGTTGCACCAAGCGGTTTCGGCTCCATGGCCGGGGATGTCTTGATCGGGAACTTCGGTGACGGTGCGATCAATGTGTTCGCGCCAAATGGCGCGGGTCTCGCGTCGTCCATGGGACCGATGACCATCAACAATGGCGAATCGCTCGCGATACCGGGGCTTTGGGCACTGGTATTCGGCAACGGCGACCCGGACAAGCCGGTGACAACGCTCTTCTACACCGCGGGCTTCGCCGACCAGACGGACGGTGTCTTCGGCAGCATCAGCCCGTCCACCACGATGACGACGAATCCCTACTGACGCGAGGCGGCGGCGCAGAGGAAGGAGCATCAGCGGCTGCTCCGCGATGCGCGCTCGGGAAGCGCCGGTGGCGGAGGCGAGGCGCGGATCCCGTTACACATCCGGGGGCGATTCTGCCGAGGCCTGCATCACAGCGTCGGCGCCGAGGTCCGGCCCCGACCCACCGGGCGATGCCGTCGCCCGGTGGGTCGGCTGCGGGCGTGGTCTCGCGCTACGGGCGGCGATCTCCGAGGGCATAGACTGAAAGGGTGTTCGTCACGTCGTCGACCACGGCGAAGTTGAAGCGCTGCGGGCCCGAGACGAGCGTATCGAGTCCGAACGCTCCGCCCTGGCTCGAATCAACATTGAACTCGCGCACAAACCTCCCTTCGCGCGTGAACTCGACGATCTCGCTCGGCTGCAGCACGTCCGGTCGGACGGCATCACCATTCGCCGTCAGGAGATTACCGTCTGGCGCGATCCGCAGCGCCAGCGGACCCCGCAGGTGCGGGTCATCGAACACGAGCGACCCGCGTCCGGCCGTCGAGGTGCGCTCCCGCGCCTTGCCCACTGCATACACGGCGTTGTCCGCGGTCGAGGCGACGTAGAGGACGTCCGTGGCCGCGTCGAATGCGAGGCCCGTCGGGCCCAGCACGACCGCCGCGGCGTTCGGCACGTGGCTGTAGCCTGACGCGATGGTCACCTTGCCGGTCACGACCACGGCACCACTCGTGACCTCGAGATCGAGCCGTGAGACCGTGCCGTTCAGTACGCTCGAAACGAACACGTGGGCCGTTGCTCCATGGTCGTCGAGCGTCAGGTCCCACGGGCCGTCGAGGTAAGTCGCATCAGTCCAGGTGTGGAGCAAATGACCGTAGCGGTCGATCACCTGCAGCGAGCCCTGGCCGATGGTGCCGAAGGTTCCGTCGGTGGTCGGCACGTTGCCGACGAGCACGAAGCCGCCCTCCAGCACGCCGAGGGCCGTGCTCAGCCCGGGCAGACTGCTCGCAAAGAACGTCGTCGCACTTCCCGGCGGCGCCAGCGCCTGGTCCGGCCTCATCTGCACAATCGTCGTACCGGTGCCCTGCAGGTTGCTGCTGCTGTTGAAGTTGCTGACCAGCACATCACCGGGCGAGATCGACCCACCCGGCGGGAAACGGTCCGGCACGAATGCGACGCCGTACGGATTCACGTCGCCGTTTTCCGGAATCGTCGATGAATTGACGAGCCGTGGTATGAAGGGCTCGCGCGTTTCCGCTGCATAGGCGGTCCTCACAGCTTGTGCTGCGAGCACGAGAGCCACTGCGCATGTGATGCCTGTCTTGAGGAACTTCTGCGATGTCATGATGATGCCCCTTGGTGACGGCGACTGATGTATGTGCCATTCCGCTGGTGCGCCGTGCGCTGCCTGCAGGCGCACCCGCCGGTCGAGCCGGGACGGCTTGCAGGTAGGTACCGCACGGTGGGCAGCGGGTTCAGGTCGCGTGCAGCGATCGCGCGAACAGTCGGCGCGTGTCATCCGGGTCGGCGACACAGCGGCGTTTGGTGCATGCCGCGCTGCTCGCGGGCGGTTCGGCGCGTGGAGCGCCTCGGCGTCAACCGCTACCGGGGCGCGGCACAGTTCCCATGGCCCCGGAGCGCGCGCAGTGCCGCACAGGCATTTGGCACGTCGGTCGCCGTCCGGTCGCCGGTACTCTGACTGCTCGCTAGCAGCAGTGCCGTCACGTCGTGGGCTGAGAGCTGCGGATGCCCGGCGCGCAACAAGGCGACCAGGCCCGACACTTCGGCCGTGGCGAGCGAGCTGCCAGAATAGAAGTCGTAATGGCCATCCGGTGCCAGCGACAAGACGTCGCGCCCCGGCGCCCGGAGCGTCGTGCCAGTCGAGCGAGCGGATTCGGAAGCGTCGACGCTGATGACTCCGCTGATGTCCGACGGGAACGCGGCACCGGCGCCTGCCGGCGGGACCGCACCGACAACGATGATGCCGCGGTCGATGGCGTGGCGCACGAGACGCGTCAGCAGCGGGTCTGGTGGTCCAGCAAGGCTGAGGTTGATCACGTCGACGTGTGCATCAAGCGCCGCGCCCAGTGCCTTCGCCAGCGTGAACGTGTTGCATTCGGCCCGCACCGCGTCCTGGGCGACTCTCCAGCACGCCTTGAGCACGAGCAGCTGTGCGTCCGGCGCGACTCCGGCAATGCCGATGTGATTGTTCGGAACGGCTCCGATCAGTCCAGCGACCGCGGTGCCGTGCGCGTCGCTGTGAAACAGGGGCTCATCCGTGTCGACGAAGTTCCGCTCAATGGCAGCATGCGGCCGGAAGTCAGGATGACGCGTGTCCGCCCCCGTGTCGATGACGGCAATGCGCACGCCCGCGCCGGTGCTGAGCTCGTGGGCCTCGGCGACCGACATGCGCTCAAGATTCGCCTGTAGTCCCGCGTAGGGATCGTTGTACCGGGCAGAGGCAGTGGCGAACGACAGCAGCGGCTGGACCGAGTCGACGCGACCGTCATGTCCGAGCCGGTCGATCAGGCTCGCAGGATCGGCCCCAGGCGGCAGTCCGTACACGACGCAGTGCACCTTCAGAGCCGCAATCGGCCAGCTGGAAACCTCCTCGAGGCGGTAGTCACTCGCGAGCGTGCGACTCGCGCGCCGCGCGGTGCCTCCTGCAAGGTAGGGCGCGGCGCCATCGTAGCCGCGCTGCGTCGACGCGGCGTGCACCGGCAGTGGTAACAGTGGATTCCGGACGGTCACCACGATGTAGTGGCGCGGCGCGGCCCGGGCGGCCGCCGGCAGCGTGGCGTCGCCACGCTCCGGACCGATGCTGGCGCAGGCGCTCAGCACGCTGACCGCGGCCAGGAGAAAGGCGCGGCGGATCACGGCCGGTCTGACCGGCCGTCGTAGACCGGTTCGACGAAGATTGCGTGCGGATCACGGCGCAGCGCAGCAACCACCGCAGGAAGATTCTCCCGGGTGCTCGCTGGCGCCGTGGAGGCAAGCGTGTAGGCACCCGCGTCGCTCGGTCCGTGCACGATGGTCAGGTGCTCGCTCACGAGCAGTGCCGTCAGGTCACTCAGCGTCATTGCCGGCGAGAACACCGCGCGCACCTCCGGGCCGCTGGTGCCAGGAGCATCACTGGAAAGGGTGCGGTAGTGCGGATCCACAGGCGTGTGGCCGTACAGGTATGCCGCGAACGCACCGAGGCCGATTGCCTGAACGACGACCGCCGCTGCGAGCCAGCGCGTGCGCCCGAGCACCCTGGCAGCGCCCGTCGGCACGGCCGGCTCCGCGGTGAGTTCGTCGATGCGCTCGAGTGTCTTCGACAATCCCGGCTGCGGTGCGTATTCGACGCGCGCGTCCGCCTTCAGCAGGGCACGCACCGTCCGCTCGTGCTGCGCGTCCGAGCGGCAGATGGCGCAGTGCTCCAAATGCCGCGCGACCCGGTCGGCGTCCGCCGCGGTCAAGGTGCCCGCCACGAACCACGGGAGCAGTCGCGCAGCCTCCTCGTCACACCTCGCGCCCTCGAGATCGATGGTCATGGACGTTCTCCCGGGCGATGTGTGTCCAACTCAGCGAGGAAAAGGCGCAGCTTTCGCCGCGCGTTGAACATCCGCGTCTTCACCGTATTCACGGGACAATCCATGATCTCGGCCACTTCCTCGCAGGAGCAATCCATATAGTAAGTGAGCTCCAGTGCGAGCCTCTGCTCCAGCGGCAAACGCGCAAGGCCGCGCTCGAGCAACTGGCGATCTGCGAGCGACTGTGAACTGTCGGATGCCCAAGGCTCGCTGTCGATTGCCTCGAGCAGCATTGCGCGCTCGTGCGTTGCGGCACGCCGGATCACCTTTAGGACTCGGCGGTAGGCGATGCCCATGATCCACGTCGACACGCGCGAGGCATCACGAAAATCGCCAGCCCGCTGCCACACGATCCACAGCGTCTCGCTGATCACTTCCTCGGCGTCTTCCCGGCGGCGCGTCAGCCGAGTGAGAAATCGCGCCAGGCGGCGGTGATAGGCGAGATACAACTCGCGAAAGGCATCCCGGTCACCCTGGCTGATTCGGCGCAACAGCTCGCGATCACGCTCGTTCGCGATCCCGCGCGGGCCGGGATCATCACCGTATAAGTCATTGTTTTGTAGAGACATGTCAGATAACGTGATCGAGAGATTGTGGTGTCCCGGAGGTAGGTACCCTCTGACGCCTGGTCGGTTCACGCCGTCTGCCGACAGAGGCGATGCGCCCTCTAGAATCTCGCGATCACGGAGACGACGATGCTCCCATCCGCGCTCGCCTCCTCATAGAGGCGCCCGACGGCGCGGCCGGCCATGTATCGGGCGACGTCGACTTCAAGCCGTCGCCCGATCCATACGACGCCGACGCTGCCGGCGACGTAGCCGACTCTGAACAACTCGTGCAGGTCGTAATAGCCGACTCCCGCCGCCAACGCCAGGCCGTGCGGCAGCGGCAAGCGTCCACTTGCCTCGTAGGCGACGAGGGACCGGTTGCGGGCGAGGCCGAGTGACGAGTAAGACGTCGCATTGGGTTGCCAGGAGACGGTGAGGGCAGCCCGATCAAGGTACTTGAGGCTCACCGCAACCTCGTCGAACGCATAGTGGATCGGGCGCGGATCATCCAGGTAGGTGTAGTGCGTATAGGTCGCCTGAGTCGTCAGGTCCTCGGTAAGCGGCCAGGCGAAGCCTGCATACGTGTCGAGTTCTACCGAAGCCGCTCCAAAAGGGTAGGGATCCACATTGGACGCCCACGCGCCAATGAACATGCCGTTCGCCGCCTGGTAGTTGCCGCCAAGTTGCAAGGCGACTCCCGTATAGGTCTGCGATACCCCGCGAAGAATGTAGTCCGACGTCAGCTCCGCTGACGCCGTCCAGGCCTCATCGGCGGCGTACGCACGCCCAGGCAAGAGCATGCCGGCAACGCAAATGAGGGCGCCGAGGATGCCCGTGAAGAAGGCCCGCGTGACCCACAGCTTCACAGAGCCCTCGTGCGTCGCCATGTGTTGCTCCGACGCGCCACGTCTCAGTATAGGCGTGCCGCGGCAGATCTGTGGAGTCGACCGAGACATTTGAGGCACCGCGCCGACAGGGCGCCATCGAGCGCCATTCGTGTAGGCCACCCCACTTACGACGCACGCCACGGAGTGCCGCGCCTGACGCGGTTGTCACCCTCCACCCGAGCGTCCCGACCGCACTCGAGTTGCTGGCGCAGAGTCAGCGTTCCCGTCCCGCGCCGCGCCGCTTCACGCTTTGGTTCGGCGGATGTCCGAGTCCCAGCGGTTGCCCGGCCCGATGCGGGTCATCGGTTGATGGGCGCCTGCAGCCATGTGGTCGAGCCGGAGCCTCGTCGCGCCCGCTCGCCGGCCGGAGCGGTGGGCCGGCGCCACCATTACAATGCGGGGAGCCCGAACGGTGCATCGACGCCGGGAGCGCTGTCTGCCGAGTTCCGGCTTGGAGTTCGCTGTTCGACCGGTAGCGTGATAGGCCCGATTTCCAGGAGGAGTGACGACGCCATGTACGCGCAATACAGACGGTCCAAGCCCAGCCGGCGATTTCTTGCGACCATCCTTGTCGCATGGCCGCTCCTGGTACCCGCCTCTGGAGCAAGTGCGGCGCCTGCCGATGCTTCGGTCGCCGAACTGATGTCACGCGATCTTATCAGTGGCCCTGAAAAGGAGGTCGTGATGCTGACTGTCACGTATCCCGCCGCTGGATCGTCGCTGCCACATCGCCACGATGCCCAGGTTTTCGTGTATGTGCTGGAGGGCGAGCTGACAATGCAGGTCCGGGGCGGCCAGCCCGTGACGCTCGGCGCGGGCCAGACATTCTACGAGGCGCCTGCCGACATACACGTTGTATCGGCAAACAGGAGCACATCCGCGCCGGCCAAGATTCTTGTCGTGATGATCAAGGACAAGGGTAAGCCGGCATCCCGTCCCGCCACCGACTGAGGAGGGGAATCATGACTACCGGTAGTTTCCTGCGCGGTGCCGCGGTCTTCCTGGTGCTGTGCGCGCCTGTCGTCGCGCGGGCAGAGACCTCGGGCCAGCAGCGGGCCGAAACGGCCGGGCGTGGCCTCGTGGGCACGCCAGCGCCACGCCTGGTCGTGAAGACGATCGACGGCGACTCGATCGACCTCGGCAGCCTGTACGGCAAGAAGGCGGTGTACCTGAAGTTTTGGGCGACCTGGTGCGTTCCGTGCCGCGAGCAGATGCCGCATTTTGAACATGCCTACGAAACTGCCGGCGCGGACCTCGCGGTAATCGCCATCGATGCGGGATTCAACGACTCCGTGGAAGAGATCCGCCGGTATCAGGAGCGGCTCAAGATAACCATGCCGGTTGTGTTCGACGAAGATGGGCGACTCGGCGCAGCGTTCAATCTCCGGGTCACTCCGCAGCACATCGTGATCGGACGGGATGGCCGCATCCAATACGTTGGGCATCTCGCCGATCAGCGACTCGACGCAGCGCTCGCAGCGGCCCGCGCCCCCGTTGCAGGCTCTGCCACAACCACTGTAGGCGGCGCCGCGGCGGTCGCCGCTCTGCACTTTGGCGTCGGCGACCATCTTCCCGATGTGGCGCCGACAACCCTGGATGGCGGAACGTTTCCGTTCCGGGCACAGGGACTGCCGGGCCCAACGGTCTTCGTATTCCTGTCGCCGTGGTGCGAAACCTACCTTGCGACGACGCGCCCGATCGTCGCCGCAAACTGCCGCGTCGCACGCCAGCAGGCAGCGATGATCTCTCGCGATGGTCGCGTCCGCCTCCTTGGGGTCGCATCGGGACTGTGGGCGACACCCGAGGATCTGCAGGCGTATCGGTCAACCTACAAGATTGGTTTCCCGCTGACGCTGGATGAATCTGCGATTCTGTTCAGGGAGTTCGCAGTGAGTAACACGCCGACGATTATCATCGCTGATGCGACCGGGACGATCCGTCGCCGGATCGAACCGGCGGACGCGCACGCACTCCGCCAGCTGCTCGGCGCGCTCTGAATCCGGGGTGGGCGTTCCGGCAACGTCAGGTCTGGCGCCAGTCGCCCGGGGACTCCGTACACGAGGGACCCTCGGGTAGGCGGCGATGTCGCTCAGGACGGCGAGTCCGCCGAAGCTGTCTGGGCTGCCGGGGACGCCAGCTCTGCGAGCCGCTTGGTTGGCTGAGCGGGCGGTGAACTCAACTCGATCGCGGCGTGGACGCCGGTTTCGCCGGGATCCTTGAGGCCGGCGATGCGGTGCGCTGCGAACCGCTCTTGCTCAGCGTGGCTTACCTGCGTGACGGTCGGCGCCTCAAAGTGGGCGCGCAGATAGCCTGCCACGGCGTCCGCGGCGGTTCGGTCGGAGAAGAATCCAAGTCGTAGTGCCCGCCGGACGCGACCGTCGGCATCGATTCCCATCGCCGCATACAGTCGGTAGGCCTCGAAGATGGCGAGGTTTGGCACGTCCTCGGGGTGGAAGTCACTGTCCGACAGGGCCAGCTGAATGACGAACAGCTTCGGCGCCTCCGAATCTGCCAGTTCGAAAGGCGTCAGGGCACGCATCGTTTGCGTGTGATCAAGCGACGGCGCTGCCTTGCTCGGTGCCTTGAGTGTCGGTGCTACCGCGCCCGCGGCTGCGGCCTTCGCATGTGCTGGCGGGCTGCCCGCACTGGCTGCCGGCGCTCCGTTCTGGGCCGTGCGCAGGCCGTCCGACTCGGTCGCGCTGGTCGCGGGCGCACCTGCGTTAGCAGCACCGGCGCGCGTCGCGGCGTCGCTGCCGGTGCCATTTCGAGCGGTCGGCTCGACCGGTCGGCCATTCGTCGACGGCCGACTCGTGGGCGACGTTGGTCGCGGCGGCGGCGCCGTCAAGCCGCGTGTCACCGGCGCGGCCATTGGCGTCGTTGAGGCAACCGGAGACCGAGTAGCGACTGTTGCGGCCGGTTGGCGCGTGACCGCAGGGCTGGGCGGCATCGGAATCGATGGGATCCCGGCGTCGGATGCGATGCGGGGTTCCCGAGGGTCCGGAGGTTTTCCTATGGCGGCCGATGCAGGTCGGTCAATCGGCGTCTGCAGCAGCGCCCCGGTTGCCGCTCGCGAGCACCACTCGATCCAGTCATCCGAGTCGTCGACGCGTGCCCGTGCACCTGCGTCGGGCGGTCTCGTCGCCAGCGCCACTGGCGTCGCAGCGACGGCGGGGGTCGTGCCAGCTTTCGTCTCGGCAATACCAGATGCGGCACCCGGGTCCCAGGCAATTGAGTCGACGGGTGTCGGTCGAGCTGCTCCCGGCGCCGACGACCCAGGTGTCACGTCCGGTGGGTTCGCTACGTGCGCAGCAGGCAGAACTGCAACGGAGTCGGCGCGCGATGAACTTGATGGCGCTGGCGCCACGGTTCGCGCTGGTACTCTCGCCTGCGCCGCGACCGCGGGTTTCGGCGCTGGCGCAGCTCGCTTCTGCAGGCGCGTTTGGCGGCTCGGCAGCCGGACATCGGTGACTGGGGCGAGGGGCTCCTCGTCGGCGTAAGCTGATGCATCGGTCAGCACCGGCACCTCAATCACGCCCTCGCTCTGCTCGGCGGCATGATGACCCGATCCGAGGTTGCTCCTGCCGGCGTCGCGCTCCGCAGGCGCCATCTCCGGCGCCGCTGTCACAGGCAGCGCGCCTTCGGTCACTACAGGTGCCGGCACTGACGCGGTGCCCGGTTGCGGTTGAGTTCGCGGGAACGACGCGGTCACCGCTTCAGTTCTCGCGCTCTCGAGGCGCTGCACTGTCGATTCGATGGCGACGATTTCCGCAGGCGCAGGGGGCACTTCAAACGCGGTCGCTTCCGCGCGCACGAAAACCGCGATGCTCTCGGCAATCTCGAGTACCGGTAGTACCGCGCCATTCGTCGGTGGCCGCGGACCTGCGTCCGGTGCGCGCAGCGCCGCGGTCGCAACGCCTTCCCCTGCCAGGCCAACCGCAGTGGCGACGTCTTGAACGGCAAGGTGCGGCGCGCCTGATGTCGGGGCGACTATCGGCGCCGGCCCGGTATCCGCGCATGGCATGCGGTCGGAAGTCGGGCGGCCCTGGTCATCGGTCGCCGACGGCGATCGAGTGATCGGCGGCGAAAATTCGGTCGGCGAACGCTCCGCCAATGGCCCGACAGCCGAGAACGCCACCGCGCCCAAGTCGAGGGGGACCCTGATGGAGGCAGCAACGCCGGTGCCTGGTGCGGGCAAAACCGGCAACGCCATTTCCAGGCGCGACATCGTCGGGAGTTCGGTCCATGGGAACTGCGCCGCTGTCGCCTGCGGCGAGGAGCCGGTCGGAGACTGGCCGACGGACGGCAGGGATGCGTCGGGCAGGCCCTTTCCGATGGCCGCAGAAGCAGTGGGTGGCGATCCGCCTACCAGCGCGGGCTGCATCTCACTCCCGGCATCATCGGCGCGCGATTCCCGCGCCGGTTTACCGCCTGTCGACAGTAGCCGCGACAGACGCGAGAGCAACGTCGCGCCAGCCCTCCGCCCGGTGGGTCCTGCCGGCGAGGTAGACGGTGCCGAACAGGAGTCGATGGCAATGGAGGCGGCGGTAACGGGTGTCACGGCGGGCGCCGGTCCAACCCACGCGACGGGTTCTGGCGAGTCCTGCAATGGCCCGGGCGGGAAAGGTGCTGTCTCGGCCGTTGCGGCAGGCACGACGGACGGAGATGACCGCTGGGCAGGCCCTGCGGCTGCCGGCGTACGGGCCGGATCCACGGCCAGATCAGCCGCAGGCTCAGATTCAGCGGGAGCACCGGTCACCGGCTCGATGTGGGCCTCTAATTCCGGCGGCGCCCAATCCGGCAGGGCGAAGTCGTCGGCCGGGGCAGATGGTGCTGCCTCGATGTCAGCCAGCAGCGCCTGCATCTCCGCCGCTTCGTTCACGTTGATCGAATCGGTGCACTGATCATGGCCCGATGGCTGCTTCGTGGAATCTCCAGCTGGCGCCAGCATTCGCGAGATTCGAGCAAAGAGGCCCTTTGTCGCGGTCGCGCGAACCGGCCGCGCAGACGCCGGAGCAATCGCGTCGCCGGCAGCGGCCGGCGGATCGATCTTGACGATGGCGCCAGTCGGTAGTGACGAATCGGTGAACACCGCAGAGTCCGGCAGCAATGTCGGCGGTTCAGAGACTGACGACTCGGCAATCGCAGCGGAGGCATGCTCACGCGACGACAGCGGAGCGGGAGCCGAGTGCATGCTGGTCGGGGTCGACTCCTCCTGAACACGTCTCGCCGGCTCCGGCGAGGCAACCGCCGGCCGCGCTGCGGCTACCGCTCCCGTTGCGTCATCGGGCGGCAGCGCGGCGGCAACAGGCGCGTGACCGGCGCCTGCAGGAGCGGTGTCATTCGGTGAAAGTATGGAGCCGCCTGTCAGTCGCTGGCGGGAGCCAGCTGGTCGCAGCGCGGCCGACGTGGAGTCTCGGCTCGCCGCAGCCGGCCGCAATTCCGGTCCACGGCCCGGCGACACCGGCGCCGGCAGTCGTGGCGAAATTGCTGTGTCCGCAGCGTCAAGCGGCGCCGGAGTTCGGAATTGGCGTGTCGGTCCGGAAGGCGACGGTGCGGCTGCGGCAGCACCTCGGTCGCGCGTCGCGACGAGTCGCGCAATGCTCAGCGCTCTCGATGAACCCGCCGTCGGACGCGGGGTAGCTGGCGCGTCCGGCGGTTCCGACTTCTGTTCGATCGTCGCCAGAATGTCAGCCGCGAGGTCGCGCAGCCCTGCAGCCGCCTCCCCGGACAGCTGGTCCGCCGCCGGCCTGCGGTGACGAGCCTGAGGCTCCGGCGATGATGCAACCCTGTGTCGTTGTGCTCGCCTGCGGTCTGTCGTGGCGGGCTCCGACGGCTTGGGCGAGCCCGGCTTGGCCGGTCTCGACGTGACAGGTTTGGTTGCCCGCGCAACGGCGAGTGCCATCGCATTCAGGTCGTCCTCATCGGCAACCCCGGCGGACGCCTGCGGATAGCGCTCGCGCATGGAGGCCAGGACGACATCCGCCTCGAGGGCTGAGGCTATCGGGCCGATGCGGAGACGAAAGCGTGGCTCGCCGTCCTGCCACTGCTTTACCTGGTAGACGTACAGGTTGTCGACGTTGAGCACACCAGCCGCTGGGACGCTCTGGGTCGCGCCGGACGTGCTCAGGGTGATGACGTACGGGCCAGCACCGGCTGCGGCGCCTGCCTCATTGGGACGGAGGAGCAGATCGGCAATCGCCAGATGCCAGAGGTCTTCAGGCGCCGATCCGTCGGTGCTGCCACCCACGCGTTACCTGCTATGGAGATAGAGGGAATGCTCTGGCGAATGTTGCCCAAATTCGGGGCGTCGGAAGGAGACGCCTGTCCCTAAACAGCGACATTAGACGCCCGAAATTGACGGTAATCGCGCACGTCGGATTGCTTATGTAAAAAGGGGACAGATGCTTTCCGCACCCGTCCGGAACTTCCGCGCACGGCTAAGGCAGCGTTCCCGTTTCGTGTGTCGTCGGGCTCTCTGCGCGCTTGCGGTTAGACGACGTAGACCATCGTCGCGGCGCATTGCGTGCTTCGATCTCGTCCTAATGCACCTTAATCGGCGCTCTTGGGTCTCTCCAGTGCCGATGCGCGCCGCCGGTATTCGGTTGCCGACGAGCGAGTCAGGAATCCGGTCGGGACTCTCGTGCCGGGTGCATCGGTGGGGTGGCAGATCCATCCGCTCGTCAATGTCGAGCCCACTCTCGATCCGGGCGTCGACGGTGACCCGATTGACGTCGCGGATGTTCTTCTCCGACACGGCCGCCGACCTGGCAGCGTGCGTCAGCCGTTGTGGGAGCTATTTCCCAAATGACCCGCCTTGCAGTCACAAGAGAATCGAGCCTGCCGGCTGCATGGATGATCACCGCCGACTGTCCGTCATTTGTCGACGCCAACTGCGCTGCGCCGGCGTCGAGCGCCTCAGAAATCGTAATCGGGGCGCAAGATCGCTGACGATCCCTGGCTCCGGTCAATGCAACCGATTGCCGGAACTAGCCCCGAGCTTCCCGGTTCCTCCACACGCGCCGTGGCCTGATGTAGAGTCCGGCCCCATGTCCTCATCTGCAATCCTGGCTCGGGTGCGCGGCGGCTGTTGTAGCAAGTGATGGACCGCGTGCGGCGGTGCAACCGCTGACGTTCGCACGAGGCGGCGAATCCGCTCCGAGTAGTAGTGACTAGCTGCACACTACCCTTTCGAGATAGGGCGCTCCCTGAGCGTGCACATTACACTCGGTCGCCATGCGGGCGTGCCCTTAAGTCCGTTCTGCTAACCAGACGAATGACGACACCGTTGAAAAATAGGTTTGTACCTGACAGCGAGCAGTTCGATCGGCTGCACTACAGTTCGATGGTGTCGAGCGCTTCCCGGTGATGTCACCAGTACGCACTATGGGGCGGGCGCAACCCGATATGCCGGCACTCCATCAGGTAGTCGCTCGCCTAGCTCACTCGTCGCTCGAGCAAGACTCGAGTCCGCAAATCGCACCGCGAACTAGCGCCCGAGCGGCGCTGCGCAATCGCGAACCCGTCCCATGACGCGGCCATTTCCACTAGCTGGCCGCATGGACGATGCGGCACTCGATCGGCTGCGCGCGCGCCTGACGGCCGGCACATCGCCAATCGCGGTTCTGAGCGAGATTCTGACCACCGCCGTAGGTCACGTCGGAAGCATCGCGGCTGGCATCGGCCGCTTCGATGCCGATCGTTCGGCGCTTACCTTGATTCTGACGAGCGATCCGGATGGCGGCACTCGTCCGGTACTCGAGCACAGAGAGCCGGAATCGGCCTCCCATCCCCGGGCGCTGTCCGCACTCGAGGTCGATCGGTGGCTCGCGTCGGATGTCATCATCCACACGCCTGAGGACTTCCGTCGCTTCCATGCCGACGCATTGCGCTGGTCGCGCAGCGACTGCGCTGGCATCGATAGACTCCTCGTCGTTCCGATACGCAAAGGCGGGACTCTCCTCGGGGCGTTCATGCTGGCGATATCGTCCGACCAGCCCAGCTCGCCGACCTCTTACCCACAGCTGGCTGGTCTCGCCGGCGTAGCGGCCACTGCCCTCGAGGGCCTGCCCGCCGGCGAGAGCGCGCCGCTGCCCTGCCGATTCTCCCTGGAGGCTCTCAATGTATCTCTGACCGAGCAGGTCGCCGCGCGACGTCGGGCAGAGGAACTCGCCAAAGCTCACAACGACGCGCTCGTCAAGGCACTGGCTCTGCTGACCGCTGAACCCGACGTTGATCGGTTCCTGGGTCATACGCTACTGGCGATCGTCGATGGCCTCGGGGCGATCGGTGGCTCCGTGTGGCTGCCAGCCGAGGATTGCAGCGGTTTTCAGTTCCACCTCGAGTGTGTAGACGGCCGGATTCTGACCGCCGCGGAGTCGTCTTATCCATCCACGCCCGAGAGCGATTCGAGCGGCAGTCGGCGCTTCGTCATGTCCGAGCGCGAGATCAACGCCATACCTGCAATCGCGACGACGGACGACCCTAATCTGTCAAGCGCCACGCGTGCGTATCTCGTGAATCTTGGCGTCGGGGCCGTGCAGTGCGTGCCGATGACGCTCAACGAGCAGACCCTCGGCTGGATCAGCATTCGCCATGCCACACGGGTGACTGACGCACCCGACGAGGATCGACGCTTCGCCGAATCGCTGGGACGCCTCGCGACCATCGCAGTGCATCTGGCGCGGGCAAGCACCCGATCCCGAAATGCCGCTGTCATTGAGGAGCGCTCGCGGCTGGTACGCGAGATGCATGACACGCTCGCGCAGCAGCTAACGGGGCTTGTCGTCCAGCTCGAGGCTGCAAAAGCGGCCGCGACCGGCTCCGACCTCAAGGACGCAGGCGCCCACTATGAGCAGGCGATCATGCTTGCGCGGCTGTCGCTTCGCGAGACACGGCGATCCATGGTCGCGCTGCGTAACGATCCAGTCGACAGGCAGAGCCTCGCCGCTGCCCTCGATTCACTCGTGATGCGCGCCCGCGGCCAGCCTGGCCTGCAGGTGTTTGCCTCAGTTGCAGATGATGTTCCTCCCTGGAATGCTGAATCGCAGGGGGAACTCGTCAGAATGGCGCAGGAGGCGGTGGCCAACGCGCTGCGACACTCCAAGGCCCACAGTCTCGCCATCACATGGGGGCAATCCGAGGCCGGCTGGGTCCTGGAGATTCGCGACGACGGTGTGGGATTCGATGTCGGCGCTCCGTCGGATGGAATGGGGCTTTCCATACTGGCGGAACGCGCTGCGCACCTCGGTGCAGCACTGGCGATTAAAAGCCTGCCAGGGCACGGCACCTCGATCACGGTCACGATACCGAGCGGCGGACGCCCCGGCAGTTCGGCGCCCGTAACTCTGTTCGAGAGCCGATGAGCGCGGCCGCCACTACCCCGACCATCCGCGTGATGGTCGCCGACGACCATGCCGTCGTTCGCGAAGGCCTCATTGCCATCCTCAATCGCCAACCCGATATCCGCGTGATTGCGGAAGCATGCGACGGCGCTGCGGCGATCGGTGTGTGGGACCGAGTCAGGCCAGACGTCGCTCTCGTGGATTTGCGCATGCCTGGATTAGACGGCGTCGCCGTCACCGCGGCGCTGCGCGCGCGCGAACCGAAGGTCAAGGTGATCATTCTCACCACCTTTGACGGCGACGAGGACATCACGCGCGGTCTCGAGGCTGGCGCCTCCGCCTACCTCCTCAAGGATGCAACCCCGGACGAATTGGCCGAGTGCGTCCGGCGAGTCCGGAATGGCGATGTCTTCGTCGCCCCGTCGCTCGCAGGCCGACTGGTGCTGCACCTCCGGAACGACCCGCTAACGGCGCGGGAGCGAGACGTTCTTGAGGAGCTGGGGAGAGGCAGGTCGAATCGCGCGATCGCCGAGGCGCTCGGCATTGCCGAAGGCACGGTAAAGCTGCACATGAAAAACATCCTGTCTAAGCTGGATGCGAGCAGCCGAGCCGACGCCATCGTGATAGCAATTCGCCGCGGGTTTCTGAAGACATCCTGAGCGAATATCCCCTTGGAGATATGGCGATCTCTCCCGTTCGAGGCTCGCCGGCGAGCAGCGGTTGCGGCCCTAATTCGCGTCATGCTTCCCGTCAAGTTCGTGCTCCTGCGAGGTCAGCGGCGCGGCATACCGCGCAGCAGCACGCGCGCCCCAGATGGCCGCACTCCCTGACCACACGACGGCCTCTGCGTGCAGCATCGTTCGCCACCGCTCATCCTGCTGCTCGACTCCTTTCTGTTCAGCGCGTTCTCTCCCGACGATCCAGTACGGCTCGGTGACCTGGCGCGACTGCCTGCATCGTACCGCCAGTTTGGGAAGCTGAATCCTGACGGCATCACGGGATGGTCTGCATGGCACACTGCAGATGGATTCTGGTTGCTGAAGGGGCGGGTAGACCAGGAACAGTCGGAGGCCGTGCGGGCTTCCGTCGTCTGGATCGAATGGATGGATGCCGCTGGCGAGCGCCACAAGGGATGGTGGCACTGTTATCGACTCGATGAATGGATCGCCGGCCGCGGACATGCGTGATTCGCGAGCCGTGAAACCTTCGATGGCCGGCCGCGCGTCGGCCTGGAGCTCGAGCCAGATCTCTGAAATCCGCATTGACGTCCGCCGCAGGCACGAACAGCACGCCTGTCGATCGAGGCGACATGAGAACTCTCAAGCGGTGGCGGTCGATTCGCTGCCGGAGCCCGCCATGCATCCGCTCGCTGTGAGCATTTCGCCTGCATACGTCAGTTGACCGGACGTCCGGCGGAAGCACGATGCCGGCGGGGGCCTCCGGGCATCCTCCGCCCGGGTAGATGACGCACGACCAGCCAGACGGCGCTCCTATACTAAGGTGCCGGCCGGGAATCCGCGCGCCTGGCATATCAACAGCGCGCTGGGACCGGCACGGCGAAGGAGATGAGGGCCCGGCATCTCCTGCCACGCTGCGCGACCGTCACCTCGCATTGCATCGACGTTCCGTTCAACCAAGCGCGCCGGCCGCAACGACAACGCCGCCTGCCATCGAGCCGAAGCATTCCGACGCGGCGATGGCCACCTCCCGGGCAGGCAGTCCGCCTGCGACCAAACGCCGCAGGCAGCTGGCTGCCCGTTGCCGGAGTGCACCTTGACAACGTGACGCACCCCGTCTTGCCGAGGCCTGCTGCCGCAACTGGCGCCACGACGTCGCGCCTGCCGGCCCCTGTTCACGTGCGCGGCGCATCTCGCTCCGAATGCGCGGCCGATAGCAGCGCAAGCCCAAGCGGCCGACACCACCTCGCGACCCTTGATGGCTCGCCTTCGATCTCAGCCTTAGCGTTGCTCGTGCCGGCCTTTGAGCGCCGAATGGACGCTGAGCGTCCTGACGATTTCAATGCCGCGGAGCATTCATCCGGCAGCTGAACTCGTCGGGAGGTGAACCGATGCGTTCCGGCTGTGCGGCGCTCTTCTAATGCGCGGAACTACGCCTTGGCTGGAGCCATTGTCAGGGAACACCTGAACGAGCGCCGCGCGACGTCCGCACAGAATGGCCGCGCGCGCGGGTGCGCGCGGTTGGTCGGTACTTGCATCGACCGTCGCGCGTCGTGGCACCGGGGTCGTGGACGCGGTACCGCCAACTCGCTATGCGGTGCGTGAACTTCCGGATATAGTCGTTGTCGCGCGCGGGTCGATTTACTCTGATACAAGACGAATAAGGGGAGCGCTCAATGAATCGGAAGCTTGCCTATGCAATCGGCGCGATACTGAGTGGCACTTCCGTAGGTGCGCTCGCCGCGACGCCTGCGGCTGGCGGCGACGCCGACGTCGGAGCGCTGGAAGAGATCATCGTCACGGCTCAGCACCGCAACGAGGGAATGCAGGACGTTCCGATTGCGATGCAGGCCTTTACCGAAAGCACGCTGTCGCAGCTAAACATCACGAACTTTGACGACTACATCAAGTATCTGCCGAACGTATCGTCGGCTAGCAACGGCCCGGGACAGAGCGAAATCTACATGCGCGGCCTGAGTGCCGGCGCGCAGCAGTACCAGGGTAGCGGTTCCACCGGCTACTTCCCGAACGTCGCCGTGTATCTTGACAACCAGTCTGTGCAGCTGCCGACGCGAAACCTCGACGTCTACGTCGTTGACATCAATCGTATCGAGGTCCTCGAGGGTCCGCAGGGCACACTTTTTGGCGCCGGCGCCGAAGCGGGCGTCATCCGCTACATCACCAACGTCCCGAAGCTCGACAAGACCGAGGCGAGCGTTGGTGGCAGCTACAGCGCGACGGCGCACGGCGACCCGAATTCGAGCCTGACCGCGATGCTGAACCTGCCGCTGATCGAGAACAAGATGGCGGTGCGCGCCGTCATCTACGACGACAGCCGTGGCGGTTTCATCGACAACGTGCCAGCGACCTTCACGCGCAAGAATACTGACCTTGGCATTCACTACGCCAATTACCCGGCGGTCAATGGCCAATGTCCGAACGGTCTGCCGAACTCGGGCTGGTGCGTGCCGCCGGGAAGCCCGGTAATCAACAACTACAACATCGCCGGTAACGACATCAACCCAGTCACGTACCAGGGCATTCGCGGCGAACTTCTGTACAAGTTCAACGACGAGTGGGACGTGCTCGTCACCCAGACCTACCAGAACATGAGTGCGCAGGGAGTGTTCTACCAGCAGCCGAACGCGTCGGATGGGGCGGCGCTGCAGCCGCTGCAGGTTACGCTGTTCACCCCGTCCTATGACAAGGACCGGTTCTCGAACACAGCATGGACGGTTACCGGCAAGTTCGCCGAGCTGAATGCCGTGTACACCGGTGGCTACCTGGACCGAAACATCCATCAGATCGCGGACTACACGAACTACGCCCGCGGCCTGTATGCCGATTACTACCAGTGCTATGGGCCGGGAACCGGCTTCAACATCAACGGCGGCAAGGGGGACCCGAAGCTCAAACCGACCTGCTTCTCGCCGCTCACCACCTGGAACACGGTGGAGGAGCACAACGAGCACCTGCAGAATGAGTTCCGGCTCAGCACGCCGGAAGACTGGCGGCTTCGCGGGATCATCGGCGCCTTCGTCGAAGACAACAAGGTCTACGACCAGACCGAGTGGATTGAGACGACCATTCCATCGTGCACATCGAACGGCGCACCGGGCACACCGGGCAACAGCGGCTGTCTTTCGAACATCGGGACCGTACCCGGCGCAACGGTCGGGCGCCCCGGCATCCAGGCGAGCGGCGTTTCCTTCTACCCTGACGCGCTGCGCGACACTAAGCAGACCGCCTTCTTCGCATCGGCGGATTACGACATCGTGCCGAAGGTGCTGACACTGACTCTCGGGACTCGCTACTTTCGCTTCACGAACTCGCAGGTCGGGAGCCTGACTCAGGGATTCACCTGCTTTGAGCAGGGGACGCCGCCAAATGGCTGCATCACCGACTCCTTCAACTTCGACACCTCCGGGCTGCACAGCACCGAAACGGGCTCGCGGAGTCGCGCGAACATCACTTGGCATGTCACTCCGGATGCGATGCTGTACTACACCTTCTCCCAGGGGTTTCGTCCTGGCAGCTTCAATCAGAACGGTGGATCGCTGCATGCCGACGGCCCGGATGGCGTACCGCAATTTGTCGTGCCCAAGGGCTATGTATCTGACAGCCTGACCAACAACGAGATCGGTTGGAAGACCGAGTGGTTCGACCACCGTCTGCAGTGGAACGGCGCCATTTATCAGGAGCGATGGGACAATGTGCAGGTCAGCTTCCTCGATCCTGGCGTGGCCGGTAACGTGACCTTCGATACCAATGGGCAGAACTTTCAGGTGCGGGGCCTCGAGACTTCGCTCGTTGCGAGAATAACGCGCGGCCTGACGGTCCAGGCATCGGGTTCCTGGAACCACAGCGAGCAGACGAATTCGCCCGCACTGATCGACCAGAATCCAGCAAGCGTGAACTACGGCAAGCCGATCACCGAGACCTGCAGCAGCACCGGCACCAACTGCAGCGCCGTCGTCAACCCGTTCGGCCCGATCGGCGCGCCGACCGCAAGCTCGCCACCTCTGCAGTTCAGCGTACGCGCGCGCTACGAAATGACCCTGGGCGACTACGCGACATTTGTCCAGGCAAGCGCCGCGCACAGTGGCCACACGTTCACGCAAGCCGGTGCGAACCCGACGATCGCTGCGGCCGGATTCGTCAGCACCACGCGGCTGCGCTTCGAAGACCCGCCGTTCACGGATATCGACGCCTCCGTCGGCCTGGCGAAGGACAAGTGGAACGCACAGCTGTACGCTGAGAACCTGGCTAACGCGAACACCAGCCTGTTCACCAATGCCGATCAGTACATCGTCGCGCAGACGCCAATGCACCCGCGCGTCATCGGACTCAAGTTTGGCTACAACTTCTAGCGACGGCGGCAGTCGGCGGCTGCTGCTTGCGGGGTCTTCCCCTCGAAAGCCCCATGGGCGCGCTGCGGTCGCGTAATCGCCCGGTCGCTGGAGCCGTGCTAAGTCACGTGGCCGCGGAGACTGGGTCTTGCGATCGGCGACGCGCGTTTTCCGAGTGCGGCCTTACCGACCGCCCGGGCCGCGCGGAGGGGTCCGGACCTGACCTGTCCGGAAGCTCGAGCTCGCGATTGCGCGCGTGGCGTCGCTCGCGTGCGCGGCGAGATCCGTCGCGCGCCGCGCCGCGTTACGATTCGGCAGGGCAGCGTGACCAGTCTGCTCCGGGCATACGCCGATGAGACCGTCTGCAATCACCGTCACTACTCTGCTGTTGCTCGCGGCCTGCAGTGAGCCTGCCGGTCAACGTACGCCCGCTGTCGATCCGCTCGTCGGAGCATGGCAGTCCGAAGTCGCCTTTCGCGATGGGTCGCTGGCGGCCACGAAGGGCCTTCAGTTCATGTATGCGTTCAACAGCGGCGGCACCCTCACCGAGTCTTCGAACTACGATGGTGCGCCGCCCGTACCGCCCGCGTACGGCTCCTGGCGGCTCACCTCGCCTGGACGGTACGAGCTGCACTACGTCTTCTTCACGTCGCAGCCACCTGCCGACTGGAATGCCGTCACCGCCGGTGGCGGCTGGCTGCCGTCAGGCCGCGGGGAGTTGCACGAGACAATCACCATGGCCGCGGATGGGCGCTCATTTACCTCGACAATGTCGCTGTCGCTGTTCGACGCGAGCGGGAGGCTTGTCGCCGGCGGCGGATCTGCGACTGGCCATGGCACACGGATTGCCTTCTAGATCCATCGATGGTCGCCAGTAGCAACCGCCACTCCCGTCATTGCAGTCAGGGGCAGCAAGCCCGGCGCGGCGCACCGCAGTCGGATCACTAATGCCATCAACCCGGGACTCGCCCGCCACACTCGTGCTCGAGCCCATCGGCTACGTGTGCAGTCCGCTTGGCTCGAAAGTGGAGGCGGCGCGGCAGCCGCGCGCCGCCGAGGGCGTGCAGGGGAGAATCGAGCTGCTCCCCGGGCGTAACTTCGAGCATGCCCTCGAAGATCTCGTCGGCTGGGAGTACCTGTGGGTAATCTTCTGGTTCCACCTAAACCGGGACTGGCGGCCGAAGGTACTGCCGCCGCGGAGTACGTCGGGACGCAAGGGCGTGTTCGCGACGCGCGCTCCGCACCGACCCAATCCCCTCGGGCTGTCGGCCGTGCGCCTCGACCGGATCGACGGACTGACGCTGCACATTCAAGATGTCGATATGCTCGATGGCACGCCGGTGCTGGACATCAAGCCATACGTCGCCTACTCGGATGCTCGCGCTGCAGCCCGCAGTGGCTGGCTCGACGACTCTGCCTCGCCTGCCGACCCGATCGGGCCATACGGCGTTATATGGACGGCGGCCGCCGCCGACCAGGCTGACTGGATTCAGGAGCGGACGGGGCTGCCACTGCGCGAGCGGGTCGAGGCTACGCTGGCGCTGGGGCCGACACCACACCCGTATCGCCGCATCCGGCGTAGCGGGGACGGGTTTCGTCTGGCGGTGCGCGAATGGCGGGTGGAGTTCGCTGTCGTCGCGCGTGAGGTGCGCATCACCGAAATACAGTCCGGATACCGACCCCGGCAGCTTGCGTCCGAAGCGACGGTGGAGCCGATTCGCACCCACCGCGAGTTCACTTCGAAATGGGGCAACCGCCGCTAGAGCCGGATTGGCAGACCCAGACGCCACTCACGACCGCTGCCGCACACTGGCGGCGACGCCGCTCGCAACGCACGGCAACCGACGACCGGGAGCTCGACTAGCTGTAGTGTAACGTCGTGATAGGATCATTTTCTTGGCGGGTGACGGAGGAGCCCGGTCGCCGTGCCAAGAGCAGCGCTGCATCCGATAAATAACGAATTGTAGAAGGGGAGGACGAATGGCCAAGTCTCGTCAGTCACTACCCACGTGTTCGTCTCGGAGCATGCCTGGGCTTGCGATCGCTTCGGCTCTGTATGGCGTTCCGACCAGCGTTCTCGCACAGCAGGCGGCCGCGAACGGGGAGCTCGGCGAGATCGTCGTCACGGCTACCCGGCGCAGCGAGACCCTCGAGTCGGTCCCATACAGCATTTCTGTCGTCGGGTCGGATCAGCTCGCAAAGGCGGGCATCACGGACATGGCCTCACTCGCAGCAGGCGTGCCGGGTCTCAGCATTTACGACCTTGGCGCCCGGTTCGCGGCGTCGACGCCGCCCATTATCCGCGGTATCAACGCCACCAGTGAGCCACGAGGCTTTCGTTCCTTCGAGCAGGACCCGGTCGGGACGTACATCGGCAACTCGCCCATTTCTGGCTACTACCAGCTGGAAGATATCAAGCAGGTCGAAGTGCTGCGCGGGCCCCAAGGGACGCTATACGGCGCCGGTGCGCTGGGCGGCGCCATCCGCCTGATTCCGAATTCGCCGGAACTCGGGACCTCATCCGGGGAGATGGAGGCGACCGGCTCGCACACGGGCCATTCGGACGGCACCGGCTACGCGGTATCGGGAGTCGCCAACATCCCGTTCGGCGACACCGTCGCGTTCCGCGCGTCCGGCAAGTATGCCTACGATCCGGGCTGGATCAACGTATTCGGGCTCGTCTCCCGTACCAACAACGGCCTCTACGGCGTGCCGATTCTCGCCAATCCCAGCGACCCGGTCGGCAGCTCCGCGATCTTCCACAGCGAGAATGACTGGAACTGGCAGCGGACCTTCACCGGTCGCGCCTCGCTGCTGTGGAAGCCGACCTCCGACTTCAGCGCCGAGCTTGCCGACCTGTACGCCGGTGTGAATGGTGACGGCGGCCCGCAGGTGAACTACACATTCGCGGGCGGCCCCTTCCCGATCGACCCACGCATCACGGCGCCCGCCGGCGGACACGACCAGGACTTCTCGGAAATCGACCAGCCGTGGTCGCGCTACACCAATCTGGCCAGCCTCGATCTCAGCTATGACGCCGGCTTCGCGACGCTGTCGTCGACGACCTCGTACCACACGACGTCGGGCTCGACTCTGCAGGACGAGACCTACAACGGTACCGGCGTCGATGGGGGCCTGTTCGTCCCGTACTATTCAGGTACCCCGGCCAACCCGCGGTTCGTCTGGCCCTTCCTGTGGACTGATTCCTCGCACTCATTCACCGAGGAGCTGAGGCTCGTGTCCAAAGCCGCAGCCGATCGGCCGGTCGATTTTGTGCTCGGCACCTACTACGAGCGCACCGAGCGGACCGGCTCGTGGTACGACTCGAATCCGGGCGGCCCGGAGCGCTCCGTTGCACAGGGTTGCGAACTGCCGGGTGCCACGGTGGCGTGCCTCCTCGCCGGGCCGGACGATCTGGATTTCTACCAGATCGATCACCAGAGCTTCCGTGACCTGTCGTTCTTCGGCGAGGCCACGTGGCACGTCACGCAGCAGGCGCAGGTCACATTCGGAGCGCGCCATTTCTCGCAGCAGTTCACCGATGCGCAGATTTATCTGGATTACACGTTCCCGACCCTCGTCCCCCCGACGCCGCACCAGTCGCCGGCGTCAAAGACCGTCGGCAAGGTGAACCCGTCCTTCGAATATGCGCCCAATCAGTACGTCTACGCGCTTTGGTCGCAGGGATTCCGGCGCGGCGGCGCAAATTCCGTTCCGTACTCGGGCATCTTCCAAGAGAGCCCGCTGCTGCGTTACTACCAGCCGGATACCACCAACAACTATGAGGCGGGTTTCAAGGGACGGCTCGACAATGGCGTGACGTACACCCTCGCAGTGTTCGACATCCAGTGGAACAAGCCACAGATATCGGCAACGCTGCCGTCGGGAAACCTCGCCGTCTACAACGCCAATACAGCCGAATCGAAGGGCTTCGAGCTCGAATCGGCGGGGCCCTTGCTGGTCCACGGATTAACGTACGCGGTGAGCTACGCGTATGCGGACGCGACGCTCGCGAGCGACTACTCGCTGCCTGCGAACAACGGGGCCGGCCAGATCATTCCGGGGGAGCTGACGGGTAAGACGGGTACGCAACTGCCGGGGAGCCCCAAGTCCAGTGTCGCAGCGACCTTGACCTACGAGATGCCTCTTGAGCCCGGCTATGACCTCGCACTGTCTCTAAACGGTGTTTACCACACACCGGTGCGCTTCGCGCTGCAGGGCGGACCAGAATCCGTGAACGGCTACACGACGGTCCCATCGTCGTCGAGTTACCAGATGTTCAACCTGTCGGGGACGCTGAGCCACGAGCAGTGGCGCTATACGCTCTACGCTGCAAATCTCCTCGACAAGCAGAACGTGCTCGTACCGCCGCAGCAGATCAACCAGGTAGGCAACCTCACGAACGATACGCTCGTCAACCCGCCGCGGCAGATCGGCCTGCGGATTGCCTACAGCTTCAAGGGACGCTGAAGACCGTGGAGATGGGGACACAGTTCCGGCGCCAGTCCTGACAACAGCGACGGTCGCGCCGGCTCATTCCGAACCGGCGCAGCGCTCCGCGCGGAAGGAACGCGCGGCATTCGTGCTCCCGACCTAGTGAATGGCCGGCAACGTCTTCGGTTCGGTCCTCGCAGAGCATCGAGTCCAGCTGGTCGGCTGGCCCGCCGACATCGATTCGGTCGGCGTCGACGTGGCGTGCATGGCAGCGGGCGAGGGCTACGGCTTCCAGCGGTACACGGCGCCGGGATATGGAGCCTTCCATTGCTCGAAGCTGCCGGTCACGAATACGACGCCATCCTTCCCGAAGCCGATATTGGTGACGAAGCGCGTCGGCACTTTGATTATGCGCACCAGCTTCCGGTTCTCGTTGACGACGAGGATCCGGCCCGAGCCATTCTGCGCAATGTAGTAATTGCCGTCCGGGCCGAGCTTGAGCCCGTCGGGCCCGTTGTAGGGATCCTCATGCGCGGTTGGGGGTGCCAGATCCTGAAGCCGCGCCCAGACCGTCCGCGGGCCTAGGGAGCCATCCGGTCGCACTGGAAACGAGAGGATGCGCCCGGCAAGCATCTCCGCGACCAGCAGTTGCGTCTTGTCATTGGTGAGCGTCAGTCCGTTGGAATAGTGGATGGTGCTGGCGACCTCGGTGATGGCAATTCCGTCAGCGTTCACGTGGTACACGCTGCCGGTGATCGGCGCCTTTACGTCGTAGACGCCGGAAGCGGTAAAGTAGATTCCTCCTTGGCCATCGGATGCGAGGTCGTTCGGGCCTGCGAATGGCTTGCCGCCGCTATCCGCCTTGATTACCCGAACCTCCCGTCCGGAACGGTCCAGTTCGACCAGCGTGTTGTCGTCGTAGCAGGCCACGAGCAGCAGCCCGCTGAAGGCAATCAAGCCATCGGCACCGCAGCCGGCCTTGTGCCAGTAGACGGTTGCGGCCTTCCCGTCCCACACCTTGATGTTGCTGCCGGCGTACTCCACGTAGAGAAGCCTGCCGTCCTGCCAGAGAGGCCCCTCCGGGTAGCTCGCGTGCGGGTCGATGGTGACGAGGGACGCGGCAAGGGCCGGCTGCATCGCGAGCGCGAGAAGCGCCGCGGCGACCCTCCGGATACGCGTTGCCGAGGCCGGCTCCGGCCGCGCTCCACCAATACTCCCGTACGCGGTAGTCATCATGGCTCCGTGCGAAACTGCAGGGGAATCCAGTATGCGGGACCTGGCAGCGCGCACCAAGTCATGCCAGCGGAGATGGCCGGCGGCACTTCGATGGTGCCAACTCGCAGCTGTCACAGGTGAGCTGCGCCGCGAGCGACGCAGGCACGAGAAACCCGGCAGCTCAGGGGTACCGAAGACGGCGGTCCCCCGGTATTGCGCCGACCGCCGCAGGCAGGTCGCGGGACCTTGAGGCGCCATGCGAAGTCATGGATCCCGGAGATGACAGCGTCGCCCCGGCTTGCGGGGCGACGCCTCATTGTTCCGGGACCTCGCTGCGCTTCCAGAGCGCTCAGAACTTGACCAGGACACCTGCGCCGACGACCACCTCACGCGTGCGAAGGTCGGGGAACCAGTCTCCCGCCGAGCACTGACCGGTCTCGGCAACGCCGGCACCGCCCACGCAGCTACCGGGTGACCCGTTGTTACCGCCCGGAGGAGTCACGCCACCCGCACCCGACCAGTAGGGAACGTCCGAGTGCCGGTAGGTCGCTTCGGTCCACCACGTGATCCAGTCGGCGGGCATGTACTGCAGATTGAGCTGCGTATCCCACTGATAGAGCTTCTGGCCGGGTTGCTGCGTGAAGTACGGCGAGCCGGTCGCCGCGGTCGCTCCATTGATTGGCGGCGTCAGAGCGAGATAGCGGCCAGGGTTGTTCATGAACCCGCCGCCGATCGTGATCGCGTACAGATCGTTGTCGAACCACGTCCGGTCGTAGAACATCGAGCCGAAGAAGTTCTCCTTGTTCTGGCCATTCGAGCACGTGACGCCACCCCCATACTCGCAGCCGATGTCGACCGTCCAGCTGAATGCCATCTTCGACACGCCACGACCGCCCAGCCCCTTAGCGTCGTAGTACTTCACGAGGAGGCTGTCGTCCTCGTGAATGCGCTTCACCCTCGACCAGTCGACCGGCCCGCCGGCACCGACGTACGATCCTGCTGCCGCATTCGGATTGCCACCGTTCTGGGGCTGGCAGAGCGTGTCGACGGTGCCGGCACCCGTCGGGTTGTTGCTCTGGCAGGAGAGATTGTCCTGGCCGATGGAGTAGCTGTTGAGCACCAGCTTGACCCGGTCGTTCGGAATCCAGAGGATCTGTCCGCCAAACCCGGGTTTCGAATTGAACTTGGCATAGGACTGCCAGCCATTGATCAGCCACGGTTCGATCTTGAGGGTCTGCGTCGGCCACCATTGGACGCGCAGCCCATTGAAGAACCACGGCGTGTTGGACGACACGAACGAGGGCTGGTACGTCCAGTTGTCGTAGTTGTAGTAGCTGAATAGGCCGATGTACGAGACAAACACACCGACGTCCACATTGAGGCCGTGATTGACGTCCCAGTGATATCCCGCGTTCGCTTCGGAGAAGTAGC
>Ga0181519_10000661_pt1 | contig 31244 bp, 20 predicted proteins | sample PEATcosm2014_Bin_26_FD_121102 | JGI IMG/M metagenome (GOLD analysis project Ga0181519, IMG submission 121102) | Peatland microbial communities from MTU Mesocosm Facility, Houghton, MI, USA - PEATcosm2014_Bin02_10_metaG | ecosystem: Environmental > Terrestrial > Soil > Wetlands > Peat | place...
CAGATTATTCCCAAACAGTTTCTGAAGCGGATCGAGCGCACCGGCTTTGGCCAATTTTTGTTTTACGACTGGCGGTTCGCCACAGACGGGACGAAGAGCGCCGGTTTTATCTTGGACGAGCCGCGCTACGAGGACGCCAGCATTCTTGTAGCAGGGAAGAACTTCGGATGCGGCTCTTCGCGCGAACATGCGGTATGGTCTCTGTCAGATTTCGGTTTTCGCGCCGTCATTTCCTCTTCGTTCGCCGATATCTTCGCCAATAACAGCACCAAGAATGGCTTTCTGACGGTTCGTCTCAGCGAAGGGGAAGTCGCGGAGTTGATGCGGCGTTCCCGCGAGGTGGAGGATTATCAACTGACGATTGACCTGGAACATTGCGAAGTGCGTGACGAACGGGGTTTCACAGCGCAGTTCCCGATGGATGAATTCGTTCGCCATTGCCTGCTCAACGGGCTGGATGATATTGGCCTCACCCTGCAACATGAAGCGGAGATTGCCGCCTACGAAGCCCTGCATCCGGCGGCCTCCGGGCGGTGAGGCGTACAACCGTAAACCGAGGGTAAAAGCGCGTAAAGATTTGTAAAACACTTGTCGTTACCTTGACCCGCTTGGGCGAACGGTTGATGCTGTGTTGTACGGCTTTATGATGGCACTGCGTCGGATCCCAACCTTAAGTGTGTCTTCGGCGGGAACGAACGTGGCGTAAACCGATGTTCCTCCAGCAGATTTGCCGCGACGGAATGAAAATGCAAACGTCTAATAAATGGCAGTTTTCCGGGCGTTCTTGCGAGCATCCACACGTTACTAAAACCGTGAATGTAATTCTATGAACTTTTATCAAGGGGTATTTCCGCTCTTCCCTCGCTCTTGCCTTTCGCTGGCTCTGGGCGTCGCCATGGGTGTGTGCGCATTTTCTTCCGGCTGTACCAGTGCTGACAAGCAGCAGAAGGCGCAAGCCGCAGCCCCGCACGCGGTGTCGGTCGCAATCGCCAAAGTGCAACAACAGGATATGCCGGTCTATCTGGTTGGACTGGGATCGGTGACCGCGTTCTACACGGCGAATATAAAAAGCCGGGTGGACGGGCAGATTATGCGGGTTAACTTTCAAGAAGGGCAGATCGTCAAAGAAGGCGACTTGCTGATCCTCATCGATCCGCGTCCCTACCAGGTACAGCTGGAACAGATGCAGGCTCAGCTGTTCAAGGACCAGGCATCGCTGCGAGATGCCAGATTAAACCTGGACCGCTATACCACGCTGATTCCCTCGGGAAGCATTGCGCAGCAACAAGTCGATACTCAGAAATCAACCGTTGATCAGCTCGACGGCCAAGTGCGCACGGACCAGGCACAGATCGATAACGCCAAGCTGCAGCTGGTTTATTGCAACATCACGGCGCCTTTCACCGGCCGCGTGGGACTAAGGCAAGTGGATCCGGGAAACATCGTTCATGCAGCGGACACTAATCCGATGCTGATCCTGACCCAACTGCAGCCCATTGCGGTGGTCTTTACGCTGCCGGAGGATCAATTGCCGACCGTGGCGCAGCACATGAAGAACTCTACGCTGCTGGTGGAAGCCTACAGCCGGGACAACCAGATCAAGCTGGCTACGGGCAAACTGCTGACGATCGATAATCAGATCGATCAGACGACTGGAACGGCCAAACTGAAAGCTGTCTTCGATAACAAGGACAACCAGCTTTGGCCCAACCAATTTGTGAATGCAAACTTGCTCCTCGAGACCCGCAGAAACAGCACCGTGCTGCCGACGGCGGCCATTTTGCGGGGTCCTCAGGGAGCTTTTGTCTACGCGGTGAAGAACGACAAAACCGTCGAGGCACGGCCGGTGACGGTAACACTCGCGCAGGGCAACATGACAGTGGTTACAAACGGAGTCGCACCCGGAGACGTAGTGGTGACCGACGGGCAGGACAAACTACAAACTGGCAGCTCGATTGAACCGCGCGACGCCGGCTCCACCAACACGCCGAGCGCCAGCAGCACGGGTAGTGCCCCAATTTCAGGAATCCCGGCTTCATGAGTCCTTCACGGTTATTTATTCTTCGGCCAGTGGCGACCACGCTATTGATGGTCGGCGTGCTGCTGGTGGGCTGGGTCGCGTTCTTACAACTCCCGGTTTCCGCCCTTCCCGAAGTCGATTACCCCACCATTCAAGTTGTCACGTTCTATCCAGGTGCAGATCCCGATGTGATGGCTTCGTCGGTGACTTCTCCGCTGGAGCGGCAGTTTGGACAGGTTCCGGGACTGAGCCAGATGACCTCGACGAGTTCATTTGGCAGTTCCGTGATCACTCTGCAGTTTGGCCTCGATCAGAATATCGACGTGGAAGAACAGCAGGTGCAAGCCGCCGTGAACGCGGCATCTACGTTTCTGCCCGTGGATTTGCCGAATCCTCCGATCTACAACAAAGTGAATCCTGCCGATTCTCCAATCCTTACACTGGCCATGTCTTCGGATTCGCTGCCCTTGTCCAAGGTGGAGGATCTCGCCGATACGGCTTTAGCCCAGAAGATCTCGCAGTTGCCGGGAGTTGGGCTCGTTTCCATCAGCGGCGGGCAGAAGCCCGCGGTCCGAGTGCAGGTAAATCCAACCGCGCTGGCTTCCTACGGGTTAAGCCTGGAAGATGTTCGCAACGCGTTGGCCGCAGCCAATGTGGATCAGGCGAAGGGCGTCATCGACGGCGTACGCCAGTCCTATACGATCGGCGCGAACGACCAACTTTTCGCCGCCGCCGAATATAAGCCCATTGTCATCGCTTATCGTAATGGAGCTCCCGTAAGGGTTAGCGATGTTGCGAACGTAATCGATGGTACTGAAAATACACGGCTCGCTGCGTGGATGAATCAGACTCCGGCAGTCATCGTCAACATCCAGCGCCAGCCTGGGGCAAACATCATCAGCGTGGTCGACCGCATCAAGAAGTTGCTGCCGCAGCTGCAGGCATCGCTTCCATCCGCGGTCAAGGTGCAGATTCTTACCGACCGCACTACCACCATTCGCGCGTCGGTAAAGGATGTTGAGTTCGAGTTGGCGTTGACCATCGTCCTAGTGGTCATCGTGATCTTCTTCTTCCTGCGAAATTTGCGAGCCACGTTTATTCCCAGCGTCGCGGTTCCATTGTCGATCGTGGGAACGTTCGGCGTGATGTACCTGCTCGGATACAGCCTCAATAATCTGACGCTCATGGCGTTGACCATCTCCACCGGCTTCGTGGTGGACGATGCCATCGTCATGATCGAAAACATCGATCGCTATCTGGAGGCTGGAGATTCGCCACTCGATGCGGCGCTGAAAGGGTCGGGGCAGATTGGGTTCACCATCGTCTCGCTGACGGTTTCGCTGATTGCCGTGCTGATTCCTCTTTTGTTCATGGGCGATATCGTCGGACGTCTGTTCCGCGAATTCGCGGTCACGCTGGCGGTGACCATCCTGGTTTCGGCCGGAGTTTCTCTGAGCTTGACGCCGATGATGTGCGCCAAGTTGTTGAAGCATCGCAAGGAAGGTGAGAAGGGCCGCTTCTACGAAGTCACGGAAGATTTTTACAACCGGGTCATCGCTTTCTATGGCCGCACCGTGAAGTGGGTACTGAAACACCAGACGGCCACGTTGTTCGTCACCTTCGGAACCCTGGTTCTCACGCTGGTTCTCTACGTGGTTGTACCCAAGGGGTTCTTCCCGGTGCAGGATACGGGAGTAATTCTTGGGATTTCGGAGGCTCCCGACAACATCTCGTTTGATGCGATGTCGCAACGCCAACAGGAACTGGCGAAGGTAATTCTCAAGGACAAAGATGTGGAGAGCCTGTCATCCTTTATCGGCGTGGATGGCACGAACACGACTCCCAACAGTGGCCGCATTCAAATCAACCTGAAGCCACGAGATGAACGCAACGACGATGCTTCGGCAATCATTCGCCGGCTGCAGCCCGAACTCGCCAAAGTCGATGGAATCACTCTTTACATGCAGCCCGTGCAGGATCTGACGGTGGAAGATCGGGTAAGCCGCACGCAGTTCCAATACTCCATTGAGGACGCCGATGCGCAGGAGCTGGCGCAATGGACTCCCAAGCTGGTGGAAAAACTGCGGGCGCAGCCGGTACTGCGCGACGTGGCTACCGACCAACTGAATGGCGGTCTGCGAACCAATCTGACGATCGACCGGGATACCGCGTCGCGGCTGGGAATCCTTCCGCAGGCGATCGACAACACGCTCTACGACGCTTTCGGGCAACGACTGGTTTCGATTATCTTTACGCAGTTGAACCAGTATCACGTGGTGTTGGAAGTTTTGCCGAACTTTGCCAAGACACCCGATGCGATGAATGATGTATACGTTCGCCCCGCCAGCACAATCGCAAATTCGGGTGCGCCAACGGCCAATGCAGCTGTGTCAACTACCAGCGGAACGCCGGTTCCGCTTTCCACGTTTGTACGGATGCAGTCAACGAGCACGCCGCTCGCGGTTAACCACCAGGGGCAGTTCCCGGTGGTGACGCTTTCGTTCAACCTGGCGCCAGGCGCCTCTCTGGGCGATGCCACGAAGGCGATCCAGCAAGTAGAGAAGGACATTCAGCTGCCGCCGAGCATTCACGCTTCGTTTCAGGGAACGGCCGCGGCATTTCAAAATTCGCTGTCGAGCGAGCCGTTTCTGATTCTCGCGGCCATCATCACGGTATACATCGTTCTGGGCGTGTTGTATGAGAGCTACATCCACCCCATTACGATTCTCTCCACTCTGCCCTCGGCGGGCGTAGGCGCGATTCTGGCTTTGCAAATCACGGGCAACGATCTCACTGTGGTCGCGCTCATCGGCATCATCTTGTTGATTGGGATTGTCAAGAAGAACGCCATCATGATGATCGACTTTGCTCTCGAGGCCGAGCGGGAAGAACATAAGCCGCCGGAGGAGGCGATCTTTCAAGCCTGTTTGCTGCGCTTCCGGCCGATCATGATGACGACGATGGCGGCGCTGTTAGGCGGTTTGCCCTTGGCGCTCGGATCGGGAACCGGCGCAGAGTTGCGGCGTCCGCTCGGCATCACCATTGTGGGTGGATTGATTCTCAGCCAACTGCTCACGCTCTACACAACGCCCGTAGTTTATTTGTCGTTTGATCGTCTGGCGCACCGGTTTGAGAAGTACAAGATCGGCAATGTGATTCCGCAGGAGGAGATGGGGGACTAGAAGGAGAAGTCAGAAGTAAGAAGTAAGAATACGAAAGTTGAGAATGTTGCTCCACACTTCCGCATTCTGACTTCTTATCTTCTGCACTGCGATGAGTATTTCGGCTCCATTTATACGGCGCCCGATTGGCACGTCGCTGCTGGCGGCGGCCCTGCTGCTCTCGGGAATTCTTGCCTTCAATAATCTTCCGGTGGCTTCGTTACCGCGGGTGGATTTTCCCGTAATCGCGGTAGGTGCACAGCTGCCGGGCGCAGACCCGCAGACCATGGCTTCTGCCGTGGCTACGCCGCTGGAGCGGCAGTTCGGACGCATCTCCGGCGTGAACCAGATGACCTCATCGAGCCAGTTGGGCTCGACCGCCATCGCGCTGCAGTTTGATTTGAACCGCAATATTGATGCGGCAGCGCGCGATGTGCAAGCCGCAATCAACGCGGCGCGCAGTCAGCTTCCTGCAAACCTGCCGAGCAATCCGACCTATCGCAAAATCAATCCCGCGGACGCCCCCATCCTGATTCTGGCGCTCACTTCCGACACGGTTCCCGTGGCGCGCTTGTATGACACCTCCGACTCGATTCTGGCGCAGAAGCTCTCGCAGGTGAACGGAGTGGGCCAGGTCTTCACTTACGGTTCGGCGCCGCCGGCCGTGAGGGTGGAAGTAAATCCGATGCTGCTCAATAAGCTCGGAGTGGGTTTGGACACGGTGCGCAACGCTCTCAATCTGGCCAACGCGAACCAAGCCAAGGGCCAAGTATCGAATGAGACGACCTCAACATCCTTCGAGGACAACGACCAGCTGTTCACAGCGGATCAGTACCGGCCGCTGATTGTTGCTTACCGCAATGGCGGGCCGGTGCGACTGAGCGATGTAGCGGAAGTGCAGGACTCGGTGGCGGATGTGCACAACCTCGGACTGGCCAACGGCAAACCCGGTGTGCTGGTGGTTATCTTCCGGCAGCCTGGAGCCAACATCATAGAGACCGTGGACCGGGTGCGCGCGCTGATGCCTTATCTCCAGTCCTCAATTTCTCCGGCTATCAAGCTGCAAGTAGTGATGGACCGCACCGTCACGGTCCGTGCCTCGGTGAAGGACATTGAATCCACGCTGCTGATTTCGATCGTGCTGGTGATTCTGGTGGTGTTCGTGTTCCTGCGCACCGTGAGGGCGACGGTGATTCCCAGCATCGCCGTGCCGCTATCACTGGTGGGTACCTTCGGCGGGATGTATGTGCTGGGCTACAGCCTGGATAATCTGTCGCTGATGGCGCTGGCGATTTCGACAGGTTTCGTGGTAGATGATGCCATCGTTGTTCTGGAGAACATCACGCGCTACGTAGAGCAGGGGATGGACGCGGTGCAGGCCGCGTTCAAAGGCGCATCTGAGATTGGGTTCACCGTGGTTTCCATGAGCACGTCGCTGGTGGCCGTATTTATTCCCTTGCTGCTGATGGGCGGAATTGTGGGGCGGCTGTTCCGCGAGTTTGCCGTCACGCTGAGTATTGCGATCGGAGTGTCACTGCTGGTGTCGCTCACCACCACTCCGACGATGTGCGCCAAATTCCTGCGGCCGTCACAGCCGAACCAGCGCCACAACTTTGTCTATCGCACCAGTGAATGGTTCTTCGACACCCTCTTGGCCGCCTACAGGCATTCGCTGAAGTGGGTGCTGGCGCACCAGCCTATTACCCTGGCAGTAACGATCCTCGTAGCCTGCCTCAGCGTCTATCTCTACATCCAGGTGCCTAAAGGATTTTTCCCGCAGCAGGATACGGGGCGGATCATGGGGTCGGTGCAGGCGGCACAAGATATCTCGTTTCAGGCCATGAGCAGCAAGATGGAACAGTTCGTGAAAATCGTGCTGACGGATCCGGCGGTCGACACGGCGGTTGGGTTCGCTGGTGGAGGCTCGGCGACAAACCAGGGCCGGTTCTTCGTCATGTTGAAGCCGCTCGAGAAGCGCAGCCATTGCCAGACTCGCCATTTCTGGCAATCGTGCCCGAACGTTACCGCCGATGACGTGATTAATCGTCTGCGAGACAAACTTGCGGTGGTTCCGGGAGCTACGCTGTTCCTGCAATCGGCGCAGGACCTGACGATTGGCGGGCGCTTTGGCGCGGCGCAGTACCAGTTCACGCTGCAAGGGGAGGATTTGAACGAGCTGAATAACTGGGCGCCGCAACTGTTCGAAAAAATGCGCGCCCTGCCGCAACTTCGCGATGTGAATACCGACCAACAAGATAAGGGACTGCAAGCCCAGTTGGTGATTGATCGCGACACCGCCAGCCGCCTTGGCGTTGCCGCGCAGGATATCGACAACGCGCTCTATGACGCTTTCGGACAGCGGCAAGTTTCCACTATGTACCGGCCTCTCAATCAATACCACGTAGTGATGGAAGTCGCGCCACAGTTCCAACAGACGACGGAAGCCCTGCAGAATATTTATCTCCGATCTTCCAACGGCGCACCAATTCCTTTGTCAGCCTTCACTCACTTCACGCCCTCCAACATACCGTTAGCGGTGAATCACCAGAGCCAATTTCCTTCAGTCACGATTTCATTCAACCTGGCTCCCGGTGTTTCACTGGGACAGGCGACGTTAGCCATCGAAAAAGCTCAAAGCTCCATTGGCTTCCCCAGTACGATTCAGGCGACTTTTCAGGGCACTGCAGCCGCATTCAAGGATTCGCTCTCCAGTGAACCAGTCCTGATTCTCACGGCGCTGATTACGGTTTACATCGTGCTTGGTATGTTGTACGAAAGCTACATTCATCCCATCACAATTCTTTCGACGCTACCGTCGGCCGGCGTGGGAGCCCTGCTGGCCTTGATTTTGACGCACAACGAGCTCAACGTAATCGGCACGATCGGCATCATCCTGCTGATTGGCCTGGTGAAAAAGAACGCCATTATGATGATCGATGTGGCGCTGGATGTGGAGAGGACGCAAGGAAAAAAACCAGTAGACGCCATCTACGAGGCTTGTTTGCTTCGCTTCCGTCCGATCATGATGACAACCATGGCGGCTCTGCTAGGCGGGCTGCCGCTGGCGTTGGGCACCGGAACCGGCTCCGAACTCCATCGTCCACTTGGCATCACAATTGTCGGCGGACTCATCGTAAGCCAGGCGCTGACTTTGTTCACCACCCCCGTCGTGTATGTTTATCTGGATCGTTTGCGGCTGGTATTGCGCGGTGGAGAAAATCTGTCATTGGCCGGCCCGGCTCAACCAAGCCCGGCGCACTCAGCGGACTAAGCACTTAGAAGAAAGTCAGCGAAACATAGAATCAGGGCGGCTGCGTGCAACCTGACTTCAGAAGCAGTGCATCGCAGACTCAGTGGGACGGTCATGCAGAGGGTTGGGGAATCCGCTCCCCTTTTTCTTGCTCTGACCATATGATAAACAATGTGTTGTTTCCATGCCGATTTCCCGGCAGCCGGGTATTATTGTTCTTCGCCTTCAAATTCTCGCAGGAGTCACGGATGCTTCAGAAAGCACTTGGGCTGGTATTTGTTTTTGCGGTCATTGCCGGTGGTGTGAGTTGTGGCAGCAACGCGAGTCACTACGTCTATGCGGCCGTTCCGGCCGCGAGCCAATTGGCCGTTTTTCGCGAAGATCCCTACTCCGGTGTGCTGACACAACTTCAGGAAAGCCCGTACACAGTGGGCAGCGGAGCTTACTCGGTGGTGATCCATCCATCCGGAAAATTCCTGTACGTCGCAAATCCCGGACAGGGAGAAAACGACGTTTCGTTGTTCGACATAAACAGCGACGGAACGGTGAGCGAAGTAACGCCAAGAACTCCCGTGGGAACGCAGCCGTTTCTGTTGGCGATGGATCCTGCGGGCAAGTATTTGTATTGTGCGAATGCCTTATCGAACGACATCTCGGCTTTCTCGATCGATGCCAGCAGCGGCGTGCTTACCGCGGTGACCGGGTCGCCGTTTCAAATTCGCTTATCCGTCAAGAGTATGCAGTTGTCGCCATCGGGCAATTTCCTTTACGTCAGCGCCCCCAGTTCCCCCACTGGAATCATTGCAGTCTTCAGCGTAACCGCAGGAGTACTCTCCTCAAGTCCGATTGTTGGAGGACTCACCTTCACCGCGGATAACGATCCGGCATCGATTGCCATAGATCCCAAAGGTTCGTATCTCTACGCGGCGAACTCTGCGGCCAATTCCATCTCCATCTACTCGATCGCTTCGTCCGGACTACTAACGGAGGTCCCTCAATCTCCTCTCGCTGACGCCTTTCAGCATCCGATATCACTCGTCCTGGATTCTACAGGGAGCTATCTTTACGCAGCGAATCAAGGATCCAACAATGTCGCGACCTATTCGATTACGTCCGGTACGGGCTTTCCCGTCGAAGTCACTGACTCTCCGTTCGCAACCGAAACGGAGCCGAGCTTCCTGGCCGTGGATCCGAATAGCAAATACTTATTCGTGGGAAACCAGACAGGATCGGCGGGCATTCAAGCGTTTGGCATCGCCAGCGGGAGTTTGAATACCATCGCAACTTATTCTGTAGGGAACACTCCGACTTCGATCGCGATCTTGCCATAGTCGAGCCTAAGCGATACCATGACTTTCCTCACTCGCCGCAGTGGTGCGACTGCGGGCGTGAGTCTGATATTGCTTCTTTTTTGCGAGGGATAGCAAACAAAAATCCTCAACTCTGCGACAATACGTACGCCGGCACAACGCAGTCCGTTGCAACCGCGACGGGGATCCCCGCCATCTAATCGAGAGAGGCTTCTCACATTCGGTCGGCTTGGGGGCGGGTTCCGTGCCGAGAACAAGGTCAGGACTCAGAACCCATGAAGATCGCAAGCGCCGCGAGCGCGTTCCCGAAGAATTACTATTCCCAGAAGGTTCTCCTAGAACGCCTGCAAGATTATTGGGGAGCTCAACTCAAGAATCCATTGCTGTTGGCGCGATTGCACCGCAACGTGACCGTGGATGGCCGTTACCTCGCAATTCCCGCCGAACAGTATGCGGACATCAAGACCTGGGGAGAAGCCAACGACATCTGGATCAAAGTGGCTCAGGAATTGGGAGAGCAAGCTCTTTGCCTTGCGCTTCACAATGCCGGGATGAAGCCACAAGATTTGGGAGCCTTGTTGTTCACGACGGTCACTGGAGTCGCGAGCCCTTCGATCGACGCGCTGCTGATCAACCGGATGGGCCTTCCCGCCAACATTCGCCGCACGCCGATTTTTGGCTTGGGATGCGTGGCGGGAGCGGCCGGGATCGCTCGCGCTTACGATTACGTTCGTGCCTATCCTTCGCAAGCGGCTGCCCTGGTCTCGGTTGAACTTTGCTCGCTCACTTTGCAGCGCGAGGATCTGTCGGTCGCGAACCTGATCTCCTCTGGACTTTTCGCCGATGGCGCAGCCGCCGTGATCGTCACCGGCGAGAACTTCGCATCATCGAATGGCCACAATTCGGGGCCTACAATTCTCGCGACCCGCTCGATTTTTTATCCCGCCACGGAAGAAATGATGGGCTGGAACATTTCTGAGAAGGGTTTCCGCATCATACTTTCTACGGAGGTTCCAACCCTGATCCGGGAGAACCTGGGTAAGGACGTGGACGCTTTTCTGGCCGACAACGGTCACCAGCGAAGCGATCTAAGAAGCTTCGTTCTGCACACCGGTGGACCCAAGGTGCTTGAGGCTTCGGCGACGGCGCTGGGACTGCACAACGGAGAACTAGATGCCTCCTGGGATTGTTTGCGCAAAGTGGGAAATCTTTCTTCGGCTTCCGTTCTGTGTGTGCTGGAGGACGTGATGAAGCATCGGCGTCCTGAGCCTGGCACCCTCGGCCTGCTGGCCGCGATGGGACCTGGATTTTGCTCCGAGCTTCTGCTTCTGCAATGGTGAGAGTATATAGTTGCTGAACTCAACGGACGTATTTGTCATCGGTGGGGGCCCGGCAGGACTGGCCGCAGCAATCGCCGCCCGGCAGCAAGGATTCCGCGTGGTCGTGGCCGACGGAGCGAGACCGCCGATCGATAAAGCCTGCGGCGAAGCGCTGATGCCGGACGCGATTGCGGCGCTTGAGAAGCTTGGAGTTATGCTGTCCGCTGCGGACGCGTGTCCGGTGCGGGGTGTTCGCTTTCTCAGTCCCGGCCTGTCCGCAGAGGCGGTTTTTCCTTCCGGCCATGACGGGCTCGCAATTCGCCGGACGACGCTGCATCGTATCCTGACTGCACGCGCCGCAGAGCTGGGCGCCGATCTGCTATCGCAATGCGCGGTTACCGGGATTTCCCCAGGGAGCGTGCGTTTGGGAAATCGCCGCGTACGGGCATCGTGGATTATCGGAGCCGACGGCGCTAACTCACGGGTGCGGACGTGGGCCAATCTCGAGCCTCGCTCACGTACAGGTACTCGATATTCCTTTCGCCGGCATTATCGCGTCAGACCCTGGACTGATCACATGGAAATCTATTGGGGAAAACACAGCCAGGGATATATGACGGCGGTGAGCGGTGATGAGGTTTGTGTGGCTGTGGCTTCGCGCCACCCGGGACTGCGCCTGGAAAGATCTTTGCGGGATTTTTCGGATCTCAGCGAGCGATTGTCCGGGGCCGTGGCGACCTCCGCTGAAAGGGGTGCGATTACAGCGAATCGCCAATTGAAGCGTGTCTGGCGGGGGAATGTTGCGTTGGTCGGCGACGCTTCCGGCACGGTTGACGCAATTACTGGCGATGGTCTGGGTCTTTCATTCAGCCAGGCTGCAGTGCTGGCGAACTGTCTCAGTCGAGGCGATCTGACCGGCTACCAGGCGGCGCACCGTCGCCTGTCATTCCGTCCCCTGTGGATGGCACGATTGATGCTAATGCTGGATGGGCGTCCGCGCATTCAACGTCGTACGCTGCAAGTTTTTCGCAAGCATCCCGACGTTTTTCGCAGGCTGCTGGCCCTACATGTAGGGAACCTATCTCCGATCCATCTGGCTATGGATGGGCTTACCTTGGGATGGGGACTGCTGACCACATAGCCCATGAAGGAAAACGCTCAGGCTTTTCTGCGAAGTCGGGTGCGCCGGGCCATCGTGGCAGTTTTGTTTCTCTCATCGACTGTTACAGCAACTGCGCAGAACGTCGGGCTGCAGTTGGATCCGCAACACACAAGCGTCAATTTCACACTCGGAGATGTGCTTCATACGGTTCGGGGAACGTTCGAACTGAAGCGAGGAGCATTGCGCCTCGATCCCGCCTCGGGGAAACTCACGGGCGAAGTCATAGTGGATGCCAAGAGCGGTCAAAGCGGCAACGGAATGCGCGACCGGAAAATGCATCGCGAAGTGCTGGAGAGCGATCGTTATCCGGAAATAGTGTTCCGTCCGGATCGAGTCGACGGGGCCGTGTTACTGTCAGGAACCTCTTCTGTCCACGTCCATGGAATTTTTGCAATTCACGGAGCGGAGCACGAACTCACGGTCCCGGCTGAAGTCAAGATAGCCCCGGGTTATTGGACCGCGACACTACACTTCGCTGTGCCTTACGTGCAATGGGGGATCAAGAACCCGAGCACGTTGTTTTTGAGGGTCAGCGAGTCGGTTGATATCGACCTGACGGCCTCGGGAAACCTGACTCAACCGTAATCTGATTCGCCGCTCGTCGCTCTATCAGTATCCCTCTAGCGGAGCGATTCCCTTACCCTCGGTGCATTCGTAGCATCGACCGGCTGCGAGGTTGGTGAACTCTTCTATTCTTCCGCTGGGCCAGGTGACCACAACGCGCTCGACGCGGTCGCGCTTCTCCAGTCCAAACGTGATCGGAAGTTCGGATTGCGACAAATAGCTCGATCCACTCTTTACCATTCGTGTCTGGCTCAATCCGCCGGAAACGATGTGAACCGTGGCTCCGATCGCATCGCGATTGGATTTTGTGCCGACCAGGCGGAAACGGATGCTGCGATTTCCGGCGAGCTGGTCGTTCCGGTACAAGTGGGCCGCGCCGTTGTTCGTGGTGAGTATCAGGTCGAGATCGCCATCGCGATCGAAGTCTCCATACGCGAGACCGCGTCCGACCTTGGGCTGCTCGAAGCCTCCACCGAGTTCGCCAGCGACGTCGCGAAACCTGCCGTGCCCATCGTTGAGAAACAAGAGCGGAGGCTGGGCGTATCCCACGTTGCCGCGAATGTTGCGAACCGTCTCGTCAATGTGGCCGTTCGCTACGGCAAGATCGAGCCAGCCATCGAGATTGGCATCGAGAAAAACACATCCAAAGCCGAGACTATTCTTGGAGGCCATGCCCACGCCAGCTTGGGCCGCGATGTCTTCGTAGGTTTTCCCGCTGAACTCGTAGAGGCCGGTCATCTCGTTGTCGAAGTTTGTAATGGCCACGCCCGATCGGCCGGAGTTCATGAAATCGGCAATATCCACGCCCATGCCGGCGCGGGCTTTACCCTCGGTGCTAAAAGCCAATCCAACCTCGACGGCTGCATCTTTGAACGTCCCGTTGTGCTGGTTGCGGTACAGCTTGTTGGGCTGAGTGTCGTTCGCGACCAGCACATCGGGCCAGCCATCCTGCTCGTCATCAAGCATGGCGACGCCAAGGGATTTTGAACTGCTGTCGAAAATGCCACTGGAGGCGGTGACGTCCTCGAAGGTTCCATTTCCGCGATTGTGAAACAGCCAGCACGTCTCGCCGCGGTACGCTTCTGGCGTGCAATAAGACTTGTGCCTGCCGTCGAGACTGCAGAAGACGTCGTGCTCGGGCGACCACTTCACATAGTTACAAACAAAAAGGTCGAGCAGGCCATCGCGGTCGTAATCGAACCACAAAGCGGAGGTACTAAAGGCTTGACGCTTCCCTAATCCACTCGCTGCGGTTACATCGACAAAGGTTCCCTTGCCGGTATTGTGGAACAGCCGGTTCTGTCCCACACAAGTGATGAGAATGTCAGAGAATCCGTCGTTGTCATAGTCGCCGACGGCTACACCCATGCCGTACATTTCAACGTCGAGTCCGGCGCGGGCAGTAACGTCGGTGAACGTTCCGTTTCCATTGTTGTGATACAGCCGCAGCGTGGAGCGGTGCTGCTTGTGGCCAGGCCAATCCATTCCGTTGACCAGAAGAATGTCCTGCCAGCCGTCGCGGTCGTAATCGAAGAAGGCGCACCCGGAGCCCATCGTTTCTGGTAGGAATTTCCCTCCAAAGGCGCCGCTGTTGTGCTGGAACTGGAGACCGGAACTGGAGGTCACATCGACAAGTCGAAAGCCAGGAGGAGTCGCACCGGCTTCCACGCCGAGGGCGCGTAAGGGCAGCTGTGACACGCACGCAAGCCCCGCCAGGTTGCGCAGAAACGATCTGCGATTCACGGAACGTTCACCAGCCCCGCGCGAATGGCATAAACAACAAGCTCCGCAGTCTTGTGAATGCCCAGCGCATTCATGATATTGGCGCGATGAACCGCAACCGTATTGGCGCTAAGCTCAAGGGCCGATGCGATCTCTTTGTTCGATTTTCCATCCACGATCATCTGCAGCACTTCGAGCTCGCGAGGAGTCAACCCGCTGCTGCGTTCACCCCGGAGTACGGAGTGCTGCTCCACCTGAGGATCGAAAATCGTTTCTCCGTTAGCGACGCGCCGCACCGCTGGCCCCAGCTCCAGATTCATTGCATTTTTTAGAATGTATCCCTTGGCGCCAGCTTCGATCGCCTGCCGTACCCAGGTGCTCTCGGAATGCATGCTGAGCATGAGAACCGCCGTCTCGGGAAGATCTTCCAGAATTTGCCGCGTCGCGTCGAGGCCGTTTGTCTTGGGCAGAGCGCAGTCCATGACTACGACCTGTGGCCGCAACTCCTGCGCCAGGCGGATGGCCTCATCACCATCGCCGGCTTCGCCCACCACCTGCATGTCCGGCTCATCTTCCAACATGCGCCGGAACCCCCGCCGCACCAGGCCGTGATCATCGACTAGCAATACCGTAATCTTTTTTGTCATGGGGATTGGTTTCAGAAGCAACGGTCTCAATCTTTTCGCGCGGGGCGGTCAGGCGCAACATTGTGCCCCCCGCAGTGGGTAATGAAAATGCAATCTGTCCTCCCATCAGCTCGGCGCGCTCGCGCATGGCGACGAGTCCAATGCCTTGCTTCACGGGATGCCCGTTAAAGCCTGCACCGCGATCTTCCACCTCCAATTCGAGCTCAGAGGGAAGAAATCGCAATCTCACCCAAGCCTGCTTTGCGCCGGAGTGCCGCGCTACATTGTTCAATGCTTCCTGCAGCACGCGATAGATTTGTACCGCTGCACCGGCATCGATAGCGAATGGCACGCCCTGCTTTTCATAGGATATGGCAATTCCGGTCTGTCGTTCCACGGTTGGAATGTACCAGTCGAGCGTGGTCTCTAACCCCGCCTCATCCAGCATAACCGGATGCAGCGCCTGCGACAGGCTTCTGACGCGGTCCAGCGTGTCCTGCGCGATCTGGCGGACTTCGTGGAGATCTGTGCGCAAAGCCGAACCTTCTGGCGCGTGAGCGCCCGCGCGGCCGAGCATCGCGCCCATCGCCGTCAGAATCTGGCCAAATTCATCATGCAGCTCTCGCGAAATATATCGTAGCGTCGACTCCTGGGTTGCAATTAGTTTCTGCGCGAGTTCGCTACGGCGCTCTGAAAGTTCAGCCATGTGTGCGAACAGCCGGCGGTTCCAGCGGATCATGGAGAATCCAGTCAACAGAATTGCGCCCAGCGTCGCGGCCAGGAATACATACACTTGCCGCTGCACGCGGTCATAAATCTGGATGATGCGCTGCGCCGCTTGCTCTTCGTTCTCGCTGTTCTGTACCAGAAATCGAGCTACGGTCGTACTCAGCGCCGCCTGCCGCGCCTGCAGCGAGAGTTGGATCTGTGCCCGCGCATCTTTTTCCCTGCCCGAGCCGGCCAGCGCAAAGACGCGGTCCACCGCATCCCAGAACTGCGCCAGCGACGTGCTTAAAGAGGCACTTTGCTCAGCCGTACGACCGGCCGGTGCCAGACCGGCTTCCAGGCGCATGGCATCATCCAAATCGGTGCGGATGCGCTGGAACTGCGCCGACCAGGCGGTAAGAGGATACGGTTCGTCGTTGTCGATCATGTCCCGCATGGCAACCGCGAGCAGGTTCAGGTCGTTCTGGATGCGCAGCAACTGCAGGGAATCTTTACGGTTGCGGTCAATCAGTTCGGATTGGAGTCTGCGTAAACCAGCCACTTGCCACGTGATATACGCCGAATAGGCCACGACTGCCGCGAGTGTGATGACCAGGCCGAGCAACAAACCTGCGGTTGGAGAACGCTCCGGCGAAGACTGGCGAGACACGACCCGAGGATACAACGGCTGGCCCGGACATGTCACAATGCTGTAGCCACAAGCCAGCAATTAATGAAGCGAATCAAGCTCGGCGGGAGTCCAACAGTAGATTGAGTACCGATCCCACAACAGCCCCGAAGAAACCCAAAGTCGAGAGACTCCGCGCCATCCTGCCGGAAGTCTGGGAGCTGATGCGTCCGCGACGCGGCCTTCTGGCGCTCGGCTTCGGGTTGATGGTGATCAACCGCGTAGCCGCCTTGGTCCTACCCTACTCCACGAAATTCTTGATCGATACAGTCATCAATAAGCACCGCATGGACAAATTAGTGCCGCTGGTGATGGTCGTGCTCGGAGCTACTGTGGTGCAGGGCGTTACCTCTTTTTCACTGACGCAGTCCTTGTCGAAGGCGGCACAACGGTTAATCACAGAACTGCGTCAACAGGTGCAGGCCCACATTTCGCGCTTGCCCGTCGCCTTTTACGACGTCAACAAAACCGGTAGCCTGGTTTCCCGCATCATGAGCGATGTGGAGGGTGTGCGGAACCTCCTTGGAACCGGGCTCGTGGATTTCGCTGGAGGTGTGGTCACTTCCGGAATCGCGCTGGTCTTACTGCTGCGCACTAGCCCGCAGATGACTTTGATCGCTGTGGGTTCGCTTGTGTGCTTCGGCATCTCGCTGAATAAGGCCTTCGGGACCATCCGGCCGATCTTTCGTGAGCGGGGGAAGATCAATGCCGAGGTCACCGGCCGGCTCACCGAATCACTGGGCGGAGTGCGCGTAATCAAGGGGTATCACGCCGAACAGCGCGAGGAAGCAGTGTTCGCGGCCGGTGTTCGGCGCCTCCTCGATAACGTGATGCGTACTCTTACCGCAACGTCGGTGATGAGCCTTTCGGCAAGCGTTCTGTTGGGCTGTGTGGGCGCGGTCACCATGTATGTAGGTGCCCACCAGATTGCTTCCGGTACCCTGACGGTTGGCGGATTTGTTTCCTATACCTTGTTGTTGGGCTTTTTGGTTGCGCCCATCATGCAGATTGTTTCCATCGGAACTCAGCTCACTGAAGCGCTGGCCGGTCTCGAACGGACGCAGGAAATCATGCGCGAGAGGCCTGAGGATCAGGATCCTAGACGCTCCGTGCCGCTGCGCGATATTGTGGGGCAGATTCAGTTCGACAATGTAAGTTTCACCTACGACGGAATCCATGATGTGCTGCGTGATATTTCCTTCCGCGCCGATCCGGGGACGGTGACCGCGCTGGTTGGTTCCTCCGGCTCTGGTAAGTCAACAACCATTGGCTTGATCTCGGCTTTTTATGTGCCCACCAAAGGCAAGATTCTGCTCGATGGCATCGACCTCAGCACGGTTCGACTCGACTCTTACCGTACTCGTCTTGGGGTGGTGCTGCAGGAATCTTTTCTTTTTGACGGAACAATTCGTGAGAATGTTTCGTTTTCACGTCCAGATGCAAGTGAAGAAGATATCCTGCGTGCGTGCCGGATCGCGCGGGTCGATGAATTCGCGGAAGCGTTCGCCGACAAATACGACACGGTGGTTGGAGAACGCGGCGTGAAACTTTCCGGAGGCCAGCGGCAGCGGATTTCGATTGCCCGTGCCATTCTGGCCGAGCCACGCATCCTGATTCTCGATGAGGCAACTTCAAGTCTGGACTCCGAATCCGAACAAATGATCCAGCAAGGACTTTCTTATTTGATGAAAGGCCGGACGACCTTCGTGATCGCACACCGGCTTTCGACCATCCGCCGCGCTGATCAAATTTTGGTGATGGAGCAAGGACAAATCGTGGAGCGCGGCACGCACGACCAACTCTATGCCGCGCGAGGCCGTTACTACGACCTGTATACGAGGCAGCATGGTGTCGAGGGCAACCTGTTCCTCGCTCCCGGCGAGGGCGACTTGCCTGAGTTGAATGTGCCCGGAAATGGCAGCTCCAGGCCGGCGCGAAACGGCGACGGAAAACCGGCCGATGCTTTGCGTGTTCTGAAGGGAGAGGTCCGCTAGCGAATGAGTAGCGCGAGCAACTCCCAACAGAATCAGATCCCGGCAATTCGTGCGGAGCACCTTTGCCGCCACTATCGGATGGGCGAGACGGTGATCCGCGCCGTGGATGGCGTGACTTTGGAAGTGCGCGCCGGCGAATTCGTTGCGCTCCTCGGGAGTTCAGGCTCCGGCAAATCCTCAGTGCTGAATCTGATTGCTGGTCTTGACCGCCCTACCTTCGGCAAGGTTATTGTTCACGACCGGAATCTCGCCCAACTGTCCCGCGAAGAGTTGGCGCGATATCGCTTGCACACGGTGGGAATGGTGTTCCAGTCTTTCAATCTGATTCCGACGATGAACGTGGTAGAAAACGTGGAATTGCCCATGCGCTTCGCGGAGATCGAGCGCGGGAGGCGGGACAGTCTGGCCCGGGAAGCACTCGCCCGTGTAGGTTTGCAAACGCGCATGAACCATCGCCCCAGCGAGCTTTCCGGCGGAGAACAACAACGGGCCGCACTGGCTCGTGCGCTTATCAACCGGCCTCAACTCCTGCTCGCCGACGAACCGACCGGCAATCTCGACAGCCATACAGGGACTGAAATCATGAATATGGTGCGCGAGTTTAATCAGCAGCTGGGCATGACCGTTGTGATGGTGACCCATGAGCGGGCTTTGGCGGAGCGCTACGCCGAGCGACTTATTTTCTTGGCGGACGGCAAGCTGGTTAGCGGTGATGCAAACCCAGCCTTCGCCTCGAGCGGGAGAACGGAGCAACAGCGAGGATGAAGCTTCCTGATCTGGCCGAACTGGCGGTGCGCAATTTGCGCGAATCTGTGCTGCGAAATTCGCTAACCACGATAGGCATTTCGGTGGGCGTAGCGTCGCTGGTCGCCATGCTCTCGCTGGGCATCGGACTGCAACAGCTCGCATCCCGCCGTTTGATGAAGTCCGGATTGTTCGATACGGTCGTGGTCACTTCCCGGCGCGACTTGCGCAACTTCAATCGCGACCAGGAGCGCAGTGGACCTGCGCCCGGGGAGAGCCGCGTTCTCGACGAGCCCACGCGGCAGGAGATCGAGCATATGCCCAATGTGCTTGAGGCCGATCCGGACATTCGCTTTATCACAGAGCTGCGTTATGAGGACAAGCCGCACTTGACCATGGTTGCCGCGCTACCTTCTTCCGCTCAGTCGACCGACGCGTTCGATGCGCTGCAGGGACATTTCTTTTCCTCTGACACGGCTTCCGAGGTTGTCATTCAGAAAACCTTCGCCGAGGAACTGTTGGGTAAAACTCCGAACTCTGGCGTCGACGAAACCAACGTTGCGGTGCTGGCAGCTCCACTTCTGGGCAAGGAGTTGACCATGCGCTATGCGCAGCGCGCGACGGCACAGCCCGGGGCTTCTGGCGCTGCGAGTGATAACGCCAGTAGCGATCAGGACTTGGCGAGTGCTGCCTACTCGGTGGTCTCTCGCGAAATCAAGCTGAAAATTGTTGGCGTTGCTGATCTGGACCCTGAGAGTATGCGAGGTCCTACGCGCGCGCGAGTTTTTCTTCCACTCAAACTGGCGGAGAGCCTGCACGTGATGCAGCCAACGGACCTGCGTGAGATTTCGCGGGCTGCCAGCGATCAGCCGGTGTATTCCTCAGTAAATGTGCGGGTGAAAAATCCCAGCCAGGTACAAACGGTGGAAGACGCGATCAAGAAAATGGGCTTCAATACTTTCTCCATCCTCGATGCCAGCCGCAGCATCCAGCAGTTTTTCAAGGTGCTGGATGTGTTTCTGGGAATTTTCGGAAGCCTCGCCCTGGCTGTCGCCTTTATTGGGATCGTAAACACGCTGGTGATGGCCATCCTCGAGCGCCGCCGCGAAATCGGCATTATGAAGGCGATCGGAGCCAGCGATGGCGACGTGAAGAGACTCTTCTTCGCAGAGGCGGGCGCAATGGGGATTCTCGGCGGCATTGTTGGGGTTGCGCTCGGTTGGGCGATCGGGCAGGCCATCAATCTAGGCACCAACGTTTATCTCAAACGCCAGTCTTTTCCGCCGGAGCATTTCTGGTCCGTGCCGTGGTGGCTGGTAGCTTTTGCCATAGTCTTTTCTTTTGTTGTAAGTCTCGCTGCAGGCCTTTACCCGGCGGGGCGCGCCGCCCGGCTGGATCCCGTGCAGGCCTTGCGCTACGAGTAAACTGAAGGAAATGCGTCTTCGTTCGCAAGTTATTATTCTGCTGGCGGTTTCGATTGTTTCTTTTCCGGCGCATGCGCAGAGCCGGATCGACTGTAACGCGTTAAACAGCAAAATTCTCAACCATCCAGTTCACTACTGCGTCTACTTGCCCGCCAGCTATGAGGCAGGCGCGACAAAGAAACCTCCGCAACGCTATCCCGTGCTTTACTTTCTTCACGGCCTCGGCGACAACGAGCAGACCCTCTTCAACAGCGGCGGATGGACGCTGCTCGACGACCTTCGCCAACAACACAAGGTCGGCGATTTTCTTATCGTTGCTCCGGAAGGCAGACGGAGTTTCTATATCAATTCCGCGGATGGCTCTGTCCGCTACAGCGACTTCTTTCTGCAGGAGTTTGTCCCCGCAATAGAAAGCAAATTCCGGATCCGTGCCGGGCGCAGAAATAGGGCAATTAGCGGCATCTCCATGGGTGGTTACGGCGCGCTTCGCTTTGCCTTTAGCCATCCGGATATGTTTTCTGCGGTGAGCGCGCAAAGCGCAGCGTTGATTACCGAGTCTCCCCAGGAACTCGACGCTGCTGACCGCTCAGGTGCGCCGCTCGGGAAAACCCTAGCCGCCGTTTTCGAGAATCCGATCGATGTGTCCCACTGGAAAAACAATAGTCCGTTTGTGCTGGCCCAGAGAAATGCGGCTGCATTGCGAAATGTAGCGATCTATTTCAACTGTGGCCAAGAGGACAACTACGGCTTCGAAAAGGGCGCGGCCGCGCTCCACGATCAACTGCTGAGAGAAGGAGTGAAGCACGAGTACCGGCCTTACCCCGGCGATCACAGCCTGATGTATTTCCTCGCTCACTTTGAAGAAGTGCTCATGTTCCATTCCAGGGCATTTGGTCTGGTCCAATGAGTCAGGCGAACCCTCGCGATGCTTGCCATGATTGACAGTTCCCGCGACTTCCGTTTGAATAAATATGGGTGCGAAGTGAGCCGCAAATCTAGAGATATAGTCGCCCGATGATCGTCAATTTCGCTGAGCGGGCGCACAACCACAACTGGGAACTCGACCCGGTCATCCGCTCATTGCTCGATACGGATTTCTACAAACTGCTGATGCTGCAGTTTGTGTGGAAGCACTTCCCGAAGACTCACGCTTCTTTTTCGCTTCTCAATCGCTCGTCTACGGTGCGACTCGCGGAGCTGATTCCAACCCACGATATTGCGCAGCAGATGGAGGACGTTCGGAAACTCCAATTTCGAAAATCTGAACTGGTTTGGCTGGCCGGTAACACTTTCTATGGCCGCCGTGGAATTTTCGAACCTGGATTCCTGGAATGGCTGGAGCGGGATTTCAAACTGTCGGAATATTCGCTGTCGGTCAAAGATGGTCAATTTCTTCTGTCCTTCGACGGCTTGTGGACCGAGACGACCATGTGGGAGCTCTACGCGCTTCCCATTCTTGACGAGCTAAGAACCCGGCACAACTTGAAGCGGCTGAGCGAATTTCATCTTGACGTTTTGTATGCCCAAGCGAAGACCAAGCTATGGAACAAGATCGAACGGCTGCGCGGCGTTCCGGGGCTCAGTGTGGCAGATTTCGGAACCCGGCGTCGCCACAGCTTTCTGTGGCAGGAATATGTGGTTAAGGCGATGGCTTCCAATCTTGGCGGCGGTTTTATCGGAACTTCGAACGCCTTCCTTGCCCATAAACACGATCTGGAGGCGATCGGCACGAATGCGCATGAGATCCCGATGGTTCTGGCCGCACTTGCTCCGGATGACGAGGCTTTGAAACTTTCCCAGTACCAGGTTCTCAAACTGTGGCAGGAGACGTACGAAGGTGCCCTCCGGATCATGCTGCCTGATACTTTTGGCACCACTCAATTCCTCGAAGGTGCTCCCGACTGGACAGCCGATTGGACCGGCCAGCGCATCGACAGCAAGGATCCGTTCGTGGCAGGGGACGAGTATATCGAGTGGCTGAAAGCTCGTGGTCGAGAGCCGCGCGACAAACTCATCATCGCCTCTGACGCACTCGATGTTGACGAGATACTTGGACTGCACGCTTATTTCGGGGGAGCTCTTCAGTCTGGGGCAACGGCAGCAGACTTCCGCGGCGCTTCCGACTTCCTGGATACCCGAAAGTGGACTCCCGGCCGCCGGATTCGTTTCAGCGCCGGCTGGGGCACTCTCCTCACCAACGATTTCCGAGGCTGCGATCCCAGCGGTAGCAGCGGCTTTGATCCCATCAGTCTGATCTGTAAGGTCTCTGATGTCGAGGGCAAGCCTGCGGTCAAGCTCTCCGACAATTACGCGAAGGCGCTCGGTCCACCCGAGGAAATCGAACGCTATCGACGAGTCTTCGGTATGGCGGGAATCACGGACACTCCGTTGGTCGCATGAGCCATCGCGGTCCTGCGGAGTGGGACGCGCTATGCTCCGGTGACCTACGCAGCGGTGCGTGGTTTAAGCCTTAAGTCTCCATCTCACCTTTCCGCCCACTTTCCAGATGCGAGCCCGAACAACCGCGCGTCAGCAAACCGTCATCCAATGTCCGGGTTTGTCAGGAGTGGAACGCGCATGGAGTCCCGATCTTCGTCACGGTTCTTGTCTTTGCTTGTACTGCCAACTCTGATCCTCAGTGGTTGTGGAGGAGGCACGGGCTCAAGCTCGCCGCAACCGCAGCCGTCTCCGACCCCCACGTACCAACTGAGCGTCGCTCCAGCGCCGTCTGGTGCAGGAACTATCACCAGCAATCCGGCGGGAATTAAGTGCCCCGGCACCTGTAGCGCCAGCTTTACGAAAGCTACGCAAGTTACGCTTACCGCAACTGCGGGCACAAACTATTTTTTCGGAGGCTGGGCTGGCAGTTGCTCAGGAACCAGCACGTGCAGCGTGACGATGACCGCCGCTTCCAGCGTTACCGCTAATTTCAATAGCGGTTATGGATTGACCGTGGCCATGGCAGGAGCCGGCGCGGGGATAGTCACCAGCAGTCCGGCTGGAATCAATTGTCCGACTACGTGCTCTGCAGGTTTCCCTCAGGGCACTCAGATCACACTCAGCGAAACTGCCGGCGCGAATAACACTTTTGCGGGGTGGTCGGGCGCTTGTACCGGGGCTGCTGGCTGCAGCGTCACCTTGAACACGTCGAGTTCCGTAACTGCTACCTTTGCTGTCAATAGCGGTTATGGACTAACCGTGGCCATGGCGGGCACGGGTCAGGGAACCGTCACTAGCAGTCCGCCCGGAATCAACTGTTCGACCGGCACCTGCACCGCGAATTTTCCGCCGAATACGCAGATCACGCTGACTGAAACTCCGGGAGTGAACAGCGCCTTTACAAGTTGGAAAGGTTGCACAGGGACGACGACTTGCACGTTCGTATTGACCGCGGCGGAAGCGGTGACAGCCACCTTCGGAGGCTCGAACCCCTACGCTGCCCTGAATCACATCATTCTGTTCGCGCAGGAGAATCGTTCGCTTGATCATTACTTCGGGGCCATGCTGTCCTACTGGTCCGCGAATGGATACGGCGCCAACGGCCAGACTTTTGATGGCTTGGCGCAATTCAATCCGCCAGTCAACGGAGTAACGCCATCGGCTCCAACGGTTCCGGGCTGCGCCGCAGGGACCTGGGGCGATAGCTGCTCTCCGGATTCAACCGTCCCGATCAGTTCGTTCCATCTTCAGTCTGCCTGCGTCGAGAATCAGAGTCCGTTCTGGAATGAGGCACACAACCAATGGGACTACGCTGATCCAACCGGAAGCAACCTTACCGATCTGACCAAGCCTCCGCTCGACGGGTTTGCCTTTACCGCCGCCTACGATGCTGGAAGCAATGGCTTCATGGATCTCGATGGGGTGCGCGCCATGGGCTACTACGACGGCGACGATCTGAACTACTACTATTTCCTGGCCTCTAACTTCGCCACCTCAGATCGCTGGTTCGCGCCAATAATGTCGCGCACCCAGCTCAACCGGATGTATCTGATCGGCGCGACGTCACACGGCCAGGCCTATCCCATCGGGGCAGGATGCCCTCCGTCGTCGACGCAATGCCCAGGTTCCACCAACAATGGCAAACAACTTTCCTCCACGACGATCTTCGAGGAGTTGCAGAACGCGGGCGTTTCCTGGAAGATTTACGTGGATGCCGAGGATACCGTCAATACTGCCGGTCAGAGTTGTTCTGCGATGACAGGTACCGAAGAATCGGCATGCCTGGTTGAGAACTCTTACATCAATGAGTTTCAGTACGAAACTACGATTCTCAATAGCCCCACGCTGCTAGCCAACATTCAGCCGATTACGCAGTTTGCCACGGATGCCGCTAATAACACTCTTCCGCAATTCGCTTTGATCGAGCCCGCCTCAGATGCGGGGCTCGATGAACATCCCTCCGATTCCGACGAGTACCCAGTGAACGTCCAGACCGGTGAGAATTATGCCTATGAAAATGTGATCAACCCGTTGATGACGAGCCCGCTCAGTTGGGCTAGCGCCGCCCTTATCGTTACCTACGATGAGTGGGGCGGCCTTTACGATCACGTAGCGCCACAACCGGCAACGGCTCCCGGGGCTGGTCCGTACGATCCCGGCGATCCCTCCTATCCGACGGATCTTTATTCCACCGATATTTGCGGGGGGGCCGGTCAACTCGGAAGTGGGATGTGCAGCTTCTCATGGACCGGTTACCGTATTCCCCTGATCGTGATTTCGCCCTTTGCTCAGAAGAACTATGTTTCCCACCATGTGATGGATACGACAGCGGTACTTGCAATGGTGGAGGACCGCTTCGGCCTGTCTCCACTCACGAATCGCGATGCGTCCTACAACTCTGCGCAAACTACAAATGCGACGATGGCCGAGTTCTTTAACTTCGCCAGTCCGCCGTGGATCACTCCGCCTACGCCGCCCGTGTTGAACTCGAACCTGGCTTGTAATCAAGTCCCGCCGCCGGGCCCATACTCCCTCAACGGAGGATGGGGCGAGCCGGCGAATTTATCGGTTGCAGTTAGCAGCGCCGGCGGTACCATCACGAGCAGTCCCAGCGGCATCAGCTGCAGTACCGACTTCACCTTTTCTGGGACTGATGTTTGTGGCTTCGTCTTCCCCGCGGGAACAAGCGTGACGCTGACGGCGACGCCAAGCAGCGGCAGTACGTTCACGGATTGGACGGGCGAGAATGGCACCGCCGGGCCTTGTAACTTGTCGGCCTCGTCGACCTGCACCATCACATTGAATGCGGATGGGTATGTGCAGGCGAATTTCAAGTAGTGCGGGTTTGGCGCATTGTCGTCCTGAGACCGAGTTGGTTCGCGGCCGAGCGGCCGTGGATGGATCCTTCGCTCAGGATAACTACCCACATGGGGTGCGGATGGCGATTCACATGGGATAATGAGAAAGTGAGCATTCTGCGCGCTACGGCCTTCTGCTTTCTAATTTGTTCCGTTTCCGCCTCCTTCGCCACTACCCGGCACTACTACATCGCCGCGGAAGACGTCCCATGGAATTATGCCCCCAGCAGCATGAACCTGCTGCGCGCTTTGCCCATTTCGCGCCCCTGGAATGCGCAGCTGGAATGGCCGAAGACTCGCTACATCGAGTACACCGACGACACGTTCACTACAAAAAAGCCACAGCTGGAGTGGCTGGGGATTCTGGGCCCGATTATCCGTGCCGAAGTTGGCGATGAAGTCGACGTCACGTTTATGAACCGCACCCGCCTGCCGCACAACATGCATCCGCACGGATTGCGTTATGACAAGAACAGCGAAGGGTCTTTCTACATTCCGTTCGGCAAGGGCGACCGCGTACCGCCCGGCCGCAAATATACCTATCATTGGTTTGCCCCCGAAGCCAGCGGCCCGGGGCCGGGGCAGCCGAGCTCGATTGTGTGGTGGTATCACGGTCATGTCGATCCAGGCATTGAGATCAATGCAGGTTTGCTCGGTCCGATCATCGTTACCGCCAAGGGCAAAGCGAATCCAGATGGTTCTCCGAAAGGTGTGGATCGAGAATTTGTGGCCTCGTTCATGATTTTTGATGAAATGGCGGGCAAGCCGGCAGGCTTGTTCTACGCCATCAACGGCTACATCTTCGGCAATCTTCCCGGCTTATTGATGAAGCAGGGCGAAAAAGTCCGCTGGTATCTGCTCGGAATGGGCAACGAGATCGACGTGCACACCCCGCATTGGCATGGCGAAACGGTTACGGATCAAGGCCGCAACACAGATGTCATCGAGCTTCTTCCCGCCAGCATGCGAACCGTCGATATGATCGCAGACAATCCCGGCACATGGATGTTTCATTGTCACGTGGAGGATCATATGGAGGCGGGCATGATGGCGGTCTACATCATTGCCCCGCCGCCAACTCGTTCGTGTCCACTTGCGGTTGTCGGCGGAGATCTTTGGAAGGAGCCGGAGAAGTTCACACTTACAGTGAAGAATAACAGCAGCAAGACCATCACAAGTCTGCGAATCATGCCGGAAATGTTTCTGACGCCGCAGGATCTACGGCGCCCGTACAACAACGAATGGATAACGACCAAGCCAATTCCTCCCGGGCAGGAACAAACGCTGGAAAAGGCGGGTCTGCATGCGCACAGCGCACAGTCGGTGATGGGATGGGTGTTCTTTCCGAGTTCGATTCGATATGAAGACGGATCGATCTGGCGGCCGCAGAGTGAAGGCGAGTGTTTCAAGGTGATCTGGCGAGACCCGCAGCATCCCGACACGCTGGCGCTACCGCCGCGGCAGATTGAGATAAATCCCGACTAGCTAGCGTGATTGTGGTTGACTCGGTGGTTCAGCGCGGATCAACAAAGCGAGTCGTGGAAATAGAAAGTGGCCGCTGGCGTCATCGATCACGTTTACCTGACACGTATAGAAGCCGGGCTTGAAGGATGTGAGTGGCACATCGAGCTGAAAGACAGCCGCCTTCCGCTCCTTCGCGTTCAATTCGGTCATCTCTACCAACGAGCTCTCGTAGGCCTTGGCTTTGCCCCGGAAAAACGCAACATTGCTCAGGAGCCGGATCGCCGGCTTGCTTCCAGTTGCCGTCGGATCCGCGACAGCCGGCCGTATTGGATCGTAGACCTCGTAGTAAAGATGCAGATGCTGGGAGGCGGAGAAGACGTGGGTAATGTTCGGGACGATCTCCGAACCATCGCGAATCAGCGGGTTCAAATTGGCACCCTTCTTTGCCGTCTGAGTTTGACTCGCCAGCACCACGGAACTCATCTTCAACGGCTGTGCCTTTAGGTCCGGCACTTCGATATCGGCTTCAAAGGATCCCATGCGGCCAGTCTGATTTTCGCGCACCACAAATTTCAAGTGATACTTGCCGCTGAGCAGGCTCATCCCGGTGTCATACTGCACATTCTTTTTCTGTACCTCGGTTGACGAGCTCACCGCGAGTTTCACGGTATCGCGAATTCTATTCAGGGGATGGTGTTCGCTGTCGAGCACCATGCCAATCACGTCCAAAGTTGCCTTATCGCGGTCGCTGCTGCGAACAAATGGAATCTGCGATCCCGGTACCACCAGTGAGATGGGAACGAAAAACTTGTTGCTCTCCAGCCGGAAGTAGGCAACACCTAAATACAATGGCAAATCCGTAGCCGGCAGCTCGGAGGCGAGTTCTTCCTCAAGTTGCCGCTCTTTATCGTCTTGTGTGGAATGTTTGAAGTCCGCCGGAGCGTAGTAGCCACGGCGGTACTCAATCTTCACTCCGGGCATGTTGCACTTGACGACGATGCGCCGGTAATGCCCATCGCGCGCGGGATTTGTGCTGTGATAGCCGAGCAGGTAGTAAGTCGATGTATCTTGCTGCACGTCCTTGAAGATCTTTGTAAAGTCGTTGGAATCCAGAAACGCCCGCCCACCGGTGTCGCTGGCCAAGGTCACCAGCGTTTCTTGAGTAGTGAAATTCGAATTCAACGCGTTGAGCGTCGCCTGACCGGAATACGCCGAAACGCCGCGCAGACTGGCGTTCTGCGCCTCTCCGCCCGCCACCAGCGCCTGCAGGCCGCGCATGTCCATGGTGTAGATCGCCATGTTGGAACGCACCGCGGCATTTACAGCCGCCCGCAACTCGGATTCATTCTCAATGCCGGTGCGGTCCATGCCGCTGGAAAAATAAATCAGTGACTTCTTCTGCTGCACGTACGAAAGCTTCTCCGCTACCGATCGCAAGGCCTCGAGGCGCCGGTCGGTATTGAAGATGTTGTATTCCGTGTCATCGGCAGTGAACGGCTGGCCGGTATCGGGAGTTCCCTCGGTTGTGCCCGTGGTTCCCTCCTCGAAGCCTTGGCCACTGCCTGAACTGAATTGCTCCAGCTGCTTTTTCAGCAGTGCATGATCCGTGGTGAAGTCCTGGTTCACCTGGAGTGAACTGTCCAAAGAAACGATCGACACCAGGTCCGCAGGCGCCATTTGAGCATCGACATAGTGCTCAGCTGACGTAACCGCGTGGTCGATTTCGTCCGGCTCCATGGCGGAAAGATCAAAGAACAAGACAATCAGGCGGCGATCTTTAAATTGCGCTGCGAGCTGCGACGCTCCATCTGGAGCAGTAGTTGGGGTCATTGCCGCACCCGGCGATGCCGGCAGCGGCTTTGCCTGAGCCACGTCTGCGGGTAGCACACCATCCACGTTCTCCACATCGAAGGAAACAACCTTCTGCGGTTTGTTGTCTTCGAGAATCGTGAAGTTCTCCGATTTTAATCCCTGCACAAAATTGCCGCTCTTGTCTCTCACCGTCACATTCACCAGCACGAGTTCCGACTGCACGTGAATGAGATAGTCCGATTGCTGCTGCGAGGGCGATGTCGCGCACAGAAGGACAAGCACAAGACCCAGTGCCAGACCTTTATTGGCAAATCGTTTTGACGTCGAAATCATGGCAATTCTCTCGAAAGGCCCCGGTCCTCGTCAGAAGCGAAAGCGTGCGGTCATGGTGAACTGACGCATGGCTCCGACCGCCGTAACCCGACCGAACGTAGGCGATGTCACACTGGTATCAATTGAAGAGTAGTTCGGTATGTTGAAAATATTGGTAGCCTGCGCCCGGAACTCTAGCATTCGCGACTCCTTCAGAGGAACGAGCTTTGTGAATGCCATATCAAACGCCTTCGTGCCCGGACCGATGATGCTGTTGCGCCGCGCGTTGCCGTATTGTCCCGCTGGCGGCGCAACGAATGCAGCGATATTGAACCATTCCCGAATCGAAGGGTTTGCCAGACTTACCGATTGACCTGGAACCATATTCGGTCGCAGAGTGCCGTTCGTTCCTGTGTTCACGTCGTTGACGTCGCCCAGGATCCGCGGCGTAAACGGCAGCCCGGAGGCAATCGTCCAGTCACCGCTCAATTGCCAGTCACCAAAAATCGCGCGCCAGGGCGAATTACCGGTGAGCCAACGCTTGTCGTGACCAAAAGGTAGCTCCAATAAATAATCTGCGGTGAATTTATGGGTCTGGTTGAAACTTGAGAGTCCGCGCTCTGCCGAGAGATCGAAAGGATTCTGCGCGACGTTGGACGCACCAGCATTCGTCGTAGCTGTGCTTCCAGCCGCACCGGTGCCACCGGCACCCAGTCCAGGAGTACTCGCCCCTGAAGTTGCTCCAGCGCCGATGGAAGACGCATCATCCAAAGCCTTGGAAAAGGTGTAGGTGCCGCCAATGGAAAATCCGTTCGCCAGCCGCTTGCGCAACCTAACGGAACCAGCGTTCGCCTCCGAATCTGCTGCGGAATTTTCGTAGGTGAAAGCGTCAACCCCAGAAATACGAATTCCCGTCGCGGTTCGGTTCGGCGCTTCCAGCATGTCGAGATCGGTTCCCTTGGTTCCGGTGTAGTCGATATTCAGCAGAAGAGTGGGACGAATCTGCTGTTGAATATCCAGATTGCGAATCTGCACATAGCCCATTCGGTAATTGGGATTCACCGCATAATCGTTGGTGATGCCAGTTGGCGCCGGGAATCCGCCCTGCAGCGTCAATTCTCCGGGAGTCGTTTGAATATTCGTTGCCGTGGTGGCGAAGGGCGGCTGTAAAGCAAGTTGCTGCGCAATGCCTTGGTACGCGCCCGTGTTGTAGTTGATGCCGTAGCCGCCTCGGATAACCGTCTTTGAAAACGGTTTCCAGGCGAAGCCAAATCGTGGCGCAAAGTTGTTGCGATCTGGCCGCACCAGGCTGGCCGGCAGACCGACGCTGCCCGGTTGAATCAATGTGACCGGCGTCCGGCCCAGCGGGAGCGCAAAATTCAACACTCCGGGAGACAAGCCGAGATTCGCGATACGATTGTTTTCTTCAGTGAGCGGGGAAACATACTCGTAGCGTACTCCGAGATTGAGCGTAAGGTTGGCGCGCATCTTCCACTCATCTTGCGCATACAGATCCCAATAGTTGCCGTGGAAGTGTTCGCTCTGCCCGAACTGCTCGGAAGTCTGCTGCGGCAAGCCGAGCAGAAAATCAGCGAAGTCATATCCAGTGCCGGCCACCGGTTGGCCACCAGCGATCACGGAAGTGTTGAGTCCCGTGAAGACGAAGGATC
>Ga0181519_10000664_pt1 | contig 31199 bp, 23 predicted proteins | sample PEATcosm2014_Bin_26_FD_121102 | JGI IMG/M metagenome (GOLD analysis project Ga0181519, IMG submission 121102) | Peatland microbial communities from MTU Mesocosm Facility, Houghton, MI, USA - PEATcosm2014_Bin02_10_metaG | ecosystem: Environmental > Terrestrial > Soil > Wetlands > Peat | place...
ACGCGACGTGAGCCGCTCGGGCAGCGCGGCGATGAGGCGGTTGAAGGTGTTCTTGTCCCAATTGACAAAATTCTTCTCCGGGGGCTGGTGTTTGACGGACTTCTTGCCGGCGCGCGCGGCTTTCTCGGCCAGCTTGAGATTTTCGATGACATGTTCGGGGGCCTGGGCGATGACCCAGCCCTGGGTGTCGAAGCCCTTGCGCCCGGCCCGGCCGCTGATCTGGTGAAAGTCGCGCGCACTGAGGATGCCGGTTTTCTGGCCGTCGAACTTGCACAGGCGCGTGAACAGCACGGTGCGGATGGGCACGTTGATGCCCACGCCCAGGGTGTCGGTGCCGCAGATGACCTTGAGCAGGCCCGCTTGCGCGAGCTGCTCGACGAGCACGCGGTACTTGGGCAGGAGGCCGGCATGGTGCAGGCCGATGCCGTGCCGCAGCCACTTCTTGATTTCCGGGCCGTACGGGCTGCTGAACTTGAAGCCCTCGAGCCGGCCGGCGATGGCGGCCTTTTCCTCGCGGGTGCAGACGTTGATGCTGGTGAAGTCCTGCGCGCTCTGCGCGGCTTCGAGCTGGGTGAAATGGACCACATAGACCGGCGCGCGCCCGCCGGCCGCGAGGGTTTCCAGCGTCTTGGCCAGCGGCAGTTCGGAATATTCGTAGGCCAGCGGCACGGGGCGGTCGGCGGAGAAAACCGTGGCCGTGGGGCGGCCGTTGAGGCGGGTGAGCTCGGCCTCGAAAAAGGTGGTGTCGCCGAGGGTGGCGGACATGAGGAGAAACCGCGTCTGCGGGAGCGTGAGCAGCGGCACCTGCCAGGCCACGCCGCGCTCGCGGTCGGCGTAATAATGGAACTCGTCCATGACGACGTCGCGGATATTGGCGGCGGCGCCCTCGCGCAGCGCGATGTTGGCCAGGATTTCGGCGGTGCAGCAGAGGATGGGCGCGTCGCGGTTCACCGAGGCGTCGCCGGTGCTCAGCCCGACGTTGTCCGGGCCGAATTCACGGCAGAGGGCCATGAATTTTTCATTCACCAGCGCCTTGATCGGGCAGGTGTAAACGGAGCGGCGGCCGCGGGCGATGGCCTGGAAATGGAGGGCGGTGGCGACGAGCGATTTGCCGGAGCCGGTGGGGGTGTTGAGAATGACGTTCTTTTCGTCAAACAACTCGAGGATGGCGTTTTCCTGGGCGGGATAAAGCTGGAGCCGCCGGCCGGAGACATAATCGAGAAAGCGTGAAAGCAGCAGGTCGTTGCCGGGCCGTTCCTCGCGCGGGATCAAATCGTAAAGTGTGGCGGACACAGGGCCCGGAATCTATTCGTTATTGGCGAAAGTGGAAAGAAAGATGCACGGCGGCGGCCGGCCACCGGAAAAAAGGGGGCTTGCAATCTCCGCCGCACTGCGCTTAAAAGGGATACTACTCACGGCGCGAAAGCTTGCGTATCGGAAAGCAGCATGTCCAAGCGTGATATCAGAACCGGACCGTCGAAAAGCGCCGCCGGGAACAAAAGCCCGGCGGCCGGGGGCACCGTCATGCTGGCGGCGGTGCTGGGTCTGCTGACGTTCGCCCTATACGCCCCCGTGCTGCATCATGGCTTCGTGGCGTTTGACGATGCCGCTTATGTGACCGCAAACGCCCGCGTGCAAGCGGGGTTGACGCCGGGCAATATCCCGTGGGCGTTCACGAGCCTGGTTTCCGCCAACTGGCATCCGCTGACCGTTCTGTCCCACATGCTGGACTGCCAGTGGTACGGCTTGCGACCGTGGGGACATCATCTCACCAGCGTCTTGCTGCACGCCCTGAACACGGTGCTGGTCTTCCTGCTGTTGCTCCGCCTCACCGGGGCGCGGTGGCGCAGCGTAATGGTGGCGGCCCTCTTTGGCTGGCATCCACTGCACGTGGAGTCGGTGGCCTGGGTGGCGGAGCGCAAGGACGTCCTGAGCACCGGTTTTGGATTGCTGGCGTTGCTCCTGTACGCCCGGTTTGCCCGGGACGCCGGGGCTGGCGCCCGGGAACCGGGAGACAAACCGGACGGGGTTTTGCGCCGGGTCCCCGGTTCACGATTCTACTGGCTGGCCTGGCTCTGTTTTGTCCTGGGACTGCTGAGCAAGCCGATGCTGGTGACGTGGCCGTTTGTCATGTTGCTCTTGGATTATTGGCCGCTGAAACGGTTGTGGCGGGGCCGCGTGTGGCCATTGGTGGCGGAAAAAATTCCGTTCTTCGCCGTGGCGGCGGCGGTCAGCGTGGTGACTTTCCTGGCGCAAAGGGACGCGGGGGCGATGGTGCCGCTGACGGCCGCCTCCCCGGCGCTACGCTGCGAAAATGCGCCGGTTGCCTACGTCACGTACCTGGCGAAATTGTTTTGGCCCGCGCACCTGGCGGTGTTCTATCCCTTCCCCACCTCCCTGTCGGTCGCGGAGGCGGTGCTGGCCGGCGTGGCCCTGGGCGCCATCTCGGCGCTGGTGTGGCTGAAGCGGATGCGGCATCCGTATCTGCCGGTGGGGTGGTTCTGGTTTCTGGGCACGCTGGTGCCGGTCATCGGCCTGGTGCAGGTGGGCGGCCAGGGCGTGGCGGACCGCTACACGTATATCCCTTCGGTGGGCGTGTTTATCCTGGTGGTGTGGGGCGCCCACGAATTCTCCCGCGATTGGCGGCGGCAAACACAGGTGCTGGCCGGGGCGGGCCTGGCCGCGCTCATCCTCTGCTGCGCGGCGAGCTGGCGGCAGGTCGGTTACTGGCAGAACACGGAAACCCTGTTCCGGCACGCGCTCACCGTGACCGCCGATAATTTCACGGCGCGCAACAACCTGGGGCTGGGGCTGCTGGAAGAGCGCCAGACCAATGCGGCCATCCACGAATTACAGGCCGCCGTGCGGTTCCATGCGGCCTCCAGCGAGGCCCACAACAACCTGGCCATTATTGAGGCGGCGGTTGGCAGGAACGCGGAAGCCATCACCGAATTTCAGCAGGCGCTCCAGGCCCGGCCGGATTATGCGGACGCCCATTTCAACTACGCCGCCTTGCTGGCCGGAATCGGGCAGACGAACCAGGCCATCGCCGAATATCAGCAGGCCCTGCGCCTTGAGCCGGACGATGCGGAAGCCGGCTACAAGCTGGCGAACCTGCTCGCCCGGAAAGGCCTGACCAACGAGGCCATCGGCCGGTTCCAAGAAACGCTGCGCCGGCAGCCGGATTACGCCGAAGCGCGCAACAATCTCGGCAGCCTGCTCATCGCCGCCGGCCGCACGAACGAGGGGGTGCGGCAATTCCAGACCGCCCTCCGCACCAAGCCGGACTATGCGGACGCCCACTTCAACCTGGGCAACGCGTTCCTGCGGAGCGGACAGATTGACGACGCCATCGCCCAATACCGCGCCGTTACCATCCTCCAGTCCAATTCCGTGCCGGCGCACTATTATCTGGGCGTGGCGCTGGCCCGGAAAAACGACGCGGCCGGGGCAATCGCCGAGTTGGAGATGGCCCTCCGGCTGAAACCGGATTACGCCATGGCCCACAACCGGCTGGGCCTGCTCCTGGGCAGGCAGGGCCGGCTGGACGAAGCCATCAGCCATTTTCGCCAGGCCGTGCGGCTGAAGCCGGATTACGCCGAGGCCAACAACAACCTGGCCCGCGCGCTCGCGGCCGCAGGGGGCGGGGATGAGGCCGGGCCCTGACGCGACGGTCACGGAAAGAGGCCGCGCTGTTTTTTGGCCTCAAAGACGCGGGTGATGCCCAGGCTCAGGGCGGCGACGCGCATGGGAATCTGCTGCTTGCGGCTCAGGTTCAGGATTTGCACCCAGGAGTTTTCGAGGATGCGGAAGAGCTTGTCCACGATCTCGGTTTCGCTCCAGAAAAAGCTCTGCAGGTCCTGGACCCACTCGAAGTAGCTCACCACCACGCCGCCGGCGTTGCAGAGGACGTCCGGAATCACAAAGATTTCCGGGCGCTGTTTGAGGATTTCATCCGCGTCGGGGGTGGTGGGGCCGTTGGCGGCCTCGGCCAGGATGCGGCATTGGATCTGGCCGGCATTGGCGGCGGTGATCTGGCATTCGAGCGCGGCGGGCACCAGGATGTCGCAGGGCTGCCGCAGGAGCTGCTCGTGGGGCATGGGCTCGGCGCCGGGAAAGCCGGCCAGGCCGCCGGTTTGGGCCACATGTTTTTCGAGGGCCTGGACATCGAGGCCCTTGGCGTTATACAGGGCGCCTTGCACATCGCTGACGGCGATCACCCGGGTGCCATAGCGGGCGAGCGAATAGGCGGTCACTGAGCCGACGTTGCCGAAGCCCTGCACGACGGCGGTGGATTTGGCGAGATCCAGGCCGATGGCATCGGCGGCGCGGTTGATGAGGTAGGCCACGCCGCGGCCGGTGGCTTCGCGGCGGCCCAGCGAGCCGCCCAAGCCCACGGGCTTGCCGGTGACAATGCCGGGCACGGAGCTGCCTTCGTGCACGGAATAGGTGTCCATCATCCAGGCCATGATCTGCTCGTTGGTGCCCAGGTCCGGCGCCATGACGTCCACCTGCGGGCCGATGAAGGGGATCATTTCCTGGGTGAAGCGGCGGGTGAGCCGCTCGAGTTCGGGGCGGGACAGGCGGGTGGGATCGCAGGTGATGCCGCCCTTGGCCCCGCCGTACGGCAGGCCGGTGAGGGCGCACTTCCAGCTCATCCACATGGCCAGGGCGGCGACCTCGCCGAGGGCGACATTGGGATGGTAGCGCAGGCCGCCCTTGGTGGGACCGAGGGTGAGGTGGTGCTGCACCCGGTAGCCGGCGAAGACCCGCACCGATCCGTCGTCCAGCCGGATGGGCAGGGCCACGGTGACGGAGCGTTTGGGGTATTTCAGCCGTTCGCGATAGCTTTCGGGGATTTCCAGATGGTCGGCCACGACGTCAAACTGGCGGCAAGCCATCGCAAACGTGGGATGCGCATAAATCTCCATGGAAAACAGTCAAGCCGATTCGGGGAAAGTGCAAGTGGGGAATGCGGGACGAATACGACGCGGCTGGCATGGGCGAATTTGCCTTCACGGACTCTAACCAACTTTGCCACTCACTCTGCTTCCATTCTCACTCTCAGTCTCAACCGATATCACGTCCATACCAGCCAACCGTAACGTCGTCCGGTTTCGGCGCGTGTCAAGGGGCGGCCGTGACAAAATAGCGTTTTATATGTTAAGTATAATCAGAAATAATGTTGAGGCGGAAGCGCAAACCGGGCGGGCAGAGCCGGCCGCAGGCGGGCCGGGGGCGGGAAGGGGGCGCGCAGGCGGGAAGCCTGCGCGCCGGTAATAACGTCGCGGATTAAATCAGGATTCCTGGAGCGCGGGCTCTTTGTGGCCCGCCACTTCGGCGTCGGCCGGCAGGTACAGGTAGCGGCGGCAATTGTCGCACAGGCAGACGTCCTGGGCATGCTTGACCTCCAGCACCACGGCCACGGGCACGCGCATATGGCAGCCGGAGCAGGTCTGGTTGCGGAGCACGGCAACACCCTTTTTGCCCTGGTCGCCCAAGCGGTCGTAATGGGCGAGGATGGGGGCGGGGATTTTCGCGCGCAGTTCGGCGATGCGATCTTCGGTGTCGGGGTGAATCGTGGTTTCGAATTCGAGCGTTTGGAGCTCGAACAGATACTTCATAATTTCTTTCATAAATGAACGGATAACTGTCTCAACGCCGTGGAAAATGGGGCGAAGCCGGGCTCCGCGGCGGCATTTTCCACCGGGCTGATTTCGACGGATAGGAGACTCAAACTTCTGGTGGCTGCCCACTGGCTCATGCCCCCGCCGAAATCAATCCGCAGGACACCGGCCCGGTTCCTCCGGGCGCCGGTGCCTGCGTTATTAGCGTCGGTCAATGCTGCTTGCGCATATTGCGGCGCGAAGACTTCGGGTTGGCCGAAGGATTCGCCTTGGGCGCAGCCGCCGGGGCGGCCGGGGCAGTGGCGGTGCCGGCACATTTCTGCCCACAGGCAGGCGCGGCAGCGGGCGTGGCAGTCGTGGTGGTGGAAGTGTTTGAATCGCTCATAATATATTTATTTCAATGTTACTTTGGTTGTCTTAAAGCAACCACCTTAATCTATCGCAAGCCACGTGCCATCCCGGCCGGCGCAGGGGCGAAAGGGCCGGAATGGCCGCATTTACGGGGCAAAAATCAGCAATTCCGACTCTCCGTGACATCCCGGTGAAAAGGGCCGATACCCCGCTTTTGTGCAAATTATGCACTTGGAGCCGTCTCCTGGTGCAGGGAGCCGGCAACCCCCTTTTGGGGGTCGGCCGCCCCCACTTCAAGCAGGCCGTACTGCTTGAGCTTGTATTGCAAAGCCCGCCGGCTGATGCCCAGCGCCTGGGCCGCCGCCGACCGGTTGCTCGTCACGTGCATCAACGTCTGCCGGATGAGCAGCTTCTCCACCTCCGCCAGCGGCGTGCCGGGACGGACGGTGAAGGTGACGAGGCTGCGGTCGAACTCCCGCAGGAAATCCGGCAGGGCCTGGACCTGCACCACCGTGGCGCGGCCGGTGATGACGAGGCGTTCCACGGCGTTGCGCAACTGGCGGACATTGCCCGGCCAGGGGTAGCGCTGGCAAAGCTGCATGGCCTCCGGCGAAAGCCGCTTGCGAACGCGCTTGTGCTTGGCGGCGAAGGTCTCGAAGAAGCTTTCGATCAGCAGCGGAATGTCGTCGGCGCGCTCGCGCAGCGGCGGCATGACGATGGGCACCACATTGAGGCGGTAGAACAGGTCCTCGCGGAATTTTCCGTCCGCCACCGCTTGCGGCAGGTTCCGGTTGGTGGCGGCGATGATCCGTACGTTCACGCGGATGAGGTCCGAGCCGCCGACCATGCGGAAGGCGCCGTCCTCCAGCACGCGCAGCAGATCGCCCTGCCCCTTGGGCGACAGGTCGCCGATTTCGTCCAGGAAGAGCGTCCCGCCGTCGGCCAGTTGGAAGCGGCCGGGCTTCTGGGTGGTGGCGCCGGTGAAGGCGCCCTTGACGTGGCCGAACAATTCGGCCTCGAGCAACTGCTCGGCGAAAGCGGCGCAGTTGACGGAAATGAACGGTTTCTCGTGCCGCTGGCTGTGCGTATGGATGAGCCGCGCGGCGATTTCCTTGCCGGTGCCGCTCTCGCCTTCGATCAGCACGGTCACGTCGCTTTGCGCCACCTCTTCGATGAGCCGGGAAATGGCGCGCATGCCTTCGCTCTCGCCGATCAGCGGCGTCGGGGCGGAGCGTTTTTGCAGGCGCGACCGCAGCTCGTGGTTTTCCACCACCACGGCCTGGTGCTCCAGCGCCTTTTGCACCAGCACGCGCAGCCGTTTCAGGTCAATCGGCTTGGGCAGGTAATCGTAGGCGCCCAGGCGCATGGCCGCCACGGCGTTCTCCACCGTGCTGAAGGCCGTCATGAGGATGAACAGCGTGTCGCGGTTGCGCTCGCGGATTTGCGCGAGCAATTCCAGGCCGCCGGCGCCGGGCATTTTGACGTCGGAAATCACCAGGTTGTAGAGGTTCTGGTCCACCAGCCGCAGGGCGCCGGCGGTGGCGTTGGCGGCATCCACCACGTAGCCCTCGCGCTGCAGCCCCTCCTGCAGGCCGGCGCACAGGCCCGGCTCGTCGTCCACCACCAGGATGCGGATCTTGGAATTATCCAACGCTGGTCCTTTCGGTTGAGTTTCGCTTGAGCGGGAGGGTGAGCACGAACATGGCGCCGCCGCCCGGCGCGTTTTCCGCGTGCAGATCGCCGCCATGCGCCACGGTGATTTGCTGGGCAATCCACAGGCCCAGGCCGTTGCCTTCCGGCTTGGTCGTAAAATACGGATCAAAAATCTCGCCCAGCTCGTTCGGCGGTATCCCCGGCCCGGTGTCCTGCACCCGCAGCAACAAGTTGTCCCCGGACCGCGCCGCGCCCACGGTCACCCGGCCGCCGCCGCTGATGGCCTGGATGGCATTGATGATGACGTTCATGAGGGCCTGCGTGATCCGCACCGAGTCCACGGTGACCGGCGGCAGATCCGCGGCCACGTCGGTGACGATCTCGACCTGGCGGTTGGAGGCCTCGGGGCGGAGCAAATCGCAGACGTGGGTGACGATGGTGTTAATGGAGACGGACTCGAGTTCGAGCGCCGAGGGTCCGCTGAGTTTGAGGAAGCGCTCGACGATGCTGTCCAAGCGCTGGAGTTCACCGCGAATGACGCCCAGGCGCGAGATGAGCGGGGGGCGCATCTGCGGGGCCATGGCGGCGAGGTCCTCTTCCAGCAGTTGAAATTGGACGTCCAGGGAGCTGAGCGGATTGCGGATTTCGTGCGCGAGGCGCCGGAGGAGGCGGGCCAGCAAATCGCGGTTTTCGGGCGCCGGCGACTGGGCGGCACCCGGCCCCGTGGCGGGGGCTAAAATGTTGTCATTCACATCCCGGGAAACTTCTCCGGCGGGCGGCGGGCGGTCAAACGTTTTCTGCATGGGTTTCGGACGGCCCGGGCGGCTATTCCACGCGGAGAATGTGGGCCGGCTGGGGCACGCCGCCGAGGTTGAGTTGCGGGCGGTCGCCCTGCTGCTTGCCCAGGAGCTGCTCGCCCAGGGGCGATTGCGGGGTGATGACCAGGATTTCCTTCCGGTCATGGATCACCTCGGTGCCGCCGGCGCGCGGGCCGAGGAAGTACAGGGTTTTCTCGCCGCTGTGCTCCAGCTCCACCAGCGCCCCCAGGGCGATGGCCTCGCCGGCCGCCAGGGGGTGTCCGTCGAGCTTCTCGAATTCGCGGATGGCCGTCTCCAGCTCCGCCGCCTGGCGGGACTGGCCGTGGGCCAGGTAGGAGGCTTCGAGGCCGCGGGTGTCGTATTTATGCTCGGCCTTGTTCTGCTCGTGGGTGGCTTCCGCCCGGGCGAATTGGGCGGCGCGGAAATACAGTTCCAGCTCGTCGGCCAGCTTGGCGGTGATTTTTTTGATAATGGCGCGTTTGTTCACAATGCCGGGACCGTACCGGATTCGGGCAGGTTACCCCAACGGCCGGGGCCCCGCAATCGGCGGTTCGCCCGGCACCGGGGCCGCCGGCCGCGCAAATGTCGCTTGGCAGGCGGGGCCGATTCTGTTTTATTGGCCCCGCCGATGACAAAATTCCCCGCCATTATCCTCGCGCTGATCGTGTGCGTCGCGACTTTTTTGCCCAAGGCGTCCGCCCAGCAGGAGGAAATCAAGCCCGATGAGGACATCGTCGTCAAGGCGCTGAGCGACATTCTGCCCGGCTCGGTGGAGGGGCGGGTGATGTACGACTTCGCCAGCGGCACCTTCGCCGCCACCAACGGAATCTACGTGAATTACAATCACGGGGCGGTGGTGCTGACCGCCGACGCCGCCTCCCTGGACACCAAGTCCGGCGACGTGGAGGCCGACGGCCATGTGCGCATCGAGAGCAGCGACATGCTCTGGATGGGCGAGCACATCCATTACAATTTCCGCACGCACATGATCCGGAGCGAACAATTCCGCACCGGGCGCCTGCCGGTGTTCGTGGAGGGCCAGAATTTCTCCGGCTCCCTGGCGGCCGGAAAGACGGCCACCAACGTCATTACCGCCAAGCACGCGTACCTCACCTCGGACGATTACTCCAATCCGGCCTACCAGATTCGGGCCACCACCATCCGGATCATCCCGGGCAAGAAAATCCAGATGTGGAACGCGGTGGCCTACGTGGAAGGCGTGCCGGTGTTTTATTTCCCCTATTACGAGCGCAACATCGGTCCGCGCGCCAACAATTTCACCACCACCCCCGGCTACCGGAGCATCTACGGCGCCTACATGCTGAACACCTACACGTGGTATCTCGGCGACGTGGCGGACGGAAAAATCCACGCCGACTACCGCGAGCGGCGCGGGCCGGGCTTCGGACCGGACGTGGACCTGCACCTGGGCCGCTGGGGCGACCCGGACATCCGGTATTATTACCAGCACGACAACCGGGCCAATTACAGCACCAACGCCTTCCCCGCCTTCGGCAACATCCCGGAAAACCGCCAGCGCTTCTATATGGGCTGGCAGGCCACGCCCGCCACCAACCTGAACGTCAAGGCGCTGGTCAACTACCAGAGCGACCCGCTCTTCCTGCACGATTTCTTCCCCAGCGAGTACACGGCCAACCCGCAGCCGAACACCTTCGTGGAAGCAAACAAATACTGGGACAACTGGAGCCTGGATTCCCTGACCACGCCGCGGGTGAACAGCTTCTACAGCCAGATTGAGCGCGAGCCGGACGTGCAGCTCACCGGCTACCGCCAGCAGATTTTCGACACGCCCCTCTATTACGACAGCCAGAACTCCATGGGCTGGTACCGCGCGTGGGACGCCAACGCCACCAACGGGCTCTATCCGGCCACCAACGGCTATTACGTGGCCTCCGCCGCCCGGGCCGACACCTATCATCAGGTCACCGCGCCGTTCACCCTCTTCAACTGGCTCAACCTCAGCCCGCGCGTCGGCGGCCGCCTGACTTATTACAGCAGCCAGAATTTCACCAACGGCCAGCCCAACGGCGACGTTTATCGCGAGGTCTTCAACACCGGCATGGAGATGTCCTTCAAGGCCTCGCAGCTCTGGCCCGACGTGACCAACTCCCTGCTGGAGGTGGACGGCCTGCGGCACATCATCGAGCCGTCGGCCAATTACGTCTTCGTGCCCGATCCCAGCGTGCCGCCGTCCCAACTGCCGCCCATTGACGCCGCCGCGCCGTCGCTCATGCTCCTGCCCGTGGACTTTCCGGACTACAACAGCATTGACTCGATTGACAGCATGAACGTCGTCCGGCTCGGCCTGCTGAACCTCCTGCAGACCAAGCGCGATGGCCAGCTCGAAGACCTGGTGAACTGGAACCTGATGATGGACTGGCGGCTGGACCCGCGGGCCAGCCAGACCACCCTGAACGATTTGTATTCCGCCCTCTCCTTCCGCCCGCGCACCTGGCTCACGCTCGAGTCGCAGGTGCGGTACAACCCGGACACCGGCGATCTGAACATGGCGTTTCACCAGGTGACCTTCACCCCGAACGACCGCTGGAGCTGGGGCATCAGCCACTGGTACCTGCGCGAAGGATTCGTGAGCCCGGACGAAAACAATTTCATCGGCAACACCGTTTTTTACCGGGTGAACGACAACTGGGGGCTGCGCACCGACCACATCTTCAACGCGGACGACGGCCGCCTGCAGCAACAGGCCTACACCATCATGCGCGACCTGCGGAGCTGGACGGCTTCCCTGACCTTCCGGGTGGAAAACAACGAGCGGAGTTCGGCGGATTTCACCGTGGCGGTGGCGTTCTCGCTCAAGGCGGTTCCATCCCAAAAGCTGGGCGAAGATGCCCTGACGTCATATCACCTGGTGGGCGAATAACGCCGGTCACTTCAGCGGCAGCGTGATGCAAAACGTGGAGCCGCGGCCCACCTCGCTCCGCACCTCGATCACACCGTGATGCTCCTCCACCACGCGCCGCGTGATGGCCAGGCCCAGGCCGGTGCCGTGCTTCTTGGTGGTGAAAAAGGTGTCGAATATGTGGCCGAAATTCTCCGGGGCAATGCCCGCGCCGGTGTCGCAAATGGACACCTTCAGGTTGCCGTCGGCGCCTTCCGTCCGCACCGTCAGTTCGCCGCCCTGGCTCATGGCCTCCACGGCGTTGAGCAGGAGGTTCAGCAGCGCCTGTTGCAGCCGCGACTCGTCGCCCACCACCACGGGCGTCGCCGCCCGGTAGTCGCGCCGCACGGTGACGGACCGCTCGTGAATCTGGTGTTCCATGAGCCGCAGCGTCAGTTCCAGCAGTTCGTGGAGGTTCACGGACGCCTGCGTGGCCGACCGCGACGCCGCCAGCCGCAGCATCTGCGTGGCCAGCCCGTCTATGCGCTTCAATTCCCGCCGCACCAGCTCCGCCATCTCGCGGTCGGCGTTCTTTTCCAGGAGCACCTCGCAAAAGGTGTTGATGGCCACCAGGCCGTTCTTGATTTCGTGGGCGATGCCGGCGGAGAAGACGCCCAGATTGGCCAGCCGGTCAAGCTGCTGGAGATTCTGCTGCACGTCCGGCCCCGCGTGGGAAGCACCCCCCGCCGCGCCGCGGTCAATTTTTTGCGGACTACTGGAAGACATCGTGTATGCGCTTTTACGGCCGCCTCTCGTCAGGTTTCACTAAAACGGCAGGCGCCATGTTATTCAGATTTTGTCGCATCTCAATCAAAAAACGCGCAGTCGGCGCGCCCGCGGCGCACGAAGGGGGTGACATTCCCCGCCCCCGTGGTTAAACTGTCTGTTGCTGATGAAACAACATTTCGACTCCATCGAATCCGTCGTTGCCGACGTGCACAAAGGTAAAATGGTCATCGTGGTGGATGACCCCGGCCGCGAAAACGAGGGCGACCTCCTCATGGCCGCGCAGTATGTCACCCCCGACGCCGTGAATTTCATGGCCCGCTATGGCCGCGGGCTCATCTGCGTGCCCACCACCAGCGAGCGCCTGCAGCAGCTCGGCATTGAGGGGATGGTCAAGCAAAACCGCGAGGTTTTCCGCACGGATTTCCAGGTGAGCGTGGACGCCGCCCACGGCGTCACCAGCGGCATCAGCGCCGCCGACCGCGCCCACACCATCAAGGTGATGGCCTCGCCCACCGCCACCCCGGGCGACCTGGTGCAGCCCGGCCACATGTTCCCCCTGCGCGCCAAGTCCGGCGGTGTGCTCCAGCGCGCCGGCCACACGGAAGCCACCGTGGATCTCGTCACCCTCGCCGGCGCCCGCCCCATCGGCGTCATCTGCGAAATCATGAACGACGACGGCTCCATGGCCCGCCTGCCCGCCCTGCTGAAATTCGCCCGGAAGCACCACTTGAGAATTTGTACCATTGCCGATCTCATCGCCTTCCGCCGCGCGCGCGAAAAACTGATCGAGCATATTGAAACCGTCAAGTTGCCCACCGATTACGGCGACTTCAATCTGCACTTGTATCATTCCAAGGTGGACGACAAATATCACGTGGCCCTCGTGCGCGGGGACGTGGCCGGCAAGCGGGACGTGCTGGTGCGCGTCCACAGCGAATGCCTCACCGGCGATGTCTTTGGCTCCCGCCGCTGCGATTGCGGCGCGCAATTGCACCAAGCCATGCAGCAGGTGGCCAAGGCCGGCCGCGGGGTCATTCTGTATATGCGCCAGGAGGGCCGGGGCATCGGCCTCATGCCCAAGATCAAGGCCTACAAATTGCAGGAACAGGGCCTGGACACCGTGGAGGCCAACCTCAAGCTCGGCTACGGCATGGACCTGCGCGAATACGGACTCGGCGCGCAAATCCTCGTGGACCTGGGCCTGAAGACCATCCGGTTGCTCACGAACAATCCCAAAAAAGTCGTCGGCCTCAAGGGCTACGGGCTGGAAATCAGCGAGCAGGTGCCCATCCGCATCAAGCCCAATCCCTACAACGCAAAATATCTGAAGACCAAGCGGGAAAAGCTGGGACATTTGCTGTAGCGGGCTGGTGCGGCTCCGATTGAAGCGAGGGGACGTCGCGGTTCGCGCCGGCATCTCAGCTTTTAGACGCCCGACGGCCGACTTTTTGTTCCGAAGGAACAATCGAAAATAGCCCGGCAATTCATTGCCGGGGGTGCGGCAATCGGTTGTCGAGTCCCAGCGGGACGGCTGAAAAGAGAATACGATTCCATCCGTCCCGCTGGGACTTGCCGCCAAGCCAGCCCACCCACCCCCAATAAATTGGGGGGCTATTGTCAAAAAGTCCCTTCGGGACTCCGTCAATTCGTTCCGCTCCCTCGCTCAAAACGGTGGCCCACGGCTGCGGCCGGGAAAGATTTCCATTGAATTGTCCGGGCGGAACGGCTTGATATGAGGCCGTGCAACGCCGCTGGAAAATTCTGCTCGCCGCCATCGGCTTGTTGGTCCTGATCGCCGCGGGCTTCTGGCTCGGCGGCCACGTTCAACCCGCGAGTGAGCTGGCCGCCTACCGGCAATTCCTGCGCACCAAGGGTGAGAAGCTGGAATTGGCGGAAGTCCTTCCCCCACCCGTCCCTGCCGAAAGCAACTCCGTTGTCGCGGTGGAGGAAGCGTTTGGTTTGTATGGCTCCAGTATTGATAATCTTCCCTATGCGATGCAGATGGTGGCTCCCGGCAAGGCGTTGATCGGCTGGGCGCAACCGGACGCCCGCAATTCAGACTTCACAAACTCCTGGGATGAGTTTGCCGCCGAGATCGAGGCCGACCGTCCGGCCATCGAGCTGTTGCATCAGGTTTTGGAACGGCCCAAACTGGATTTTTACCTGGATTACAAAAAAAACGCCGCGATGCTGCTACTACCCCACCTCGCCCCGCTGAAACATTCCGCGCAAAAACTGGAGGCTGCCACCGCCCTGGACTTGCACGACGGGAACACTGGCGCAGCGGCAACCAATATTCTCACCCTCCTGGCGCTGATTCACAACAACGCGGGGGAAGGGCTGCTGATTTCGCATTTAGTCCGGATTGCCATGGCGAGCATAGCCATCACGCCGACATGGGAGCTTTTGCAGACCACGAATGTCACGGACGGGCAACTGGCCGCCGTACAAAACGGCTGGCGGCAGATGGACTTTTTGAGCGATGCGGAAAATAGCTTTGTTACGGAACGGGCTTGGTCATCATCAGAATTCCAGAGGCTCCGCGACTTGCCTCCGGCAGCCTCCACGAGCAGCTCCGGCATTTCGTCCGGCAGCGGCGGCGGACTGATTGACTGGGAATCCATCACCGAAGGCCCGCGCAACACCATCGGCGCGGTGATGTGGCGGTACTCCTGGAGCTATTCGGAAGAATTACGCACGATTAAAAGCGATCAAATCGTCCTGGAGGCGGTACGGGCGATGCGGACAAACCAGAGCCAGTTTTACAAACCGGATTACGATTCAATGGCGTCACGTTTGGCGTCGCTGGGTGTCATTGACGCGGGCAAGACCTTTTTTCGCGCGCTGAAAATCCCCAACCTCAATGACGAGTTTGGAGGCTGGGGAGGTTTAAACACCGCACTGCGCAAAGCGCTGCGGATCGAGGCCGCGCGCCGCGTCGTGATAACCGCAATTGCCCTGAAACGGTTTCAGTTGAAACATGGCCACTGGCCCGAAACGTCCGGTGAACTCGTGCCGGAATTCCTGCCGTCCGTGCCTATCGACCCGTACGACGGAAAATCTTTGAAGTATCATCCGAATTCTGACGGCACCTTCCTGCTCTATTCCGTCGGCGAAGACGGCGTGGACGACGGCGGGAACCCCACGAACACCGCTTCCGGCAGTTCCAGCCTTTACTGGCAAAGCGACCACGCCCGCGACTGGGTCTGGCCCCAGCCCGCCACGCCGACCGAAGTGCAAAATTTTTACGAGCACCCGCCCCGGTGATTTTTGGTAGCGCAGGTCTCCGAACCTGCTGTATCGCGGGTTTCCAACCCGCAGGCCGTCTGCCGGCTCGACGCGCTCGAACTGGCCACGCGCCGCCGATTTGGAAATCGGCGCTACGGACGTGGCGTTCCTTGAATCTGTCGCGCCCCGGTGATTTGCGGCTTTCCAAGGCGCGCAATTTCGCGTAATTAGCGGGCTCAATTATTTCCGATGCTCAAAGCCATCATCCAGCCGCTGCTCACCTGGTATCAGAACTCGCTCGCCACGGACGGCTATCCGCTGGTGGCCCTGCTCATGGCCATGGAAAGCTCCGTCCTGCCGCTCCCCAGCGAGTTTGTCATTCCGCCCGCCGCCCACTTGGCCTACACGCACCAAGTTCCCCTGACGCTGTGGGGTCTCGTGATTGCCGGAGCGCTGGGCTCGTGGCTGGGCGCCACCATTATGTACTGGGCGGCGCGCCTGGCCGGCCGGCCGCTGGTGCTGCGCTATGGCAGCTACATTTTCATTCCGCCGCAAAAAGTCCAGGGCGCGGAACGCTGGGCGGCCCACTTCGGCGGCATGGGAATTTTCATTTCGCGCTTTCTGCCCGTGGTGCGGCATCTCATCGGCATTCCGGCCGGCATCGTGCGGATGGGCTACTGGAAATATTCCGCCTACACGCTGCTCGGTTCGGCCATCTGGTGCAGCGCCCTCTGCTGGCTGGGCGTCACGGCCGGGCAGGAGCAGATGAAACACGAGTACCACCGCCTGACCCTGCTGCTGGCCGGGACCATGCTTGTGCTGGGCGCGCTCTATTATTTCTTTGTGCACCGGCACATGCATCAGAAGCCCGGGACGCCCAAGGCGCCGCCCGGCCCGGCTTGAACCGGGGAGGGGACGGCTCGTCCCCTCAGTCTGTCCAAGGCGCTTGGTTGATTGCGCCGCCCGGCCGAGTTTGATACAAATAAAGCCGTTACGTTCACGCCGGTCTCGCTCGTTCCATTTTTTATGGCGTCGGGCCGGATCACGGGTCTCGGGACTGCCGCGTAATTTAACGAACATGCTCAATCAGCTCACCATTTCCGAACTGACGGCGAAGCTCGCCCGGCGGGACGTCTCCGCCCGCGAGGCCACCCAGGCCTGCCTCGACCAAATCGCGCGCGTGGACGGCAAAATCCACGCCTTCCTGAGCTACGACGCCGCCGATGCCCTCGCCCAGGCCGACGCGGCCGACCAATTGCGCGCGCACGATGCCGCCCGCCGTCCCCTGCTCGGCGTGCCCATCGCGATGAAGGACGTGCTGGCCGTGAAAAATCAGCCGCTGAACTGCGGCTCGAAAATTCTCGGCAAATACATTTCCCCCTACGACGCCACCGCCGTGGAAAAATTGAAGGCGGCGGGCGCGATCGTCTTTGGCCGCCTGAACATGGACGAGTTTGCCATGGGCAGCTCCACGGAAAATTCCGCCTTTGGCCCCACACGCAATCCCTGGGACACCACCCGCATTCCGGGCGGGTCCTCCGGCGGTTCCGCGGCGGCCGTGGCGGCGGACGAATGCCTGGCCGCGCTCGGTTCGGACACCGGCGGCTCCATCCGCCAGCCCGCCGCCCTGTGCGGCTGCGTGGGCCTCAAACCCACTTACGGGCGCGTGTCCCGCTATGGCCTGGTGGCCTTTGCCAGCTCGCTCGACCAGATCGGACCGTTTACCAAGGACGTGCGCGATGCCGCCACCCTGCTGGGCGTTTTGAGCGGACACGACCGGCGCGACTCCACCAGCGTGCCGCAACCGGTGCCCGACTACGCCGCCGCGCTCACCGGCGACATCCGGGGCCTCAAGCTGGGCCTGCCCAAGGAATACCTGGTGGGCGGCCTGGACCCCGAGGTGAAGGCGGCCGTGGACGCCGCCGTGAAGAAATTCACCGAACTCGGCGCCGAGATCGTGGAGATTTCCCTGCCCCACACCGACTACGCCGTGGCCACGTACTACATCATCGCCACCGCGGAAGCCTCGGCCAACCTCGCGCGCTTCGACGGCGTGCGCTATGGCGCGCGGGTGGACGGCGCGAATCCCGGCGAGCTTTACGCCCGCACGCGCGGCGCGGGTTTTGGCGCCGAAGTGAAGCGCCGCATCATCCTCGGCACCTATGTGCTCAGCAGCGGCTACTACGACGCCTATTATTTGCGGGCCCAAAAAGTCCGCACCCTCATCCGGAACGACTTCTTGAAGGCGTTTGAAACCGTCAACGCCATCATCACCCCCACCACGCCCACGCCGGCGTTCAAGGTGGGCGAGAAATCCGACGATCCGTTGCAGATGTACCTCTCGGACATTTTCACGATTTCCTGCAACCTGGCGGGCATTTGCGGCGTGAGCGTGCCGTGCGGATTCTCCGCCAGCCCGCGCCTCCCGCTGGGATTGCAATTGCTGGGCCAGCCCTTCGGGGAAGCGGCCCTCCTGCGCCTGGCGCACGCTTTTGAGCAGTCCACGCCCTGGCACAAAGAAAGAGCGGCGGTGTGAGTCTGCCGCCCGGCCGGTCCGCGGGCCTGATTTTTCTATGACCCCAACGCTAAAAACCAAACGCCTGCTGTTTTGGATTGGAATGTCCCTGCCCATGGCCGCCTTGGTCGCCATGACCTGGCTGGTCCACCAAGCCGGCGGCCAGTTCAACAATTCGTTCAACTGGGTGCTCCAGAATTACAAGGTCCTCGACAAATTCGAGCAGACCCAGTCCCACATCGTGGATGCCGAAGCCAACCAGCGCGGCTTTCTCCTGACCGGCAAGCAGGAATACGTGGAGCCCTACCAGGCCGCCATGGCCTCGATCCGCGACGACCTGGTGGATTTGAAGAAGCTGACCGCCGGCGACCCGGCGCAACAGGTCAATATTGTGGACTTGGAACAGTTGATCGCGGCCGAACTGGTGTTCGATCCGGCCACCGCCTTTTCCTCCGGCCAGTTCCAGACCAACGCCTCCGTCGTGAGCCTCACCGCGCGCGGCAAACACAAAATCGAGGATCTCCGGCACGTGTTGTTTCTGGCCCGCGAGGAACAGGAGCACTCCCTCAGCAAGCACCAGCAGGAAGCCGAAAACGAGGTCGTCTCCGGCCAGATCATGTCGCTCGTCCTGATCGGCGCCGTCGCCGTGGCCCTGATTTTCATCGTCATGATCTTGCTGCGTTTGGAACGGCTCCAGCGGTTTGTCACCGTCTGCGCCTGGACCGGCCAGGTCAAGTTCCAGGGCGAGTGGATGCGCCTGGACCAATTCCTGGAACGGCAGTTTGGCATCTCCGTGTCCCACAGCCTCTCGCAGGAGGCGGCCGAGAAAATGATGCGCGAGATCGAGGATCTCAGCCGCCCGGCGCCCGGCCAGAAAAAGCGCCCGTCGCCGCCGCCCGTCTAAAATGTTGCGGCTGATTTTTAAGATTGATTCATAGTAACTGCTCGGTTACTTGTGGGGCGCATGAATCAGAATCACAAGCCCGCTGCCACCACCCGCGACCCCAAACGCACGCGCCGCCGCATCCTGGCCGCCGCGCTCGCGGAATTTTCCACCAAGGGCTTCGCCGGCGCCCGGGTGGACGCGATCGCCCGCCGCACCCGGGGCAACAAGCGCATGCTCTACCACTATTTTGGCAACAAGGCCGCGCTGTTCGCCGCCGTCCTCCGCTACAAGACGACCCAGCGCCACTCTTGGGCCGCCGCCGCGCCCCACGACCCGATGAAGCGCCTGCCCTTGTGGTTCCAGACCGCCTGCGCCGACCTCGACTGGATCCGCCTGCTCCAGTGGGAGGCCCTGGAGCGCCCCGCCAAAACCATGGTCAACGGCCGGGAGCGCCGGACCGCCGCCACTACCTGCCTGCGCCGTCTGCGCCGCCAGCAGTTGGCCGGTCAGTTGTCGGCCGCCTTCGACCTGCGCCACGTGGCCCTGGCCATGCAGTCGCTGGCCGTCTTTCCGGTCGCCTTTCCCCAGATCGTCCGCCTGACCACCGGCCAGTCGCTCGATGATCCTAAATTTCAAACCGCCTACCGCAAGTTCCTGAAGGAATTCGCGGCGGCCTTCCGTCCGGCCAACGGCGGAAAAAAACTGGAATTGATCCGGCAGTGAAAAAACTTTCCCCCATTCCCCTCCTGTTGCTGGCCGCGTTTTGGGCCGGCGGCTGCAACCGCCCGGCCGCCCCCCGGCCGCGCGACCCCGTGTCCGTGCTCACCGCGCGGGCCGGCACCACCAACATCCCCGTGCTCATCGCCCCGCCCCCCGTCGGCCATGTCACCCCCATTTCGTGCGTGACCATCCGCTCCCAGATCGGCGGCACCATCAGCACCGTCAATTTCAAGGAGGGCCAGGAAGTCCAGCCCGGCGACCTTCTCTTTACCATTGACGCCCGCCCCATGCAGGCCGCCCTGGAACAGGCCCGGGCCAATCTGGAACGCGACCGCGCCCAATTGAAGAATTCCAAAATCCAGTTCGATCGCGAACAGAAACTCTTCGATCAAAAGCTCGTTTCCCAAGATGAATTCGACACCAGCCGCAGTTCCCAGGACGCGCTGGTGGGCACCGTGGCGGCCGATGAGGCGGCCGTGACCAATGCGCTGCTGAACCTCGAGTTCACCCGCATCTGCTCGCCCATCCAGGGCCGCACCGGCGCGCTCCAGTTTCACGAGGGCAACGTCGTCAAGGCGCCCGACGACGTGTTGCTGACCATCAACCAGATCCATCCCATCTACGCCGTGTTCTCCGTGCCCGAGCGCTACCTGCCCGTCATCCAGCGCCAGGCGCGCGACCGCACCCTCCCCGTCTTCGCCAGTTTTGAAAACATGGAGGAGGCACCGCCGCGCGGCGAGCTGACGTTCCTCGACAATTCCGTGGACCCCACCACCGGCATGATCCAGTTGCGCGCCACCTTCCCCAACGCGCGCAGCCTGCTGTGGCCCGGACAGTTCGTGAGCCTCTCCTTGCAGCTCGATGAATTGACCAACGCCGTCGTGGTGCCCTCGCAGGCCGTGCAAACCGGCCAGAACGGCCAGTTCACCTATGTCGTGAAGCCGGACCAGACCGTGGAAGTGCGCCCCGTGCAGGCAGGCATCACCTATCACGGCCTCACGGTCGTCGCTTCCGGCGTCAGCGCCGGCGAAACCGTCGTCACTGACGGCCAGTTGCGGCTCACGTCCGGCGCGGTGGTGGCCGATAAAACGCAAGCGGCGGCGAAATAACCAATTCGCCATGAACATCCCGGAACTGTTCATCCGCCGCCCGATCATGACCACGCTGGTCATGTTTGGCATCCTGCTGTTTGGCCTCGTCGGTTTTCATCAACTGCCGGTGAGCGATCTGCCCAGCGTGGACTATCCCACGATCGCCGTTTCGGCCGGCCTGCCCGGCGCCAATCCCGAAACCATGGCCTCCGCGGTGGCCACCCCGCTGGAAAAGCAATTCTGCACCATCCCGGGCGTGGACTCCATGTCCTCCGTCAGTTCGCTCGGCTCCGCGCAGATCACCATTCAGTTCTCGCTGGACCGCAACATAGACGCCGCGGCGCAGGATGTGCAGGCCGCCATCGCCAAGGCCGCGCGCCAGTTGCCCACGCAGATGCCCTCGCCGCCCACCTACAGCAAGGTCAACCCCGCCGACTCGCCCGTGCTCTTCCTGGCCATGACCTCGCCCACGCTGCCGCTCTCCACCGTGGACGACTACGCGGAAAACCTCATGGCCCAGCGCATCTCCATGGTCAGCGGCGTGGCCCAGGTCTCCGTCTATGGCTCGCAGCAATACGCCGTCCGCATCCAGGTGGACCCCAACAAGCTCGCCGCCTACGGCCTGGGCATTGACACCGTGGAACAAGCCGTGGAGGCCGGCAACGTCAACCAGCCCCTCGGCACGCTCTACGGCACCCACCAGTCCTTCACCATCCAGGCCAACGGCCAGCTCAAAACCGCCGCCGCCTACCGGCCGCTGATTGTCGCCTATCGCAACGGTAATCCCGTGCGCCTCCAGGAGCTCGGCAGCGTGCTCGACAGCGTGCAAAACGACAAGACCGCCGCCTGGTACCGGGACACCCGCGGCATCGTCCTGGCCATCCAGCGCCAGCCCGGCGCCAACACCGTCGAGGTGGTGGACAACATCCTGCGGATGCTCCCCAAGTTCCGCGACCAGATCCCGGCCGCCGTGAACATTGACACCCTCTTCGACCGTTCCCAGACCATCCGCCACTCCGTCGCCGACGTCGAACACACGCTCCTGATCACCGTGGCGCTGGTCGTCATGGTGATCTTTATTTTCCTGCGCAACCTCTCGGCCACGATCATTCCCAGCCTGGCCCTGCCCATGTCCATCATCGGCACCTTCGCCGTCATGGCCCTCTTCGGCTACAGCCTGGATAATTTGTCGCTGATGGCCTTGACCCTGTCCGTCGGCTTCGTGGTGGACGACGCCATCGTCATGCTGGAAAACATCGTGCGGCACATGGAAAATGGCGAACCGCCCATGCAGGCCGCCTTGCGCGGCTCGCGCGAGATCGGCTTCACCATCATTTCCATGACCCTCTCGCTCTGCGCGGTGTTCATCCCGGTGCTGTTCATGAGCGGCTTGCTTGGCCGCCTCCTGCACGAATTCGCCGTGACCATCATCTCGGCTGTGCTCGTGTCGGGCTTCGTCTCCCTCACGCTCACGCCCATGATGTGCAGCCGGTTTGTCCATTCCATGCACGGCCGGCGCCACGGCGCGGTTTACAACGCCTTTGAACGATTTTTTGCCGGCCTGCTCGCGCTGTACAGCCGCACCTTGCAGTCGGCGCTGCGGCATCACCGGATCACCCTGGGCGTCGCCGCCGCCACGTTCGTCGCCACCGCCGTTCTCTTCCACCTCATGCCCAGCGGCTTTTTCCCCGATGAAGACACCGGGCAGATTATGGCCTTCACCGAGGCCTCCCAGGACATTTCCTTCGACGCCATGAAAGAGCACCAGCAGGCGGCCGCCAAAATCGTCATGGCCGACACCAACGTCGCCGGCTTCATGTCTTCGGTGAACTCGGGCAACCAAGGCCGCATGTTCATGCGCCTCAAGGACCGCAGCCAGCGCCAGTTAAGCGCCAACCAGATCATCCAGGAATTGCGCCCCAAGCTGGCGCAAATTCCCGGTATCAACGTCATCATGCAAATGCCGCCGCTCATCCGCGTGGGCGGCATGGCGACCAAGGGGCTTTACCAGTTCAGCCTCCAGGACACCGATACCAAGGAACTGTTCCAGTGGGCGCCCCAGCTCATGGCCAAAATCGCCGAAGACAAGACCACCTTCCAGGACGTCAACAGCGACCTGCAGATCGCCAACCCGCAGGTGACAGTGGAAATTGACCGCGACAAGGCCTCCGCCCTCGGCGTCACCGCCGAACAGATTGAAAACGGCCTCTACGACGCCTTCGGCGAACGCCAGTCCTCCACCATTTACACGGACGTGGCCGAATACTGGGTGGTCTTCGAGGTGCTGCCCCAGTTCCAGCGCGACCCAGATGCGCTGGCCCGCCTGTACATCACCAGCACCTTTACCGATACCAACAACAATCCCAAGCTTGTGCCGCTGAGCGCCGTCGCCAAACTCACGCCCTCGCTTGGTGCCACCACCATTTCCCACGTGGGCCAGTTGCCCTCCGTGACCATTTCCTTCAACCTGCCGCCCGGCGTGGCCCTGGGCACGGCCGTCCAAAAAATCCGCAGCCTGTCCGACGCCATGCAACTGCCCGCCACCATCAGCGCCAGCTTCCAGGGCTCCGCGGCCGTCTTCCAATCGTCCTCCAGCGGCATGGGCTGGCTGCTGGTTACGGCCATTCTCGTCATCTATATCGTGCTCGGCATCCTGTACGAAAGCTTCATCCATCCGCTCACCATTCTGTCCGGCCTGCCCTCGGCCGGCTTCGGAGCCCTGCTGACGCTCTATTTGTTCCACTTGGACCTGAACATCTACGGCTTTGTGGGCCTCATCATGCTCGTCGGCATCGTGAAGAAAAACGCCATCATGATGATTGACTTCGCCATTGATGCGCAGCACCAGGGCAAGACACCCTACGACGCCATCTACGAAGGCTGCCGGCTGCGCTTCCGACCCATCATGATGACCACCATGTCCGCCCTCATGGCCTCGCTGCCCATCGCGCTGGGCCTGGGGGCCGGCGGCGAATCGCGCCGCGCGCTCGGCCTGGCCGTCACCGGCGGCCTGCTGGTTTCCCAACTGCTGACCCTTTACATCACGCCCGTGGTTTACCTCTATCTCGAGTCCTTCCAGCAGCGTTTCCTGCGCCGCGCCCCCGTCCCGGCCGCCGCCACCGCCCCTGCCTGACCCATCGCGCCGCCACCCGGCGCCGGCCAGGGCCGGCGCCGCAGCGTCAGTGAACGCCGGAGGCGTTCTGGAATTAGCCGGGGGTTGAGCGACCACCGGGAGCGATTACCCCCGGAAAACGCCTCCCGTTGTCCCCGCACCCCGGATTCCGGCTCACTTCATTTCGTGGAGGAGTTGATCCAGCATAAGCACATGTTCAAGTATTCCCTTTCCTCCGACGCCACAAATTCGCCCAAATTAAGTGGTGCGGTGATCATCAACCAAGAGGACAATGCCACCTTCGCGTGCCCGGGTTTTGCCTGGGACTGACCTTTATCCTGCTTGTCTTAACACTCCTCTGGCCACCGGCGCAAAAATCACGTTCCCGCGCGTAAGTCGTGGCCGCATCTCGTGAGAGTGCGGCTGACTCCTTCCCCACTCTCAATCACCCAGTCGGCAATGTCGTCCTCTGCGCGCTCCCTTCTCCGCATCTCTGCGGTATGGTTAAGCCGCCGGCATCAAGGGGGCAAACTAAGTTACCCCCTTGATGCCCAGACTATGATTTTGATCTTAGCCCGCTAAAAACTGTCCCGACTATTGCCTGGCCCCGCGCCGGCGGAAAGCCACCAGCAGGGCGCCCGCGCCGCTGGCAAGAAAGGCGACCGTGGACGGTTCCGGAACCGCTGTGATATCGCGGAGTTCCATCAGGTTGACCTGGGCGGACGGACCAATGTCGGCGCCGCCAAACGCGTTCAGCGTAAGCGTCTCCGTTCCGGTGCTGTCGGCCACAAATGAGCCGAGAACAAATTGTCCGGGCCCGGTGCCGCCGGCGCCAGTTCCATAAAGCAATGCGGCCGAAGTGTTGGCGCCGCCGGTGAGGGTTTCACTCCGTTCGGCGGTCACGCTGTTGCGCGCATCGTTGACCCAGAACTCAAGCTGATAGGTGTCTCCAGCCGTCATGCCGCCCCACGTCAGTGAAATGGATGAACCATAACTGTAGATCGCGGTTTGCAAAAGGTAGTTGTAGTTGGCATCCGCAGTATTCGGGTTGCCATAACTGCCATAGCGGTCATCGAGCCCCGAATTGCTTACCCAGGAGCCAAATGTACCGCTGCCGTATGCGGCAAAAACCACGCCGTTCACCGGATAGTTGTCGGAACGGTTGTTGCCGCCCCAATCATCGCCGGGGCCCCACGTGCCTACCAGCGTTCCTTCGGTGCTCACGTCGGAAGTTCCGGAGATGGTGGATGGGGTTTGCCAATCAATATTTGCATTTTGCGCATTGGCGGCAGCGGCGAGCATGCACGCCAGAAACGCAGAGGGTAGGGCTGTTTTCATGGGTGGTTGGAGGTATGTTTCGTTGACTGTTGGTTTCGTTTTGTTTTTCTGTTTCCTATCAGCAAGCATGGCTAAATCGTGATCTTCGCCCGCGTGGCTATAACGCCGCATGAGTGATTTAGTCACATAATATCATTGAAAACGCGGGTCTCCAATGAACTATTTGTTAAACATAATGACGTTTTTGGTCATTAAGGGGTCTGTGCTACAATAGTGAAAGTTCACGTAATCTCGGCAAAGATTTTTGCGCGAACGCGAAACGCCTTTTTTCCATCCTCCATCTTCCATCCTCTGTGGTTGCGGCGCCACCCGCGCTAGGTTTATCTGCGTCCATCTGTGGTTGAACCGAATCAATCCTGCCGTTTTAATTGCGCCCGAGCCGGCCCGCGGGGCAAATGCCATCGCCCGCCGGAACCGTGGTTGCTACGCTCGCATGATGATCGCTTTGGCCGTCGCTCTTGATTTGATGTTACACACCAATTCCGGGCTTTAGTTGGGACAATTTGCGGCGGCTCGCGCCCGGAGAGTCCAAGATTCCGCGGCTCCGGGGGGATTTTTTGTGGAAGCAATTTTACGAAGCCCGCCAGGCGGGCAAGGATATGGTGTACGTGGGGATGTTCGATGAAGTGGACGAGGGCACGGCCATTATCAAGGTCGGCCCACCTCCGGCCCAAGGTTATTTCACGACCTACGCGGGGATGCCAACGGACTGGTATTTATGCCTGACTGCCGATGGAGCAAAGGTGATCCGGGGCGAATGACCGAACCAGCGCGGTGTACCAATCGTGCCCTGAGTCACTCGTGCGATCACAGTTCGCTTGAATGAGCTGAAGCATGAGCACCAGCGAGAATCGGTTCCTTCGGACCAAGAAACTTGGGGCCGCGGTGCAACACGTATAAGTCCACCGCGCACCACGACCGCGCCAGTTGCTCGCGAACTTCGGCCCGCACCGACCAGTTCTTTAAGCCCACATCCGGCGCGGCAAAAGCGATGGCGTCCAAGCCGTGCTGGCGGGCGATCCAGAGGGCGCGCGGACAATGGAAATCCTCGGAAATAATCGTGCATTTCGACAATCCAAAAACCTCTTTGGCACGCACCACGGAATCCAGCGTGCGAAAGCCCGCGTAGTCACAGGTAATCGCGCCGGCTGGCACGCCGGCGGCGATCAGCGCGTTGCGCATGTCATCCGGCTCGTCGTAGCTCGCAATGTGATTGTCGCCGCTGACCAGCAAATGGCGCACTTTGCCCGCGCGATACAGGGCCGCGGCAGCCTCGATGCGCTGGTTGAAATGCAAATTGTCGTTTCCGTGGCGCGTTTCCTTGCTGGTGCCCAAGACGACGCCGACTTGGCGCCCGGGCACGGCGGCGACGGAACGGAACACGCGGCCATTGGCCGCCTGTCTGCAGGCATGGTCAACGGAGAGCATCAATCCAACGGCGGCGAGCGCAGCCGCCGTCAGGCCGGCGGCAAGGCTGATGCGGTGTGCACCCAGCCGGCGAAAAATTTTAGAGTTTTTCATAGGTACCAGGACATTATTGGAGCAGCCGGTGCCGTGCGTTACGGCGACGATTTTGGCGATGGCAGGTCTTTAACCAATTGCCGAAGTCCGGCCAGCGTGCCGGCCGAAATAAACCTCGCTTTCAGCGCACAGTCCGCGGAATGGATCGTGTAACCGAACCCGCCAGGCATGGTGTCGTTTATCTGGACGTTGGAAACCTTAAAGGCCAGGGGCTGGATGATGAAGTGCTGTCCGGATTGGGCCACATAGTAATAATTGCCAATGACCATTTTGCGGGCGCCGGTATAAGGATGCGAAAACCAACCCTTTTTAGGCAGTTTGATGTTTGCCGGCGGAGGGATTAACGGCCCCAAATCCACAACATGTTCGCCAGTCAGGGAGAAGTTGGCGGCCCTGGCGCTGGGAACCGTGAAGCCAACCAACAAAATGAGCTCGCCAGAATTGTCATCCACCGGCTCTCCCAAAGTTATGGAATAGGAGGTCAGGCCGGAACCCCGCGCATAATCCTTGAAAAGCGGGTGGCCATCCGGGCCGGTGTCTGAAACCTTGTCCGTGGCGTCTTCTTTGGCGTCACAGAATGATCCCGACAAGCCCAGACTCCGCCAATCCGCGCCCTTGGCGGAAGAAACTGTCAGCACCAAAGCGGTCACCAATCCAATCAACAGTTTGAACGCCGAATTTGGTTTTAAGATGCACATTGTTTTCAAATCGTAATTTCACTCTGGCCTTGCAGGCCATGCAGCCACACTATGCACAAAGATCAATATGTCAATTCCCACCCGGCCAAAACTTGTCGGAAATCCCTTCGTTTCCGTTATTTCGTTGCGCTGGCGCCTCTTCAATAATTTTGCGAAAATTCGTGTTGATTCGTGTCACGCCTTGTCTTTAAATCGGTGACCCTGGTTCTCCCCTGCCCCACCCACTGTTAGCGGCTAACGAAAAATCGTAAAAAAATCGCTTTTACCGTAAGCGGCTAACGTGACAGACCCTGCCACCGTGATAAAACGGACCCTGGCGACCCCGCAGGCCGTCCATTATGGAACTACATAATGCCAACCGTTCCTGGCGCCTCGCCGCCAGCCCAGACCGGCCGACGCCGACCCGCACTCTCCTTGTGTCGCCAGTCGCCCCATTTCGCGCCCGTTGCCCCAGCCCCGAAACCGGCCCCGCCGCGAATTTTGCTGTATCGCTAAACATTGGCGTTTTACAAAATCATTAAACCTGCTCAAACCTAATCAAACCCAAAAAAAGATTTTGGCAATCGGGGTCGCGCCCGGCGCTCCGCACCGATCCGGGCCAGAGCCGGCCCGGCGGCCTTTTGCGGTTTAAAAATCTGTGTCCATCCGTGTCCATCTGTGGTTAAATTTTCCCGCAAAATGGAATACGAAGCCGTCATCGGGCTGGAAACGCACGTCCAGCTCAAAACGAAATCCAAAATGTGGTGCGGTTGCGCCAACACCTTCGGCGCCGAACCCAACACCAACGTCTGCCCCGTTTGCCTCGGCCTGCCCGGCGCCCTCCCCGTGCCCAACGACGAGGCCCTCCGGCTCACCGTCCTCACCGGCCTGCTCCTCAATTGCACCATCCCCCGCTTCGCCAAGTTCGACCGCAAAAGCTATTTCTACCCGGACATGGCGAAGAATTACCAGCTCACGCAGTACGACCGCCCCTCCACCGCCAACGGCTTCCTGGAATTTGAATTCAACGGCGGCCTCGCCCGCGTCCGCATCACCCGCGCCCACCTGGAAGAGGACGTCGGCAAAAACACCCACTTCGACGGCAGCAGCGGCGTGGATTTCAACCGCGCCGGCGTGCCCCTGCTGGAGATCGTCTCCGAGCCCGACCTCACCAGCGCCGACATGGCCTACGAATATCTCAACGCCCTCAAGGAAATTCTCATCTACGGCGGCATTAGCGATTGCGACATGGAAAAGGGCATGGTGCGTTGCGACGTCAACGTCTCCGTGCGCCCCGTCGGCACCCAGCCCCTCGGCGCCAAGATCGAGATCAAAAACATGAACAGCTTTTCCGGCGTGCGCCGCGCGCTGGAATACGAGATCCCGCGCCAGATCGAAATCGTCAAGGCCGGCGGCAAGCTCATCCAGTCCACCCGCCGCTGGGACGACCCGGCCGGCATCACCGAGGAGATGCGCACCAAGGAAGACGCGCACGATTACCGCTATTTCCCCGATCCCGACCTCATGCCCCTGGCACCCACCGACGCCTGGCTGGCGGACGTGCGGAAGCGCGTGGTGGAACTGCCCCTGGCGCGCAAGCACCGCTTCATGCGGGATTATCAGCTTCCCGCCAGCGATGCCGGGACCTTCCAGCACGACGTCCCGCTGGGCGATTATTTTGAGCCCGTGGCCCGCCAATCCAAGAACCCCAAGGCCGCCGCCAACTGGATCATCAACAATCTCCGCGCCAAGCTCACCGAAGCCAACGAGGGCGAAAAGGCCGCGCAGGCCGCGCTGGGCGTGGAGCCGGCCAGCATGAAATTGACGACCCTCGCCGACCTCAAGTTCAAGCCCAACGCGATTGTCGAACTGGTGAACTTGGTGGAAGCAAAGACCATCAGCAATTCCGCCGCCCAGCAGGTGTTCGCCGAGATGTTCGACACCGGGAAATCCCCCGCCGCGATCGTCCAGGAAAAAGGCCTCGCCCAGGTCAGCGACACCGGCGCCATTGAAACCCTTTGCGACCAGGCCATTGCCGCCAATCCCAAATCCGTGGCCGATTACAAATCGGGCAAGCTTGCGGCGCTGAATGCGCTCAAAGGCCAGGTCATGAAATTGAGCAAGGGCAAAGCCAATCCCGCACTGGCCGGCGAAATTCTCGAACGAAAACTGAAAGCCTGACACTTACCGTGTAACACTGGCCTCGTTTCCGGTAATTGTTCTTGCTATGATTTCAGCATGAACACCACCGGGACAGTGTCCACGGGAGCCTCGGGTGTTTTTCCCAACACCCACTGGTCGGTGATTCTGGCCGCGCGCCGTCCCTCGCCGGAATCCGCGGCGGCCTTGGAGGCCATCTGTCGCGCCTATTGGTATCCCCTCTACGCCTACGTGCGGCGCTGCGGCCAGCCGCCCCACGACGCCCAGGATCTCACACAGGAATTCTTCTGCCGCCTGCTGGAAAAGCATTGGCTCGACGACGCCGACCGGGAAAAGGGCCGGCTGCGCACTTTCCTCATTGTGGCCTTGAAGCATTTCATGGCCAAGGAATGGCGCCGGGCCACCGCGCAAAAACGCGGCGCCGGCCTCGCGTCCGTGCCGCTGGACACCACCTTTGCCGAGAGCCGCTTCGCCGCCGATGCCACGGCGCTCGGCTCCGATGAAGCCTACGATCAGCAGTGGGCGCTCACCTTGCTGGATCTGACCGTGAACCGCCTGCGCGCGGAATTCAACGCCGTCGGCAAGCCCGGCGCTTTTGAAGCGCTTAAAAATTGTCTGCTGGCCGCGCACGGCGCGATTGACTATGCCGCCACCGCCCAACAGCTTGGCGTGAACCAACCCGCGGCCCGCGTGGCCGTGCACCGCCTGCGCAAACGCTTCCGCGAAATCTATCGCGAGGAGATATCGCAAACGCTGGCCGATGGCGCGGACTTGGACGCCGAACTGCGCCACCTCGCCGCCGCCCTGGCCCGCCCATGACCTGTAACAACCCCATCGCCATCGGTAAGTACTGGTCATGAATACGGACCCCATGCCAAAGTGCCCCGAATGCGGAACGCCCCTGCCGCCCAACGCCCCGGCCGGCCTCTGCCCAAAATGTCTCATGGCATTGAACCTGCAGACGGAGACCGTCTGCTCCGGCGATTCCCCCACCGCGAAGCCGCCGCTGCCGCCGGAACAAATCGCCCCCCTCTTTCCCCAGCTTGAAATCCTCGCCTGCCTCGGCCGCGGCGGCATGGGCGTGGTCTATCAGGCCCGCCAGAAAACCTTGAACCGCCTCGTGGCCCTCAAGCTCCTCGCCCCCGAGCGCGTACACGACGCGAAGTTTGCCGAACGCTTCACCCGCGAAGCCCAGGCCCTGGCCGCGCTGAACCATCCCAATATCGTCACCATCCACGATTTCGGCCAGACCGGCGGCTTTTACTATCTCCTCATGGAATACGTGGACGGCGCGAGCCTGCGCCAGCTTATGCAGGCGCGCAAATTCACGCCCGAGGAAGCCCTGGCCATCGTCCCCACCCTCTGCGATGCCCTCCAATTTGCCCACGAGCACGGCATCGTCCACCGCGACATCAAGCCCGAGAACATCCTGCTGGATAAATCCGGCCGCGTGAAGGTGGCCGATTTTGGCATCGCCAAAATGCTCGGTTCGGCCAACGGCGATGACGGCGGCAAATCCGCCGCGCCGGCCAATGTCACGCAAAGCGTCGTGGGCACGCCCGGCTACAGCGCGCCCGAACAGCAGCTCTCGCCGGAACGCGTGGACAGCCGCGCGGACATCTATTCCCTCGGCGTTGTCTTCTACGAGATGCTCACCGGCGAACTGCCCGGCAAACCCATCGAACCGCCCTCGCACAAGGTGCAGATTGACGTGCGCCTGGATGAAGTCGTGCTGCGCGCCTTGGAGAAGAAACCCGAGCGCCGCTACCAGCAGGCCAGCGTGCTGAAGACACAGTTGGACACGATTGCGACCGAAAAGAGCCACGCGGCCGCCGCCGGACCGGTCCGCTCCG
>Ga0181519_10000665_pt1 | contig 31188 bp, 29 predicted proteins | sample PEATcosm2014_Bin_26_FD_121102 | JGI IMG/M metagenome (GOLD analysis project Ga0181519, IMG submission 121102) | Peatland microbial communities from MTU Mesocosm Facility, Houghton, MI, USA - PEATcosm2014_Bin02_10_metaG | ecosystem: Environmental > Terrestrial > Soil > Wetlands > Peat | place...
AAAGACACAAACCATATAAGAGCAAGAGCTACTGAGGGCGCTTAGAGGCCGGCTTCGATGCGGGAGCGGGGGTCGAGGAAGTCGCGCATGGCGTCTCCGACGAAGTTGAAGGCGAGGACGGCGAGCATGACGGCCAGGGCGGGAAAGAGGACGAGGTGCGGGGAGTCGAAGAGATGCGAGCGGGCATCGTTCAACATTCCTCCCCAGCTTGGGACCGGGGGCGGAACGCCGAGTCCGAGGAAGCTCATGGTGGCTTCGGCAAGGATGGCCGAGGCCATTCCGATGGCGGCCTGGACGATGACGGGCTGCATGATGTTGGGCAGGATGTGGCGGGCAAGGATGCGGAAGTCGCTGGCTCCGAGGGCGCGAGCGGCTTCGACATATTCGCGCTCGCGGGCGGCGAGGACCTGGGCGCGGACCAGACGGGCGTAGCCGACCCAGCCTCCGATGACGAGGGCGAGGATAAGGTTCCAGAGGCCGGGGCCGAGGAAGGCGACAAAGGCGATGGCGAGGAGGATTCCGGGGAATGAGAGAAAGGCGTTCATCACGATGACGTTGATGAAGCGGTCGAGGCGTCCGCCGTAGTATCCGGCGAGCGAGCCGACGATGGTGCCGAGAAGAAGCGATCCGGCGACGACCGAGGAGCCCACGATCATGGAGATGCGCGCGCCGTAAAGAATGCGGGAGAGGATGTCGCGGCCGAGTTCGTCGGTGCCGAAGAAGTGTTGCGCGGAGGGCGGCTGAAGGCGCGCGGCGAGATCGATGAAGGCGGGATCGCGCGGGGCGACGAGAGGTCCGAAGGCGGCGCAGAAGAGGAAGAGCAGGATGAGCGCGAGGCCGAAGACGGCGAGAGGATTGCGGGTGAGAGTCCTCATTGGAGGGGGCTCCGGAGGGAGGGGGGAAGCAGGTTGCACAGGTTGCGCAGGTTGCGCAGGTTAAAGGCAAGGCCAAGATCAACATCAAGGTCAAGATCAAGGACAAGGTCAAGGTCAACGGACCCACATCTGCCAAAAGAGGGCAGATATGGGGCACCAATACCAACTCCAACTCCAACTCCAACTCCAGCACCAACACCAGCACCAACACCAAGGTCAACTACCCCACCCAAGCCAAAGGAGGGCTTGAATGGGGCACCCGCCATGTTCTTCCTAATCTGGGTGGTCATTGGCGAATCCGGGGGTTGAGGGCGGAGTAGACGAGGTCGGTGCAGAAGTTGACGGCGACGTAGGTGAGTCCGATGCAGAGCAGGCATCCCTGGACGAGGGCGTAGTCGCGATTGCTGATGGCAGAGATGGTGAGGCGCCCGATGCCGGGCCAGGCGAAGATGGTCTCGGTGACGATGGCTCCGGCGAGGAGCGCGCCGAACTGAAGGCCGATGACGGTGACGACGGGGATCATGGCGTTGCGCAGGGCGTGGCGATAGACGACCGCGCGCTCGGTGAGTCCCTTGGCGCGGGCGGTGCGGATGTAATCCTGGCCAAGCTCCTCCAACATGCTGGTGCGGACCATGCGGGTGAGGATGGCGGCGAGCGAGGCTCCCATGGTGATGGCCGGGAGGATGAGGCTGCGCGCGCTGGCGGCTCCGGAGACGGGGAGCCAGTCGTAGTGGATGGCGAAGACGAGGATGAGGATGGGTCCGAGAGCGAAGTTGGGGAACGAGAGTCCGAGGAGGCTGACGAAGCTGAGGGCGCGGTCATCCCAACGGTTGCGGCGGGTGGCCGAGCGGACTCCGGCGGGGATGGAGAGCAGGATGGCGACGAAGAGCGCGGAGAGAGTAAGTGAAAGGGTGGCGGGATAAGCCTGCGCGACGAGCGAGCGGACGGGCTTGTTGAGGCGCACGGACTTGCCGAGATCGCCATGGAGAACTCCGGCCCAGTAGCGGACATACTGGGTGGGCAGGGGGACGTCGAGTCCGTAGGCGTGGCGCGCGGCCTGGATGTCCGTGGCGGCGGCGGACTCGCCAAGCATGGCCTGGATGGGGTCTCCGGGGACGAGGTGGATGAGCAGAAAGACGACGCTGACGACGAGCCAGACGACGGGGATCATGTAGGCGGCACGGGTGAGGAGGTAGCGGATCATGCCTGGCTCACCGGGGCGTCGAGGGGGATGCGATCGACCTTGACGGCCTCGACGCGGCGGCCCTCCATCTCAAGGACGGTGAAGCGGCGCTGCTGGTAGAGGAACGAGTCGCCGGGCCTGGGGATGCGCTGCAGTTTGGCGACGACGAATCCGGCGAGCGTCTCAAAGCCTTCGTCGCGGGGCAGGCGCAGGTTGTGCTGTGTTTCGAGGTCGCGGATGTTGAGCGCGGCATCGAGAACGAGCGAGGCGGGGTTGCCGTGGTTGGAGCGGGGGACGATGTCGAACTCGTCTTCGATTTCGCCGACCAGCTGCTCGAGAACGTCTTCGACGCTGACGACTCCGGCGGTGGAGCCGAACTCATCGACGACGACGGCGAGATGGCGGCGGCGGTGCTTGAACTCATCGAGGAGATCGGGAAGCGGCTTGGTCTCCGGGACGACGAGAACGTCACGCATGATGTGGCGGACGGCGAGAGTGGGCTGGGCGGGCAGGGGCTCGGTGGCGGACTGGGCGCGATGCATGCGGTACTGCATCCAGCGCATGAGGTCCTTGGAATAGAGGACGCCGATGATTGCCTCGGGGCCGCGGGCGGCGTCGTAAACGGGGATGCGGGAGTGCTGCTCCTCGATGACCTTGGCGGAGGCTTCTTCAAGCGGCATGTCGCCGGGGAGAGAGAAAATATCAGGACGCGGGACCATGATCTCGCGGACGGTGATGGCCTCCAGATCGAGGGCGCGGTGGAGAAGCTCCTGCTGGAGAGTGGAGATGAGTCCGCAGCGGTGGGAGGCGGTGACGCTGAGCTTGAGTTCCTCGGGGGTATGCACGCCGCCCTCGCGAATGTGATTCCATCCGAAGGAGCGGAGCACCCAGCGCGAAGAGGCGGCCATGGTGCGGGTGACAGGCGAAAAGATGGTGATGAAGACATCGAGCGGGCCGGCGACGGCGAGGGCAACCTGCTCGGTTTTTTGCAGGGCGATGGACTTGGGAACGACCTCGCCAAGGATGACGTGCATGTAAGTAATGCAGGTGAAGGCCAGGACGGTGGCGAGGGCGTGGGCAAAAAGCGCGGCGTGAGGCAGACGCGCGAGGGGAACCTCGAGAAGGCGGGCCATGGATTCTTCGCCGATCCAGCCGAGGGCGAGCGAGGCCATGGTGACGCCGATCTGGATTCCGTTGAGCACTTCGTCGAGCTTGTTGTGGAGCTTGCGGATGGTGCGCGCGCCGATGCGTCCCTCGTCGATGAGCTGCTGGAGGCGGGTGTCACGAATGCTGACGAGCGCGTACTCAGCGGCGGCGAAGAAGGCGTTGCCCGCTACCAGCAGGATCACGGCGATGATCCGCATGAGGACGAAGGTGAACAAGGCGACGGGGCTCCTGAAAAGGATTTTACAGGGTTTCCGGGGAGGGTTGCGAAGGGCGGGTTTCACAGGGACAGGTTTCAAGAGACAGGTTTCAAGGTTTCAAGGTTTCGCAGGTTTCACAGGTTAAGAACAAGAGCAGGAGCAAAGGCAGGAGCAAGGGCAAGAGCAAGGGCAAGAGCAAGAGCAAGGGCAAGAGCAAGGGCAGGAACAGGGGCAAGGGCAACGGACCCACATCTGCCAGAGGAAGGCAGATATGGGGCACCGGAGCATGAGTGAGGGCAGGAGGAAAAGGGTTGGAACCGGGGAGGCGTTGGGCGCGTACATGATAATGTGCACGGCGGAAGTGTGTTTGGCCGGGGCGGCGGTATTGGGAGGCAGGCGTGGCGAACGGAAACGGGAAGCGGCGGAAGAAGATCATCTGGATTACGGCAATCATGGTAGTGGTGTGCCTGGTGGCGGCCGCGGGGCTGATGGCGGCGCGGAGCGGGGGAAAGAAGATCGATCCGACGAAGCTGGGCAAGGTGGAGCGCGGCGACGTGGTAAAGAGCGTGGTAGCTACGGGCAAGGTGGAGCCGATCACGAAAGTCGAGATCAAGAGCAAGGCCAGCGGAATTGTGAAGAAGCTCTACATTATTGCGGGCGACCATGTGAAGGCCGGGCAGGTGCTGGCCGAGCTGGATCGGGTGGAGATGGAGGCGCAGGTGCGGCAGAGCGAGGCGCAACTGCAATCGTCGGAGGCGACGTGGCACTCGGCGGAGGCGGACTTGGCGCGCTCGAAGGTGGACGCCGAGGGAGTGGACGTGCCGATGCTGAAGCGGGCATGGGAGCGCGCCTCCTCGATGGCGAAGCAGGGCGTGGTGTCGCAATCGACGCTGGACGACGCGGAGAAGAACTACGTGCTGGCAACAAACAAGCAGCAACTGGCGCAGGCACAGGTGCAGGTGAACTCGGCGAAGGTGGCACAGTCGCGGGCGGACGTGAAGCGAGCGGAAGCAACTCTCTCACAGTTGCGCGAGCAATTGAGCTACACGACGATTGTGGCTCCGATTGACGGCATTGTGCTCTCACGCGATGTGGAGATAGGCGACGCGGTGAGCTCGATTTTGGTGATGGGCTCGGCGGCGACCCTGGTGATGACGATTGGCGACACGCGCGAAGTGTATGTAAAGGGCAAGGTGGATGAGAGCGATATCGGCAAGGTATCACTGGGACAGCCGGCGCGGATTCGGGTGGAATCCTTCAAGGACAAGTCGTTCGAGGGCAAGGTGACAAGGATTTCGCCGATGGGCGTGGAGAAGGAAAACGTGACCACCTTTGAGGTGCGGGTCTCCATCAACAACCCAGGCGGAGAGCTGAAAGCAATGATGACGGCGAACGCGGAGATGATTCTGGAAGAGCACAAGAACGTGCTGAATGTTCCGGAGAGCTCGCTGATCTACGACCAGAACAAGACGGCTTCGGTGGAAATTCCTGACGCGAAAGCGAAGGACGGGAAGACAAAGGTTGCGGTGAAGGCGGGGATTTCCAACGGGGCGAAGACGGAGATTTTGAGCGGGCTGAAGGAAGGGCAGGAGGTTGTGTTGCAGTAGGAGGGAAGGTTGCACAGGTTGCGCAGGTTTCAAAGGTTGCACAGGTTTCAAAGTTTCAAGGTTTCAAGGTTTCAAAGTTAAGAACAAGAGCAAGAACAGGAACAACTGCAAGAGCAACTACAAGAGCAACGACCCCTCCCTAGCCAAATACGGGCTAGGATGGGGCACCCTCCGGTTCTTTCTACTTTCAGGATTTTCTCCACTTTTAGTGATTTCTCCACCTTTGAGGATTTCTCTGCCCTTAGGATTTTCTCCGGTGGGACATTTTTCATTCAGCGGCATTTCTCTCTTGTAGAGGATCGCTCGTCGCGAGATGTTCCCGGGTAGTCACGTCCTATGGTCATCGCATGGGGGCGGGGATTCGTGACAGAATCGTGCGTGCGGAAGATTGTCCCTGGCGAGCAGGGACGACGAGGAGGCTGACTTGGCAGCGACGGGCATCGTCACACTGACGACGGACTTCGGCGGCTCGGACCACTTTGTGGGGACGATGCGGGGAGTGATTCTGGGAGTGAATCCCGCGGCGCAGGTGGTGGACCTGTGTAACGCGGTGGCGTCGTATGACGTGCTGGACGGCGCTCTGACGATTGCGCAGGCGTATCGGTATTTTCCGGCAGACACGATTCACATGGTGGTGGTTGATCCGGGGGTGGGTTCGTCGCGGAGGCCGCTGCTGGTGACGACGACGAATCATTACTTTATTGCGCCGGACAATGGCGTGCTCTCACTGGTGATGGAGCAGGAGGAGCGCGTATCGGTGCGGCACATTACGGCCGAGCATTATTTTCTGCGTCCGGTGAGCAACACGTTCCATGGACGCGACGTGTTCGCTCCGTGCGCGGGATGGATGAGCAGGGGCGTGGAGCCGGAGAAATTTGGCGAAGAGATTGCGGATTATGTGCGCTTCTCCTTGCCGAAGCCGAAAGCGGTTGACGAGCACACGCTGAAGGGCGCGGTGCTGAAGGTGGACAAGTTCGGCAACCTGATCACAAACCTGACCGCGGAGAACGCTCCGGCGGTGTTTGCGGCAGAGGCTAAGGTGAGGATCACGGTGGGACAGGCGACGGTGACGGGGATCTATGCGTCGTACGCGCAGGGACAGCCGGGAGAGCTGTTTGGAGTGCTGAACAGCATGGGCTTCCTGGAGATTGCGGGGAATCGCGCGGCAGCCGCGCAAGTGGCAAAGGCGGGACGGGGAGCGGAAGTGGTGGTGGAGTTTTAGCCCCAATCCTGCGTGGAGGGGTTGTGGGGCTTGACGCGGGCGTAGTTGTCCATGCGGGCGGTCCAGAGGAGGAAGCGCCACATCTGGCGATACTCATGGAGCATGATTCCGACGATCTGCGGGAGCCCGATCTTCTCCATTTTGAGGCCGGTGTAGGTTTCCAGACGCCACTTGATGTAGGGACTGCGCCAGGGGGCGAGGCGATGGCCGCGAGTTGCGTTCCAGAGGAAGCGGAGGATGTACCACATGGGGATAGTATAAGGGGTTTCAAGGTTACAAGGTTACAAGGTTGCGGGCGGGAGCGGCGGGGTGAGGGGCGTTGTTCGGGCTTGCGTATTTTTGAGCGGGTTACTGAGCAGCCACTCTGGCTGTATGCGACTCTAATGAAAAGCACTACAATGTTTCCTCGGAGGGCTCCATGTCCCTGATTCGCTGCCAAGCCTCGCGCCGTCTGCTCTGCCTGCTTCCGGTGCTGCCGTTGATTCTGCTGTGCGGCTCCTGCTCGGACTTCTGGGTCTCGAATAGTTCCACGGCAACGCTGATCGTGAGTCCGCCGGCGGTTCTGCTGAAGGCCGCGGTGGCGCCGGCCACAACCGGCGACACCTTCACGCTTTCGGCGACGGCGACGACGGTGGGGGGCACGAGTTCGGATGTGACCTCAACGGCGACATGGACGAGCAGCAGCCCGACCAACGTTGCGGTGGCGAGCGGCGTGATCACCGCGGCGGCCACGGGGGGCGTAGCCGCGACGATTACCGCGAGTTCCGGTGGAGAGACCGGCAGCTGCGCTGTGTTTACCTACACGGGAACCACTCCGACGGCGATCAACGTCACCTATACGCTTCCGACCGGGGTTACGGCATCCACGATTCCCCTGGGCACGACCTTCAATGTTTTCGCCCAGGCCTCGCCCTCGCTGAACCTGGTGACCAACCAGGACATTACCAGCTACGTGCAATGGACCCTGACGAGCAATACGGCAGGGGCTACGATCAGCACGACGGGGCAGGTGACGGTTCCTAGCACGGCCACGATTGGGAGTTTCACGGTAAACGCCATCGCCACTTTTGGCTCTTCCGTGTCGCCGAGCACGTTGACCGGCAGCACGACGTTTACGGTGATTTAAGTTCCGGCAACAGCGCGCGCCCTGCCCTTCGGCCGCATCCGGCGGAGGGTGGGGAGGCCGATTCCGTTCCTGCCCTGATTCCTGTTTCTGCCCTCCTCCCTGAAAGTTCTGAGCTTTAACTTTGAATTCTTTTTCCCTGATATACAATTTTTATTGATACGGCCTGCGCCAAAATCCGCAATCATCCATAAAGGCTTGATTCCTAATGTCTGAGATCAGAAAAATCGGCATCTGCACTGGTGGAGGAGACTGTCCGGGGCTGAACGCGGTGATTCGCGCCGCGGTAAAGACGGCCATCCTCAAGTATCGCTACGACGTGGTCGGCATTCGCGACGGATTTGACGGGCTGATCTGGCCGGAGAAGAGCCGGACGCTGATGCTGAACGACGTGAGCGGAATCCTGCCGCGCGGGGGAACCATCCTGGGGACGACCAACCGGGGAAATCCGTTTGCCTACCGCATCAACAATGACGGCAACGAGACGGTGCGCGATTTCTCCGACGAAGTGATCCGGAACGCGAAGGCGATTGGACTGGACGCGCTGATCGTGATCGGCGGCGACGGAACGCAGAAGATCGGCCTGGACCTGGCGGCCAAGGGATTGCGCGTGGTGGGAGTTCCGAAGACGATCGACAACGATCTCTCGGCCACGGACGTGACGTTCGGCTTTGATTCGGCGATCCACGTGGCGACCGATGCCATCGACCGCATCCACACCACGGCGGAGTCGCACCACCGGGTGATGATTGTGGAGGTGATGGGACGCGACGCGGGATGGATCGCGCTGCACGCCGGGCTGGCCGGAGGAGCGCACATTATCCTGATTCCCGAGATTCCCTTCTCGGTGGATAGCGTTTGCTCTTACATCAGCCAGCGGCATATCTTCGGCAAGAAGTACACGATCATCTCGCTGGCCGAGGGGGTGCAGGTTCCGGCGGAGATCCGCCGAGACTGCATTGAGCGCTACGGCTCGATCCCGAACGGGATCAGCGTAGGCAACCTGATCGGCGAGGCGATTGCGAGCGGGGCGAAGAAGGAAGTGCGGGTGACGGTGCTGGGGCACACCCAGCGCGGCGGCTCTCCCTCACCCTACGACCGCATCCTGAGCACGCGCTTCGGCGTGGCCGCCGTGGACCTGATCGCACAGCGCGGCTTTCTGAAGATGGTGGCGCTGCGCGGCGGAAAGATCGAGTTTGTCGACATTGCCGAGGCGATTGGAAAGATGAAGACCGTCGATCCGGCGGGTGAGATGGTGAATACGGCACGCTCGGTCGGAATCCACTTCGGCGACGAATAAGTCCGGCGATGGCGCTGCGCGTACTTCGTGAGCCACGGCGTTTACTATCCGGTAACAAGCTGAATTCAAACGATTCACTGAGAGGGATGATTATGCACTTGACACACAATTACCTTTGTGGCATCATTCTTCCTGTAGGAGATAGATATGAACCTCATACAGGTAGCCGACGAATTCCAAACCGAAGAACAATGCTTAGAGTTCTTGGCAAATAGCCGCTGGCCTGATGGCGTGCGATGCCCAATCTGCGGCAACGATAGGATCACGCGCATCAATCGCAAAACTGCTGGCGACAACAAACGCCCATTTACTTTCGCGTGCTCCGAGCCTACCTGTAAGCATCGCTTCTCTCCTACGGTCGGAACGATCTTCCACGGCTCACACCTTCCGCTTCGCACTTGGTTCCTGGCAATCACGATTGTGATGGACGCAAAAAAAGGAATGTCCGCCCTTCAACTGCAATCACACCTAAACATCAAGTCCTATCACACCGCATGGTATATGGTTCACCGCATCCGTAAAGCGATGCAAGAAGATGGCGACTTCCTGTCTGGCACCATTCGGAACAGGCCAATATAAATAGGTCCGTACCGAACTGGACTGGCGCTCTCCCTGGACAGGATCACTCGCTAGTTCAACTCAGGACCGGACCTAGTGCGAATGTGGATGGAAGGTGCAACCCGTTGAGCTGGGAAACCGCCTTATAATCGGTCAACCGTGTTAACGCACGGTGGGGTTTGATTCCCCCGCCTTCCGCCATATTCAATTTACAACTTAGCAAAATTGACGAAGTAGATGTCAAGTCCATATTTAAAAGGGGTAGCCGACATGAGCACCACCAAACAAACGATCCTTGAGTTGGAAGCATTGAGGGACCGGCTCGGACAACAGGTTAGCGAGTTGAGGGCAAAGATTGACCAACTCCAAAAACATCTGGACTCGGTCGCTACTACCCTTGCTCTATTAGGTCAACCAGAACCCGCGAAGATCCCACAAGAGAACGACTATATTTTCACTGTCCCACAAGATATTGTGTCCCCCAGCGACTTGCAGGGACTCACCCAGATTGAAGCATTAGTCAAGATCGCCAAGGCGAACAACAATCGAGTTCGGTTAACCACTGCAAGGGATCTGATCGTCGCTGCTGGCCTGACCACAAGCCACAAAAACGCGATGAACATTATCTTCAACGTGATTAAACGGAGCGACAAGTTCAAGAAAGCATCTCCCGGTATCTATGAACTGCAGCCGGATAAAACAGAGGAGACAGTGGCAACACAGCCTTTTCGGTGGCCGAACGCGCCTCAGTAATTTTAGTTTCGTCAGGATTGTTGGAGATTAAATATGCCTATAAGAGTAGTAGCCCTTGCCGATCACTGCACTCGCCGTCGGTGAGGACGACAACACGAAGGCCCGATTCTCTGAGTTTCCTTGGCCGGAACGAGAATCGAGCCATGGTGAGCGTTGCAATCAATTGCAGGAGCCGTTCGCTGGATGCGGGCGGTTCCTGTGTCTGCCGTCCCACTGTATCACAACAGGGGCAAAATGCACCCGGAAACGAGAGTTTCAACAGTGGCACTCCCAAATTTATCTGGTCCCTACGCACTCACAAATGACGGCATTGATTCCGCCGTAAAACAAACCTCCGCTGGCGCATATGCGCTTGGCTACTTGCAAGGAAACACGTACTACATTCAGCGCGTCGGAAGATCAGACGTTGATCTTAACAAGCGCTTGCATGATTATGTTGGAGACTACAAGCAGTTCAAGGCCGCATATTCCAGCTCTCCGTATCAGGCTTTCCTCGCAGAATGCGAGTTGTGGCATGAGTACGGCAATCGCACCAGTAACCCGCTTCACCCTGATCGTCCGAACGGCACGGATTGGAAATGTCCGCGCTGTAAGAACTTCGGATAGCGTCTAGGCTGCGCGGGCGCTCTTTTGGACCTTCGTAAGGATGTCTCGGAGAGCGCTCGCGTAGCCAGCGTGCCAGTAAAGGCGCTCCACACTGTCAGCGTCAAGATGTTTCTGCTCCCCCAGCTCTACCTTATGGTCGCGCAATAATTCGCGTTCGATTCCTTCCAAACGCTCTGCCAATTCTGAAATCAGTTCTGGCAACCCTGTCACGGCTTCACCATCCTAGGATTTAGATGCACTGTGTGTCAAGTGCATAATCATCCTGAGAGGTAAATCGTTTCTGCGTTCCCGCGGGCTGGTTTATAGTGGAGTTTGATCCGGAAGAGAAGCCATTGTATCTGTTGAATGATCGTTTCCGCCCGCTCTCCACGCGTCTTTCCCTTTCCATCGCGCTGTTGCTTGCGCTGTTCTGGTCGGCCTCCTGCAAGCGTCCGGGCCCGGTTGGCAGCGGCGAAATCATGTACGTCTCTGCTCCCACGGCAAATTTGCGCGACCACGTTTCCACGATTTACAACCGCGTGGGCAGCGTGCAGAACGGCGACCGGGTGGAAGTTCTGGAGCGCCAGAAGCGATTTGTGCGGGTGCGAACGGCGCAGAAGGTTGAGGGCTGGATCGAGTTAAGGGCGCTGGTTCCGCGCGAGACCTACGAGCAGTTTCAGCAGTTGAGCACGGAGAACAAAGCCACGCCGGTCGAGGGGAAGGGCGTGACCCGCGTGGAGTTGAATATGCACGTGGCTCCGGGACGCGAGACCGATACGCTTTACCAGTTGGCGGCGAGTTCCAAGGTCGAGATGCTGAAGCGCTCGACGACGGTGCGGGCCACGCCGGAGGAGATCGCCGCAAAGAAGGCGGCCGCACTGGCCAAGCTGGCAGGCGAGCAGGCGAAGCTGGCGCCAAAGAAATCGTCGAAAGCTGCGCCGAAGGTTCCGCCGACGCAACCGAATGTGCAAAGCGGCACGCCAGGCAGCGCGAAGGCTCCCGCGGCGGCGCAGCCGGGGGCAAAACTGCCAGGACGGAAGGCGGCAACAGCGAACGCGCCGGGAGCGGCGGGCTCCTCCGAAGCGGAAGAGAAGCCGAAGCCGATGGATGACTGGTGGCTGGTTCGCGACACGCAAGGGCGGGTGGGCTGGGTGCTGGCGCACATGGTGGATCTGGATGTTCCGCTCGACGTGGCGCAGTACGCCGAGGGACAGCGCATCCAGGCGGCGTTTGTGCTGAACACAGTGCAAGACGAAGAAAAGGGCGCAATCGCGCAATACCTGGTTCTGCTGAATGAGAACAAGGACGGAATTCCGTATGACTTCAACCAGGTAAGGGTCTTCACCTGGAACCTGAAACGGCACCGGTACGAGACTGGCTACCGCGAACACTTTATTATCGGCTACTTCCCGGCCAAGGTTTCCACGGAGGACTTCGGCAAGGAAGGGACGCTGCCGGTGTTCACCATCCGCAAACAGAACGGCGACGGGACAATCAGCGAGCGCAAGTACCGCGTGATTGGAAACATTGTGCGGCAGGTGCTTGCGCCGGGCGAACAGGCGCAGCAGGCGGCACATTCGCCCGACGATCCGAAGAAGAACTCACCGCGCGGCAAAAAACCGACACCGGGCAGGAGCGCGGCAGCAGGCAAGAACAGCGCACACCACAAGCAAAAACACTGATCCAGAGCTGCCGGGCGGAGAAGCTGGCGGAAGTTCCAGAGTTCGCTATCCATCCTTGCAGGGCCAACGCGAATCTTACTGCCTGAAGAGGGAGGTACGTCGCTATGGCTGAAAAGATCAAGAAACTGGACCTCCAGCGGGACTACAAGAAATTCCTATACTTCATCGACGGGGCCGGCAATGTTTGCAACAAGCCGAAGAGCGGCGAGGGTGAGACGCAGATTCTGGTGGAGCACGCGGTGGAGCGGGACAACAAGTTTCTGTACTTCATCGACAAGGAAGGCGACGTGTCCCGCTCGCCACGCGGGCAGAAGAAAAAGGCAGCCTGAGTGCGGCGTGAAGAACGCCGGCGTGGAGGCAACGCCCGATGAGCGACTCCGGGTGGAGTATGTACATCTTCCGGGATGGCAGGCGCACGGCGAGCGGGAGGGAGCTGGTTGCGTCGCTGTGCAGCGCTCTGTGCCGCTGGCAGCTTGCGGCGGAGCAGAGCGCGGAAGACCTTGCCGTGCTGGCGCTGATTGCGGCAGGAGAGCTGGAGTGCGCGCTGCTGGACGGCGCGAACGAGAGTGGCGTCGCTGATTCGGCGACAGCGGATTCGCCGATACATCATTCGACGAAACATCATCCAGCTACGCCTGATTTGCAGACCCAGGCGGCGGAGATCACCGACGCCGTGGCCTGGGCATTCCTGACCGGGCAGAGAGGTTCCCTTTCCACAATTTTGCAACGGGCCGGGCAGATCCGGGCGGAGTCCACGTACACGGTGGCGGTGCAGGAGGGATTTGCCTACTATGCGCTGCATCCGCGCAAGGTTGCGATGCTGCTGGAAGGGCTGGAGCTGGGAACGCGGGTGGCGGTGCTGGGAATCCGCAGCATCGGGGTGACGCTGAGCGCGGTGGCCTGCGCGGCATTGCGGCTGCGCGGCGTGGAATGCGAGCGGATTACGGCGCGTCCGCAGGGACACCCGTACGACCGAAAGCTGGAGGCAACGGCGGAGCTGGAGAGGTTTGCCGGGCGGTGGCATGGCGCTGAGTTCCTGATTGTGGACGAAGGGCCGGGAATCAGCGGCTCATCGTTCCTGGCGATGGCCGAGGCGTTGCAGGCCTGCGGCATTGAGAGCTCGCGAATTCACCTGGTGGGGAGCCGCGAGGCGGCCCCGGCGACGCTGCTGGCGGAGAACGCCGCTGTGCGATGGCCGCGCTTCCAGTTTCACCGGATGGAGAATGCGCCGCTGCCTCCGAGGCAGGCGGGAGAGAGTCTTTCGGGCGGGGCGTGGCGCAGACACTTCCGCTGCGAGGAGCACTACACGCCCGCGTCATGGACTCCTCTGGAACCGGCAAAGTTTCTGGCGGAGGATGAGCGCAGCGTCTTCCGATTCGAGGGCTACGGACACTACGGCGAAGAGATTGGCGCACGGGCAATGCTGCTGGCGGCGCGCGGCTACTCCCCGCGCTACCTGGGCAACCACTGCGGCTTTGGCGAGTACGAGCGGGCGGAGGGACGGATGCTGACCCTGTGCGACCGATCGCGGGAGATGCTGAGGTACATGGCCGAGTACCTGGCATGGCGGGCAGAGGCATTCCAGAGTGAGGGGCAGGCGCCGGAGCTGGAAGAGATGCTGCGCTGGAACTGGCAGGCTGAGTTCGACGAGGAACTGCGCGCGGAAGAATGGCAGTTGCCCGCCGTGCGCGTGGCCCTGTGCGATGGCCGCATGATGCCTCACGAGTGGCTGCTGACGACGCGCGGAGAGATGCTGAAGCTGGACGCGGTGAGCCACGGAGACAATCATTTCTTTCCCGGTCCGTGCGACATTGCCTGGGACGTGGCGGGAGCGATTGTGGAATGGGAGATGCTGGGGCAGGTGCGCGAGCGCTTTGTGGGCGAGTACGAGGCGCGCTCCGGCGACGCGGTTTCCGAGCGGCTTGCGCCGTATCTGCGGGCCTACGCGATCTTCCGGCTGGGCTGGTGCAGGATGGCGGCGCTGGCGATGCAGGGCGAATTCGATGAGGCGCTGCTGGAGCGGGATTACCAGCGCTATCGCACGCTGGCCGTGCATCTGCGGAGCAGGGCGAAAGCCGCGTGAGGGCCGCCAGTTCTGCTGATTAGGAGTGCGGAAGACGGGCGCGGGCGGCACCTGTGACCGTTCAAGCGGTTGTCCATTCGATCAAAACCGGAGAAGCTGATTGTGACGAGCAATCCAGTTATCCAGAAAAGACCGAATGGACATCCACAAGAATGCCCGACTTCTCCTTCGAAGTCGAGAGTCCTTCTTAGTTGAGAGCAACCGGCACAGTTTGTTCTATTCGTGTGGAGAGATCAGTTCCAATGGCCGCTCCAGCCGCTGCCCCAATTCCCGCTGCGCCAGCCGCGGAACTGAGCGCCGTCGATCACGCTGCCCTCGCGATACTCGAACATTTGCTCCTGTCCGTTGGGACCACGCGCATAAATGCGCAGCGTCTTCACCACACCGGGGTCGGGGTCAACGCCAAACAGGTCGTTGCCAACCCGAAGCGGCCGGTCCTCCCTCGCCAGTTGTTTCAAGCGATCGGTGACGTCGACGTGCCTGCGCTCGTGACCATATTGCGCGCTCAAAATCAGGAACTGGCCTTCATCGCGGTCTCCTCCGCCGTTCCAACGGCCGCTCCAGCCGCCGTTGCCCCACTCACCACTGCGCCAGCCGCGGAACTGAGCACCATCGACGACGCTGCCCTCGCGATACTCAAACATTTGCTCCTGCCCGTTGGGACCACGCGCATAAATGCGCAGAGCCTTGACCACACCGGGATCCGGGTCAACGCCAAAAACGTTGTTGCTAACGCGGAACGTTCGGTCCGCCCTCGCTAATTCCTTGAGTCGGTTGGTTACGTCAACATGGTTGCGCTCATGGCCATACTGCGCACTGAGAATCACAAACTGGCCATGGTCCTGTGCTGCGAGCGACCCAGGCAGAAAGGCCAGGGCCAAGACCAGGAACACCGCGAAACGGATCTTAAACATAAGCTCTCCAATTCATAAGACTTGATACTTCGGCACGAAATATAGCACGCCGATCCACACCTACTCAGATTGAGCGCACGAGCGCACTATTGATCAGGTTAGATGCGAAGCATGCTGAGAACGGCGCGGTAAAGCGTGGCGCGGCGAGGTGAGGCCAGGGACGTGGGCACCCGCGCTTCTGCTTGCAATCCTTCTATTTTGAATAGAACCCGGCGATGGCGGCGACGACCTGCTGCTGCTCGGATTCGGTGAGTTCAGGAAAGATTGGCAGGGCCAGGACTTCCGCACAGGCGCGCTCGGACTCCGGAAAGTCGCCGGGCTTGTATCCCAGGTACGCAAAGCACTGCTGAAGGTGGAGGGGCACGGGATAGTAAATCTCGCAGCCGATGCTGCGCTGATGGAGGAAGTCGCGCAGGGCGTCACGGCGGTCGGCGCGGATGACGTACTGGTGGAAGATGTGGGTGGCCTCCGGGGCGGTGGCGGGCAGGGCGACGGGGCGCGACGCATCGACATTGATGGATGCTCCGCGGGCTGCGGTGAGGCCAGCCTGCTGAAGGAGCGAGTCATAGGTGGCGGCGATGCTGCGGCGGCGCTGGTTCCACTGGTCGATGTGGCGCAGCTTGATGCGCAGGACCGCGCCCTGGATGGCGTCCATGCGAGCGTTCCAGCCGATCTCCTCGTGGTAGTAGCGGCGGGCCGCGCCGTGATTGCGCAGGCGCTTCATGCGCTCGCCAATCTCGGCATCCATGGTGGTGACTGCCCCGGCGTCGCCAAAGGCGCTGAGGTTCTTGGTGGGATAGAAGCTGAAGGCCGCGGTGAGGCCTAAGGCTCCGGCGTGGCGGCCTTTCCAGGTGGCTCCGAAGGCCTGGGCGGCGTCTTCCACAATCACTAGACCGTGAGCGGCGGCAACGGCATCGAAGGCGTCGGCGTCGACGCACTGTCCGTAGAGATGAACGGGCATGATGCCCTTGAGCTTTTCCGGGTGGCGGCTCTGGATGACCTGCGCGGCGGCAGCGGCTGAGAGGTTGAAGGTCAAGGGGTCAATATCGGCAAAGACCGGACGCGCGCCGCAACGGGTGATGGAGCTGGCCGAGGCGAAAAAGGTGAACGGCGTGGTCAGGAAACTGTCTCCCGCGCTGACGCCTGCGCCGGCGAGAGCAAGCCAGAGAGCATCGGTTCCCGAAGAACAGCCGACGGTGGAGACGGCGCCGAGGTGGGCAGATATCTCACGCTCGAGGGCGGCAACCTCATCGCCCAGCACCAGCGACTGCGACTCGCAGACCTGGTCGATGGCGGCCCGTACCTGCTCACGAATGGTGGCATACTGGCGCTTGAGGTCGAGCATGGGAACGGGCGTGACTTGTGCTGCGGAAGAGCTGGATGTCATGAGGAAAATTCACTCCGGGTGAGCTTGCGGCCTGTAGCGATTCTAACATTTGGCGGAAGGCAAAGCCGCGCGGGAGGGATTATGATTGTAGTCACAGGCACTTGTGACATGCGGCTTGGCAGCCGCTAACTGCGAGGCTCCGAGCCGCGGGATGGGGCGATCCGCCGCTTGATGGCTGCCCGAGGCAAGAAAAAGGGGACGTTTGGCGACTGCAGACCAGAGCGTGGTTGAGGCGGCACAGGGCCGTGAGCCCAGGGCGCGGCTGAAGATGACGATCCGCGGCGCGGTGCAGGGCGTGGGATTCCGCCCGTTCGTCTACCGGCTGGCCATGGAGCTTGGGCTGAGCGGCTGGGTGAACAATACGGCGCGCGGCGTGTTTGTGGAAGTGGAAGGCGCGCGGGAGAAACTGGACAGGTTCCTGCTGCGGGTGGAGCGGGAGAAGCCCGCGATCTCGTTTATCCAGAGCCTGGAGAGCAGCTTCGCCGATCCGGCGGGATATGTTGGCTTTGAGATTCGGCAGAGCGAAGGCGGGGAAAAGACGGCGCTGGTAATGCCCGACGTTGCCACCTGCCCGGAGTGTTTGAGCGAGATTCTTGACCAGACGAACCGGCGGTACGGCTATCCGTTTACGAACTGCACCCACTGCGGGCCGCGCTACACGATTATCGAATCGCTTCCCTACGACCGACGGCGCACGACGATGAGGAAGTTTACGATGTGCGCGGAGTGCGCACGCGAGTACGGCGATCCGGCGAACCGGCGCTTCCATGCACAGCCCAACGCCTGCCCGGAGTGCGGCCCGCAACTGCAACTCTGGAACATGGAGGGGGCGGTGCTGGCCGGGCGTGAGAGTGCGCTGGTAGAGGCCGCAGAGGCGATCCGGCAGGGCAAAATTGTTGGGGTAAAGGGACTGGGCGGCTTCCACCTGATGGTGGACGCGCGCAACGACGAGGCGGTACGGAGATTGCGCGAGCGCAAGCACCGCGAGGAGAAGCCGTTTGCGCTGATGGTTCCAACCGTGGAGGACGCGCTCGGCGAGTGCGAGGCGACGGCGCTGGAAGAGCGCCTGCTGCGCTCGCCGGAGTCTCCGATTGTGCTGCTTCGGCGCAGGGAAAAGGGGGCGACGCGCCTGGCAGCGGCAGTTGCGCCGGGCAATCCGATGCTGGGAGTGATGGTTCCCTACACGCCGCTGCACCATCTGTTGATGCGCGAACTGGGCTTCCCGGTGATTGCGACGAGCGGCAACCTGAGCGATGAGCCGATCTGCACGGATGAGTTTGAGGCGGTGGAGCGATTGCAGGGAATTGCGGAGCTGCTGCTGGTGCACGACAGGCCGATCCTGCGGCATGTGGATGACTCAATTGTGCGGGTGATGGCAGGACGCGAGATGGTGATGCGCCGGGCGCGCGGATTCGCTCCGCTGCCGGTGATGCTGGAAGAAGAGTTGCCGGCAGTGCTGGGGGTTGGCGCGCATCAGAAGAACACGGTCGCGCTCTCGGTGGGCCGACAGGTGTTCCTGAGCCAGCACATTGGCGACCTGGAGACCGAGCAGGCGAGCGTGGCGTTTGAGCATGTGGTGGAAAGCCTTGAGAGTCTTTATGAGGTGAAGCCGGAGGCGGTGGCGTGCGACCTGCATCCGAATTACATCTCGACGGTGTATGCCAACCGGGTGAGCGCCGCGCCGATTCGAGTGCAGCACCACTATGCTCATGTGCTGTCCTGCATGGCGGAAAACGGGGTGAAGGCTCCGGTGCTGGGAGTGGCCTGGGACGGCAGCGGCTGGGGCCCGGACGGGACGGTTTGGGGCGGCGAGTTTTTGAAGATTGACGAATATGGATATACGCGCGCGGCGAGGTTGCGTCCGCTGCGCCTGGCAGGGAGCGAGAAGGCGGTACGGGAGCCGCGACGCTGCGGACTGGCCGTGCTGCTGGAGTCGCTGGGCGACCCGGCGTTTGAGCGCGAGGAGCTTGCCCCAGTGCGGGCCTTTACGGCGGCAGAGCTGAAGATTGTGGCGGCAATGCTGAGGCAGGGATTGAACAGCCCGTGGACTTCGAGCGCGGGCAGGCTCTTTGACGCGGTGGCATCGCTGACGGGAGTGCGGCAGATTTCGCGCTACGAGGGACAGGCGGCGATGGAACTGGAGTGGCTGGCGGCGCGGAGCGACGAGCGCGGCGTGTACGATTTCAAGGTGACTGCGCCAGCGGAGGACAAGGCGATGGCGGAGGTGGACTGGGCTCCGATGGTTGGCGGCATTCTGGCGGACGTTGCGCGGAATGCGAAGCCCGAGGCCATGGCACGCAGGTTCCACAACACGCTGGCGGAGATGATTGCGCGGCTGGCGGGCCGGCAGCCGGGAGTGCCGGTTGCGCTGAGCGGAGGATGCTTCCAGAACCGGCTGCTTACGGAGTTGACGGTGGCACGGCTGGAAGCGGACGGAGTGAAGGTATATTGGCATCAGAGGGTTCCTCCGAACGACGGAGGCATTGCGCTGGGGCAGGTAGTGGCGGCAGCACGGCAGTTGAGACTTGAAGAAAGCGCGAAGGAGCGGAAATGTGCTTAGCAGTGCCGGGAAAGATCATGAGCGTTGTGGGTGAGGATTTGGCACGGCAGGCCCGCGTGGATTTTGGCGGCGTGCTGAAGGAAGTGAACCTGGCCTACGTTCCAGAGGCGAAGGTTGGCGACTACGTGCTGGTACACGTGGGCTTCGCCATCAGCGTGGTGGACGAGGAAGAAGCAGGCAAGGTTTTCGGCTATTTGAAGGAGATGGGCGAACTGGGCGAGCTGGCGGAGCTGACGCCCGATCCGGGAGCAAAGCAGTGAAATTTTCATCGGAGTATCGCGACGCGGATGCGGCGCAGGGCTACGCCCAGGAGATCCGCAGAATCACCCGGCATCCATGGACGCTGATGGAAATCTGCGGCGGACAGACGCACGCCATCGTGAAGTTCGGGCTGGATGAACTGCTGCCGAAGGAGCTTGAGCTGGTGCATGGGCCGGGTTGCCCGGTGTGCGTGACTCCGCTGGAGCTGATCGACAAGGCGGTGCAGATCGCACAGCGCAAGGATGTGATCTTCTGCTCGTTTGGCGACATGCTGCGGGTTCCGGGCAGCGAGGTCGATCTGTTCGGCATCAAGGCGCGCGGAGGGGATGTGCGAATCCTGTATTCGCCGCTGGATGCGCTGAAGATCGCGAAGGAGAATCCCACGAAGGAAGTGGTGTTCTTCGCCGTGGGCTTTGAGACGACGGCTCCGGCGCACGCGATGGCCGTTTACCAGGCCAGGCAGCAAGGGATCAAGAACTTCACGGTGCTGGTGTCACATGTTCTGGTGCCTCCGGCGATGGAGGCGATCCTGGGTTCGGAGACGAACCGGGTGCAGGGCTTTCTGGCGGCGGGGCACGTCTGCGCCATCATGGGCTACGAGGAATACATCCCGATAGCGGCCAAGTACAAGGTTCCGATTGTGGTGACGGGATTTGAGCCGCTGGACATCCTGCAGGGCATTGCGATGTGCGTGGCGCAACTGGAAGAGGGCCGCTACGAGGTAGAGAACCAGTACACAAGGGCGGTGCAGGAGGGCGGCAACCGCCCGGCACAACACTATGTGAAGGAAGTGTTCCGCGTGGTGAACCGCAAGTGGCGCGGGATTGGCGAAATCGGCGCAAGCGGCTTGAGCCTGCGTCCCGAGTATGCCGAGTTTGACGCCGAGCTGCGCTTTGAGGTGAGCGGCTACACGGCGGAAGAGAGTCCGCTGTGCATCAGCGGACTGATCATGCAGGGACAGAAGAAGCCGCACGAGTGCCCGGCCTTCGGCAAGCAGTGTACGCCGGAAAAACCGCTGGGCGCACCGATGGTTTCCAACGAGGGCGCATGCGCCGCATATTACCGGTATCGGCGCGCTGAACTTGCAGCGAGCGCCGAGCCGACATCCGCAGGCGCTGAAGGATACGCGGCGACTGGCGCGGCTCCGGCCGCGGGCGCCAAGGGAAAGGTTTAAGAAAATGAGCACCGTAAAGGACTTTACGCTGAGCTGCCCGCTGCCGATCACCGACTATCCGACGGTGACACTGGCGCACGGCGGCGGCGGCAAACTGATGCATCAACTGATTGAGAAGATGATTCTGCCGGCCTTCCAGAGCCCGCTGCTGGAGACGCGGCACGATGGCGCGGTCTTCGAACTGGGCGGCGCGAGGCTGGCTTTTACCACGGACTCCTACGTGGTGCATCCCTTGTTCTTTCCCGGCGGCGACATTGGTTCGCTGGCGATCAACGGCACGGTCAATGATCTGTCGATGTGCGGAGCGCGTCCGGTGTACCTGAGCTGCGGCCTGATTCTGGAAGAAGGGCTGCCGATGGAGACCTTGTGGGCCGTGGTGCAGAGCCTGAAGCAATCGGCTGAAATCGCGGGCGTGCAGCTGGTGACGGGCGATACGAAGGTAGTGGACCGGGGCAAGGGCGACGGCGTGTTCATCAACACGGCGGGCGTGGGCGTGGTGGAACATGGACTGACGATTGCTCCGTCGAGCGTGCGCGCGGGCGACGTGGTGCTGTTGAGCGGCGACATTGGCCAGCACGGCATCGCCATCATGGCGCTGCGCGAGGGCCTGGAGTTTGAATCGGAGATCAAGAGCGATTGCGCTCCGCTGAACGGCGCGGTAAAGACGCTGCTGGACGGCAAGGTGGGAGTACACTGCCTGCGCGACCTGACCCGCGGAGGACTGGGAACCACGCTGATCGAGATTGCTGAGGCCACGGGGCTCCAGATCACGATTGATGAGGCGAAGATTCCAGTGCGCGAAGATGTGCTGGGCGCGTGCGAGGTGCTGGGCTTCGATCCGCTGTACCTGGCGAACGAGGGCCGCATGATTGTCTTTGTGCCGGAGAATGAAGCGGCGCGGGCGCTGGAACTGTTGCGGACGGATCAGCACGCGGCCGGGGCGGTGGAGATTGGACGGGTTACAGGCGAGCGCGGCGGCCTGGTGAAGATGAAGAGCCGCATTGGAACGACGCGGATCATCGACATGCTGAGCGGAGAGCAATTGCCGCGAATCTGCTGATTCCTTTTGAGCTTCTGCAAGTTGCACCCAAGGGGCCGGACGCGATGACGTCCGGCCCTTTGGCGTGCGCAGGAGGCGGAAACTTGACGGGGCAGAGATAGACACACTTGGCGGTGAGGCAGGTCACATCCTGAGGCGAGAAGCGCGGATAGACTCTGTGGCGTGACGGGGAACAACTCGTCGGCGTGTGCGCGCAAGCAGCGAATTCGGCGCGAACTCTATGAGACCAATCCTGGCAGATTCCGGCTGCATGATGGCGTTCTGGAAGCTGCCGTTTTTCAAAACACCTTGCAATCGTTTTCCACTACATCCTGAACCCATTCGGACTGAATAGGACCGTGGGGCGGCGGTGCGCGCGATTGCGAAGGACTGAGGAGCAAGGGATGCTACCCACAGCAAAGACAGTTTCACCGCCGTCGGAAGACAAGCGATGGAAGATCGTAGATGGCATGATGCGGCGCCACGGCCACGAGCCGCACGCGCTGATCGAGGTCCTGCACACGGTTCAGGAGACCTTCGGATTCCTTACAGACGACGCATTGAAGTACGTGGCGGTCTCGCTGCGCGTTCCGTACAGCAAGGTCTACGGAGTGGCCACGTTCTATCACTTCTTCACCATGAAGCCGCCGGGGAAACATACCTGCGTGGTCTGCACCGGCACGGCCTGCCATATCAAAGGGGCGTCGGTGCTGCTGAACGCGGTGCAGGAAGTGGCGAAGATCAAGCAGGGTGAAACCACGCGGGACGGTAACCTGTCATTGCTGACGGCGCGCTGCCTGGGCTCGTGCGGACTGGCTCCGGCGGTGGTCTTTGACGGCCAGGTGGCGGGCAAGATCACGACCGAGTCGATCAAGAAGCGGGTCCGCAGCTTCCTGGAGCAGGAAGAAGTCGAGAGCAGACACCTTTCGGTGGAGGAGCACAAATGAACCAGGACGATCTGGCAAACATTGCGGCTCAAACCAAGCAGAGCGACAACCGCTACGACCATGTAATCAAGGTGTGCGTTGCGGCCGGGTGCCTTTCCGCCAACGCCGACCAGGTGAAGACGCAACTGGAGAGCGAACTGAAGCAGCGCGGCCTTGAGACCTGCTGCAAGGTGAAGGGCGTCGGCTGCATGGGACTATGCGCGGCCGGGCCACTGGTAGCCGCCGACGCCAACGAGAAGATGTTCCAGGCGGTCACTCCGGCCGACGCGTCGGCGGTTGTGGATGCGATTGTGGACAACAAGCCCGCTCCAGCGGCGATTGTAATGGACAGCAATCTGGACTTCTTCACCTGCCAGAAAAAGGTTGTGCTGGAGAACTCCGGCGAAATCGACCCCGAGCGCATTGAGGACTACATCGCCGCCGATGGATACGAGGCGCTGTTCCACGTGATCACCAAGCTGAAGCCGCTGGGAGTCATTGAGCAGGTGACCAAGAGCGGACTGCGCGGCCGCGGCGGCGCAGGCTTCCCGACCGGGCTGAAGTGGACGACGGTGTACAAGGCGGGCGCAACGCAGAAGTACGTCATCTGCAATGCCGACGAGGGCGATCCCGGCGCGTTCATGGACCGCAGCGTGTTGGAGAGCGATCCGCACCGGGTGCTGGAGGGCATGGCGATTGCGGGATATGCGGTGGGCGCAAACAAGGGATTCATCTATTGCCGCGCCGAGTATCCGCTGGCGGTGAAGCGCTTGCGGATTGCCATCCGGCAGGCGGAGAGCAACGGACTGCTGGGGATGAACATTGGCGACACGCACTTCGACTTCAAGATCGAAATCAGGCTGGGCGCGGGCGCGTTTGTCTGCGGTGAGGAGACTGCCCTGATCGCCTCGATTGAGGGCGGGCGCGGCACGCCGCGGCCACGGCCTCCGTTCCCGGCGCAGCAGGGTTTGTGGAACGCTCCGACGCTGATCAACAACGTGGAGACCTTTGCCAACATTCCGCCGATCATACGGCGTGGCGGCGACTGGTTCGCCTCCATCGGCACGGAGAAGAGCAAGGGAACGAAGGTGTTTGCGCTGGCCGGGAGGGTGAACAACACGGGGCTGATCGAAGTTCCGATGGGCATCACGCTGCGCGACATTATTTTCAAACTTGGCGGCGGAATTCCGGAGGGCCGGAAGTTCAAGGCGGTGCAGTCGGGCGGGCCCTCGGGCGGCTGCGTTCCCGAGCAGTTTCTGGATATCCCGGTGGACTACGACTCGCTTGCGAGCGTGGGTTCGATCATGGGCTCGGGCGGGATGATCGTGATGGATGACACCTCCTGCATGGTGGACGTTGCCAAGTTCTTCATGGACTTCTGCATGACCGAGTCATGCGGCAAGTGCGTTCCCTGCCGCGTGGGCACAACCCAGATGCACAACATCCTGGAACGCATCTCGGAGGGCCGCGCGGGGACGAAGGACCTGGAACTGCTGAAGCGGCTGACGGGGATGGTGAAGGCTGCCAGCCTCTGCGGGTTGGGGCAGACGGCTCCGAATCCCACGCTGACGACGCTGCGTTATTTCATGGACGAATATCGCGCGCATATCGAAGAAGGGCGGTGCCCGGCCGGCATCTGCCATCCGGTTAAGGCCGAAGCGGAGGTGGGTGTATGAACAAGGCCTCGGTTGAGATTTGTACGCTGATCATCGAGAACCGCGAGTGCGGCGGAGGGGCGGACCAGACAATTCTGGAGGTGGCGGAAGAGTACGGCATCTTCATACCCACCCTGTGCCGGCTTTCCGGCCTCAGCAACATTGGCGCCTGCCGCATGTGCCTGGTGGAGGTGAAGGGCAGCAACAAGCTGATGCCCGCCTGCGTGACCAAGGTTCAGGAGGGCATGGAGGTGACGGTGAACTCCGAGCGGCTGGCGGAGTACCGCAAGCTGACGCTGGAGATGCTCTTCAGCGAGCGCAATCACATCTGCTCGGTGTGCGTGACGAACGGCCACTGCGACCTGCAATCGCTGGCGCAGAGGCTGGGGGTGAACCACATCACCATGCCTTACATTCATCCCCATGTGCAGGTGGACGCGTCGCATCCACGCTTTATCGCCGACCATAACCGCTGCATCCTGTGTACGCGCTGCATTCGCGTTTGCCAGGAGGTGGAGGGCGCGCATACCTGGGACATGATGGGCCGAGGCACCAAGGCACGGGTGATCACCGACCTGAACCGGCCCTGGGGCGAAAGCGAGAGCTGCACGGGATGCGGCAAGTGCGTGCAGGTTTGTCCCACCGGCGCGCTGAGTGAAAAGGGCCAGGCCGCAGGCGAGATGCTGAAGCGCCGCACGTTCCTGCCTTACTTGAGCATGATGCGGGAGGCGGGCAAATGACAAAGGCAAAGGTTGCAAAGGCACGCGTGGCTACGGTGTGGCTGGATGGATGCTCGGGCTGCCATATGTCTCTGCTGGACATTGACGAACGGCTGATTGTGCTGGAGGAGAAGATCGAGCTGGTGTACAGCCCGCTGGTGGACGCCAAGGTGTTCCCGGAGAATGTGGACGTGGCGCTGGTGGAGGGCTCGATCAGCAGCGAAGAAGACCTGCACAAGATCAAGATCATCCGCAAGAACTCGAAGGTGCTGGTGGCGCTTGGCGACTGCGCGGTGACGGGAAACATTCCCTCAATGCGCACGGTGTTTCCGCTGGAGAGCGTGCTGGAGCGCGTGTACGACGAGAATGCGACGATCAACAAACGGGTGCCGACCAAGGTGGTTCCGAAACTGCTTGAGCGGGTGATGCCGCTGCATGAGGTGGTGGACGTGGACGTCTACCTGCCAGGCTGTCCGCCCTCCGCTGAAAACATCTTCTTCGCCATCAGCGAGCTGTTGGAAGGGCGCACGCCGGACCTTACCCTGACCGCGCGCTTTGGAGCATAGGAAAAATATGTCTACGATCACGATTGATCCGATCACCCGCATTGAGGGCCACGCCCGGGTCACAATTCAGTTGGACGAGCAGGGAGAGGTGCAGGGCGCACGCTTCCATGTGACCCAGGTGCGCGGCTTTGAGAAACTCTGCGAAGGGCGCCCGTTTACGGAGATGCCGGCGCTGATGGCGCGCATCTGCGGCATCTGCCCCACCAGCCATCTGCTGGCCTCCAGCAAGGCTTGCGACGACATCATGGCCGTGCGGATTCCAGAGACGGCGGAAAAACTGCGCCGCATCATGAACCTGGCGCAGATCATTCAATCCCACGCGTTGAGCTTCTTTTATCTCTCATCGCCGGATTTCCTGCTTGGAATGGACGCGGATCCGGAAGAGCGCAACATCATGGGCGTGGTGCGCAAGTATCCGCAGATGGCGCGCGACGGCATCAAGTTGCGCCAGTTTGGGCAGCGCGTGCTGGAAACACTGGGGGGCAAGCGGGTGCATCCGGGATGGATTGTGCCCGGCGGCGTGAGCCACCCGCTGCAGGCCGAACAACGCGACCAGATACTGGCGGAGATTCCCGAGGCGATACGGATTACGCGCGGCGCGCTGCAATGGTTCAAGGGACAGATCGAGAGCTTCCGCGCGGAGGTCCGCTCGTTTGCCAACTTCCCTTCCCTGTTTCTGGCGATGGCGAATGACAGCAACGAGTTCTCGGCCTACAACGGCTGGCTGCGCTTTATCGATGCGAACCTGAACATTGTGGCCGACCACATCACGGGCACCGACTACCTGAACTACATCGGCGAATCCTGCAATGATGACTCCTACCTGAAGTCCACGTACTTCAAACCGCTGGGGCTGGCGGATGGAATCTACCGGGTGGGACCGCTGGCGCGGCTCAACATGTGCCAGTCGGCGGGCACCATGCAGGCGGATGAGGAGCTGGCGGAGTTCCGCGAGCTGGAGCGGCACTCCGTGCTTAGCTCGTTCTATTACCACTATGCCCGGCTGATTGAGATTCTCTTCTCAATCGAGCGCATGGAGACCCTGCTGCACGAGGCGGAGATACTGGGCAAGAACGTGCGCGCACATGCCTCGCCCAACAATTTTGAGGGCGTGGGAATTCTGGAAGCGCCAAGGGGAACGCTGATCCACCACTACCGCATCGACCAGAACGGACTGATCGAGTCGGCCAATATGATCATCGCCACGGGACACAACAACCTTGCCATCAACCACGGAGTCTTCCAGGTGGCGCGGCAGTTTGTGAAGAGCCAGAAGCTGGAGCAGGGGATGTTGAATCGCGTGGAAGCCGTGGTGAGGGCCTTTGACCCGTGCCTGAGCTGCTCAACCCACGCAGCCGGAATGATGCCCCTGGACATTCAGCTGATTGCCGCCGACGGTACGATGATTGACCGGATGCGCAGGTAACACGAGGTGCCGCGCGCGCTGCTGATTGGCTACGGCAACACCCTGCGCGGCGACGACGCGCTTGGACCGATGGCCGTGGAACGGCTGCGTGCGCTGATGCCGCAGGCGGAATTCATAAGCTGCCATCAGCTTGGCCCCGAGCTGGCCGAGCGGCTGGCAGCTTTCGATTGCGCGATCTTTATCGACGCCGCCTGCGATGGAGAGCCGGGCACGGTTCAAGCAATGCGGCTGTCCCCCACAGGAGGCGAAACCAGTAGCATCACCCATCATGTGCATCCGGGCGCGCTGCTGGAACTGGCGCACACGCTCTACGGAAGCGCTCCGCGGGCATTGCTGGTAACCGGCGTGGGGGCATCGTTTGAAAACCACGAAGGGCTCAGCGAAAAGGGCCGCGAGGCGCTGGATGAGATCTGCCGCCTGGCGCCTGAACTGCTCGCTGAATTGTCGTTGTGAAATAAGCGAAGAACGCCGGACGCTTGCGTTAACCTTGTGAAGAGGAAACGTCAATGACCGTATTGCGTCGCTATCCCTACGTGTTGCTGGATGTATTCACTCACAAAGCGCTTGAGGGCAACCAACTGGCGGTTGTCTCCGACGCGCGCGGTCTGAGCGATGCCGAGATGCAGGCCATCGCCAAGGAAACCAATCTCTCCGAGACTACGTTCATCCTCCCTCGCGAAGCCGCGGTGGAAGGCGAGCGCGGGGTGCGCGTGCGCATCTTCACCGTGTCGGAAGAACTCCCCTTCGCCGGGCATCCCACGCTGGGAACGGCCTGGCACCTGCACCAGCAGCGGGGAGAAGAGACGGTGCAACTGGAACTCAATGTCGGCAAGATTCCGGTGAAGTTCACCACCGGGGCCGATGGCCTGCTGAGGGGCGAGATGCGGCAGCGCGATCCCGAGTTTGGCGAGGTGTTTTCCGCCGAGGCCATTGCCCGTGCGACGGGCGTGCCGCTGGAGGCGATGGATCCAACGCTGCCCATCCAGACGGTTTCCACCGGCATGCCGTTCACCATGGTGGCCATGAAGTCGCTGGCCGCGATACGCGAGTTGCGCGTGGATCAGCGCTCGGCGGCGGCGTTTGCAAGCGCGCATGGCGGCAAGTTCTTCTACTTTGTCACGCGAGAGACGGAGACGCCGGGCGCCACTCTTCATGCGCGGATGCAGTTCTACAACGGCGAGGATCCCGCGACGGGTTCTGCCGCCGGATGCTGCACGGCCTGGGCAGTGCAGCACGGCGTGCTGGGCAGCGAACAACAGGGATTGATCGAGCAGGGCATCGAAATCCGCCGTCCGAGCTTCTTACAGATTCGCGGACGAAAGACCGCATCCGGAGTTTCCGACGTTCGAGTCGGTGGAGGAGTGGTAGAGATTGCGCGGGGCGAGTTTGCATTGCGATAAACAGCCGCGCATTTACTTTCAACAGCTTTTGGGCCTTAGACACTTTCGGGCACTGTGACCAGAATGTAATTGGCAGACTGGGCACTTGTCAGGAAGGGTTCTCCTCCGTAGGATTCTCCCACTGCCGCGCCTGACGATGCCCCCCCATCGGAATGATCCATGCAGTGTGGATCGCAGGAGAAATTGAGCCCCTGACGATGACTTTGAAGAAGACGATTTTGTGCGTGGACGACGAGCAGAGCCTCTCAATCCACAAGGTCACACTGGAAACGCGAGGGTACCGGGTGATGACCTGCAACACCGCAATCGCCGCGGTGAATCTTTTCCAGCTTGGCGGAGTGGACCTGGTGCTGAGCAACGTGGACCTGCCGGATGCTCCCGCGCATGAGTTTGTGCGCTGCATCAAGGCGTTTGCCCCGGAGATTCCGGTGGTGCTGTTGAGCGCGCAGATGCGCGTATTCCATTCTGACGCGCCGGTCGATCTCCTGCTGAAAAAAGGCACGTATGCCCCGGCGGAATTACTGGAGAGAATCCGTATTCTGCTGGTGAAGCGCCGCGGCCCGCGCCGCGCCGGGCTGCCGGCCGCATCCGAACGCCACCTGCCTGCCTGTTGACGATCTGGCGCAAGAGAAGCTGACGATTGCCGCACCGCCCATCGCCGAGCGAAGGGCGCGCGACCGGCACTCGCGTGCTGGAACCGGCGCGGCTGCCGCTCGTGTAAGATGGATTAGCACCCCATGTCAGCCATTATTCAAGTTGAGAATGTTACAAAAACCTACCGCATCGGCAAGGTCGATGTGCCGGCCGTGCGCGGCGTTTCCTTTGATGTCGAGCGCGGAGAATTCCTGAGTGTTGTTGGCCCCTCGGGCAGCGGCAAGTCCACGCTCTTCTATATCCTGGGCGGGCTGGCGCAGGCGGATTCCGGAAGGGTTCTGATTGACGGCACCGATTTTGCCCACACCACGGACTCCGAGCGCACACATCTGCGGCGAAAGAAGATCGGATTCGTCTTCCAGAAGTTCAACCTGCTGCCAACTCTGACGGCCCGCGACAATATACGCATCGCGCTCGACATTGCCGGCGACGCCGCCAACGACGATCCCGAACACTTCCGCAACATCACCCAACTGCTCGGCATCGACAAGCGCCTGGATCACCGGCCAAGCGAGCTGAGCGGCGGCGAACAGCAGCGTGTTGCGCTGGCGCGCGCACTCATCAACAAGCCCGCGATCGTGCTGGCGGATGAACCGACCGGAAACCTCGACACGCAGAACTCCGCCGCGGTGCTGGAGATGCTACAGCGCTCCAACCGGGAGCTTGGCCAGACGGTGTTGATGATTACCCACAACCCCGAGGCGGCACGCTTCGGCAACCGCATCCTGCACTTCCGCGATGGCCAGGTGGTAAGCCCTGAACTGGACCCGCAATGGTCCGGAGCAAAGCAGTAAATACGCGGGGAATCCACAGGTTAGGGGCGATGCTGGTTTGACAGGCCTTGGGCCTTTGTCTAAGATTAAACAGTCGAGCGGGAGTAACTCAGTGGTAGAGTGCGACCTTGCCAAGGTCGAAGTCGCGGGTTCAAATCCCGTCTCCCGCTCCAGAGATTCCTAAACCCTCGCCACCGCGCGAGGGTTTGCCATGAAGGGAAGCTGCGCCCACGGCCTCCACATGCGGATTCTCTCAGCGGGGCGCGGTAGCCAAGCGGTAAGGCAGAGGTCTGCAAAACCTTTATTCGCCAGTTCGATTCTGGCCCGCGCCTCCAAATTTCCCTCGTAAAATGCTGAAATAACACAATTTACAAAATTCGATATCTTTGACCTCATTGTGGCCGAATTTGGAAAAATTGACCAAAATTGGCCTCATTTTGGCTCCGTGGCGGACTAAAAGCGGACTGTAATTCTCGACCTGTCGGCGATCCGAATACTGTGCGGGAAGCAGTATTGACGCCTCTTCCAGCCAGGTACGGAATTCGGCAAAACCTCTCCAAGTGTGGTGAGGGCGGACTTTTTCCGCGTTGTGCTTGCAGCGAAGCCCACTCCATCGCCGGCTGTGAGAGGGCCACGGCTTTCGGATAGCCCCCGGTAGCAGCGACTGGAGATGGTTTTGCCTGGGATCGCGGCCGGGGTGCCGCAGACGGCGACACCTGAGGCTTGATTACCAGGCCGGGATCGAGCGCCGCCGCTTGTTCGTCCACAAGAGCAAAACTGAGCTTAAGGAAGGACTGAGCGGGGCATCCTTGATGGCGCCCGCACTTCGAGATGTTCGACGAGCAGCCTTCAATTCTTGCGGGTGTCCCCGCTCTTAGCAGCGAGTTCGTCGGCAACGGCGAGGGTTTTCTCGTACTTCAACATCGCCTGGCGCTTGTGTTCAGCCGTGGGATGAACATACCGCTGGACGATCCGAATGGAGCTGTGGCCGAGAATCGCCGCCAGGGTAGCCAGATCGACTCCGGCCTGGGCGAGTCTGGTTGCAAAGGAATGGCGAAAATCATAGAGCACGAAATCGAGAGCCTTGAGCCCCTTCTTCTTGTCAGCCTTGATGGCAGCATCGTGCCCCCTGTTGAGACGCACAATGTGCTTTCCCGGCTTCGTAGGAGAAGGGAATATCCATGGCGAGTCCTTCTTCTTGGGGTTCTTTTCCATTCGCCGGGCAAGGATCGCCTTGCTCTCAGCGGTCAGGTCAAGGGTTCGCCGTGCCGCCTTGGATTTTCCTTGCCTGATATGAAGCTGTCCTCGCTCGAGGTCTACGTCTCCCTTGCCGAGGGACAGGGCCTCCTCCGGACGCATACCCTGATTCCGCATCAGCCTCGCCAAATCCCAGAGATTC
>Ga0181519_10000670_pt1 | contig 31125 bp, 31 predicted proteins | sample PEATcosm2014_Bin_26_FD_121102 | JGI IMG/M metagenome (GOLD analysis project Ga0181519, IMG submission 121102) | Peatland microbial communities from MTU Mesocosm Facility, Houghton, MI, USA - PEATcosm2014_Bin02_10_metaG | ecosystem: Environmental > Terrestrial > Soil > Wetlands > Peat | place...
CGCCGAGCGTATTTTCGCTGCCCTGCCGCGTGACGCCGGCCGCTATCTGCTGATCAACAACGCGGGCACGGTCAATCCGGTCGCCAATGCCTCGGCGCTGACGGACCCGGCCGCCATCGGCGCGGCTTTCGCACTGAACGTGACGTCCGTCATGCTGCTCACGGCACGTTTCCTCACGGCCACGCAAGGATTGACCGCCAAGCGGCAGATTGTGAACATCTCGTCGGGCGCCGGCCGTAATCCGAACGCTGGCTGGGCGGTCTACTGCTCGACCAAGGCGGCGTTGGACATGTACACGCAAGTGGTCAACACCGAACATCGGGAGGACGGGGTGCGGGCCGTTTCGCTGGCGCCGGGTGTTGTCGATACCGGCATGCAGGAGACGATTCGCAGCAGCAGCGTGGAAAGTTTCCCGGCGCTGGCACGGTTTCAGGAACTCAAGGCGAGCGGCAAGCTCTCGTCGCCGGAAGATGTGGCCCGCCGCATCCTGGCGCTGACCGAGCGTGACGATTTCGGTCAGACCGAGATCGACGACATCCGTAACTACGCCTGATCCGGGGCGGCGACCGGCCCACGCCCACTCGCCCACTCGCTGTTGCCGCAGCGCGCGTGACTCACGAGAAAAAGCACCGGCCGGCGATTTGCCGGCCGGTGCCATCCTGTTGCGGCAGACATCATCGAGACGTGCTGCTTACTGCTCGGTGCTGGTGATGAACACGCTGCCGTTGCGTTCCGGTGCGTAGAGAATCAGCGTTGGCGTGTGAATATCGAAGGCGCGTTCACACGCTTCCCCATACGAATCGAACTGCACGGCCCAGGCACCGTTGCGCACATAGCAGTGCGTGATGGTGTCGGTGCGCCGGTCAAACTCCTGACCGAGAAACACGCCCTGCGTGTAGCACCAGACGACGAAGCCGTGAAAGTCAGCCTGCTCCGGTGCGCGAAACACGCGCCAGCGGGCATCGTCCCGCCCCGCCTGGCGCGCCGTCGCGCCAGCTGCCCAACGCTCGAAGCCGTCGTGCCGTTTGCGTTGCTCCATGTCGTCGTACCCCCTTGGGTGAACCGCCCTCCGGGTGCCGAGATTCGACATCCCCGGGCGCGTTTTCATAGTCGGAACTTGTTCCCGGCATTTCTATCAGGCAATTCCGAAATACGGCAGGGAATTTCTCCAAAGGGGGAGACACGGACGCGATCAATCGTAGTGAATCGCCAGCCAGACGGTGGTTTCGCCCGGCGTTGTCCATTCGACGCGATGACGTCGGTGCGCGGCAATCGTGAGCGCGTCACCCGGGCGCAGCACGAGCGTCTGACCGGGCGTGTCGGCAAACGCCAGCCCCGCACTCCCGGCGAGCACCACCACCCACTCGTGCTGCGCCTGGTCGTACCAGAAGCCGGCAGGCGAGGCCTGTCCGGTCGAGACGATACGCTCGACGCGTATCCCCGGGCGGGCAAGCAGCGTGTCGAATTGCTCGGCCGCCTTCGGATCGGGCTGGGAGGGCAGGCCGGCAAACAGGTTCGTGTCGGGCAGCAGGGGCGTATCCATACGTATTAAGCGTTCTTTCTACAGCGGGGGATAGCAAGCATACACGTGCTGCCTCGCGCTCAATCGTCCAGATTCTCGTGCACGGCGGCGTCGCCGCGTCGCCAGTAGGCCGCCGCCTTCACCCATTTCGGATTGAGTCCGCAGGTCTCGACGAGATGACGGCGCACGGCTTTCGCGACGCCGGCTTCGGCTGCGACCCACGCATGGATGTCACCGGCGGGCAGCGTGGCGACCCGAAGGGCGTCGATCAATGCCGTGCTCTCGCCAGCGGGTGCGCCTTCACGGTAGATCCACTCCACCACGACATCGGCCTCGCTCGTGAAGCGCAGGCGGTCGGCCGGGCTGTCGACTTCCGCGAACACGAATACCAGGGCATTTGCGGGCAGTTCGGCCAGCCGCCGCGAAATCGCGGGCAGCGCCGTGTCGTCGCCGATGAGCACGTAGCCGTCGAAGTTCATGGGGATGACGAACGAGCCGCGCGGGCCGCCCACGCCGAGGCGATCACCCGGTTTGGCCGAGCGTGCCCATTGCGTGGCCGGGCCGGATTCATGCATGGCGAAATCGATCACGAGCGTCTTCGACGCCGCATCGTACCGGCGCGGCGTGTAGTCGCGCATCAGTCGCGGTGCATCGCCGGGCGCGGGTTTGGACACGCCTTGCGCACCGATCTGCGGCAGTGTCAGTTCGCCGGTCTCGGGGTTGGGGAAGAACAGTTTGACGTGGTCGTCGAAGCCGGGGCTGTGGAAGCCCTCGAGGTCGTCGCCCCCCAGCGTGACGCGCAGCATATGCGGCGTGAGCGGCTCGACGCTGCGCACTTCCAGCAAGCGCATGCGAAGCTCGTGGCGCACACGTTGCGGTGTGCGATCGGGGGTGACGTTCAGTGCGGCATTGTCTTGCATCAGAGTCGCTCCAGTTGTTGTGCGGCCGCGTCGAGAATCGCGGCGAACGCGTTGGCCTGCTCGGTCGTGAGCGGCTCGGCGCCCAGACGCAAATGCACGGCGTATTTGAAGTTGTGCAGCGCGCGCATGACCTGCGGCGGCATCTCTTCCGAACGCTCGCGGCGCGTTGCAAGCCGCGCGAGCAGTTCCGTGACCGAATCTTCGTTCTCAGTCAGATACTCGCGGCCGGTGTCGGTAATTTCGTAAGACTTGCGCTGGCTGTCGACCGCGCTTTCCTGAACACGGAGGTAGCCCATTTCTTCGAGCAGCGTGAGCGTCGGGTAGACCACGCCCGGGCTGGGGCTATAGGTCCCGTTCACGCTTTCTTCAATGGCTTTGATGAGTTCGTAACCGTGCCGCGGTTGTTGTGCGATCAGATGCAGCAGCACGAGTCGCAAGCCGCCGTGGCTGAACAGACGGCCGCCACCGCGTCCGCCTCGGCCACCGCGTTCACCACGCTCACCGCGGACGTCCTCGCCGCGACCGAAACGGCCGTCTCCATAGCCTTCGCCACCGCCGCGCCGTCCATGGCGCGCACCGCGCCGTTCGTCGCCCATATCCATTTTGTCCAGGTCCAATGGGCCTCTGCCCATGAAATCGCCACGTGATCCACGCATGATGCGCCGCCTTATTGATGTAGTTAAGACATGTTTACGATATATCTAAATTGAGTCGAAAGCAAAATTATTTGTGTGAAGACCTTGGTGAAAGTAGGGGGAATGCCCGTGGAATGGGCGAGATAGGGGGGGAGGACAGGCTGTGGGTGACACAAAAACTATATCGAAATGTGAATTTCGATAGGTTGACGCCGCCTCTGAGGCGATCGGACGGAATCTGCGCAAGAATGCGCGGCTTCTGGCGTCATGCGCGTCATGCACGCCATGCCCAACGTGGCGCAACGCTTCAATTTGCCCAAGCCGCGACGGAGATCAGAAAGTCCCAGCCCCGGGATCTCGACGAGCTCGCGCAACGCTTCAACGACTATCGCGTGTTTTACGACTTATCTTCGGACGCGGCGCTCGCGAAGCGATACGTGGCCAATCGGATGTCAGCGTGACGAGGTTTCTACACGTACAACCTGACCGTCAAGTCACCAAGTCACCGAGTCACCGAGTCGCCAAGTCGACGACTGGCCGAGCGGCGCAGGGCTGTCGCAGCGCCGCTATGCGCGCAACGTGTGCGAAGCGCTCGCGGCCCTCACTCCATCTTCGGCAGATCGGTCTCGAGCCATTTGCGATATCGCTTGTTCAACTCGCCGTTGGCCGTATTGCGTGTGACGAAGTCGTTGACCGCTGCCAGCAGCTCCGGCTGATTGGGACGCATCGCGATGCCCATCGCCTGTTGCAGCAGATTGAACTTGGGCTCGAACTGGCCCGGTGCGCGTTGACGAATCGCATTCGCGACCGTCACCGAGCAGCCGATGGCGTCGACCTGCCCGGTGAGCAGTGCCTGCATGGCGGAAGCGTCGTCGTCGAAACGGCGAATCTCGGTGCCTTCGGGCGCGGTCTTCGTGATGGCCATGTCCTGCGTGCTCGCGCGTGCGACGCTCACGCGTACGCCTTTCAGATCGGCGGCGGACTTGATGGGGGCGCCCGTCTTGCCGAGCAGCAGAATGGTCGCGGCGGCGTACGGCTTGGAGAACTGGACCTGCCTGGCGCGCTCCGGCGTGATGGCGAGCGATGCCACGAGCACATCCACCTTGCCGCTGAGCAGATACGGAATCCGGTTCGGCCCCGTGACCGGCACGATATTGACCTTCACCCCCAGATCCTTGGCCAGCAGTTTGGCGACGTCAGCGTCGTAGCCGTCGGGCTGCGCTTGCGCATTCGTCATGCCATAGGGCGGGAAGTCGATGAGCATGCCAACGTTGATCGTGCCTTTCTTCTTGATGTCGGCAACGGTTTGCGCGTGAGCGGGGGTAGAGAACAGCGAGAGGGTGCTGGTAAGCAGGCCCCCGAGTGTGCCGCCGAGCGATCCGATGAACGCGGCCGGCATGGCGGCAACGCCGAGCGTGGCAAGAAAGCCGCGACGGGAATGCATGTCCACCGTGCCCGGCGCGGTTCGCCGACTGGCCGGATGCAATGACGCGTGTTGAACTTGCGCAGGGTGACGCGATAACTTGCGAGTCATGCTGAGTCTCCTGAGTTCGCGAAGACGTCGCCGGAAAACGCTGGCCCGTGGTGCAAGGCATGCTTCCCACGGCTGACTGGCGGCAGTCCCCGAGCGATGGTAGCGGGCGACACAAGACGCGTCCACTCCGCACAAACCCCAGCGAAAACCCTGCGTTTTTCATCGAGCCAGGTCCCGTCGCCAAGTGATGAGGATGACGAAATCAGTCTTTCCCGGGGCAGGGGCGAGGAGAAAACGAGGGCGAAAAAAAACGGTGCCGGAAACCGGCACCGTCTTCAGGCCTTGCCTGCCAGGTCTTTGCAATTCACGCTGCCGTTGATGCTGCGGCGGCGCAATGGCAAAAACTTACTGGGCAGCGTCCTTGACCTTCTTCAGCGGGCGAACCTTCACGCGCACCGAAGCCGGCTTGGCCGGGAACCAACGCTCTTGACCCGTGAACGGATCCTTGCCGAAACGCTTCGCCTTGGCGGCGATCTGTTGCGACGTGACCTTGAACAGGCCATGCAGCGTGAATTCGCCAGCACCCTTCTTGTGCAGCGAGCCGATGATGGTGTTCTCGAGCGCGGCCAGCACTGCCTTCACTTCCTTCACGGCGACAGCCGATTGTTCGGCGAGGTGCGCTGCGAGCTGGGTCTTGTTGAGCGCTTCCTTGATCGGCGAAACCTTGCCGTTGGCGGCTGCCTTCGGAGCGGCCTTCGTGGCTGCCTTGGGAGCGGCCTTCGGGGCTGCCTTTTTCGCTACCGGAGCCTTCTTAGCTGCCGGAGCTTTTTTCGCCACAGGGGCCTTCTTTGCTGCTGCTTTCTTTGCCGTTGCCATATCGATCCAATCGATGAGAATAAGAAAGTGCCGTCGGAGAACGGCCACCCGAATGATACGTCTTGCTGCGCCGACGATTCTACCTAAGAAATCGCCTTGTGAGAGTAGTGCGCGAATTATGTTGCGTGCTTGCCGCACAAGGCTGAGCGCCGATCGCACCGCATTTCGATTCGTTTCGTTCGCAACGCGACGCTTCGTCCTCGCGATCATCCATTTTCAGCGTAATTTTTTCGCGACTTTCGCTGCATTTTTTTACGCCATTTTTGTGCGCGTGCGATACGTCACCGTTGATCGCGATCGCGCCAAACCCCTTAGAAACGCTGCATTTCGCACGTTTCGCAGCGGCCATCGCTGTTGCACCAGGCGTCGGTGAGCGTGGTGCCGTCGGCGCCAAACGTGATGTCGTGCTTCGCGCCATAGCTGCCCGCGAGTTGCAGACGATCCCCGGCAAGCGTGCCCTGTACGGTGGTGTGACTGTTCGGCTCGACGTCGTCGACACTGCCGGTGACTTGCGCGCCATTGAGCGCGAGCGCCATCAGTCGCGTCATCGGTGAGCCCCACAAACCCCACCATGGCGGCGCATTCGTGCACAGACCACGCCAGCGTCCCGACGGGTTCACCACACGCGTCGGTGTCGGCGCGCTGGCTTGCACGGCAGCGCCCGGGGCAATCGGTGGCGTGACGATAGTGCTGCCGGCAGGGGGCGGCGCATTGATGGCCGTCACATCGCGTGCGACTTCGGGCGAGCCGGCGCCCGTGGTGTTCACCGCGTTCAGCCCGGCCGTGTCACCGATGCTGCTCGGCAGCGGTGCGACGGGCTGCGGTGCCGTGGCTGCGGTGGCCGTAGTGGCGGGCGGCGCGTAGGTGTTGGCGTTGTCGGCCTGCACTGGCATGGCGGCGGGGGCTGCGCTGAAGGTGCCGGGAGCCCCGTCGACGCGTGCCATGTTGGCGGGCAGGCCATCGTTCGGTACCGGTGCCGAGGCGGCCGCGCACACGTGACACGACATGTGCGAGAGGCTGTTGCGCGTGAGCGGACGTGCGCCGTAGAGACGTTGTCCGCCCTGCGCGCCGTCGCGAAGAATCGTGACGTAAGGCGTGTCGTCGATCCGATAGTCGACCTTGGCGCACGAGGGCGCGTCGGTCTGGAGCATGACGTCGGCAGAAAAAGCGCCGTTGTTCGCACGTATCGGAAGCACCGACACGGAGACGGAACAGTCGGCAATGATCTGCGCGCAGTTACACGCGGTGACCGGTGCGGGCAACGTGCCGCCCGATTGCGCTTGCGCGTGCCCGGCGAGGCCGAGCATGCCTGCGACGAGCCATCCCGTCGCAACCCTCAAAGAACTGAAACCCCGCATGATGTTTCCCCGGATGTGGCGGCATATTCTATGCTGCGGATAGTCGATCAAAAGACGTCGGCTGACAAGCGCCGACAACAGCGAAAAACAAGGGAAATGGGAAGCTCAACGGCGGATCGCGTGCCATTGCAGCGTTACGCAATTATGAGATTCCGCCCGTATCCCGATATCGATAGCGCGTTCTACACTGACGAGTATTGGCCCCCCATTCAACGAGCCAATGCCCGTTGGCTTCTGGAGACATGCATGCTTGTCGATCGCACGAATGCCCCCGGCCGTACTGATTTGCCCTCTCCCAACGACGCTCCGATGTCCCCATTGCCTTCTGCGAATCGCGTGCTTGCGATGCTCGCGGCGCTCTTCTTCGCAATGGGGCTCATTACGTCGCTGAACGATATTCTGGTGCCTCACTTCAAGGCCGCGTTCGATCTGACCTATCGCGATGCGGCGCTCATTCAATCCAGTTTCTTCGCCGCGTATTTCGTGGTGTCTTACCCTGCGGGGCAATACACCGCACGCGTCGGCTATCGCCGTGCGCTGGCGAGTTCCTTATGGCTCGCCGGACTGGGGTGCGCGCTGTTTTTCCCGGCGGCAGCGCTCACGTCCTACCCCTGTTTTCTTGCCGCCCTCTTCGTGCTGGCGAGCGGCATCACCTTGCTGCAAGTGGCGGTGAACGCCTACGTCGAGACATTGGGCTCGCGCGGTGCTGCCGCAAGCCGCCTCACCCTTGTGCAAGCCTTCAACTCGCTGGGCACGACCGTCGGGCCGCCGCTCGCGGCCCTCTGGATCCTCGCGCCGCAGGCCGCGAGCGCAACCGGGCATGCCGTAGACAGCGTACGAGGTCCGTATGGCCTGATTGCTGCGGTACTCGCCATCGGCGGTGTGGTGCTCTGGCGGTTGACGCTGCCTGAACAACGCGCCAGTCACGCGTCGCCCCGGGGCTTGCTCGGCAACGTCCGCAGCTTGCTGGCGCACCGTCCATTGCGTTACGGCATCGTGGCGCTATTTCTTTATGTCGGTGCGGAAGTCAGTATCGGCAGCTTCCTGATCGTCTACCTGACGCAAACCGGCACGGGCATCGTCGACCACGCGCATGCGAGCCGTTATCTGGCGTTGTATTGGGGCGGGGCGATGGTGGGAAGATTCGCGGGGGCGTGGCTGCTGCGCAAGGTATCGCCGGGGCGGATGTTGAGTCTGTGCGCGATCTACAACCTGGCGCTGATTCTCGCGTCGCTGGCGTTGCCCGCGTCGTGCTCGATGTGGTTATTGCTGGCTTGCGGGCTTGGCAACGCGATCATGTTCCCGACGATTTTCTCGCTCTCCGTTGGCGGACTGGGGGCGCGCGTGAGCGAGGGCGGCGGGTTGATCTGCATGGCGATCGTGGGCGGCGCTGTGTTGCCGTACTTGCAGGGCGCGCTGGCGGATAGCGTGGGGATCGTGCTCTCGTTTCTCGTGCCGGCGCTGGCTTACGGCTACATCGCGGGGTTCGGCGCATGGTGTGCGCGCACCATGCCCGAATCTGAGTCTGGCACCGACCACGACGCCGGTGAGAATGCGCTCGCGCAGGCGGATGTGCGCAACCGGTGAGAGAGTCGGTGTGAGAGTGGGTGTGAGAGGCGGGCCATCAGCCCGGCTTGCCAAACGTGTAACGTCCGAAGATGAACAGCACGTTGCCGTAGCCTTTGCCGCCAGGAATGTAAGTGGTCGCGACCGCTGCGCGCCCGACACCGATTTCGGCGATGGGCAGCGCAGCGGGGAAGGGTACGCCGCGCAGCGTGTCGGAGCGCGACATCAGAAAGGCGGTGTAGCCGAGGCCGAACCGCACCGGGCCGGCGTTTGCCATGTTCCAGATCCGTCCGTAGCCCACCATCGGCGACCAGTCGTTATGCGAATCCTTGAACGCCATGGCGTACAGCATGCGTGAGCCGTTCTTGCCATCGGAGAGCACACGTCCGTAGCCGAGACCCCACGGGTTTTCGTTGTACTGGGCGATCTTTTCCCTTGGGTAGGCGAAGCGCAGGTGATGGGTATGGAGCGGCACATAAAGGTCGCTTGCGCCTTGCGTTGCCACGTCGCGCAGTTCATCGACGATGGCGCCGGTCCAGGTGGAGATGCCGCCTGAGGCTGGGGCATCGTTGGCCCGCGCCGCGAGTGGCGACAGGAATAGCAATGCGGCGCCGAATGCGGCGAGCAAGCGGTTGCGAAGGTGTTGCGAAATCCAGCAGTGGGAGGCAAGCGGTGCGAGTCGAATCGATAGCGCGAGCCGCCCGGTGAATTGGGGGTTCGTAGGCATGGTTGAGTGCGTCGTGTTGCGAGAAAGGTGTCGACCGCGAGTGTCGACATCGTGTGAGTGAATCGGGCGTAGCGGTCATGGGCGATATCACCGCTGCGTCATGTGATGTGATCGGTGCTCGGTACTCAGGTCTCTTGACCGCACGCTAATCGCAAAAGTTCGAAGTGCCACCAGTTTGGGCAAATGCCCATTGCCGACGCAGCGATTGACCGAACCTGCTGCGCGGCAAAGATGTGCTTTCGCGTCAATGAGATAGCGCGGATATCGACGTGTTATGCACCGGGTTGTGAACATTTTCTGTGGATAACACCGAGACGTGCGCGGCCGGGCGCGTGCGCATCACCTCGTGCGGGGACTGACCCTCTTGAGGGGCGATGCGGGCGCAGCAAATACGCGTCGGATTTTTTCTCTGTCCGATCAACGGCTTGAGTCGTCTATCCGCGAGTTGTCCACTGGCTTGCAAACAGATTCTGTGGATAACCCTGTCATGGGGAAACCCGCGCCACGCCTCGTTTTGCAGCACATGGCACAACTTTCGTGCTCGGCCAATCTTCCCTGTCGAATCAGTCACTTGTCATGCTTTTCCGCAAGTTATCAACGGGCTTGTGAACAAAAAGTGTGGATAAGCCACGACTTTTGTCAATCTCAATATGTAAGATCAATGTTTACATATTGACATTTAAGTTGTCGCGGAATTACGATGCGCCTCATACCGGTGGACGCACATGTTCAGGAGACGACAGTGACGGAACGACGCAAACAGAAAGTGGCGATCATTGGCTCGGGCAATATCGGCACCGACCTGATGATCAAGGTGATGCGCAACAGCGAGCATCTGGAAATGGGCGCGATGGTCGGTATCGATCCGGCCTCGGATGGTTTGGCGCGTGCGCAGCGCCTGGGCGTGCCGGTCACGGCTGGGGGCATCGACGGCCTGCTGGCGATGCCGGAGTTCGAAGACATTCGCATCGCATTCGATGCCACGTCGGCGAAGGCGCATGCGCATCACAACGCGCTGTTGCAAGCGCGCGGCGTGCAGGTAATCGATCTGACGCCGGCGGCCATCGGCCCGTACGTGATTCCGTCGATCAATCTCGACGCGCATCTGGATGCGCGCAACATCAACATGGTGACGTGCGGCGGTCAGGCGACGATTCCCATGGTCGCGGCCATCTCGCAAGTGACGAAGGTGCATTACGCGGAGATCGTGGCGTCGATCTCGAGCAAGTCTGCCGGCCCGGGCACGCGCGCCAATATCGACGAGTTCACGGAAACGACGTCGAAGGCGATTGAAGTGCTGGGCGGGGCGTCGCGCGGCAAGGCGATCATCGTGCTGAACCCGGCGGAGCCGCCGCTCATCATGCGCGACACGGTGTTCGTGCTGTCCGAGCCGGGCGATCAGGCGGCCATCGAAGCCAGCATTCAGGCGATGGTCGACAAGGTGCATGCGTACGTGCCGGGCTACCGTCTCAAGCAACAGGTGCAGTTCGAGCTGTTCGACGCGTCGCGCCCGCTCAACGTGCCGGGTCTGGGCAAGCTCACGGGACTCAAGACCTCGGTCTTCCTCGAAGTGGAAGGCGCTGCGCACTATCTGCCGGCCTATGCGGGCAACCTCGACATCATGACCAGCGCCGCGCTGGCCTGCGCCGACCGTATTGCCGCCACCCGTCTGGCGCTCGCCGCTTGAACGTCGCACGCGCTATCAGGAGACACACCTCACCATGACGCAGAAAAAGCTCTATATCTCCGACGTGACGCTGCGCGACGGCAGCCACGCGATTCGTCACCAGTACAGCATCGCCAACGTGAAGGCGATTGCCGCCGCGCTTGACGCCGCACGCGTCGATTCCATCGAAGTGGCGCACGGCGACGGCCTTGCCGGCTCGAGCTTCAATTACGGGTTCGGCGCACACACCGATCTCGAATGGATCGCCGCCGTGGCGGAGACCGTCACGCACGCCAAGGTCGCTACGCTGCTGCTGCCGGGCGTGGGCACCGTGCATGACCTGCGCGCCGCCTACGACGCAGGCGCCCGAGTGGTCCGTATCGCAACGCATTGCACGGAGGCCGATGTCTCCCGTCAGCACATTGCTTACGCACGCGAACTGGGCATGGACACCGTCGGCTTTCTGATGATGAGCCACATGACCACGCCGCAGCACCTCGCCGAGCAGGCGAAGCTGATGGAGTCGTATGGCGCGACCTGCATCTATGTAGTGGATTCGGGCGGCGCACTGGGCATGAATGACGTGCGTGATCGTTTCCGCGCGTTCAAGGACGTGCTCAAACCCGAGACGCTCACGGGCATGCACGCGCACCACAACCTGAGTCTCGGTGTGGCGAACTCCATCGTTGCGGTGGAAGAGGGCTGCGATCGCATCGACGCCAGCCTCGCGGGGATGGGCGCAGGCGCAGGCAACGCCCCGCTGGAAGTGTTCATTGCGGCCGCATCGCGTTTGGGCTGGAACCACGGCTGCGATCTGTACACGTTGATGGATGCGGCCGACGACATCGTGCGCCCGTTGCAGGATCGCGCCGTGCGTGTGGATCGCGAGACGTTGGCCCTTGGCTATGCGGGGGTGTATTCGAGCTTCCTGCGTCACGCGGAAGCCGCAGCGGCGCGCTACGACCTCAAGACTGTCGACATTCTCGTCGAGCTGGGGCAGCGTCGCATGGTGGGCGGTCAGGAGGACATGATCGTCGACGTCGCGCTCGATCTGCTCAAGCGACGCGCGGCATGACGTATTGACGCTACCGGCCGCGCTGGCCGGGGCATCACCCAAGCATCACCCAGGCATCACCCAGGCATCACCCAAAGCGTTACCTGAAGCATCACCCGAGTTGTGGCATCTCCAAAGCCGTCACGATGCCGGCCCCTCTGCGGAAGGGCCGGCTTTTTTCGTTGGTCGATGAGGATGACGATGAAGACGACGCTCAGCGCCCGTTGCCGGACCAGCCGAGCTGGCGGCTGATCTGTGCGGCGGCGTCCTTCACGCGCGGCACGAGTTCCTGCATGCGCTCGCGGCTCATGTACTTGGTCGTACTCGAGACGCTGATGGCAGCCACGATATGCTGGCTTGCGTCGTACACCGGGGCGGCCACGCAGCGGATCTGCGGCGTGTCGTCTTCCAGATCGAACGCATAACCGAGGCGGGCGTAGTCATGCATGCGTGCAATCCATGCCGCCTTGTCGATCGGATGTGAGGGCACTTGCGTCTGGTAGTGCTCGAGTTGCGCGTGCCATTCCCCTTCGTCCTGATCGAGCAGCAGTGCTTTGCCGACACCGGTCACGCAGATCGGTTTGCGTCCGCCGATGCGCGAGCTGATTTCCACGGCGCGTTGCCCCGGCAACTTGTCGAGGTACATCACTTCCCAGCCATCGGCAACGGCCAGATGCACGGTGTCCTGAGTCTCGCTCGCCAGCACTTCCAGCGTGGGCCGGGCCACACGCGGCAAGTCGATCTGCCGGTACGCGAGAAAACCCAGTTCGATGAGCTTGTTGCCGAGTCGGTAGCCGCGCCGCGGCTCGAAACGCAGATACCCCGCGTGCACGAGCGCCGATGCAATGCGATGCGTCGTCGACGGCGTGATACCGGTGTGCGCCGAGAGGGCCGGCACGGTGTCGATGCCGGCGGCGACGGCTTCCACGATATCGAGACCGCGGAACAACGTCTGACTGGCGAGTGTGCGGGGCCGCTCGGCCTGCGGAGCCTTCGACTTTGCCATCAGGCCCCCCCGAGCGCGAGCAGGCGTTCGTAGACATAGCACTTGAGCGCAACGTAATGCGAGGGTTCGAGCACCGGCAATTCGATGCCGTGCAGATGACTGCCGTCGTCGCCCTGTTGTACGCCGCGAATCGTGCCGGTGGCGTCGATGGGCATGTCGATGTCGCCTACGCGCACACGAAACGCCAATTGGAGGCTCTCGCCGGGCGCGCCGAGCGGCGAGTCTGCCAGCAGCGAGACGCCCTCGGCGCTTACGTCCTGCAACAACGCGAGGTGGCGCGCGTCGCCCCGGCTCACCGACACGACCAGCTTCGCGGGCACGCGTTGCGAACGGCGCAGCACCTTGCGGCGAATCTGCGCAGGAGCGGACAGCACAACGTAATCGAACGGCACCCGCTCGACACGCTCGACCGTGCAGACGAAGTGATAGATGTCTTCACCGGAGAACGTCCACAGTTCGAGTCGCTCGCTCGTTTGCAGGGTAGGGGGCGCGGCGCGGCCCGTCGGCGCGGTGACGAACAGCATCTGATTCGGCGCGTGACCGATCACGCGCGTGCGCACGCGCTGCGACCCGGCACCGGGCGGCAACTGGATCTGAAGCCAGTCGCCGGGACGCAAGTTGAGGTCGGTGAGTGCGTACTGCGGTTGCGCAGCCCCGGCGGCGGACGCGGCATTGTCCGGTGCCGATGGCGGCGGCGTGTCGGCGGGGGCCGGGGCGGTGTCGTCTTCGCCGAGATTGGCGAGCCGGTGCGGGGCGAACGACGTGAACAGCCAGTCGCGTCCGGCCTGGGAGGGAACGATATCGCCTTCGGCCAGCAACGGTTCGCCGTTGCGGTCGACGATGGCCCAGGGCAGCGCTTCGCCCAGCGGGATCTCGTCGGGGGTGAGCGGTACGAGCGGCAGCGTGTTGACGGGGGCCGCAGGCGCTTGAGAGGGGATGTTGGACATAGGGGCGCGTTATCGAGTCACTCAGGAGACGCTCAGGGGACACTTCGGGCCCACGCCGTGCGCGCGGCAGGCGCGCTCGCGTTCGTGCGTCGAAAGGTCGTGGATCGTTGGCCTGTTCTCAGCGTTGGCAGGGTTGGCATCGGCAAACCGGCTTCGCGCCAATGTCAGCGAAGTGGGCGCTCGCTAGAACGTGCGAGCAGGATCGCAGATGTCAGGTCTGGCGAAAGTCTACCGCGACGCGCCGGCACTTGGCGAGGGGCACACGCGTTTCTTCGCGTGTGCAAGCTGCGTAAGTGGGCACTCGCTGGGGGAGCGTAGGCGGTGATGGGCGTGTCTGCCGAGGCTGTGCTGCCGGGGCAAGCATGCGTGTCCGCTCGACGTGCTGCCATGCGATCGAGGTCGTCTGCCTATAGTCGACGGTTTGCCGGCGCGCCCGGCGACGACCATGTAGGGGGAAGCCATGTGGTACCAGCAGTGTGTAGGCGCAAGCGGTTGGGACGGGCGATGGGGCGCGACGTCTGGCATGGCGTTGACGGACATGCGCGACGCCTCGGCGCTGCATCGCGCCGACGAAGCCGGGCTTGGGGAACGTATGGAGCGGACCGCCAACGCAGCGCGCAATGCGGGGCCGAGCCGACAAAATGGGCGCGAAGCGCGGCATCGTGTCGATCCTGAACTTGCGCGCGCCTTTGCCAAGGCGTGGGCAGGATTGTGGGTGACGACCGGACCGTGCCAGCACTTCTATCGAAAGGAGTTCGATCTGGCGCACAAGCGCGATGCGCGTCTGGGCGAGAACCTTAGGCAGGCCGAAGCGATGTTGGCGCCCACTCACGGCGAGGACGCTCACGCCGTCATCGACATGGCCGCCGATCAGGTGCGTGTCGACATTGCGCAATGGCTCGAAACGGTGGCCGAGACGGGCGACCGGGGCTGGCACTTCCGTGGTGCGCGCGACGCCTTGTCGCTCGTGGGGAATCTGTCGTTACTCGCGATCATTGCCGCGTGCTTTCATCAGCAGGGGGCGACCGAGGAGGAGGGACGTGGTGCCTCGGCAGCGAACACCCCGTTCGGGGTGCCGTGGGCCGACTGGACGCTGCTGGCGCTCGAGGGGGCCAAGGGGGTCATCACGCAGTCTCTCGGTTCGCCGACGTTGATTCGCCATCATGCGGTCGACGAAGTGCTCAAGCGCATGGACGCGGGCTGCCGGTTGCTGGAGGCGTGTGTGGCGATGCCGTCGCCGGCGGCACCGACGTCGTGGCGCAACGCGTTAGGCACGCTCACGCGAGCGCGCGACGTTGCAACGCTCTTCACGTTCGCCAATACGGCCATACCGCCTGCGCGGCTGGGGCTCTGGCTGCCGTCGTGGTTCACGAGTCCGCCGAGCGAGGTCGATGGCTATCGGGGCATCTTGCGGGTGGCGGGCCTCATGCTCGACTCCTGCCGTGCGGTGACGAGCCTGCTTGGCACCTGGGCGCGCAATGCGGCATTTACGCTTGACGCACGCGGCTTGACGCATCGATGGGAGTCGTTGTGCGCGCGGCTCGCAGACGTGCCAGCCGGTAATCAGCAAGCGGTGCTCGGGCGTGTTGAGAACCTGACGCGACTATCCCGCCACTGCGACACGCCGCTGTTGACGAAGATCGCATCGCATGACACGTTACGCGAGCACTTACTCGCTTGCGTCGAGCCGTTGACGGCGCGCCGGATCATGCGCGCATGTCGGGCGTTTGAGGTGCCGTGCCACCTGTCGTGCGTCGAGGGCGCCAACTATCTGAGCCTGAATCCCGCAGAGAGTCCGTGGGGGCATCGCTGGACGGGAGATGCGTGGCAGTCTGGCGGCGCAACGCCAGTGCGCGCCGCTTATCGTTTGCTGCTGCTGTACCAGCACTGGAGCGCGGCGTTACTTGAGCGAGCGGTGTCGTCGTCCTGCGTCAGCGCGACGCACGACACCGAGCCGCCGCCCAACGACCCGCCGGGCGTAGCGCGCTCCCGCACGGGGGTGACACATGTCGACATCGAATCCACGCGGGTCTGAACGTCTGGGGCGGCGCTGCGCGTCTTCCTTACCTGAGGTTGCTGAGGTTGTGTTGGGCTCGCTGGCAGATGCGACGAGAGGCGCTGGCGGCGCACGTCGCGTCTTTGCGAGCGGCGATACGACTCATGACGTTTTGCCCCCGAGATTGCCCGCTACCTTATCTAGCAATATCGCTAATTGCGTGCGTTCCGCGTCGCTGAGATTGCCGAGCAAGCCGGCGATCCAGCGGCCGTGCTGCTCGAACACGGTTTTCGCCACCCGTTTGCCCTTGCGGGTCAGCCGGATGTGCAGCTTGAGGCAGTCGAACGGCCGCGTGCCATTAGGCGAAATACGACATTTCATCGATTATTGGAATTGATTTGAAAGCCGGTTTCGCGAAAAAGTAGCCTTGCATCAGACTCACTCCATGCGCAACAAAAAAGTCACGCTCGCCTTTCGTTTCTATGCCTTCCGCAACCACGCGGATGCCGAGGTCGTGACACATTGATATGACACTTCGCACGATGCGCTGGCGCACCGGGTCGGCGTCGATGCCGCGGAGAAGTCCCATATCGAGCTTGATGATGTCGGGTTGGAAGTCCACCAGAAGCGCTAGCCCCGAGTAACCAGCCCCAAAATCATCAATTGCAGTCAGAAAGCCGTATTCCTTGTAGGCCCTGAAAATATTAACCAAGTGAGTGCGGTCAGCCATATGTTCACCCTCGACCGTCTCGAATATGATTCTTTCAATCGGGAAACCATTCGCCTGCGCTGCGTCCAGGGTGCTCCTTATGCAGACCTCGGGCCGATAGACTGCGTTAGGCATGAAATTGATGGACAGAAACGCGTCAAGACCTAGCGCAGCCGCACTGGCGATTGCCGCTTGCCGGCAATATTGGTCGAACCGGTATTTCGTTGCATCGTCGATTTGCGACAGCACGGAATACGCGGATTCCCCATTCGCACCCCGCACGAGTGCCTCGCACGCGAACACGGTCCTGGAACTCACGTCGACGATTGGCTGAAATGCGAAATCTATCTCGAATGGCAGCGGTATCGTGTCCTTGCATCCAGAACATCGTTTCGATTGGCTGGCCACCTCGTCGTGGCTATGAATCTTGAAAGAAGCCATCTGTCTATGAGCCGCTTTTATTTGCTGTGGGGTATTGCATCTACTGGCGCTGCTGCCGTGCAGCGGTCAAGTTGGAATCGCGTCGCCCTCTTCTCTGGCAGAAACAGAAAGCGCGGCGCCCTCTGGTTCGGCAATGGCGCCGCGCACGCAATTTCGCCCGGCTTGTTTTGCGTTATAGAGGGCGTGGTCAGCGGCAGCTAAAAGGTCCTGGAGCGTCTGGGTTTCATCTCCTAGACTCGCTACGCCAAGACTAATCGTCGCTTTCAATTGTCCGACAGCTGTTTCAATAAGTGCTTGCTCGACGGCAACGCGCAGTCGCTCCGCGACCACCATCGCTTCGCCTGCTGTTGTCGACGGAAGCAGCAAAACGAATTCCTCTCCACCGAGTCTCGCGACAATGTCGGACCTTCGCAGAAGCGCTTTCGCTTCACCAGCAATCCGCTTCAAAACCTCGTCGCCAGCCTGATGCCCGGCCGCGTCATTTATCCGCTTGAAGTGGTCGGCGTCGAACATAACCAGCGATAATGCACGGCCGTGCCGTCCAGCCCGTGCAACCTCAGATTCCGCAATTTCAAAGAAGTGAGCGCGGTTCGTTACGCCGGTCAGATGGTCTGTCGTCAGGAGACGTGCGAGATTGTCGCTGTGGATTTTCCGCTCCGTGATGTCCCTCAAAACCACCGAATACCCAGAAATCTCACAGTCCTCCTCACGGAGCACAGCAACGAGAACTTGCCCCCAATAGCGCCGACCAGCTTTCGTCTCGCACCAGAACTCCTCAACGTGCCAGCCATCGTCGCGCGTCAGCGCGATGCGCTCAGGTGAACGGTGCAAAACAATCTCATCGTTGGCATAAAAGCGCGACAACATATGCCCGATAACGTCCGCCTCACGAAACTCCGTCAAGCGCTCAACAGATGGATTCCAGCTATCGATGCAGCCTTGAGCATCGAGCGTAAAAAACGCAAAATCGTTGACGCCGGTATAGATTCCGGCAAGCCATGACTCGGTCTGCCGCGCTCGACGTTCAGCGGCGACCTGCCGGGAGATGTCCGTCAACACCATCATCAGCACATCCGCACTCACCTTGATGATGGAACATGCCAGGACGACTGCGTCATCCTTGGTCAGCGTCACGAAAACCCGATGATTTTCACACACAGGCCCCCGCTCTGCTTCGAAACTGGCCACCAGATTGCGAAGCTCTGGGGCGACCGACGCAAGGGTGTCGAAAATATTCTCGATATTCCCGCCTCTTACCAGGGGCATGAGCAGCTGCGCGGCAAGCGGGTTCATCATGTCAACGAAGCCTGATTTGTCACTGCGGACAATCCCGACCGGCGATAGATACATGAAGGAGAGTAATGCTTCGTACTCGGACTCCACGTCGTTCCTGTCCGTGTTCAGCGTGCTCAATTTGCTGTACTCCGCTCAATCAGGACAAATCGGGTCGCGCAGCTCTGCGCCTTCATCAGTCTCAACCGCACCGGAGTCGGGCGCATGCGCAAGGTCAAGACGTAGGGAATGATTTCGTCGAGTTCATCCACGTCATCGAAACGTTGCGCAACCATGAAGTTGTTCATGCACGGCGCGACTTCCTCAAAAAAATGCTTGCCTAGAACTCGCTGCGGGCTCAATCCGGCATTTCTCGACTCGGTGGCGTTGTAGACCGTGACAATTGCATCCGGTGTAAATTCGATTACGCCGAATGGCAACGCATCTAGCCGCTCGGCACTCAATTCAGCCAGCTCAGTTATCCGCACGTCTTCAAATTCATTGTTCACGCTTCCCCCTACCTGGCCTCATTTCACCAAGTTTGATTTGTCCGACTATTTAGCCAATCGTCACGTAACGCAGGCCTCCCGCAAACACCGGAAAGAGGGAGTCCCGCCTAGCATGATATCGGCCGGTGCAAATGAAAGTTTAGCGCGGACGCTCGACCGTTGGTCTGGGAATCTGCACTGCGCCTGTTCGGGGTGGCAGCAAACCCGGTGGCGCGATGCCTACGAGGCTAGCCGAAGACGGATTTGCAGCAAGAAGTGCTCAACATGTTCGACAAGTTCGCCGGTTCAGCTGAGCTGTGCTTCGAAATTCAGTTCGAGCCGGGCGACAAGCAACCGCTGAACAGTCACGTTATCGTCCACTCCCGGATATACGACCCCGCTAGATGTCCAACATGATGACTGTGGTCGTATTAGCGTGCGATACCCGGTGCCGCGCCATCATGGATTTTCGTTCGAAGACATCGCCAATTCAGCTGGCTTTGCGAGCCATCCGCGCTTGAGCTGGCGAGTTTATGGACACCGCCTCGCGCTCTATCGCGCAATGCCATGGAACCATCTAATACGAGGCGGTCGTCTTGTTAATCCTGTGTACGCTACACGGTAGTTCACTCGAATATTTTGTCAACGTCATTGCTCAGTGACGGGGCGTAAGTGCAGAAGTAGCGTTGATGTAATGTGTTCGTCCTGCTCGACGGTACCGCCTGGGTCTTCGAGGATGGCAGCCAAGGGCGGGCACTGCGAACTAACGCGAAAGCGATTCCTGAACCCAAAGTGTTTTCAACTGGTCAACAAACCACTTGCCTGCCGGCCCCAGGGGCTCGGAAGCACGGTGATTAGCGGACATCGTGAGCATGAAGCCGGTTCGAGGCATGTCGTCCACATCCAAGATAACCAGCGTTCCATCTTCCAGGTCTTTTTTGACCATGTGCAGTGGCATACCTCCCCAGCCCACGCCGTCTTTGAGAAATGCATGCTTGGTCGATAGGTCGGCTAAACGCCATGTTGATGGCGATACAACCCCATAGTCTCGACCGGCCATGAGGTCGGATCTGTCAGTGAGCACGAGTTGGACGTGCTTGGTCAATTCATGCTTCGGTATTCGATGGCGATATGCTGCGAGCGGGTGATTCGCTGAAGCTACCGAGACGAGAGGTACGTCCCCCAACCTCTCACTGACCAGTGACGGAAACGCCTGATGCAATGGTGCGAGGATGCCCAAGCTGCATCGGCCATCGAGAACAGGTTGATAGGCAGCGCCCAACCCTTCGACGAACAGGCGCAACGGCGTCAGCGGGAACTGATTCACAAATCCCTTGGCGGCCGCACTGACGACAGAGGTGGGGAAAAACACATCGACCACCACTGATAGTTCCGCCTCCAGACCGGAGGCCATCAATTTCGCTCTGGCCTTGAGCGTATCCACACCCGAAACAATCTTCCGCGCGTCCGCAAGCAGCAGTACCCCCTCCGGGGTGAGCTTTGGAAAGCGCCCCGACCGGTCAAACAGCACCACACCGATTTGGTCCTCCAGCCCGCTGACCCAGCCGCTGACAGCCGACTGAACGCGATTGAGCTTGCGAGCTGCCGCTGAGAAGCTGCCTTCGTCTACAGCCGCAATAAAGGTTCTAAGTTGGTCCAGCGACACACCGTCAAGCATTTGATCACCTATCCATCTCAAAAACAGATACATCGCATCTCAATATACCGGCTTCTCAGGGGTTATTGAAGTGCCCATCATTCGTATCCATAGAGACGTCACTGGAAGAGGGTACGAAATGCCGCACATCCCACTTGAGTCAACCGGCGCTCGCGATAGCCACAAGCAGCCACCTACGCATCAGCGGGACGGCCAGACCACGCGCTATACCGCTACGGCCATCGTGCTGCATTGGGTCTTGGGTGCGGCCGTCGTTGGGATGTTTTTCGTCGGCCTTTACATGTCCAACCTGCCGTTTTCACTGACCCGCCTGAAGTTGTTCAACTGGCACAAGTGGGCCGGTATGTGTCTCCTGGCGCTATCGGCAGTGCGCCTGATCTGGCGGCTAACCCATGTGCCACCTGTGCTGCCGACGCCCATCGCTACTGCTATGCCCGCTTGGCAGCACCGGGCTCACAGCGCGACACACCTTGCCCTCTACGCGCTGTTCTTTTTTGTGCCCCTCGTCGGCTGGGCTTACAGCTCTGCAGCAGGTTTTCCCATCGTGTTATTCGGCGTGCTGCCGCTGCCTGACTTTGTGCCGGCAAACAAGGCATTGGCCGCGCTTATCCGGCCATGGCATGAAATGAGTGCATTTGCGTTGATGGGACTAGCGGCATTGCACGCCGCCGCAGCGTTGAAGCATCAGTGGTGGGATGGCGACGGCCTGGTCGGGCGGATGTTGCTGGGCCGACGCTAATTGCCACGCTTCCAATTCAAATGTTCCGGAGCTTCCTATGAACGTCCTCAAATTCATTTACGCCTCGCTCTTGGCAATCGTGTTCATTGGCGTGACTACAAGTGCGTTCGCCCAACAAAAGCTGGTGCCAGCGCAAAGCGAAATCGTTTTTGTGAGCAAACAGATGGGCGTTCCCGTGGAGGGGCGCTTCAAAAAGTTTGATGCGCAACTGGCATTCGACCCGACGAAGCCTGAAACAAGCAAGATTTCTTTCACTGTCGATGTTGCGAGCGCAACGCTCGGTGTGCCTGAAACGGATGCCGAACTGCCCAAGGCCACTTGGTTCAATACCGCCAAATTCCCTCAGGCGGCCTTCCAATCGAGCGTAGTCAAGGGCTTGGGTGGAGGCAAGTTCGAAGTGGACGGAGCGCTCAGCATCAAGGGGGTATCCCGCAACATCGTGGTTCCCGTGGTTGTGACCCAATCGGGTACCACAACCATAGTCACCGGCGCGTTTCCTCTGAAGCGCCTGACATTCCAAATTGGCCAGAACGAGTGGGCAGACACAGCGACGGTCGCCGACAACGTTCAGGTCAGGTTCAAGCTCGTGCTGACCGGCGTCAGCAAACTGTGAGTCATCTCAACCTTCTACCTCAGACAACCACAACGGATATTTTCCATGCGCAAGACTCTCATTGCAGCCGCCTTGGTGGCCACCGCTTTCGTGGGCTCAGCTCACGCGGAAATCGCAACTTACAACATTGACCCCACTCACACATTTGTGACCTTCGAGGTCAGCCACTTCGGCACCTCTACTAACCGGGGCCGCTTTGACAAGAAGGACGGTACCGTTCAGTTGGACAAAGCTGCGAAGACCGGCAAGGTCGACCTGACGCTCGAGACGGACTCGATCAACACCGGCACTGTCGCGCTCGACAAGCAACTGCAAAGTGAAAATTTTCTCAACGCCGCCAACTTCCCGACTGCCAAATTCGTCGCCAATGACTTTAGCTTCAGCGGCGATAAGGTCAACGCAGTCACTGGTCAGTTGACGCTTTTGGGCAAGACGCTACCCGTCACGCTCAAGGCCACCAATTTTAATTGCTACACGAACCCGATTCTCAAGCGGGAAGTTTGCGGCGGTGACTTCGAGACCACGATTCAGCGCAGCCAATGGGGTATGGGCTGGGGCATCGATCTTGGCGTCCCCGACACCGTGAAGCTCGCGGTCCAGGTCGAGGCTGTCAAACAGTAAGCGGGCGCTCATCCGCGATTCAATAACTCCAGAGGCTCATCATGCAACTACTCCATCTTGATTCCAGCGTGCTCGGAACGGCATCAGTCAGCCGACAACTCACCTCAGAAATCGTTGCCCGCCACCGCGCAGTTCATCCTGACATTCGCGTCACGTACCGTGACCTGGCGGCTGACCCGGCTCTGCACTTGACGGGGGCGCACATGGCCGCTCGTATGGGCGCAACGAGCGATGACGAGTCTTTTAACGCTGACTTGCGCAAAGGCAACGCGTTTATCGACGAGCTTATTGCCGCGGACGTCCTGGTTATCGGTGCGCCAATGTACAACCTGTCTATCCCGACGCCGCTCAAAGCTTGGATTGACCGCATTGCCGTGGCTGGCAAGACATTCCAATACACCGCCAATGGCGCTGAAGGTCTGCTCAAGAACAAGAAGGGCTATATCGCCTCGGCACGCGGTGGCGTTTATTCAGCAGGAAGCCCGGCGGCGGCCCTTGAACATCAGGAGAGCTACCTCATCGGCTTGCTCGCTTTCCTCGGCGTGACAAACGTAGAAGTCGTGCGTGCGGAAGGCATTGCGTTCGGGCCAGAGGCAAAAGACGCTGCTGTTGCGCGGGCGCTAAAAGGCATCGCCGCCATCGCTGCCTGAGTGGCGGCAAAAGTGCTCATCTTTATCAATTCATTGAAGGAATTATCATGACCTACGCCATCATTGGTTCTGGCAACGTCGGCGCTGCGCTCGCCGGCCATTTCGCCCGCTGCGGCATCCCTGTTGCCGTCGCCAACTCCAGAGGCCCCGACGCCATCGCCGAGGTGGCGAAGGCACTTGGGCCCAGCGTTACGCCGCTCACGCTCGAGGATGCACTGCTGGCTGACGTTGTCATCTTGGCCGTACCTTTCCGAGCTCACACGACCGTCGCCAGGGCGCTCTCGAACTGGTCCGGAAAGATTGTTGTGGATGCGATGAACACCTATGGCGTCTCCCAAGAGGAACTGAAGGGGCAAGCCTCGACCGACGTGGTAGCGTCGGCCTTCCCTGGTGCCAAAGTGGTCAAGACGCTAAACCAGTTACCGGCGAAGCTGCTGGCACAGGACCCTGCCGTGAACGGTGGGCGTCGCGTCATGTTCGTGTCGAGCAATGACGAAGCCGCCGAGACGTCGGTGGGCAAGTTGGTCGCCGACCTGGGTTTTGCTCCCATCTTGCTGGGCAAGGTGAGTGAGGGAGGCAGGTTGATTGGAATGGGAGGGGCTCTCATTCTGCAGAACCTCATCAAGCATGGCTGACACAGCAGTCTTCGCGCGGGGAGACTACAGTCGAGTTGCCGTTGCGGAGCGCAAAATGACCTACGCGATTATCGGCGCCGGGCACCTCGGCATGGCCATTGCGCACCGATTTGCACGCAGCGGCATTGCCGTCTCCATCGCCAACTCCCGTGGGCCAGATTCCATTTCCGATCTTGTGAAGGCGTTGGGCCCGACGGTTAGCGCCACGTCACTTTTGGGGGCGCTCAGCGCTGAAACGGTGATTTTGGCTATCCCGTTTGCAGCACATCCGACGATTGCGCTGAGTCGTGACCATTGGGAGGGGACGACAGTGATTGACGCGATGAACTTCCGTGAAACAAGCCTCGCTCCGCTCGATGGTCGTCAATCCAGCGACTTTGTAGCCAGGTCCTTTCCGGGCGCGAAGCTAGTGAAGACATTTAATCAGCTCCCGGCCGCTCTATTCGGGAGCGAGCCGGCGCAGGACGGCGGTCGGCGTGTGATGTTCGTCGCGGGCAATCACCACGAGGCGAACGCGGAGGTGGCCGCCCTGGTGGAATCGCTTGGTTTCTCCGCTGTGGTGCTGGGTAGTATTTGCGAAGGTGGACGCCTGCTGCGATTTCGTGGTCCGTTGGTGCTACAGAATCTGATAAAGCATGACGCCTAACCGTCAAACCTCTGCGCGTCAAATGACGCGTTCCATCGTGAGCGTCGCACGACTTGGCACGCCTTGGGCAACGCTTGACCCTTTCCTTGTCTGCGCGCACCACGTTGACCTATACCCACCGGGAAACGCTAGCTTGGGACCCGATGTGACGAAGCTCGGCGCGGCGATTCCCGGCAAAGACTGGCGTATGTATTTTGGCCAGACTGTACCGGGATTTCCCGCCCACCCGCATAGGGGATTCGAGACCATCACCATTGTTCGCGAGGGTGTTGTGGACCACTCGGATTCACTCGGCGCCAGCGCTCGATTCGGCGCGGGTGATGTGCAGTGGCTGACTGCGGGCCGTGGAATCGTTCATGCCGAAATGTTCCCATTGCTCCATCGAGACAAGCCCAACCCGTTGGAACTGTTTCAGATTTGGTTGAACCTACCGGCTAGCGACAAAATGGTCGAACCGAATTTCAAAATGTTCTGGGCCGACGAGATTCCACGCCACGTTGTATCAGAGGGGCGCAGCCGTATTGAGGTCACCTGCATCGTAGGTGGATTGCAGGGCGTTGGCATGCAACCCCCTCCCGCTCCACCGTCAAAGTCCTGGGCTGCCAACCGGCACTCGGACCTGGCTATTTGGGTAATAAAAATGGCTCCTGGTGCGAAGTGGCAATTGCCGCCGGCGTCGGGGAGCGACACGCGGAGGCAGTTGCTTTTCTATAGCGGTACCACCTTGAGCGTCGATGGTGAGCGTGTCGAAGGGGAGTCGGCAATTGAAGTCACCTGCTCGACGCACGTTGAACTGGTCAACGGTGCAACAGATGCCGAGATTTTGCTGCTGCAAGGAACGCCAATTGGAGAGCATGTGGTTCAACATGGGCCATTTGTCATGAACACGCTCGACGAGATCCGAGAGGCTTACGCAGACTATAGAAACACTCAATTTGGGGATTGGGCATGGCCAACCAACTCCCCTGACCACGGCCCTGTTAAGGGACGATTTGCTTCGTATTGAATCTGGGCGTGCTTTCGTGCGCGAAACCCTGACGTTCGCTTTCATCACCAATTGGTCTCGCGCTCCGGCGTTGCGGTGATCTTGTGGATGGAGAGGTCGGCGCCGTAGTACTCCTGTTCGTCGTCGAGTCGCAGACCGACGCTGCGTTTGATGACGCCATACACGACGTAACCGCCGGCGAAGGCGATGGCCACGCCCGCCAAGGTGCCGAGGATCTGCGCGACGAAGCTCACGCCGCCCAATCCGCCGAGCGCCGTCTGTCCGAAGATACCCGCCGCCAGTCCGCCCCAGATGCCGCACACACCATGCAACGGCCAGACGCCGAGCACGTCGTCGATGCGCAGGCGGTTCTGCGTCACCGTGAATAGCCACACGAACAGCCCTCCTGCCACGGCGCCCACGACGAGTGCGCCGAGCGGATGCATCACGTCCGAGCCGGCACATACAGCGACCAGCCCCGCGAGCGGACCGTTGTGAATGAAGCCGGGGTCATCCTTGCCGACCCACATCGCGACGAGGGTGCCGCCGACCATCGCCATGAGCGAGTTCACGGCGACCAGTCCCGAGATGCCACCCACGCGCTGCGCGCTCATCACGTTGAAGCCGAACCAGCCGACGATCAGAATCCATGCCCCGAGCGCGAGGAACGGAATCGACGACGGCGGATGCGCGGCGACTTGCCCCTGCCCGTTGTAGCGTCCGCGACGTGCGCCGAGGTGCAGCACCGCCGCCAGTCCGATCCAGCCACCGACCGCGTGCACGACCACCGAGCCCGCAAAATCGTGGAACGGGGCGCCGAACACGCGCGTGAGCCAGTCCTGAATGCCGAGATGCCCGTTCCAGGCAATGCCCTCGAAGAACGGATAGATCACGCCGACAAGGAAGAACGTTGCCACCGACTGCGGGTGAAACTTCGCGCGCTCGGCGATGCCCCCCGAGACGATCGCCGGAATCGCGGCCGCAAACGTCAGCAGGAAGAAAAAGCGGATCAGTGCGTAGCCGTTGTGTTCGGACAGCACCGTGGCGCTCGACCAGAAGTCGACGCCGTACGCGAGCGGATAGCCAATGAAGAAGTAAGCGAGTCCCGAGACGGCGAAGTCGGTCAGGATCTTGACGAGCGCATTGACCTGATTTTTCTTGCGCACGGTACCGAGTTCGAGAAACGCAAAGCCGGCGTGCATGGCAAGCACCAGAATCGCGCCGAGCAGAAGGAACAGCACGTCGCCGGGCGTATTGGAATTGGGCATGAATGTGCTCTTTTGGTGCAAACGTGAAGGAAAACGAAGATATGCAAGAGCGATGCCAGGCTTTTTCAGTCCATTGATTTCTATCGATGTTTTGTCTGATGAGGTGAGAAATATCGCGCGATGCTGCACGTTCATGGTGCCGTTGCGTCGGCAGATGATCGAAGTCCGTGCGTGGCGGCCGGAGTTCAGGTTGGAAAAACGCTGAAAGGATCGCGGGCGTCCCACGCGATGCGTGTCACCAATGCGCGGTATAGAATCGGATGTTCTCGCGACGCCGCACCTGGCGTGCGGCGCAGACGATTCCACGATCCCCGCTCATTCGGCGGCCCCATCGTGCGACGACAACAAGAGCGACATAAGCGCTAACGCGCGCCAACCACAGAGGAAATCCGATGATCTTTGAAATTGCCCAGATCGAAGTGAAGCCCGGCACCGAAGCTGCGTTCGAACAAGGTGTCGCGAGGGCCGCGCCGCTGTTCAAGGGGTCGAAAGGCTGCCACGGTATGCGTCTGCTCAAGTCCATCGAGCAGCCGACCCACTACAGCCTCGTCGTGACGTGGGAAACGCTCGAAGACCACACCGTACACTTCCGCAACTCGGAAGCTTTCCCGCAATGGCGCGCGCTGGTGAGCGATTGCTTTGCGGCGCCGCCGAACGTGAGCCACGTGACGGAAGCGCTGATCGGCTTCTGATCAGCGTCTAATTAGCGTCTAATCAGCCTCCAAGCATCACGCGCATCAGGTAGCAACGCAGTCCAAAGGCGGTGGCGGAGCCAGTCTCCCCGCCGCCTTTGTCTTTCACGAGACGGGAGACTAAGGGTTAACTCGACGCTGAACATCGAAAGTTTTCATATAACATGCAAACCGGAAAAGCATGAGATGACGTAAGCGGATGACAACCAAGCCCAAGACCCTGACCGAGCTGGTCGCGCAGCAGTTGCAGGACGCGATCCGGCAGGGCATTTATCCCGTCGGCACCAAGTTGCCGACCGGCAAGCAGCTTGCCGAGACGTATGGCGTGAGTCAGGCGGTGATCCGCGAGGTCACGGAGCGTTTGCGCTCGCAGGGGCTGATCGACAGCCGGCAGGGCGCGGGCGTGACCGTGAAGGCGCGCACGCCGTCGAGCGGTTTTCAGGTTCCGCTCGGGCAGGACGCGGCCGATCTCGCCAGTGTCTATGAATTGCGTCTCGATCTGGAGAGCACCGCCGCAGCGCTCGCCGCCGTTCGTCACACCGAGGACGACATTCGTCAGCTCGGTGAAATCCTCGGGAAGCTGGAAACGAATCTGTACCACGCGGAAAACGGCGTGGAGTACGACACCGCGTTCCATGCCGCCATTGCACGTGCCACGCACAACCGCTACTACGCCGACCTGCTGCAATATCTGAATCTGCAAATCCGTCAGGTCGTGCAGGCGGCGCGCACGAACACGCTGCGTCACGAAGGACTCGCCGCGCAGGTGCATCAGGAGCACGTGGCCGTGTTCAACGCCATCAAGGCGCGCGACCCGTTGCTGGCACGCGCGGCGTCGCTATCGCATCTGCTGCGTGCGTCGGCGCGTCTCGGGCTCACGCTGCCCGGGCGAGACGTCATCACCGGCGCCATTGCGCCGACCCGCACCTGATCGCCATCAGATGCCATCTTCCGCACCGTAACCCTCGCCGCGTGAACCTATGACTATCACTGCTTTTGCTCAACGTCTCGTCGACGCTGTCGGTGCCGACAGTGTCTTCACCTCACCCGACGACGTGGCGCCGTGGCTGGCCGACTGGCGTGGCATGTATCGCGGTAACGCTCAGGCCGTCGTGCGTCCGCGCACGACGCAAGACGTCGCCAGCATTCTCGCGCTGTGCCAGAGCACGGCCACGCCGGTCGTGCCGCGCGGCGGCAACACGGGCCTGTGCGGTGGCGCCACGCCCGACACCTCGGCACAGAACGTGGTGCTCAGTCTGGATCGCATGAATGCGGTGCGGAGTCTGGACACCATCGCCAACACGCTCGTTGCCGAAGCGGGCTGCATTCTCGAAGACCTCCAGCGCACGGCGCGCGACGCGAATCGTCTGTTGCCGCTCAGTCTCGCCGCCGAAGGGTCGTGCCAGCTCGGTGGCAATCTAGCGACGAACGCCGGCGGAGTGAATGTCGTGCGCTACGGCATGACGCGTGAGCTGGTGCTGGGCGTTGAGGCGGTGCTGCCGAACGGCGAGATCCTGCACGGGCTGCGTACGCTGCGCAAGGACAACACCGGTTACGACCTCAAGCAGTTGCTGATCGGCTCGGAAGGCACGTTGGGCGTGATTACGGCGGCGGCGCTGCGTCTGTACGCGCCAACGCCTGTGCGTCAGGTCGTGATCGCGGCGGTGACGTCGCCGCGTCAGGCGCTCGAGTTGTATGAGTTGCTGTTCGCGGCGTGCGGCCCGCGCATGCAGGCGTTCGAGTTCTTCACCGGCGAATGCGTCGATCTGGTGATGGCACATGTGCCCGGCGTGCGTGCACCGTTCGCCGAGCGGCACCCCGGCTATGTGCTGGTCGAGCTGGCCGACACGGCCGACGAGCAGGCGCTGGCCGCCTTGCTCGAACGCGTGATCGAGACGGCCATCGAGCGAGATCTGTGTGCGGATGCCGTGGTGTCGTCCACGCTCGGTCAGGTCGAAGAGATGTGGAAATTGCGCGAAGAGATCTCCGAGGCGCAGCGCGCGGACGGACCGCATCTCAAGCACGACGTCTCGCTGCCGATCGAATCCATTCCCGAATTCATGGCGAGCGCCGAGGCGCGCGTGCGACGCGTGTGCCCGCAGGTGCGCCCGTTCATCTTCGGTCACTTCGGCGACGGCAATCTGCATTACAACCTGTCGCGCCCGGCCGGCGAGGCGCCGGACTTCATGGCGAAGCACGGCGAGGCGATCACCGCCGAAGTGCTCGACGAAGTGGCGCGTTTCAAAGGCAGCATCAGTGCCGAGCACGGCATCGGACAACTCAAGCGCGACTACTTTGTGAAGTACAAGTCGCCGCTGGAACTGCGTCTGATGCGCGAAATCAAGGCCGTGTTCGACCCGGCCGGCATCATGAATCCGGGCAAGCTGCTGTAAGGGTGAGCCATCTGACGGGCACCGGCAATGGCGGTGCCCGATCTGTTTTACCCCCCCCTGGCGTGAGCCCGACGTTGCGTCGGTCGCCCTCGCGCCGCTTGAGGAGTCGACATGACCGTAACCTCCGCCGCCGGAGCGCCGCTTTGTCTTGGGCCGCTGCCGGAGATCGATCCGTCCACGTTCGACGTGCCGTTCGGTGCCGTCGACACCCACGCGCACGTTGTTGCCGCGAGCGACGCGTACCCGATGGTGCCCGAGCGCAGCTATACGCCGCCACCCGCACCCGAAGACAAATACCTCGCCATGCTCGATGCCACGGGCATGACCTACGGCGTGCTCGTGCAGATCAGCGTCTACGGCACGGACAACCGCTACATGCTCGAGACACTACGTCGTCACCCCGACCGTCTGCGGGGCATTGCGGTGGTCTCGCCGGACGTGACCGACGCCGAACTCGAGGCGATGCACGCGGCGGGCGTTCGCGGTCTGCGCATCAATGTGCTGTTCGGCGGCGGCATCGGCTTCACGGCGATGGAATCGCTGGCGCACCGGATCAAGGATCTCGGCTGGCATATGCAGTTCCTCATGGACGTGAACGCTTTGCCCGAACTCATGCCGCGCATGACCCGGTTGCCGGTGCCGGGCATCGTCGATCACATGGGACACACGCCGGTCGCGCAGGGACTTGACGCACCGGGTTTCTCGGCGCTGCGCTCCCTCGTTCGCGATCACGGGTACTGGGTCAAGCTCTCGGGGGCGTATCGCATCAGCGAGCGTTTCCCGACGTTCGACGACGTCACGCCGTTCGCCCAGGCCCTGATCGACGACGCCCCCGATCGCATGGTCTGGGGCAGCGACTGGCCGCACGTGTCGCTCACGCGCATGCCGAACACCGGCGCGTTGCGCAACCTGCTGCCGCAGTGGGCGCCCGACGCCGAGACGCGCCACCGCATTCTGGTGGACAACCCGGCACGGCTCTACGGTTTTCCGGCAACGGTTTGATGCCGAAGTGGCGTACGCGGCGTTGCAGGCCGTTGCGCAGCCACGTGATGCGCTGACGTTTTCGTTGTTGATTTTCCTATCCGGGCGCACGTCGCGCTCTTGTAGTTCAGCGGGTATAAGAGGAGGAGGCAAGATGGATTGGTATCGCCAGATGAACAAGACCGAACGGCGCACTTTCATTGCGGCATTCGGCGGCTGGGCGCTCGACGCGCTCGACTTCATGGTGTTCACCTTCGTGATCACGACGCTGATCACCGTATTCAGTATCGACAAGGGGCAGGCCGGCATGCTGGCCACCATCACGCTATTGTTCTCGGCCATCGGCGGCTGGCTCGCGGGGGTGCTCGCCGACCGCTTCGGCCGGGTGCGCATCCTGCAAGCAACGATTCTGTGGTTCTCCGTCTGCACGGTGCTGATCGGCTTCGCGCAGAACTTCGAACAGATCTTCGTGCTGCGCGCGTTGCAGGGGCTGGGCTTTGGCGGCGAGTGGGCGGTGGGGTCGGTGCTCATGGGCGAGATCGTGCGCACCGAGTATCGCGGCCGCGC
>Ga0181519_10000671_pt1 | contig 31086 bp, 35 predicted proteins | sample PEATcosm2014_Bin_26_FD_121102 | JGI IMG/M metagenome (GOLD analysis project Ga0181519, IMG submission 121102) | Peatland microbial communities from MTU Mesocosm Facility, Houghton, MI, USA - PEATcosm2014_Bin02_10_metaG | ecosystem: Environmental > Terrestrial > Soil > Wetlands > Peat | place...
CCCCCCCCCCCCCCCCCCCCCCCCCCCCCCCCCCCCCCCCCCCCCCCCCGGGGGGGGGGGCCCCCCCCCGGGGGTGTGGTTATTTTTTTTTTTTTTTTTTTATTGACATACCCCCACCCCCGGTGGGCGGGACCGTGCCCACGTGGGTATCTAACCCTTAGAGTACTTAGGACCGTAGGCGGGATGGCCCCCTACAGGTAGTTGGGTAGTAGAGGTAGTAGGGGAGGTCGAGGAGCGGGGGAGGATCCGTCTGTCACCTCGCTTTCGCGTTGTCTTGGTGAGAGTTAGACCACGCGGCAGGGTAGGGGTTCCCTCGGGCATATGCCGCGTTCGCGCTAATCCCAATGGATGACCCTCGCGCGCGGTAGTTAGGGCTGACTAACCTGGGCGCGGTGAGCGAGTGCTTACCCTCGGGGCCGGTCGCGGGAGTGCGGGCGCTCACTCCCTTTTCGACCCCGGGAGGGGCAAAACACTCGCCCACGGAAAAGAGATGAGTGCCCTCTATAGCGGCGTGTACCCACCGAGGAATACATAGAGGGATCTAACGCTCCCTTAGATCGCGGCAAGAAATTCTTTTAAACTTTGGTCCCGCCGCCGGGAACTTTTTCCCCACTCGGTTGTCTAACCCTTGTAACCCGAACCGCGAGGAGCGCGCCGAAAATGTTTTCCCACCTGCGAGCCATGATCACCGCGGTAGTTGACCGCGCCGATTCCTCCGCGATCGCGCAGCACCTCGAATCTTTCGAGGCCGAGCTGGAAGCTAGGTTTATTGCTATAGAAAGCACTATTAAGACAGACGTGACGAAGGCAGAAGTGGCAGTGAAGTCAGCGGTAGCGCACGCGATTCCCGTCATCAAGGAATAAGCATGAAGATCCTCAGAGAACTAAAGACAGCCCTCCAGCTAGGCAAGCTCGCGGAGTTCATGGCCGCGTATCAGGTGAATGACGAGTGGGTTCGAACAGTGACCCAAGCTAACGGATGGAAGCTCGTATAACGTGAGAGTCGTGGACCCCTCTGGGGGCGAGAGCATGGAGAAGTCTCCAGAGCCGCAGGACGGCGCGATTGACGCCCTCGAAGCGGTTCGACTCTTTGCCCTCTATGGTTCCCTTGCCCGCGTGGCGGCGGACCTCAAAGTCCCCATCTACGCCCTCAAGAAACTCTCCCGCACGGAGTTCTGGGCTCGGGAACTCGCGGATCTCCAACAAGCCCAACGTGCCCTCCAAAACGTCAAGCTCACGGAGATCCTCGAAAACTCCCTCGAAGCTTTGGCGGACCGCGTTGACGGCGGGGACTTTATCTACGTCGGCGGGATGCTCAAGCGCGCACCCCTTTCCGCGGCCACTTTGGCGCGGGTCGCCGACTGCGTCTTTGAGAAGCAACGCCTCTTGCAAGAACTCCCCACCTCCATCATCGGCGGAGAAAACAAGAAGCTCGCCCTTCTCGCCCAACGCCTTCGGGCCTTGGGAGCCAAGGATATCGACCTCCTAGACAGCGAAGCCCCATCGATTCCGCAGGCTTCCTTGCCTGCCCAAGAACGCGCCTTTCAGGAGAACTAATTGGCCACCCTCGACCTTCCCCTCACCCTCTCCGTCATTGGGATCCTCGTAGTCCTCGGGGTCTTGTTTCTCCTATACCGTAAGTGGCACAGTGCCTCTACTCCCGCGGCTATCAAGGTGGTTCCGCTCTCGGCTCCTGCAATCAAGGCTTCGGAGACTGCCCACACCGCCGTCACTGCCACCCTCGCTGCCGCGTCCTCGGCCCTTCAGACCGCCCACGCGGTTGCTTCCGCGGTTGATCCCGCCAAGAGCCCCGAGGTACACAACGCTGCCAAGGTTCTTGCTAACGCCTCAGCCTTCGCCGCGAGCGCAGCAAGTCGCGCCGCCACCCACGTCCACCCCTCGGAGCACTAACATGGCCACCGCCACCCTCTCAATCTCGTATGGAAACTTCTCCGCGCCGGCGGGCACCGTTGTTGCTAACATCGTCGTCACGGGCACAGCCCAGACTGCCGCGAACTCCTTCACCCAAACGGTCCCCGAAGGGACTGCCACTGTTACTCAGGTGGTCGCGCCGGACTCCTACTCTGTGAGCGTCCAGGCGTACGACGGTTCCACGCCGCCGAATCCCATCGGCACTCCGGTGACGACCACCTTCACCGTCGCGGCCACGGTCACCATCTCCATCCCGGTCTCCGTCTCCGCCGTGGTTGCGTAATGTCTCTTTGGTACTGGATCCTTACCCACATCTTTTGCCGGCGGGCGAGGATCCGGTTACCGATTGCTATTCGAGTCAGGATCAAGTAGTGGCCAGGAAGCCCAAAGAAGCAGTCCATCACGCCGGTCAAGCCGAACGCTTGAAGGTTGATGCGGCGCTTATTGAAGGCTTCGTCACCACCTTCCTTCAGGACTCCTATGCCGACTCCCGACCAATCCCCGCTTTTCACCGGGAACTCTGGAAACTGGAATGCAGTGACGCTCGGTGGGTGGCAGTGGCCGCTCCCCGAGGCCATGCTAAGTCTACCGCCGGGAACCACGCTTACGCCCTTGCCAACCTCCTCTTCGGGAACGACGACTTTTGTGTTATCATTTCCTCTACAGAGCGACTGGCGGTTGGCCACCTTAAACTAATCAAGGACTCCCTTCTCAACAACCCCGAAATGCTCGCGGCCTTCTCGGCCGAGGTGGTTCGGGACGTGGAGACCGAACTCGTTTGCCGAGTCAAAGGCCGAGAGTTCTGCATCATGGCCTTTGGCGCGGAAGCCAACCTCCGCGGGGTTCTCTGGCGTCAAAAACGCCCCTCGCTCATCATCGGCGATGACCTTGAGAATGACGAACTCGTAATGAACCCCGACCGGCGGAAGAAATTCATGGAGTGGATTTCCCAAGCCGTTCTCCCGATGGGAAGTGACTATGCACGATTCAGATTCGTTGGAACCATCCTTCACATGGCCTCCGCACTTGAGTCCTTTCTCAATGATGACGCGTGGGCCAGCCGACGTTTCCGGGCTCACAAGGATTTCGACGACTTCTCCGAAATCCTCTGGCCAGAGAAGTGGCCCGAAGCTCGACTTCGACAAGAGCGTCAAGGATACATCAACCGCGGGAACCCCTCTGGTTACGCCCAAGAATACCTCTCCCACCCCATCGCCATCGACGACGCTTTCTTTCGACCCACCGATCTCATCCCTATGGCCGATAAGCATTATCGAGCCCCCAAGCTCTATTTCGGTGCAGTTGACTTTGCCATTGGAGATAAGCAAAAGTCTGATTTCACTGCTTTCGCCGTTGGGGGGGTGCAGGATTCCGGAGAACTGTCGGTGGTTGACATCCTTCGTGGGCGGTGGGCAGCTCACGATATCATCGATCGATGGTTTGAACTGGACCGTCGATGGAAGCCAGAGTGGTGGATCGCCGAGGAAGGAATCATCCGGAAGGTCCTCGGACCCTTCTTGAATGCGGAGATGCAGAAGCGGAACCACTTCCTCAACATTATCCTGAAGGTTCCCGTCAAGGACAAGACCTCGCGGGCAACGAGTTTCCAAGCGCGGTGTCGCGCTGGGGGTGTGCGGTTCGACCAAGACGCACCCTGGTATGTTCCGCTTGAGATGGAAATGCTCACCTTTCCCCGGTCGATCCATGACGATCAGGTGGATGCCCTCGCGTGGCTCGGGATCGGCCTGAACGAGATGCAAGCCCACCCCACCGAGGTCGAGGTTGAGGAAGAAGAGTATCGTGAAGCCCGCCGAGAGGTGGCCCTTAGTTCTGATGGCCGTTCGGCCGTGACTGGATACTGAAATGAGCAAAGGCGTCCCGCCGAGGGCACACCCACGGCACCACTCCGCGATCACCCCCGCCCTTCACAAGCCCGCGGGCTACGGCGTTCATCCCGCCGTCGTGGGGAAGGTGAAGCTCTCCGCGAACTCTGTGAAGGGCATGCCGATGGTGAAGTGGCCCGACCACGCCCGCGTTAACGAAGGCGATCAACACCAACCCACCGACGCGAAGCCTATTGCCAAGCGTCAACAGTTCGGAGGAATGTGAAATGGTAGCGAAGATCATCCACGCGGCCCACGGCCACCACAAGTCTACCACCGCGGCCCATGCCGCCGGGAAGCGCGGGATGCCCCCGCTGGTGGGCAAGCGCCACGAAGATAAGAAAGCCAACCACGGCGTCCTCGCGAAGGTGAAGTCCCACAAGAGAACCGCTCATGGCTAAGAAGCCGGGTGGGTCATCGACCCTTGGGAAGATTCGCCGGAGCCCGTCGTCGAGTGCGCAGGCAGAGTTCATCGCCATGCAAGCCCGACGCAAGGCCCACTATAAGGGCGAGTGCTTCGAGCGCGGAGCGTCGGGCGAGATGTCAATGTCAAAGCTCGCAGGGATTCATAAGGTTCCCAAAGGTACCCAGGGAACGCGAGACTAATCGTGGCCTCCAAGCAGAAGTCGTATGATGCGGTGGCAAAAAGCCCGAAGACGAAGCGGCGGGATGCGATCACTAAAAAGATCACGCCTGGGCAACTCGCCCGCGAACGCGCGGCACGGGCTAAAAAAGGCATGCGGGGATGAGGGCTGTTTTCCCGGCGAAGCTCCTCGGTGACACCCGCACCCTCACCTTCGACTTCACCTCTCTTCTCGGTCTTGGGGAGAGTGTTGCTTCTGCTGTTTGTACTTGCAGCGTCTATAGCGGTACTGACGCTAGCCCTGGGAGCGTTGTTAACGGTGCGGCTTCTGTTAGTTCCCCTTTGGTTAATCAGTCCGTCACTGGCGGTGTCCTTGGAACGATCTACGAGATAAAATGTACAGCCACGACGACGGGAGTGACCCCGGTGCAGATCCTCGTTATCTCCGGCTTTTTGGCAGTGCTGCAGGATCTAGTGTGATTTACGTTCAGAAAAGGTTGAGCGAGATTGATCGCGAACTTAAAGCGCTGGAGGGTGATGATTCCCCTATGGCCGTGGGTGCTCGGCTTGTGCTTCATTGGCTTCGCGATGGCGGTGAAGTTCCATCTGCTATCATTGCTCTGCAATGCTTAAACTAGAAAAGCCGATTAGGCTCACGAAAGAGGTCTGCGATGACCTCGACCTCACCCACCGGTTCTCTGAGAAGGACCTGGAGGCTATTGGTGAAGAGGTCTGGATGGGCTATCAGTCGGATGAGCAGTCCCGCGCGCGGTGGCTCCGGCGGACCCAAGCCGCGATGGACCTCGCCATGCAGGTCCAAGAAGCCAAGACGTTCCCGTGGGCCAACTGCTCCAACGTCGCCTTCCCCCTCATTACGATCGCGGCCCTCCAGTGGCACGCCCGTGCCTACCCCGAGCTTCTCGGCGCGTCGGAGTGGGTAAAGTTCAAGACCTTCGGCCCTGATCCCGACGGGAAGAAGATGAAACAGGCCAACAAGATTTCGGCCCACATGTCATTTCAGTTGACTGAGGAAGATTCCGCGTGGGAAGAAGAGACGGATCGTGGGCTGTTGAACGAAGCCATCGTAGGGACGATCTTCAAGAAGTCCATCTTCTCTGCCTCGATGGGGCACAATCTGAGCGAGCTTGTCCTTGCGAAAGACCTTGTGCTGAATTACTACAGCAAAAGTGTGGAGACTGCCCCGCGCAAGACGCACTGCTATCCGCTCACACGCAACGAGATATATGAGCGCGTGCGGCGGGAGATGATGAGGGATGTGCTGAAAGAGGAATGGTTCCATGGGATGGTCCCGCCCGCCCAGGATCTCCAGAAGGGCGTCAAGGCTGACGTGCGTAAGGGCGTCGAAGAGCCTCCCACCCCCGACAGCCTGACCCCCTTTAAGTGCCTCGAACAGCACGTCTCGATGGACCTTGACGACGATGGCTACGCGGAGCCTTATGTCATTACCATCCTCGAAGAATGCCACACGCCCCTCCGGATTGTCACTCGTTTCGAGTGGCAGCACATCCAGTGGAACTCCCGGAACCAGGTCATCTCTATCCGCGCCCTCGAACACTTCACCAAATATGGATTCATTCCCAACCCTGATGGCGGGGTGTATGACATTGGCTTCGGTGTCCTTCTGGGCCCCATTAATGAGTCTGTCAATACTAACATCAACCAGCTTAATGATGCTGGAACAATGGCCACAACGGCCGGCGGGTTCCTCGGACGAGGGGTGAAGTTCCGCTCGGGCCAGAATAGCTTCTCGCCGTTCGGGTGGAACCGGATGGACTCCACGGGTGAGGATCTCGCCAAGGGCCTCGTGCCCCTTCCTGTCCGCGAGCCATCGAATGTCCTCTTCCAGCTCCTTACCCTGATGATCGATTACGCAAATCGCATTGCGGGGACCACGGATGTGATGGTCGGCGAGAACCCTGGGCAGAACACCCCCAAGTATAATATGCAAGCCATGCAGCAAGAAGGCTCGCGGATCTACTCTGCGATCTTTAAGAGGCAGTGGCGGTGTATGAAGGATGAGTTTGAGAAGCTCTTCATCCTGAATGCCACGTATCTCCCGGCTTCTCGGGACACCGTCTTTGGCGTCGCCCGCGAAGATTACCTCGGTGACCCCCGCGCCATCCGGCCCTCCGCCGACCCCAACCTCACGTCCTCCGCGATGCGTATGGAACAAGCGTCGATCCTCGCGACCCGCGCCGGGATGGTCGGCGGGTACAACAAGGATGAGGTCGAGAGGAATCTCTTGCGGGCGGCGCGCGTGGAAGCAATCGACGTCTTTTATCCGGGCCTTGATAAGATCCCGCCGCCGCCCAACCCGCACGTCCTGGTGGCCCAGATCAAGGCCGAAGGTGACAAAGCTAAGGCGAAGGGGCACCTTGCGGAGTTCCTCGCGAAGATTGAGTCCGAGCGGCAGCTTACCCAGGCCAAGATTGTTCAGCTTGAAGCCCAGGCCGCCAAGGCCCTTATGGACGCGGACGATGCCGACGCCGCGCAGAAGCTCGCGGAGTTTAACGCAATGATTGACGGCTTCAAGGACGTCGCGGGAGTGTACAGCCAGCACGCAGAACTTCTCATCAAACAGATAGAGGCAGAGAAAGATGACCAAGGTACTGGAAGCGGAGGAGCTGGTGGGATGGCTAAGCCAACCGGCAACTCAGGAGGTGCTAAGAGCCCTGCGCCAGCGGCGTGAGGACCTTAAAGAGAGTTGGGCCCAAGGGCTTTTCACCCGCGGGAGTATCGAGGAAGGTGCGCTAAAGAACGCCGAGGCCATAGGTTCTATTAACCAGCTTTCGGATTTTATTGAAATAGACTACGAGACATATTTGGGATGGGTGGGATATGAGCGAGCTGAACAAGAGCGGCAAGCGGCCCCTGGGCCGGGCGGTGATGCTACTCCAATCTAAGCCGAAGGCGGGGAGGTTTGTGTTGCCGAAGGAAGTCGAGCAGACGATGGTGATGCAGGACCAGTACGCGGTGGTGGTGGAGATTGGTCCGCTGGCGTGGATGGATGAGCCGACGCCGCGGTGTAAGGTCGGCGACAAGGTTGTATTTAGTAAGTACGCGGGGTTCGCGGTCCCTGGGGATGACGAGCAAGTTTATCGGTGTGTAAACGACCGCGACATTTTTATGTCGGTGGAGGAATAATCATGGGAGAGAGCGAGGGTGCTGTGGGACTTGAGGCAGAAGCCCGAGAAATGGGATGGTCGCCCAAGGAGGAATTTAAGGGCGATCCGGAGAAGTGGGTGGATGCTGAAACGTACGTTGAGAGAGGAAAGACGGTCCTGCCGATCGTCACGGCTACGAATAAGAAGCTCCGCGAGGAGCTTGCTGAGGTTAACCGGAAGCTGGCAGAACAGGCGGAACAGAACAGAGTTGCCGCGGAGAACCTCAAGGCTCTCCAGGATTCTGCGGCCGACATGGCGAAGCTTCAATATAAGAGGGCTCTCGAATCGCTTAAGGCTCAGAAGAAGGATGCGTTGGCGCAGGGTGATCACGATGCGGTGGTGGAGATCGACGAGGCAGTAGCGGAGTTGAAGGCGAAGGGGGAGCCAAAGGCACCCGCGGTCGCTGCCCCCGCGAAGCCCGCGCAGACTGGTCCCGTAGACTTCAACGCGCAGTACTTTAAGGAATTCAAGGCTCGGAACCCGTGGCTCGATGCGGATGTGGCCAAGACTTCGTGGGCCGCGGCGAAGTCGATGGAGTTTGTCCGCGCGGGTCTGACGGGTCCCGAGATCGTCGCCAAGGTTGAAGAAGCCTACAGCGAGATCTGGGGCGAGAAGCCTCGGCGGGGAGATAAGATGGAAGGTTCCCGCGGCGGTGCGGGCACCCCTTCGGGTCGGGCGGGGAATGGTCGGTCGTGGGGAGACATTCCCGCGGAGGATCAGAAGGTCGCGCTGAAGCAGGCCGATCGCCTCGTCGGCAAAGGTAAGATTCATGAAACCCTTGATTCGTGGAAGAAGTCTTTCACGGAACAATACTTTAACATGTAGGAGAGAGAAGTGACTAGGATCGTTCATAGTAACCAAGCAGCCGCGCCGATCGAAGGGTCGGTGTCTACCCCTGTCGAACAACCTAAGGAAATCGTCGCCGCGACCGTCCAAGGAGCCCCGCTGATTCCTTCGGAGAGTGAGCCTGAGAGGTGGGCCGCGTTTATCGCGGAGCGCGAGCGGGTGGCGATGAGCGTTCCGAGTATGAAGATGGCAGTACCGAAGATTCCAGGATACGTGAGCTACTGGTTTAATGATGATGAGGGTCGGATTGAGAGAGCTCAACGCGCCGGGTATGAGTTTGCGAGTTCCGAGGAAGTGGCACTTCACGATTTCTCGGTGGCGGGAGACAGCACTAAAACAGGCAACCAAGACATGGGTTCCCGGGTTAGCATGGTCGTTGGCACCCTTAAAACGGGCGCGCCGATGCGTGGCTACCTGATGAAGATTCGGGAGGAAGTGTGGAAGGTAGACCAGATGTTGCAACAAAAGAGAAACGATCAGATCGCACATGCCCTACGCGCTGGTCGTCTGGGAACCGAGGAGGTGTCTCAAGCGGATCTCGCTAACACTTACGTCCGTACCGCGGAAGTGAGCAGAACGGATCGTCGACTGGCGCCCCTTCCCGGCGGCAAGGTGATAATCTAAAATGACTAAAGCTAGTGGGAATCGTCCGCGTCGAGGCTCTTCGATTGTTGATCGAATTGACTTCTACACCCAAGCGGGTGATCCCAAAGAGTGTTGGCTGTGGAAAGGCAATCACCATAGACAGGGTTATGCGGTACTAAAGGTAGATTACCAAACGCGTTACGTTCACCGGCTGTTGATGGAAGAGGTGCATGGAACCCTTCCATCAACATCTGTCGTAATGCACCTGTGTAATAACCACGGCTGCGTGAACCCGTTTCACCTCCATGTGGGGACTGCATCCGATAACTACACGGACGCGCAACGAGACAGACTTATTACCGGCCCGATGGCCGCAAAGTTTACGATGGATCAGGCCAGAGATATCCGAGATAGCAAGAAAAGTTGCCGGCAATTGGGAAGAGAGCTTGGGGTTACTCATCAAACTATTTCCAATATTCGGCTCGGAAAAACCTATATCAAGGATCATACTCTTAATAGGAGCGAAGTGTAATGAGCAATCTCAACGCTCCATTCGGTCTGTCCCCTCTTCAGTACCGAAATGGAAATGCGTGGACCGGGCTGGGTCGTTTGTACGCCATCGCGGCGGCGGACACCAATGCCTTTTACATTGGGGATCCGGTGAAGATCGTGGCGAACACGGATGCGAATGGCATCCCGATCGTTACGCTCGGCACCGCGGGTGCCTCCCTTCGGGGGGTGGTGATGAGTGTGGGCACGGCGGTGCAGGGAGGTTTCTTGCAGGGCGGTCCGTTTGTGAACCCACAGAACCTGCAGCAAAACTATCGCCCGTCGGGCGCGCAGACGCAGGTCTACTACGCGATGGTTGTGGATGATCCGGATGTTGTGTTCTCGATTATGGAGAACTCAGGCACTCCGGGCGTTGCGGCCAACATCGCGGGGAAGAACGCGAACTTCATTTACGCTGCTCCCGCGACGGGTGTGTATGTCTCCGGCGTCACTCTCGACCCGACGACTTACGCCACCACTGCAACCCTCAACCTTCGTCTTCTGGGAGCCGTTCAGGACTACCAGAATTTGCCGTTTACGGCTAACCAGCGCTTGATGGTCACGATTAACAATCATGACTTTTCGGGCGGCACTTCCGGCACCTAAGGAGAACTTAAATGGCTGTGGGCGGAACTATCAACACTGGCTCGCACCCAAAGGCTCTCTGGCCTGGGGTGCACGACTTCTGGGGGCAGATTTTTAATGAGCACCCCCCGGAGTACACCGATCTGTTTGACATTCTCGAATCCGAGATGGCGTATGAGGAGGAGGTCCAGGTAACTGGCTTCGGTCTCGCGCCGGTCAAGACGGAAGGTGGAAACATCTCGTATGACTCAGAGGTCCAGGGTCCCGTGAGCCGCTATACGCACATCGCGTATGCGCTCGGGTACATTGTGACTTACGAGGAACTGCGGGACAACCTGTATGAGAAGGTTTCGATGCGGCGCGCCAAGGCTAACGCCTTTTCGATGACGCAAACCATCGAGAACGTTGCCGCAGCGGTCTACAACCGCGGTTTCAACTCCTCGTACACGTTCGCGGATGGCCAACCGCTGTTCTCGACCGCGCACCCGTTCACCACGGGTGGCACGTTCTCGAACATGCTCTCTCCTGCTGCGGACCTTTCGGAAAGCTCGCTTGAGGATGCGTGCATCCAAATCATGGGCTTCTCGACGGACCGCGGGCTGCTGGTGAACTTCATGCCGCAGTCGCTCCACGTGCCGCGCCAAGAGTGGTTCAATGCCAATCGGATCCTGAAGTCGATCCTCCAGAACGACACGGCGAACAACGCCCTGAACGTCCTGAAGGCGACGAATGCGTTCCCGAAGGGCATTCGGTTGAACCATTACTTCACCGCGCCGCACGCCTGGTTCATCCGCACGAATGGGATGAACGGGATGCAGATGTTCTGGCGCGACAAGCCTTCGTTCGATCAGGACAACGACTTCGACACGAAGAACGCGAAGGCCGCGAGCTATATGCGGTTCTCGCTGGGCAACACGGATCCGCGCGCCGTCCTGGGCTCGAATGGACCGTAAGTAGGCAAGTAGTCGGGGGGATCTAACCTTAACTTAGATCCCCCTTTCTTCCTTCAGCGGCACCCCGGTGTCGTTGGATTTCCAACGCTAGAAGGAGCTTTAAATGGCACGTCCAGTACGCTTTTCCGCCCTCTCGCTGGCTCCCCAGCGGTCGGTCATTAACACCATTCCCGCCGCGTCGAACCCGACGCAGGTCATCAAGACCGAGGATTTCGAGCCGTATCGCGCGGGCGATTATACGCTCACCGCGGTGAATGGTACGGTCGCTGCGGCTCCGTGGAACACTTCGGGCATCCTGATCGCCACGCCCGGCACCTCCGCGGCGGACAGCTCGTATATTGCGAACCCCTCGACCTACCACCTGGTGATGCCGGGGAACCAGATGTGGTTCGACGCGAAGCTGGCGAATAGGCAGGTGTCGAACGACTACACCCTTTATTGTGGTCTCTTCGACAACGCAAACCCCGCCTCCGCCACGAACGGTATTTACTTCGTCAAGCCGAACGGTGGGACCACAGTTAACTTCGTTATTAAGAAGGCCGGCACCACCACGACCTTCCAGACGATCGCGGACTTGGCGCGGCCCTCCGGCCTTCCCGCCCTGGCGGATCCGAACGGCTCTGTGGGCGTCCTCACAACGAACGGCTCCGGCGGGAACTATACGTCGGTGGTTGTAACGACGCCGGGTGCCGGCTATGCGGTGGCTCCGTTGGTCCTCGCGACAGGCGCTACGGGCGCGACCGCACAGCTTTACTGCCAGATCGGCTCGACGGCGTATGGCGTCCAGAGCTTCGCCCAAGCCACCCTTCCGTCCTCGACTGGGATCCCGTATGGCTCGCTCGTCGCGCCGTACATCACCCTCGCGGGCAACGCTGCGTATACCACCTATACCAACGAGGTGGATCCCATCATCGATCTGCAGTTCTACTTCGACGGGAAGGGCCGGTTGGTTGTGGGGGTTTGTGGTCGTCAGGTAATGGCGATCGGCGGGAGCGCGGTCGAGGTCGCGCCGGTGGCGATGGTTCCCGGCCAGACTTACAACATCTACAACTCGTCCTCGGGCCTCGGTCTGACGACGGGCGCGGACTTCTCGACGGTGGGCACCCAGCTCACCACCGCGGTCGCGCCCTTCCAACCCCCGATCGGCTCGTTCTATAACGTGGCCCCGCAGAACCTCTTACAGTTCGCCTGCGGTATCCTCAACACCACCGCCAACCCCCGCTCGATGTACCTCTTCGAGTACAACATCGGCGAGGAGCTGAACTAAGATGGCTGCCCCGACCATCCAGATTCTGTCCGATGGGCAGAAGAACTGCGCCGTTAAGGTCACCGGGATCGACTTCCGAGAGTATCGGTGGACGAAGGTGATCGATGTGGCGCAGTTCAAGGGAGGTCACTCCAAGCTCAAGATCGACCATGTAGAATGGGCCATAACGGCGGGGATCGAGGTGTTCCTTGCGTGGCACGCGGTCGAAGGTGAGCGGGAGTTGATTCTTCCTCTGGGTGGTCGGGGGCAGATTAACTTCAGCGACTACGGTGGGTTGAGTAATCTTTCTGAAGGGAAGAGTGGGCATATCGAGCTTCTGGTCCAGCCCCGCGGGGCGGTGGTTCCCAAGATCCTCGACGCTTTTGTTCTCTTCATCGACATGCAGAAACAATAGGGGACCGGGATGGCCGAGTCTGTGAGTCTTGCGTGCGGGGAACTCCCGCGGTATTTTAACTTCGCGGTGGCGAACGCGGCCACCCCGAGCCCGGCTCCGGTGAATTACTTCACGGGCGCCACGTCGGGGGTGAGCCTCCCGTTGTATAAGGAGCGCATCTACTCCACGTTCCAAGCGTCGAGCTGGCTGATCGCCGGGGGCGCGGTGACGGCGACCGTGGGCATCCAGGGGACGAACGATCCGAAGACCGCGGTGGGTGCGCCGTTTGCCCTCGGGTGTACGAACGGCTCCGCCACGGTCTCCTCGGGAGGTCTCTTTGGTGGGTACTATAACCCGGTGACCAACCAGTGGGTTGACGCGGTGATGGTGGGGGATACGGTGTGGGTGAACGGTCAGACCCTCACCGTGACGGCGATCGCCTCTATCAACTCGATGACCCTGAGCGCGAACGTCACCGCGACGGGCTCTCTTAACGCGATGATCTTCGGGCAGTTGTGGTCTATGACCACCGCGGTCACTCTTACCCCGGCGGGGACGAACTACGGCGCCGCGGATGCCACGCTTGTTTCTGCCCACCGGTGGCTCCGCGCCAGCCTTTCTGCTCTTACCTCTGCCGTGACGTTCGTTCAGGTTCAGATGGGAGTCTAGGGTGAGTAACTTCGACCCCACAGGCGTAACCGCGGTCGCAGGCCCGGCGGGATCGGGTACTGCGACCGTTACGTGGACGACTCCGGTTGCGGGAACCCCGCCGTTTTATACGGTGGTGGTCGCGTCGTCGGCGGGCTTGGGGGGTCAAGGACCAACCTTTCGGGTGTCGGTCCCGCCGAACTCTGTCGTAGCCACGGGCCTCCTTCCTGGCCAATCGTATGAGTTCTTTGTCACCACACCTTTAGGTGGCTACTCCGCGGCGAGTGCGTCGATTACGCTGCCAGCGATCGACAGCGGCGGTCAGACGCAGAGCAACGCCCTAGAGGACTACGGCGCGAATCCCGCCGCGACTGGCGCAGCGAACCTTGCGAACATGAACGCCGGCCTAGCGTCGGGTGGGTACGTTACACTAACCACCCCGGGAACTTACTTCATCGCGGGGACGTTGTCTATTCCTAGCAATACTCGCTTCGTCCTTGGCCCTGGGGTAATTATCCGGCGCTTGCAAGGCACCAATTCTACGATGCTGCGCAACGCAAACGCTTTGTCCACGCCGTTTTCTGTGGCTAGCCTTACCGCAATTCCAAACAGCATCAGCGGATCAAATGGAATCGGCTATCTTGGCGACGCGGTAACAATGACTCCGCACGGATTGTCCGTGGGGAATTTCGTTTTCATTGCCGGCGCATTGCCCAACGATTACAACGGCGTTTGGAAAGTGGTCAAGGTAGTCAGCGCCACCGAGTTTTACTACGCGATGAGCTACTTCAACGCGCCGGCAGAATCCATAACCCTGACAAGTCCCGCAACAGTCAATACCGGAGTTGCCGGCGTTCTTAGCCCGATCACTGGCGGCACGCTTTACACCAATGGCACGTATACCAATGTCCCGCTGACTGGTGGAACAGGTACGGGAGCAACGGCGAATATCACTGTTTCTGGGGCAGCGGTAACTGCCGTGACCATCGTATTCGGCGGTCAGGGCTACGTCATTGGCGACGTTATTTCTGCAGCTGCGGCAAACATTGGCGGCACAGGCAGCGGATTTTCTGTCCCTGTCCTCACGATTAACAGCCCGACAGGCGTCAACATCCCGAACGTGACGACCACGCTGTCCAGCGCCGTCATCAACATCAACACTTCGAGCGGCGGTTTTGCTATCGGACAGCCGGTATTCGTGTCCAACTTTACCGGCCAGCAGACCATCGTTGCCAACAACGGCTCCGGGCAGCTTACCCTGTCGCCCGGGACGGCATCCAGCGGCGGCAGCACGGCCACCCTGACCACGAACACCTACAAGTACACGACCATTGTCGGCGCATTGGCCGACTCGAATATCATCATCGAAGGCGGGACGTTTTACCAGGACTTTTTCACCGATGATGGCTCGGCGTTTCAGCCAACCGCAACGACCGGCCTCACTGGGAGCAGCGTCTACACGGTTATCCTGAATCGAATCCGCAATCTACAGGTATACCGTACATTCTTTGACAACTGCTACGACGGGCTGGTGCCGCTGTCGATCCAAGACGGGGTTTTCGAGGATATTGATTCTCAAAACACCGCATCGACTATCCAGTACATGGACGGCGGGCGACACCTTAGATTCAATCGTTGCCGTGGCCAGACCCACGACGTTACGATCTCCTTCCTGCAAGGCAACTGGTATACATGGTACGGCGGCCCCAACCTTGAATTTCTCTGGGATATCGAGGATGTGCAGATGCGTGACACGTCCTGCACGAACGCCCTGGAAGGGATACAGATCACGGGGCAATCGGGCGTCAAGTTCCGTGGCGCCTTCACCATCGACGGCCTTACCGGCACGGTCAAGCAAGGCAGCGCGCTTTTCATCACCTACGACGACCCGGCCATGGGCTGCGGGACGTATGTCGATACGCTGAACTTCTCGCGCGTCAACAACGGCAACGCCTTTCCCAATGGCGCGGCGGCTTTCTTTAACGGCACGTCGCTGGGCGCGGTGACGCAAACATTCAACAACTTGAACATCAGCGATTGCGACGTTTACTGCCCGACCACGGCTCAAAACTCCGGCTCTCCCTATGGATTCGGGTTCACCAATCCGCATTCTCAGGGCGCCGTAAATATCTCCAATTGCCGGTTTTGGAGCCAAGCGGTCGGCAGCAATCAGGGGATCAACTTTAGCAGCGGCGTGACCGGGCAATCCCTGACGATCACGAACACGAGATTCCTAAACCTGAATAATTGCGTTGCTGGCGGGTTCCAGTCTGCCGGTGCCGTTTACACGTTCGACAATATTTCCATGAACAACTCGGCGTCGCTTCTTGGGGCGCTGCAAGCGGCGGCAACCGGCACGCATATTTTTGCCAGCAACATTTCTCTTATCAACGCAATCGGCAATATCTTTACCAGCTTCAACGCGTCGAGCAGCGGCGACATTTACATGGGGGCCTGTACGTTTGGCTCGGGCGTTGCGGGTGGGTTCATCAATGCCAGCATCGTCAGCAATGCAAACTGGCGCGCAGTTTGGGCAAATCCCGGACACACGCCAGCGGCGATTACCGGAACCACGATCACGCCCGATTTCCGATTCGGGATGCAGACGCACACGCAGACCGCAAGCACGACGGTTAACAATCCTGTTGGCGTTGGCTTCTCTGGCAGCGATTACTACATCCTGACGCTGGTGTTGCTGGCCGACGCGAGCGGCACGGATACCTGGACCTTCGGCGCCAACTACGTGCTGCAGGCCAACACCGGGCAGGCGGCGCAAGTTCTCACGGGAACCGCTAGCAAAGCCATGGTCCTGATGTTCATGTATCAAGGTGCTACGGGCAAGGTTGTGCAGATCAACGGACCGCAGGGGTGGAACTAAATGGGCCAAGCAGACTACCTCGACCTCGGGGATTACAACGCTGCGTGCTATGAGTGCGGCCGCAAGTTCAAAGCCTCGCAGCTTAAGCGATATTGGAAGGGATACTATGTTTGTCCCGAGCACTGGGAGCCGCGGCAGCCCCAAGACTTCGTCCGCGGGATCCCGGATATCCAGACGCCGCCATGGGTCCAGGACCAAACAAATACCTTCGTCTCTTTCTGCACAGTCCAAAGCTCCTCGGGGATTCCTGGGGAAGCGGGGCCGGGATGCGCCATTCCCGGCAAGCTTATCCCGCCCGCGTACACGATTACTAACCCTCCTAACTAGGCCCTGAGATGGCACTTCAGAATTTCGTAGATGGCGTCGGGCCGGTGCTTAGCGCGGCTTGGCTCAACAACCTCGACCAAGCAATCAACGGCACGCCGAGCCTTGGGCAAGGCGCGAATCTGATTCCAGTCGCGCCGACGACGTTGCTGCCGGGGACGACGGTGGGCGCGCAGCTCGCGGAGATTTCCGCGGCCCTGAATCTTTCCACCATAACCATTAACCAAACTCCCACGGGGCAGTTCTGGGCCGGCCTTGGCGCGAAGATCCAACGCTTTAACGACCGCTCTTTTTTCGGTGGCTTCACGGTCGCGGACGGGAATTACCCGCCGGTGACGAATGATTGGTTTTCTAGTTACTTGGACTCTGAGGGCTATACGCTTGCGGCCCCTTTGGGCACTGTTAATATCAGTACCTTGGTGGGCTCTACCGCGGAAAACACGGAGGCTTTGATTGTAGCTGCTCAAGCGTTGTATGGCGGGAGCGCGGGTGGTTCTGTGATTGCCACTTCCTCTTTTTCAATAAACAACCACCCAACTCTTTTTACCGAAGCGTGGGCATACTATGGAGAATGTCACCGAGTAACAGCCGCGTCCGGACCCATTACGGGGATGGAGTTGGATGTTCGAAATGTGGCTAGCGCGGGCACTAACCCCACGCCTTATCCCTATCTTGCTGGATACCCTACGACTGTGGCCGCCGGTTTGAATTGTGGGGCGGGGATAGGGAGTATGCAGTGCTGGGGATCCATCACTAGCAACGTCTTAACGACCTCGGCGGGAACAACGGGATATGCGATTCAGCTCGCGGGGGGAATTGTTCCAGGGATGTTTCTTTATGGCGTAGGCATTTCCGCGGGGGTCACTATCTCTTCGTATGGAACCGCGGTCGCAACTTTCACGGGGACTATTAGCGGCACAACTCTGACGGTTTCCGGAGTCACCGGCACGATCGCGGTGGGGCAAAGCGTGATTGGTGCGGGCGCCGGAACGATGATTATGTCGGGAAGTGGGTTGAGCTGGCAAGTCAACGTGTCGCAAACGATAGGCCCAGTTGCGATGAGTTCGACGAATGCGTATAATGTCACCGCGACCCCGAACCTCGCGTCCGCGCCCATTATTATTTCCAACCAATATCCTGGTAGCGCCGCGCTGGTTATCGCTAATAATGTGCTTCCAACCTATAAAGGGATTGTGTTTTTCAACGAGTCTATTTATGGCTGTGATGGCTATAACGGCTCGGGGACCGCGATTGCGTTTGCCAAAGGGCACGCGATGAATTGGTTTAACGCGGCGGGGAACATCATTGGGACCATCACATCGACCGTCAACACCGCGTCAAACGCAACGAGCCTTGCTTTTACGGATCTTGGTGTGACAGTTTCTAGTATCGCGGGCAATGCGTTGATGTGCATTTTCGGCAATTCTGCCGCGGCGAACTACGTGGCAACCTACGCGCAACCTACAGGCAATGGGCCGGTGGTTGGCGTCGGCGGGACTGACGCGCAGATAGATTTGGTCTTGGCGAGTGGTGGAACTGTGGGTACTACGTCGTCTGTGAAGTTTTCTTCCACAGGAATGTTTTCCGCGAATGGCTCTGTGGCGACTGCGCTTACGAGCGTGGGCCCAACGGGTTCCCACGCGACGGTTCAAACGTGGCTTACAATCAGAGACAACACCGGAACGACGCGGTATATTCCGTGTTTTTAGGAGATAGAAATGGAATACCTTCTTCGGTTTACTGAGAAAGATGTGCAGGTTATCTATACGGCCCTTGGTGAACTCCCCGTCAAGGTAGCCCTCCAGACTCTTGGCTCGATCCAGCAACAAATCGAACTACTCAAACAAGCTCCCTCTGAATCCGCGGCAACGGTGCCCGCGGAATCGGAAGCTAAATGATTTAAGGATGTTATGTGGAATCCAACGGACCCAACACCCGCGCCCGCACAGAACGGCGCGACCCGGGCAGGAGACTCAGCGATGATGACTACGAAGCGCTCCGCAGCAGAATTAAAGAAGATGTCGTTGGCGAAATCAAAATCATGGCCGAAAGGTTTGCCCTCCGCGCCCTCATTGTCATTCTTGGAGCGAGCGGCGGGACGTCTACTATTTGGCATTTCGTCGAAAAAATGATCACGGAGGGAAAGTGAAGTATACTGGGACGAGGTTTACTGAAGCCTTTGAGGGGGTGAGGTTTACCTCGTATCAGGATGTGAGGGGGGTGTGGACGATAGGGTATGGACATACCGGACGAGAGGTGGGGCCGGGACAGGTGTGCACGCCAGCTCAGGCGAGTGTGTGGCTCCAACAAGACATGCTGTGGGCAGAGCAGGTGGTGAATCACGCGGTAAAGGTTCCCATCACACAGGATGAGTTTAATGCCCTGGTGGACTTTGTGTTTAACGTGGGCGCGGGAAACTTCGATAGCTCGACACTCTTGCGAGAACTAAACGCGGGGGACTACGCGGGCGCGGCAGATCAGTTCGCGCGGTGGGATCTCGCGGGCGGGAAGGTGGTCGAGGGGTTGTTGCGGCGTCGGGTTGCTGAGGCGGATCTTTTCAAGACGGAGATGGCGTAATGGGACTTCTTTCAGACGCAACGGGGATCGGCGCGCTGGGCGACGCGGTGAGTTCGATCGTCAACCACTTCTTCCCCGACAAGACCCAGCAGGAAAAAGACCAAGCTGCCCTAGAGCTTCAAGGCATTATGAACCAGTTTAATCTGACGAAGGGTCAGATTGACGTGGACCAAGCCGAGGCAGCCTCGACGGATAAGTGGCAGCACTGGCGCGGCGCGATGGGGTGGGTGTGCGTAGTGGCGATGGCGTGGCACTACATTGGCCTCCCGATCTTCCAGTACATTGCGGCCCTTGGGGTGGTGGTCCACGCGCTCGGCGCGATTCCCGCCCCGCCGGACCTCAACACCGCAGAGCTTTCAACCATCCTGATGGGGATGCTTGGACTGGGTGGGATGCATATGTATCAGACAATAAAGACCGCTAACTAACAGCGCGTTAGACCAAGGAATCTAAATGGCCTACCGCGAGAAAGCCCGAGAGATTGCACGCCTCGGCGGGAAGATATGGTATATGAGTCTGAGGCTGTGCTCCCGGGCTCATGTTCCCCGCCGATACACGGTGAATGGTTCCTGCGTCCAGTGCGCGCTAGAGAGTGCGCAGAAAGCTTACAAGAAGGAAGAGACTGATGGCCCAGCCGTCCACGTTTAACACCGTCGCGTCGATCACCCAAGGGGCGCTCTTTGAAGCGAAGAAGCTCGAAGAGGGCCAAGAGCCGAACTCGGAGCAGCTCGCGCGGTGTGTGAATAAGCTCAACCGGATCGCCAACCACCTCCAGGTAAAGGGACAGAGGCTGTGGACCCAGACGGACTATGCTATTACTCTTGTGGCCGGGCAGTCCTTGTATCCTCTGACGGGGTTGTATGGGAAGCCGTTGAGGATCCCAAAGGATCTAAGCTATATGCTTTATACCGCGGCGAACCCATACCCAACAAAAGTCCCCGTTATCTCCCTTTCCCAACAGGAGTGGGTATTGTTGAGCCAGTCGGGTGCGCAGGGGCTAGTGAGTCAGATCTATGTGGACAAACAACTCACTGCCCTCAACGTCAACACTTATCTTATCCCTGACACAGCGACCGCGGCGAACTACGTCCTCCACGTCGTCTACCAAGCGATGATGACTCCGGCGATGCAGATCACCGATCAAACGGCGTTCCCGATCGAGTGGGGTCAGACCCTGGTGTGGCTCCTCGCGCAGCAGGAGTGTATGGGCCAACCCCAGGCGGTTATTTCCCGCATCGACGCGATGGCGAAGATGTATGAGGATGATATGGATGGGTGGGATGTGGAGGACGCCCAGACGTTCTTTACCCCGGATACTCGAAACAGTTATTGGGGCGGGAGGTTTAGGTAATGGCGTATGGGCAGAGTGCAGACCAGCCGCTCCCGCGGCTTCCCTTGGTGGTCCCCCTAGAATCTCGGTACGGTGCGACCAACACCGACGCGAAGCTCATTAACGCTTTTGCGGAGAAGGATGAGTCGGGGGAGTATGAGGTTTATAAGCGGCAGGGTGTCGCGGCGTATCAGTCCCTTACAGGCGCTGGCGCGACCTTGCCCGCGGGACAGTTTGTTTCCTTCCATACGGCTTTCTACACTGGCTATACCAATCACGTTTTGACGTTTGGGGTGGTGGGTCCAGGACCAGGATGGACCCTTACTATTACGGTGGATGGCGGGGCTACATACACCGCTTTTTTTGGCACCCCGCCGGGAGCAACATACGTGTACCCGCCGGTGGTAAGTGCCACGCAAACCACGCCAAATATAGTTTCAATGATGGTACCGTATTCCGAGTTGTCTACAAATCCGGTGATAATCAATTTTAATCCGGTTTCGCACCTTTTTTCCGCGGTGGGGACTATACCTGGAAGCAACATTGGATTGGTTCCTGGAATGGTGTGGTTGGATTTCACGCTTTATGTGATGGACGTTGCGGGAAACATCTGGGGATCGAATCTTGGGGACCCGACAACGTGGAGCTCTTCCAACTTCATTCAACCCGCCGCGATCGCTGGGGTGGGAGTTGCGTTGGCGCAGCATGAGTCGTTGATTGTTGCACTAAAAACAGGCTCGATCGAGTTTTTGTATGATGCGGGAAACACCACAGGCTCCCCGCTTCTTCCAGTGCCTAACTCTGCGGTGGCGTGGGGGTGTATGGACGGCGGGACTGTGCAGAATATTGAGAACAAGTTATTTTGGCTCGCTACGTCAGCAGAGAGCGGGGCGTTTATTGCGATGCTAGACCAACGCCAGCATCGAAAAATTTCCACGCCGGGAGTGGATAGGCTTTTAGATGATGTGTCAGGCCCGTTTTATTCTTCCGCGATGAAGGATATGGGACATATATACTATGTCCTTACCGCGGTCGGCGCGAACATTACGTTGGTGTATGACCTCGACCAATCTATATGGTACCTTTGGACGGATCAAAATGGGAATTACTGGCCGTGGTTTGGGTTCGCGTCAGTCACGGTTCCCGAGCCGATGGTTACGTGCTTGAGCTTGAAGCCCGCGTTGGTTAATACGACGTATCAGTTTGATGAAGAATTCTATAGTGACGCAACCACGTTTACCGCGAGCGCGCTTTTTCCCGTGGATATTTATACCCCCAACTACGACTCAGGTTCGCGCCGAAGCGACTCCCTCCAGAGGATGGACTTTATTGCGGACCAGCAGCCAGGGATTCTTAAGAGCCGGTGGAACGATGATGACTACGCGGTAGGGAAGTGGAGCCAGTTCCGCAACGTTGATCTTAACCAACGCCGACCAAACCTTTTAGATAATGGGAGCTTTCGTCGGCGGGCGTATCACTTCCGCTGGCTTGAGAACCTTCCACTCCGCCTTGAAGCCGTCGAGCTTAATATCTTGCCGGGAACTGAGTAATGGGTATCCGTCCTGGGCGACCACCGATCAACTCGCCCCTCCATGCGAATGCGCCCGCGGTGCTTCATCAATCGTGGATGGGATGGTTTACCAATCTCTCGAACCTTTTCTCGACAACGCCGTTGTGGGAGACGCCTACGGCGGGGGCATCGCCATACACCCTTACCAACTCGGCATCGCTCGGCGCGCCGTATGGAAGTACGATTCAGGTCGTGGTGTCTGGCGGGACTGTTTCGCAAAGTCAGCTGGGAAGAAAGAACGCGGCGGGGGCGTATGTGTATGTGACGTTTGCAACCACGACCCCCGCCGTTATTGTACTTTCTGCGGATGATCAGTTGGTAATAACTTATACCGTCGCGCCAACCATAACAGTGAGCCCTATATGATTAGGTTCTTTGAGCCAGAAGACTGGCCGCAGTTTATCCACCTCATGCATCGGCTTCACCAAGAAGGCGCCGTGCGGACCCTCAGATTTTCCGAGAGGGATATGCTGGAGAGTTTGAAGCGGCCGGGACTTTACCACGTCGTGGCAGTGGATCCCGCTGAGAACGTCGTGGGGGTGTGTATGGGGTGGGTGGAGAAGACATTCTTCGGACCCGACCTTGTGGCCCACCAGCATATGTTTTATGTGGCCCCTGAAGCCCGCGGGGGAAGCTACGCGTGGGAAATGATGGCGGCGTTCGAGGAGTGGGCAATCGTCCAGGGCGCGCGGGAGATCTGGGTTTCCCAGGCCACAGGTATAAAGACAGAAGGGTTTCGCAAGTTCTTTGAGTCCCTCGGGTTCGAGGCGGTGGGGTGTGTCGCGAGGAAAGTCGCATGAGCGGAATCATCAGTAGCATCGGGAATACGGTGGGGGGAGTGCTGGGGAGTGTGGGAAATATATTCTCTGGGGGAAGCGGGAACACCGCGCAGACCGCGGCGAACCTCGCGAACCCGGTGGCGGGGCAGCAACCCCAATACCAACAGATGCTCCAGCAGTTGATGACGAACCCAGGGAGCATCACGTCGATGCCAGGGTATCAGGCTAATTTTAACCAAGGCTTGACGGCTCTGCAGAGGCAAGAGGCTGCGACAGGGAACCTTTCGTCAGGGACCGCGGATACCGCGGCGATGCAATTCGGACAGAACTTTGAGAGCCAATACTTCACCAACTACGAAGGGATGCTCGCGCAGCTGGGGGGATTCAATTCGACGAACCCAGGCGCTGCCGCGGGAGCGTATGCAAGCGCGATGGGTAATGCTAACTCCGCGGGCTCGGGGCTCTTTGGTGCGTTGCTGGGAGCGGCGGGGCTGAGTGCGTTCGGCGGGGGTAGCAGCGCGCTTACGGGTGCGACGGGTGATCTTGGCTTGTTGGCTGCATAGGGGGATAAGATGAGCGGGTTTATTAGCAGTCTTACCCAAGCGACCGGCGGGAACCTCGGGAACCTTGCACCCGGATACCGGGAGATGATGCAACAAGTCGCGACGACTCAAGACACCAACGCGCAGACGGAGCAGCGGAAGGTGGAGACGTACGCGAAGAAGATGCAGATGGAACAGCAGAAACGCCTCCAGGACTTCCAGACCCGGTTCGCGGCGATGCAAAGGGATAGTGATGCGCCGGATCCGATGGATCCAGAGAGCGTGGCGAGCTATTACAACCGTGCGGCAGGGGAGGCGCGGAAGGAAGGCTTAATTAATGCCGCGGCGGACTTTGATGACGAAGCGTCGAAGCTGAGGAACCAGGCTTCGCAGGCAAAGAGGGCGGGCGCGCAGGCGGTATTGGAACAGGCGAAGGTCCAGGATCTCAAGAACGAGGATGCCGCGTCGCGGCTTTATGGGGTGACTACCGAGCAGGAGTTCCGCCAAGCCGTCCAAGGAACCTCGGTGGCGGATATGCCGTGGGAGGGTCCCGGGACGGCGCAGAAGGCGCGGCAGCAGCTTATGGGGATTAAGGAGCAGCTGAATGATAAGATCAAGAACGCCGAGCAAACGGATAAGCACCTAAAGACCGAGGCGGAGATTCGGAGGGCGGACGCGCAGGTGGCCCGGCTCCGCGCGCAGACGGAGATCCAATGGGAAGCGGAGAAGCGGAAAGCGGGGAAAGAGGTGAAGAACTCCGTGACCGCGCCCACCAAGCAGGAGGTGGATGATACCGAACGGCTTCTCATCAATTCTTATCCCGGACTCAAGGAAGATAAGGACTCAATGGCTGCCGCGGCGCGGGTGGTTTCCGCGGACGCGAAGAAGCGGATGCAGGGGAACCCGGCACTCTCTTGGGACCAAGCGGCGCACCAGTCGATGTTCGCCCATAAGGGATCGTTTAAGGACATAGGGAAGGCTACGCAGTTTGTTGGCGGGGGAGACTCTGCAGATGAGGCGTTGCCGATGCCCAAGAGCGTCTTGGAGGACCGGGATCCCGCGGCGCTCACTAAAGATAAGTTCTACGAGCTTCCATCTGGAAGGGTGGGGCGGTGGACCGGGACGGGCTTCGTGTTCGATGATGACACCCCGCCCGACGAAGGGGGTGAAGAGTGAGCGATCCCCAAGAAATCTCGCTGGACAAGGCCCTCGCGGCGCCGGGAACCCAAGCTCCCCAGAAAGGAGAGGTGAGCTTTGAAAAGGCTATGGGGCCAGATACGCGGAGCGGGTGGAAGAAGGATTGGAGTGGCGCGAAGAAGGCGATCTCAGAGGCGTTGACGTGGAAAGACGCGGGGCAGATGTACGCGAATAGCTCCCTTTCCACGATCGTCGATGCCCTGTCGATGTATGATGATCCGCAGAACCTTAAAGAGGTGGTGGAAGAGCAGCGCGCCAAGGCGGCGAAGAGCCGCGCGGAGGATATTGCTGCCGGGAAGGATCCCGACCGCGGGACGGTGGCGAAGCTCAAAGAGATCCCGGGGGAGTTGGGAGAGTTCGGTGGGCAGATGAAGAAGGCACCACTCACGACTGGGATCCTCACCCTTAAGGGGCTTTTGTATGAGGCTCCGACGTTTGCGATTGCGGGGAGCTTCAAGATCCCCGCCACGGTCGCAAGGGTTACTGCGAATCTGACGAAGAGTGAGAAGGCGATCGCCGCGGCAAAAGTGGTGGGGGGCGCGGCCGAGGGTGCAACGGCAGGGGCTCTGAGCGAGGGTGGCCAAGCGATCGCGCAGCGCGGGGATGTAAAGCCGGGGGATCTCGCGAAGGGGGCAGCGCAGATGGCCACGCTGGATGCCGCGGCGCGGGGGATCGGCGTGGGCGTGAAAGCCCTTGGGCTTCTCAAGAAAGCCAAGGGCATCGAAGAGCCGCGGGAATTGGTGAATCAGGGCGGGGAGCTCGCGGTCCCCAAGAAGCCCGAAGCGACGTTCGTAGGGCGTGGTGAGCGGACGCCGTGGCCACCTAAGGGTGAGCCGACGACGCATGAGGTGGTGGAAGCACGGGTTCTCTTCCCGGATGATGCGGAGTATGGGAACTTCCTCAACGTCCACGCGGACGAACTCGCCCACGGCGAGGTGGTGCCTAAGCTAGAAATGGCGACCCGGGATGCCCACGCGGCCACCGAGGAACTTCGGAAAGAAGTGAATGGGGGTGGTCCCAAGGATATTTCTGACGCAGAGGTTAAGGATGTACTGTCTACTCCTCCCGAGTCTCGTACTGCTGCTCAGCGCGCTCTGCTTAAGAAGTGGCAAATGGGTGGGATGCTGGGAGCTGCCGGTGGTGGACTTCTTGCGTATAGTCTGGCGGATGATAAGACGAAGAATGTGATGCTGGCGGCCGGGGTGATGGCCGCGACGCCGATGGGGAAGGAGCATTGGGAGGCACTGAAAGAGGCTCACGCTGCTGGCGGGAAGATTGACCCCGCTGATCTCCCGGAGGCGGGGAAGCCACACGAGCTTGAAACTTTCCAAGCAGACATGGAAAAGAAGTATGGGGTAGCTTGGACCCAAAAAATGAGTGAAAAGGATCACGCTAAGTGGAAAGCTATGGGAGGTGGATGGCAAGGAGAAAAGTTTAGCCCGAAGCCTCAGAGGGCCGCTACCAACCACCCCCTCGTCGCGACCCCGGAGTTCCGCGCGTGGTTCCGCGATTCGAAGATGAAAGATAAGGATGGGAATCCCCTGATCTTCTATCATGGGACGGCCCAAGACATTTCCGAGTTCAAGCCGAAGCAGGCGGGGGCGATATTTGTGAGCCCCTCGCCGAAGTTCTCGGGGACGTTTGCGGAGATGAGTCGGAGTTGGATGCGCGCCAACCCGGAGAAGGTATTTAGTCCCCAGGAGCTGCGGGCCTTAGAGCACGCAGCCGTGCGGGAAAAGGCGCGGAAGCTCAAGATTTCCGAGGAACAGGCAGCTAAACAGTTCCCGCGGGGAATCCGCAACTCAGATGAGTTTCGCGCCCTCGCAGAGCGTCACACCCGCTCCGGCCCCAACCTTATGCCCGTGTTTGTCCGGGCGGAGAAGCCGTGGGATTATGAGAATCCCGCGGACGTGAAGGCAATTCGTACGGAGCTTGAGAAGGACTTCGAATCTGACGCGGAGATGAACCACCTGCAGTACCAGCTCTCTCATGGGGATTGGGAAGTCATCGAGTCTCCGCCGGTGCAAGCGGCCATCCGGAAGCTCGGGTATGACGCGTTCCATATGAAAGAAACCGAGACGAAGAACCTTGCGGTGCTGGATTCCCGCCAGATCAAATCCGCCACCGGGAACTCGGGTGCGTTTGCGGAGGTGGCCCACATAGGGGGGAGTGCGCAGACGGAGTTCTTGGCAGTGCTGGCGGGGGCAGGGCTCGGCGCGCTGATCGGTTCCCAGATGGACGATGAGAGCCCGATTAGGGATGAGATTGTGGGGATGCTCGCGGGCGCGACTCTTGGTCGGGTAGGGGAGAGGAAGCTAAGTAATCTGGAGCCCGGTGCGGCGGGGAGGATGGCACGCGGGGCCGCGGATTCGATGGCTCCGGGGAAGATGAAAGCCGCGGCAACGAAGATCGCGGAGAAGGTTCCGGGGGGTGAGAAGTCTTCGGCGCCGCCAGAGCGGATCCGAGTGAAGGAAGCTATCGACAACCACCAGACTCGGATGGCCCGGACAGCGCGGGAGGTGATGCAGGTGGTACATGATGCGCTAACGAAGGTGCCAAGTCTTGAGCGGCGGGTGGAAATCTCGCGGGCACTTGACGGTGAAGTCGTGGCGCTTTCGAAGCCTGAGCGCGAGGTGTTTGAGAACATCAAGGGCGCGTTTCGGAAGATCGGGGATGATGCGGTGGCCGCGGGGGTTCTGGATGAGCTAAGGGAGAATTACATTACCCACCTTGTAAAGCCGGGCCAGGAAGCGAAGGTGAAGAAGTTCCTCGCGCAGATTAAGGGCGGGCTGAGCATGAATCCCGCCAGTCCGTATGCGAAGGAGCGGACATTCAAGGGCTTTATGAGCCAGATGGAGAAGGCGGGGATAGAGCTGGTGTCGAAGGACGCCGCGGTCATTTACTCTAAGTACGCGTTTGCAATGCAACGATCTATCGCTAATGCCGAGCTTCTCCACGCCCTCAAGAACGATTCCCGCGGGATCTTCCTGCCGGTGGGTGGGAAGGCGAAGATCCCGGCGGAGTTTGTCACCGTTGATAGGCCGATGCTCTTGGGGGTGAAGGTCCACCCAGACATTGCCCCGGAACTGAAGTTCCTGTTTGATACCCGCGACCCGGATGGGTGGGTGAAAATGGCCTCGGTAGTCTCTACGGCCGCGAAGCGCGCAGAAGTGTCGTTCTCGATGTTCCACGCGGTGTCGCTGGCCCAGGCTTACTTGGGTTCTCAGGGGAAGCTAAAGACGGCCGCGGCGGGCGCGGCGGTGGGCGCGGGTGTCGCAGCAGCGGCGGGAGGGGATCCTACGCAGGGAGCGCTGGCGGGAGTCGGGACGGCGATGGCCGCGCCGGTTCTTCGAGATGTGGTGAGGTTCTCCCGGGGCCAAACAGACCTGCTTAAGCAGCTCCGTGCGGGTGGGGTGGGGGACGACGTTGATAAGGCCCTGAAGGCGGGGCTCAAGATTTCTATGGAGAAGCAGCGGCCCGTCGTGACGGATGTGGCCCAGGACTTCTACACGGGGATGGAGAGCCTCCAGGCCGCGATGGATAAGTATGTGCATCCGGTCGCGGGGAAAGCGGTGGGAGTCGTTATTAAGGCTAATCATGCGGTGGATAATTGGATGTGGGGAAGGCTCCACGCGGGGATGAAGCTGGAAGTGTGGATGGATAAGAAGAATAAGCTCATCCGGGATAATGTCAAGGCGCGGGAGGGGAGTCCTGAGGTGCCGTTGCTGTCGGAGGAACGCGCGGGGGAGATTGCGGCGAGCTATGCGAACTCACTCTTTGGTGGGATGAACTGGACGAAGCTGATGGAAGGGGTAGAGAGTCGGTATGGAAGGGAGGTGGCGAGCGCGATGACTTCGCCCACGGGGATGCGGTATCTCAACCTTCTTACCTTCGCGCCGGATTGGACCGCATCGACGACGCTCTCGGCGGTACGCGCCATGGACCTTCGACCCTCGCAGGCAGAGCTGGCGGGACTCCACCGGCAGTACATGGTCCGGGCAGCTCTGTGGACCCTTGCGACGGCGGAAGCCATTAACTACGCTTCCTCTGGGCACCACCTTTGGGAGAACAAGGACTCGACGGTGGTGGAGCTTGGCGACGGTTCGACGATGCAGCTCTCGAAGCACTTTTATGAGCCCTTTCACTGGCTGCAAAAGCCCCGGCAGGAAGCCCTGAATAAACTCGGCGCGCTGCCCGCGGAGACTATTGAACAGCTAACCGGGGATCAGTATTTGTCGACAAAGGGTGCGCCGAAGATGAAAGGTGGGAAGGAACACTTAGAGCATCTAGGAAAGCGGTTCTTGCCGTTTGGGGTAACAGGAAGCCCGACGGGAACTCTTGGTATTCCGATCTATCCACCCAAAAAGCCCAAGAAGAAAAAGTCCGCGGACTACCTTGAGGACGCGCAATGAAAGTCCTCTTCATCGACTACGAAGGCTTCAGCCTCCACCTTGCTCTAAAGGCCCGTGACGCAGGGCACGAGGTAAGGATTTGGAATCCAAAGACCCGGGCGGGAAAGAAGCAACAAGTAGGGCAAGGCTTTGAAGGGATTGAGAAGCCCAGTGAGTGGCAGCCCTCGATGAAGTGGGCCGACCTAATCCTCCCCACGGATAACGCACACTACATCGACGAGTTGGAGTGGTTCTTTGTGCGTGGATTCCCGATCTATGGATGTAATCGCGCAGGCGCGCGGCTAGAGCTAGACAGGGTTCACGGACTTGAGACCCTGCAAGAATACGGAGTCCGGGTGAATGGCTATGAAGCATTCCACAACTATGACAAAGCCATTCAGTGGGTTCGCGAAACCAATAAGGCGTATGCATCCAAACCTCTGGGGGATGGGGCGAAGGGTTTATCGTATGTAGGCAAAAGTCCCGCTGATCTCATCTTCAAACTGGAACGGTGGAAGAAGAAAAATGAGCTTAAGAATGGCTTCCTTTTGCAAGAACTCGTTAAAGGCCAAGAGATGGCTGTCGGGGGTTGGTTCGGGCCCGCCGGCTTCTCCCGCTGGGTCTGTGAGAACTGGGAAGAAAAGCGCCTCATGAACGAGGGGCTCGGGATCAACACGGGCGAACAGGGCACAGTGCTCCGCTACACCGAGAAGTCCAAGTTGTTTCGCGAGGTCCTTGAGCCCATGACGGAGTATTTGCATCGCATCAATTATGTCGGATATGTGGACTTGAATTGTATCATTAAGGGTGATGGTGAGGCGGTGCCACTCGAATGGACGACGCGGTTTGGATGGCCCCTTGTAAATATACAGACGTTCCTCCATGAAGGTGATCCGGTGGCCTGGATGAAGGACGCGCTGGAGGGGCGGGATACCTTGAAAGTAAAAGGTGATGTAGCGGTCGGGGTGGTGATGAGCCATGGGGACTATCCTTATAGTAAGGAGACGCCGGAGACGAACAGTGGGTACCCGCTCTATGGCCTAAGTCCCCGGGTAGAAAGGTCCATCGCTTTCGTCAAGGTTATGCGTGATATCGCGCCCATGCAGGTAGGGAGAGAGGTAGTGGATTTGGAGACTACCGTTACTGCAGGTGATTATATACTTGTGGGAACTTGCACGGGCAAGACCGTCCAGGATGCCGCGAAGCGCGTGTATGAGGTCATGTGGACAGTCGATCTTCCAAGTAATAGAATGTTCCGGACTGACATTGGCAAACGGTTGGAGAAGGATCTCGGTGAGTTGAAGAGACATGGGTATGCATCCGGGATGGTTTACTAGGGGTTATCTAAAGGGGCGTTAGACCCCTTGCTTTACTTCTTCCATAAACGCCTTCGCGCCCTGGGTGGTCATTCGAATCTGGCCAGACCGGACTAGGCCACCCAGGATCTCCTTAAGCTCTTGTTCCTTGGGGAAGCGGGAGTGGAGGGCCTTGTAGACTTCCATCGCATCCACGGGTCCCCGGCCTGAGAGGATCCCGAGGACTTGCTCCGCCGCGCCCGCCTCCGGTGTCTTGCCAACTTGGTTAAAGACATTCCCCATCTTCTCTTCGACCTTGTTGAGCGCGTGCTCGGCATCCTGAAGCTCGACCTCAGTGATAATGAGGTCATCCCGGCGGGACGCTGAGAGGATCATAGCGAGCTTGTGGAGGTGCGTCTGCTTCCGCGTGACGTAGTCCCGGAGCCGTGGGTCCGCACTCACTTTTGAGAACAGACGTTCATACCAAGCTTCGCCCCATTCCACGGCCTCGGGTGTCATCCCGAACTCCCCAGAGAGCCGAGAGATTGCGGCGAGATCCTCGACAAGTAAGTCAGCAACCGCGGAAATATCGCGCGGGACAGCCAATCCGGGGTACGCCACAAACCGCTCTTTCCTATCTGCAAAAACGAATACACACCGCGAGAGCAGCCCACCGCCCAGCATATACTCAGGAATCGACGATGCGATCCAAGATGGTGTAGTGCAAGCGATGAGATTAATAAGTGGTCGTGGAACTTCATCAGTTCCAGATCCTTTGGTAACCTTCCTGATGTCCGCGCCGTCCCAGACGCTA